>Ga0302325_10008934_pt1 | contig 21987 bp, 17 predicted proteins | sample Palsa_T0_2_FD_201948 | JGI IMG/M metagenome (GOLD analysis project Ga0302325, IMG submission 201948) | Peat permafrost microbial communities from Stordalen Mire near Abisko, Sweden - Palsa_T0_2 | ecosystem: Environmental > Terrestrial > Soil > Palsa > Peat permafrost | place: Sweden: Abisko...
TTTCAACATTGCTGTCCGTCTAGGCTTTTCGTGAAAAGTCGGCAAGGTCACGCTGCGAGGTTGAGCCGCAGCGCTGCTGCGCTTGCGAATGGCGACAGCAACACGGCCCCGAGAGAGAACGCGGCCAACAGCCCCATGGCGGCGCTCGGGAGCCCGTCAAGCGCGGCCAGCACCGTCGCAGAGCCGAAGATGACGGCAGGCACGATGAGCGGCATCACGATCAGGGGCACGATCAACCCGCCGCGCCGGACTGCAAGCGTCAAGCCGGCGCCGATGGCGCCGATGGCGCTGACCGACGGCGTTCCGAGCGCCAGAGAGACGACCAATGCGACATATCCTTGCGCCGGAAGATCGAACAGCAGTGCGAGGACGGGCGACAGCAGGGTGAGCGGCAAGCCCGTCGTGAGCCAATGTGCGAGGATCTTGGCCGCGCTTACGGTTTCGAGCGACAGGGGACCCAATGCGATCGCGTCGAGGCTGCCATCGTCGAAATCGAGCTGGAACAGGCGGTCGAGCGAAAGCAGTGCGGCCAGAACGGCCGCGACCCACAACACGCCGCCTGCGATGCGCGACAGCAATTTCAGATCGGCGCCGACGCCGAGCGGCACGATCGCGGCCATCGCGGCAAAGAACGCGATGGCCAACATCGCGCTGCCGCCCGCCCTTGTAGCGAGACGGATGTCGCGGGCGACGAGGGTAAGGAATGGCGTCATGGGAGATACTTCCCACCCGCCTTCAAGGGGCGGGTGGAAAAATCAGCGCTGGAGAATTTGCTCACGGCGTTTCCCCCAGCACCAGTCGGAAACACTCGATCCCCAGCGGCTCGTGCGTGGCCGCAATTGCGATACCGCCTGCCCGGCAATGGTCCTGGATGAACCGCGCCGCCAATGCCTTGCCGGCGGCGTCCAGCGACGCGAGCGGCTCGTCGAGCAGCCAGAGCGGCCGCCCGCTCAATTTGAGCCGCGCAAGTGCAACGCGCTTCTTTTGCCCGGCGGAAAGATATTGCGCCGGCAAATCGCGTGCGCGCGCAATACCGACTTCGGCAAGCGCGGCGGCGATATCGCCTGTGCAGCCGCAAAGGTGCGAATAGAATGCAAGGTTTTCGAAGGACGTGAGCTGCGGTTTGACGCCGTCCTGATGGCCGAGCCAGCCGATAAACTTGCCGCGCTCCTCGGCATCGGAAATTTCGATTCCATCGGAAGCGGTGAGCGTGATCGTGCCGGACGCCTGTTGAACGAAGCCCGCGAGCAGACGCAGCAGCGATGTTTTTCCTGCGCCGTTCGGCCCCTCGACTGAAATCACTTCGCCGGCGCGGGCGCGAAATCCGAGCGCGCGAAACAATTCGCGTCCGCCGCGCTCCAGCGTCAGCTCGTTTGCTGCCAATCCCCCGAGCGCCTGCACGGCCTCAATACATATGCTGGCCGCCGTTGATCGACATGGTCGATCCGGTGACGAAACCTGCGTCGTCGGCGACGAGGAAAAGGACACCGCGGGCGATTTCCGAAGCATTGCCGAGGCGGCCGACCGGAATCTTTGCAACGATCTTTTCCAGTACATTGGCGGGCACGGCCGCCACCATGTCGGTGTCGATATAGCCGGGCGCGATTGCATTCACGGTCACGCCTTTGGGCGCGCCTTCCTGCGCGAGCGCCTTGGTGAAACCGTGAATGCCCGATTTCGCCGCGGCGTAGTTCACCTGGCCGTACTGTCCGGCTTGTCCGTTGATCGAGCCGATATTGACCACGCGGCCGAATTGCCGCTCGACCATGCCGTCCCACACAGCCTTGCACATGTTGAAGCAGCCGCCGAGATTGGTATCGAGCACTTCGTCCCAACTGCCGCGGCCCATCTTGCGCATGGTGCCGTCGCGCGTGATACCGGCATTGTTCACGACGACGTCGACGGGCCCCAGATCGGCCACCACCTTCGCCACGCCTGTCGAGCATTCTTCGAAGCTCGCGACGTCCCATTTGTAAGCGGGGATTCCGGTCTTCTCCGTGAAGGCCTTGGCGCGTTCGTCATTGCCGCAATAATTCGCGGCGACCTTGTAGCCCGCCTGTTTCAGCGCGACGGATACGGCTTCGCCGATGCCCCGCGTTCCACCCGTGACGATTGCAACCCGCGCCATTCCGTCCTCCCGAAAAATCTTGTTTTGTGAAGCCTAATCCGCAATGGCCGATGGCAGCAACACGCGATGTGTCAGCGCTCCACGCACATCGCGATGCCCATACCGCCGCCAATGCACAGAGTCGCCAGGCCCTTCTTCGCATCGCGCTTTTGCATCTCGTGCAGAAGCGTCACCAGCACGCGTGCGCCCGAGGCGCCGATCGGGTGGCCGATGGCAATGGCCCCGCCGTTCACGTTCACCTTTGCCGTGTCCCAACCCATGTCCTTGTTGACGGCACAGGCCTGCGCGGCGAACGCTTCATTGGCCTCGACGAGATCGAGATCGGAAGCCTGCCAGCCCGCGCGCTTGAGGGCTGCGCGCGAGGCGGGAATGGGTCCGGAACCCATCAAAGCCGGATCGACGCCGGCTTGCGCCCATGACGCGATGCGCGCGAGCGGTTTCAGACCGCGCGCTTGCGCGTCTTTCGCCGACATCAGCACGAGGGCCGCCGCGCCGTCATTGATGCCGCTCGCATTGGCGGCGGTGACGGTGCCGTCCTTCTGGAACGCGGGCTTCAAGCCCGAGACCGCATCATAGGTGACGCCGTCGCGGATGAATTCGTCGGTGTCGACGATGCGCTCGCCCTTGCGCTCCTTCACGGTCACAGGCGCGATCTCGTCCTTGAAGCGTCCGGCCTTGCGCGCGGCTTCGGCCTTGTTCTGCGACGCAACGGCGAAACGGTCCTGCATCTCGCGCGTGATCTGCCATTCCCGCGCGACATTCTCAGCCGTTACGCCCATATGGTAGCCGTGGAAGGCGTCCCACAATCCGTCCTTCAGCATCGTGTCGGTGAATTCGAGCGCGCCCATCTTCTGGCCCGCGCGCAAATAGGCCGCATGCGGCGCCTGACTCATCGACTCCTGGCCGCCCGCCACGACAATGCTGGAATCGCCGTTGAGGATCGCCTGATAGCCAAGCGCTACCGCGCGCAGGCCCGAGCCGCATAGCTGGTTGACGATCCAGCCGGGCGTCTCATACGGAATGCCCGCATTGACCGATGCTTGCCGCGCGGGGTTTTGGCCCTGTGCCGCGGTGAGGATCTGGCCGAGGATGGTTTCGGAAACGTCCTTCGGTGCCACGTCGGCGCGCGCGAGTGCCGCCTGGATCGCAGTCTTGCCGAGCTCATGCGCGGACACGGCGGCAAACGCGCCGTTGAACGAACCCACTGCTGTGCGAGCCCCCGAAACGATGACGACGTCGGTCATGAAAGCCTCTCTGGACGATTTTCTTGTTGCGCTGCGTGCAAAATGGCGCGAATGCGAGCTTGGGTAAACTGCGGCGAATAACCGTTTATATTCAATATGTTAGGAGACGTCATATGCGGACCAAGAGGACCGGGCCCGGCAAATGGCACTGGACAGGGTGGAGAATGTGATGTTGTTGTAATCTCAATTGAGCGCCCGCGAAGAGGCGCCGAAACGTCCTCTAACAGCGGTTCAACGTGACGGAAGAACGCCCAAACGCGGACGGCCCGGTTATCATTAAGAAATACGCCAACCGGCGCCTCTACAACACCCAGACCTCGAGCTATGTGACGCTCGACCATCTGTGCGAGATGGTCAAAGAGGGCACGGAGTTCGAAGTGCGCGATGCACGCACCGGCGACGACATCACCAGATCCGTGCTCACGCAAATCATCTTCGAGGAAGAGGGCAAGGGGCAGAACCTGTTGCCGATCCGCTTCCTGCGCCAATTGATCCGCTTCTATGGCGACAGCCTGCAAGCCTTCGTGCCGGGTTACCTCGATCTCTCGATGGAAAGCTTCACCAAGAACCAGGAAGCGATGAAGAACCGCGTGGCCGAAGCGTTCGGCGGCGGCACCAGCGCGATCGAGGCGATGACGCGCCAGAACCTCGCAATGTTCGAGCGCGCGATGAAGATGTTCACGCCTTTCGTGCCGCCGACAGGCCGCGCTGGGGAGACGGAAGCGCGTCCCACCAATGGCGCAGGCGACACGGCCCCGAAAACCGCCGACGAGATCGGCGAACTCAAAAGCGAGATCGAAGCGATGCGCCGCCAACTCGCCGAACTCGCCCGGGAGCGGAAGTAGGACGAACGATTTACGTCTTCGACCAATCCGGCTCGAGCACGGGCTCGCCGAAATGGAAGCCCTGGAAGTAATCGACGCCGAAGCTTTCGAGCAACGCCGCTTCGCCGTCCGAGCTCACCCATTCCGCCACCGTCTTCAGTTTGAAATTGCGGGCGAGCTCGACGAGCGTGCGTACGAAAATCTGATTGTCGGGTGAAGATTCGAGGCCTTTGACATAGGAGCCGTCGATCTTGACCGTGTCGACTCTCAGCATCTGCAGATTGCGGAACGAAGTGTAGCCGGCGCCGAAATCGTCGATGGCGACGCGGCATCCCATCTCGCGCAGGTTCGAGATGAACCGCGCGCTTTCCTCGAACGCGTGCAATGCTGCGGTTTCCGTCAGCTCGACGATCATGCGCTCGGCGACCTGATGGTTCGCGCGCACATAATTGACGAAAGACTGGAGCCAGGACGGATCTCCCGCCGTGGTTCCCGAGACGTTCACGGCCAAGGTCACCTTGGGATGGGCATGCAACTGGGCCACCGTCATTTCCAGCGCGTGCCGATCGACGAGACGGACCAGTCCCAGTTGCTCGGCCGCCGGAATGAACTGACCTGCCGTCGCGACCGTGCCGTCGGGGCGGATCATCCGCAGCAGGCATTCGTGATGCACGGGCAGGCGTGTCTTGGCGCTGATGATGGGTTGGTAGGCGAACACGAGCCGGTCGTCGTTCAACGCCGCCACGACTTCGTCGGCAATGCCCATCAGTCGGAGCCGCGCCATCTCGCGTTGGGGAGACTTTGCATAGACCGCAAATCCGTCGCGCCCCGCGCCGCGCGCGCGATCGAGCGCCTCTTCCGCGCGCAGCATCGCCTCCTGGCTGGACGCGGCCGCCGAAGGCAGCCACACCGCGCCGACCGTGATGGTGGCGGAGACCGTGCCCGCGCGCGTCGCGATCACGTCGCTGCGCACGACGCTGCGAAGGCGTTCGGACACGAGGCCGATTTCGCGTTCCGTGCAATTTCCGAGAATAACGCCGAGCTTGTTGCCGGCCGTGCGTCCGATGATATCGCTGCCGCGCAACGAACTCGCGAGCCTTTCGCCCACCGCCACGATCACCTCGTCGGACGCGCCGAAGCCATAGGCTTCGTTGATCATCGCCAGCCGGTCGATCGAGGCTACGAGATAGGCGCAGTTGCGCTCTTCGGCCTTTGCCGCTTCGATCGCCTGCGAAAGTCTTTCGCGCAGACTGGTGCGATTGAGATGTCCCGTCAGTTCGTCGCGCGTGGCGAGATAAGTGAGCCGCTGCGCTTCGCGTTTGCGCTCGGTGACGACGCGCAGGATTCCCGTCAATCTCTCGGCGCGGCCTTCGGCACCGGACAATCTCACGCCACACATCTCGAACCACACATTGCCCATGGCCGAGGCGGCTTCGAATTCGATTTCGAACATCGAATCCTTGATCGTGTTTTCCCGCAGCATGGCGCCGAGCTTGTCGCGGCCTGCAACGCTCATCCAGGCGCGCAACGATTCGCCGCGGGCGAGTTTCTCGGGATCGGAATGCGATGCGAGCGGTTCCGCGGCGCCGTCCCACACGATCCGGTCGTCCGCCAGGGTCCAGTCGAACACGGCTACGGCAGCGCCGGTCATCGCCAGGCGCAGCCGTTCAACGTCCTGCGCGGCAGTTAAAACGCGCATGCCATCGACGGGCTTCTTCGGAAGCGTCTGTCTAAGCACCAACCACCATCCCCGGCCGATTTTTATCTGGCCTTTGGGGCAGCATGCCGATTGCACATTAAAAATCCTGAAACTTTTACGGCAGTGCAGGCCGATTGAACGGCCGGCCCGAGCTTTGCGTTAAAGAGTGGTTATGACGGACGCATGCACTTTTGCGATTGTAGCCGCGACAGGGATCGCGCGGTCGCGCGCGGTCGTTCCGCGGATCGAAAAACCATGCGGCGACAAGGAATTGCACGAGCGTGTCGATCTGCAGCCGCCAGGGGACAGCACGAATGACGCCCGCAGAGAACCCAGGCGGCCGTCCCATTCCGGCACAACTTCGAACGCGCCTCTTTGGAACGGTCCGCGCCTTCAGGCTGCCTTTGTCGCACAGGTCCTGGGGCAGGTGCTGGCGCCGCAAGCGAGTTCCCCGCATCTAGCGCTCGCGGCGTACCAGCGCGATGACGTTCGAGGCCTGCAACGCCGGTTGGTCGACAGCAAGGTTTGATCGCTTCGCGCAGGCGAGTGCCGCGGCCAGAAGCGCTGCGGCCGAAAACAATGCGAGGGACGTGTGCCCCTCAAGTCCGCCCGTCATGTCGGCCGCGGCGCCGGCAAGCAGTGCAAACCCGCAAACCATCGCCTGGATCGCCGAACGCGACGCCCTGCGCCAGCGCCGGATTGCGAACGTCAGAATTGCGCAGACGGATGCGAACAACGCCGTCATGGCGACGAACTGCGCGCCGGTCATCGCGGCGGCGAGTCCCGCCGCGCAACCGAACACGAGTGCTGCAGTGGCGACCGTCGGCGCGGGCGGGTCCTCGAATGCCGCAGCGAAAGCGAGCGTCAGCGCGACCGGTGCAAGCGACATGACGATCAGCGCGACGGCGCCCGTCAGCATGGATTCGGATGCCGTGCCATGGATCGTCGCAAACAGGTCGGCCAGCGACAGCGCGCCATAGAGAGCGGACGCGAACCGCACATGGCGTCGCGCATCGCCGCGGGCGCGCGAAACGAGAATTGTCGCCAGAATGGATGCCAATGCCAACACGCTCGCAAACGCCATATCGGCGGCATTCAGGTTTGCGTCGCTCATGGCTCCCTATTCCGATCGAGCAAAAGCGCTTTTATCTCGATTAACATGCGCTCCACGCGATCGAGTCTTTCCGCCAGATCGGCCCGGCCGATGTCCGCCGCATCGCCCGGACGCGGCACCGGCGTGGAAATTCCGGCATGTGTCGCGATGTCTTCGGCAGAAGCGCCGAGGAGTGCTGCGATGACGGAAACGTCGCGCACGGAAAGCTCGCGCTGATCTTTCCAGATTTCGGCTATCCCGGCTTCCGAGACGCCGAGCGCGCGTGCGAGGTCGGCCCGCGACAGATGAACCGCCGCCAGGCGGTCGTCGAACCAATCCGAATCGAAAAACAGCGCCATGGCGCAGCATAACGCGGATTCGGTTAAAACCGGCAGGGGCAAGGGCGGTAGCATTCTCAACGCAGAGGACGCGGAGGATGCGCAGAGGTCGCAGTGTCAATCGTGCTCGCCGTGAGAAATGTATGGTTGCGCGCTTTCGCGCGCCGAACGAATTGACGATTATTGCCGATTACTAGCAGTGCGCTCGGGCTCTCCTGCGTCCTCTGCGCATCCTCCGCGCCCTCCGTGTTAAAATCTTCTGTTTCAGCCCGAAGATCGCGGTTCGGATGCGATACGAAATTTAATAATCCGGGTGGCCGATCATCGCAGCACCGATGATGCGGCCATAGCCGCTCTGCTGCACGACGACCGCGACCGCATCGTGCGGCGTGTCCATCCCATCCTGCCGCGGCAGATCGAGCGTGACGGCCGGACCCTTCCAGAGTCCGATCGCCTTCATGTCGCGCACGATATTGCGATAGGTGACGGTGCGGCCTTCGTTTTCCCCGGCACCGATGCTGACGGTCGCCTTGCCGAGGATACGGAACATCCAGATGGTTGCGTCGGGTCCGTCATGATTGGGCGCCGGGCCCACCACGACATGTATTTCCTGGCGCGTGGCGTGCAGAGCCACGGGAACCGCGTCCATGTCGTTTTCACGCAGCGCGATGGCCGTTTCGACCGCGGGCTCGCGGCTGCCGATCACGTCGCTGATCCCGTCCACGATCATCTGTGGCGTGTAAACGCCGCCATGTCCCATGATCTCGGAATAGGATTTCTGACGGCGCGTGTTGTTTTCGCTGGCGAGGGTATCCTTCCAGCCCATCATGTCCCAATAGGTGATGGGCAGGCTCATCGCGAGAACGTCCTTGCGGTCGGTCAAGCGGCCCAGCAGGGCATCGGCGGGGGGGCAGGAGCTGCAGCCCTGGCTGGTGAAGAGTTCCACCACGACGGGACGCTTGCCGCCGCCGGCCTCCGCCGAACCCGCGACGAGAAGAACGGCCATGGCGAGCGCCAAGCCCCGAACGGTTCCCGATTTCGTCATGCGCGCGAGAATAGGGCCACGCCCCCTCTGTCTCCAGTCACTTCGGCTTGAAGCCCCCAACTCGCGGTATTGTGAACCTTTTGCCGGGGTTTGCGTAGCCGTTTTCGACCGGTTTTCGCGCTTAATTGAGGAACTCTCGGACGGCAGCAATGAATGCGGCGGGTTGCTCAAGCTGCGGCAAGTGCCCGGCTCCCGGAATTGTGACGAGGCGGCTTCCCGGCAGTTCCCGTTGAAGCGCTTCGGCAGAGGCAAGCGGGGTATGGCTATCATCTGCTCCCCACAAGATGAGGGTTGGTGCGCCGGGCGCATTTGCTGGCGGCCGGTTTGCGAGACAGCCGCGCAGAATCGCGAACAGTGCCGGTGCCGATTCGATGCAACGGGCGACCTGTTCGGCCGTGGGAAAATTGGGATCCGCGAACATGTTGCGGATCGCAGCCTCATTCATGCCGTCGCGGTTGCGGTGTTTCCACATCAGTGCGCCCATCGGCGTGCGCAGATAAAGTCGAACGGGAGTTGGAAGACGAATGAACTGGCCGCCATTGACGCAGACGAGATGCGTCAAACGGCTCGGACGCTCGCTCGCGAAAGCGCGTGCCAGGCTTCCGCCGAAGGAGTTTCCCACGATCGAAGCGCGGTCGACCTTCACCTGATCGAGAAAGCCCGCGAGCCAATGGCTCAAGCGTTTCCAATTTGCGCCCGAGACCGCCTGCGACCGCCCGAAGCCGGGCAAATCGGGCGCGATGACGTCGTAGTGCTTTGCCAGTTCGTCGCGCACCGGCGACCAATGAAATCCGGCATCGGCCATGCCGCCCTGCAGCAGCACGAGCGTGCGGCCTTTGCCGCCGCGCCAGAAATGCACGCGCTTTGCGCGGCGCAATCTGAGAGCTGCGGGCAGGTTGAGGCTCATGCCGGCGCTACGCCGCGCGCAAATTTCTCAGCACATATTGCAGGATGCCGCCATTCTCGAAATAGGCGATCTCGTCGGCCGTGAGGATCATCAGGGTGAGCGGCAGTTCCGCATTCGGCCGGTCGGGATAATGGATCGTCGCGGTGATCTTCATCCCCGGCGCAAGCTTGCCGGACAGTCCCGGAATGTCGATCGCCTCGCGGCCGGTCAGCGCAAAATCCTTGCGCGTCTTGCCGCCCGAGAAAACAAACGGCGCCACACCCATGCCGATCAGGTTCGAGCGGTGGATGCGCTCGAAGCTTTCGGTGATCACTGCGCGCACGCCCAGCAGCTTCGGACCTTTCGCGGCCCAATCGCGCGACGAGCCGGTGCCGTATTCCTTGCCCCCGATGACCACGACCGGCACGCCGTCTTTCTGGTAGCGCATCGCGGCATCGAAAATCGACATCTCTTCGCCGGAGGGTTGTGCGGCGGAATAATAAACCGTGTTGCCGCCTTCCTTGCCGCCCATCATTTCGTTGCGGATGCGGATATTGGCGAACGTGCCGCGCACCATCACTTCGTCGTTGCCGCGCCGTGCGCCATAGGAATTGAAGTCTGCATAGTCGATGCCGTGCTCGATCAGATATTTTCCGGCCGGTCCGTCTTTCTTGATCGAGCCTGCGGGACTGATGTGGTCCGTGGTGATGGAATCGCCGAACAGGCCCAGGATGCGCGCGCCCTTGATCTCGGCGACGCCGGCCGCCTTGTCGGTCATGCCGTCGAAATAGGGCGGATGCTTCACATAGGTCGATTTGGGATCCCAGGCGTAATTCTGGCCCTTGATCACTTTGACCTTTTTCCAGTCCGGCCCACCGTCGAACACATTTCCGTAGCGCTTGCGGAAACTCGCGGGTTTCACCGCCTTGCGGATCGCTTCGGCGATTTCCCTGGGCGACGGCCAGATCTCGCGCAGATAAACGGGCTCGTTCTCCTGGTCGTAACCGACAGGCTCGCGGGTCAGGTTGATGTTGATCGACCCGGCGAGTGCATAGGCGACCACGAGCATGGGCGAGGCGAGATAATTCGCGCGCACCTGCGCATGCACGCGCCCTTCGAAATTGCGGTTGCCGGAGAGGACGGCCGCCGCCACGAGATCGCCGTCGGTTACTGCCTTCGCGACATTCTCGGGCAGCGGACCCGAATTGCCGATGCAGGTGGTGCAGCCATAGCCGACGAGGCGGAAACCGAGCTTGTCGAGCGCGGTGTCGAGGCCTGCTTTGGCGAGATAATCGGTGACGACCTGGCTTCCCGGCGCGAGCGACGTCTTCACCCACGGTCGAACCTTTAGTCCACGCGCGACAGCTTTCTGCGCCACGAGTCCTGCGCCGATCATCACGCTCGGGTTGGAGGTGTTGGTGCAGGAGGTGATCGCCGCGATCACCACGTCGCCATGTCCGATCGTGTATTCCGTGCCTTCGACTTTGACGCGGCGGTTCGCGTCGTCTTCCTTCTTGAACACGTCCATCAAGGCGGTCGCGAATTCCTGCGATGCGTTGGCGAGCGACACGCGATCCTGCGGTCGGCGTGGGCCGGCAAGGCTGGGCTCGACCGTCGCGAGATCGAGCGCGAGCGTGTCGGTGAACACGGGTTCTTCGCTTTTCGCAGTGCGGAACAGCCCTTGGGACTTGGCATATTTCTCGACGAGTGCGACACGGCCGGGCTTGCGCGCCGTCGCCTTCAGATAATGCAGCGTTTCGGAATCGATCGGGAAGAAGCCGCAAGTCGCGCCATATTCGGGCGCCATGTTGGCGATGGTGGCGCGGTCTTCCAGCGCCATCTCGTCGAGACCGGGCCCGTAGAACTCCACGAATTTTCCGACCACGCCTTTCTTGCGCAGCATTTGTGTCACCGTCAGCACGAGATCGGTGGCCGTGACGCCTTCGCGAATCTTTCCCGTCAGGTGGAATCCGATCACTTCGGGAATCAGCATGGAGATGGGTTGGCCCAGCATCGCCGCTTCCGCCTCGATGCCGCCCACGCCCCAGCCGAGCACGGAGAGGCCGTTGACCATCGTGGTGTGGCTGTCGGTGCCGACAAGCGTGTCGGGGAACGCGTATTCGACCGTCTTCTTCGTCTTGTCGTCCCTGATCTTCCGCGTCCACACGGTCTGGGCGAGATATTCCAGATTCACCTGATGGCAGATTCCCGTTCCCGGTGGCACAACGCGGAAATTCGCAAAGGCCTGCTGGCCCCAGCGCAGGAAGCCGTAACGTTCCTTGTTGCGCTGATATTCGATAGCGACGTTTTTCTTGAACGAATCCTTGTGGCCGAAATTGTCGACCATCACCGAATGGTCGATCACCAGATCGACTTCGGCGAGCGGGTTGATTTTTTCGGGATTGCCTTTGAGGTCCTTCATCGCATCGCGCATGGCTGCGAGATCGACCACGGCGGGCACGCCGGTCAGATCCTGCATCAACACGCGCGCGGGGCGGAAGGCGATTTCGCGGTCGGAGCTTTTCTTCGCGAGCCAGGCGGCGATCGCCCTGATGTCGTCGGCCGTGACCGTCTTGCCGTCTTCATAGCGCAGCAGATTCTCGAGCAGCACTTTCATCGAATAGGGCAATCGGGAGATGCCCTTGAGGCCGTTTTTCTCCGCGGCCGGCAGGCTGAAATAGGCATAGGTCTTGCCGCCCGCCGTGAGCGTCCGGCGGGATTTGAAACTGTTGAGACTGGTTGCCAAGGGAGTTGTCCCGGATGAGGGTTAGCGGAATCGCGCGGGACATTAGGCAGTTTCCCCCGCCGATTCCATGGTCTTTAATGCCGGTCCGCTTAACAAATTCACCATGGGCGCGAGAGCCCGTTGCGGGAGAGGCAAGCCATGACAGACGGCAATGCGACGGTGCGCGTCGAACACTGCGGGCCGGTGACGACCGTGATTCTCGACCGGCCGGACGTGCGCAATGCCGTCGATCGGCCGACAGCCGAAGCGCTGGCGCGTGCGTTTGCAGCCTTCGAACAGGACGACGAGGCACTCGTGGCGGTTCTTTGGGGTGCGGGCGGCACGTTTTGTGCGGGCGCCGACCTTAAAGGTGTCGCTGACGGCCGCGGCAATCGCACGGTCCCGCCCAAAACGGGTGATGCCTGCGATCCCCTGGCAGGCGACGGTCCCATGGGCCCATCGCGCATGCAGCTTTCGAAGCCGGTCATTGCCGCTGTGTCTGGTCATGCCGTCGCGGGCGGGCTTGAGCTCGCTTTGTGGTGCGATCTGCGAGTCGCCGAAGAGGACTCCGTCTTCGGCGTCTTCTGCCGGCGCTGGGGTGTGCCGCTGATCGACGGCGGCACGATCCGCCTGCCGCGGCTGATCGGGCAATCCCGCGCGCTTGACATGATCCTGACGGGGCGGCCCGTGGGCGCCGCGGAAGCCTTCGAGATGGGTCTCGCCAATCGCATCGTGAAAAAAGGAGAAGCGCGCGCCAAAGCGGAAGATCTCGCGCGCGAGATCGCGCGCATGCCGCAGATCTGCCTCAAAGGCGACAGGTCATCCGTATACGAACAATCCGGCCTTGCGATGCCCGACGCGCTGGCAAACGAATTCGCACATGGCGCGCGCACGCTCGCCAGCGGCGAAGCCCGCGCCGGCGCCGCCCGTTTCGCATCCGGGAAGGGACGGGGCGGAAGTTTCGAGGATATTTGAAACACAATTTTCCTCCCATGCTTGCGGGGGAGGTGCCGAGCGACAGCGAGGCGGAGGGCCCCCTTCGACGCGCTTCGTGCGCCACTACCCCCGTAAACGGGGAAAGAAAAAAGAGCAGTGACACCTAGGGGAAATTTATACATCCGTACACGGATGAATTATCGCACTTAAGCTCCCGTTAATCCCGGCAAATCCGGCTCCATAATGTTGCCCTATTCCCCGCCGATAAGGCCGCAGCGCCTGAGGGGCCCGTGCGTGCCGTAAGCCGCCGCATGCCAGAACATCGCAAAACGAGACGCGCAGAATGTCGAGGACCGTCCTAGCAATCGCGGCGAATGTGGCGCTCGCGCTTGCCTGCCTGGCAGCCCCCGCCGCACATGCGCAGGATTCGGTCGAGGAGCGGCTTTCCTTCGATCGCTTGGCGCCCATCGTGCCGGGCGTGTATGTCGCAGGCGACAGGATCGGCTTCAGTCTCGATGCATCGGGCGGCGAATATCTGTTGCGCATGGACGGCACGCCCGAAGTGTTTGTTCTTTATCCCACGCGCGCTTCGCTGGGCGGGCGCGTGCTCAAATACGATTCGGGCGAGACGGCCATGCTCGTGGCGGGCTGGGGCGGCATGACGCTTTACACGGATGCGCAGCCCGGCGGACTTCCCGCGGTGCGTATGGGAGATTCCGTTCCGCCACAGCCGCCTTCCTTGTCCCTGTCCGAGATGCAGGCTGCGGCCGGCGACGACGGTCAGCGCCTCGGTTATGTGCGGCATCTCAACCTGAACTTCACGGCGGACTGGAATGCGTTGTCGGGCGATTCCGCGATGCGCGCTTTCGCCTATGACGCGATGGAAAATGCAGCGCGCGGGCTCGACCGTTTCGCAGCGTTTGGGCCGGCGCGTGAGGCGCTCGCCAGAAGAGTTGCGGTGATATCGATTCAAACCAACTCACGGCCCACCATCGTGCTCAACGGCAAGACACTGGTCGTGACGTACAATCCCGGCCGCAGCTTCGAAGGCCGCGCGTCCTCACGCGCCATCGCCCGCGCGCTCGCAACGCTGCTATCGGTGCCGCAGAAGTAAGCTCGATGTCTCCGGCGCGAGTTCGAATTTTTCGAATTCGAATCCGGGCGCGACGGTGCAGCCCACCAGTGTGAAATCGCCCATTGAACGCGCGCGCTGCCAGGCATGTGCGGGCACGACAATCTGCGGCGAGTGTTTCTTCGCAAGATCGTTTCCGAGGATATGCCGCAAGGCGCGGCCCTCATTCGCAATGGTCAATGCGAGCGGCGCACCCGCGTAAAAGTGCCAGACCTCCGCCGCATCGATGCGATGCCAGCGCGATTCTTCGCCGCGCTTAAGGAGGAAGTAGATCGCGGTGGAGCGCGCACGCCCGCGCTTGGCCGAATCGCGAAACGTCTCGCGATAATGCCCGCCCTCGGGATGCGGCTTGAGGCGCAAGCGGCGAATGATCCCGTCGGCTTCGCGGGTCACGGCAGCAACGGATTGGGTGCGCCGCGCGCGACAAGCGTCTTGATGCCGAGCGCCACCGACCGCGCGTCGTCGAGCGCGTCATGACGGCGGCCTTCGAATTTCGCGCCGGCAGCTTCGGCGATGTCGCAGGCATGAAGCCCGCGCGGATCGACACCATTGTCCGCCAGCCAGGGCGCGATATTGATGTAACGCGGCAGGGGCGTCGCATCGGCAATGCCGTAGAGACGGAGGTTGCTTGTCAGCACGAGATCGTCGCGCCCGAATGCCACGATGGGCGCGCTGGCCGCGAAGGCCACGAAGCGCGCATAAGCCGGCAGGAAGTCGCTGCCCCGTTCGCCGATCGCCGCATTGGTGATGCCCGTCAGCTTTTCGAGATAGCCAGAGATTGTGGGATTGATCCGTGGCCGCACCAGCGCATCGAACGGCGCTATCTCGTCGAAGGCGTCAGCGCCGACCTTGATTGCCCCGATCTGCACCACTTCCTTGAACTCGCCCGGCCGCAGCCAGCGACTCTCCAGCGAGCCCGCCCAGGCGGTGAATTCGAGGTCGAAGACGATCGCTGCGGGCATGCGGACCTGTGGATAAGGGTAGTCTCCCGGAACCGAATCAGGGGATGGAACGTCATTAAGACATTCTTAATGCGCTCGGCAGAGCGTGTGCCCGTGAATGCCAGCGATTAGACGAGGTTTCCATGGCGGCTATTTTGCGCGCGACATCCCTTCCCGCCACTCCCAAAGTTCGCGATGCCGAGACCGCGCCGTCCTTGGCGCGGGGCTACCTGACCCGTCTGTCCCAACTGCATGACGAAGCCGCGAAGACCGCGCTTCTCGCCAATCTTCTGGGCCGTGCGCCCTATGCCGGTGCCGCCCTGGTCTCGGCCACCGTTGTTTCGGCGTTGCTCGTGACTTCGACGGCCCCGGCCGCCGAATTGGTCACCTGGTTGGTTTTGGTTGCCGCCGGATTCGGCGCCGCCGCGCGGGCTTATGCCAAGGCGATTCGTGCGCCGTTCGAACTCGCGACGTTGCAAGGTTTTGCCCGCGATTTGTCGGCCACGCTGGTCTACGCAGGTTTCGCGTTCGGTGCGGGCGCGATCCTGGTGCTGCCTGCAAATACCAGCCTCCCGGCACTTCTGGCGTTCGGCGCTGGCACATCGGCCTTGGTGGGAGCATTCCTGCGCGTTCGCGACATGGCCCTGTGTTTCCTCATTCCTGCCGTCGCGCTTTCCGCCTTTGCAGCCATTCTGCGGCCTTTCCAGGGTGGCGTGACCGACATGGCGGCCATGCTGGTCGCAGGCATGGCCGTCGCGGCGGCGATCCAGCTTGCAGAACGGCTGGCCGTCCGGCCGAGCGTGCCCGATCTGGCCGAGCTCCAGGCGGGCTAAGTTCGCCCCATTTCCGACTTTCGATTGCCATGGCGGAGCGGTAGTGTCCGCGCCGTTAACCGAAACCTTGGCGTCTGCCCCTAGAGTAGACCGGTGGAAACGCTTGCCGCGTGCCAGAGGCCGAAAACGGTCTCGGTTCGCGCGCCTGGAATGCCAGCCCGATTGCCAGCCCCGATTGGATGACCATGACCTCACCTGCCGCCCAAGCGCTCCGCAACGATTCCGCGGACGCCGCCGTCGCCGCCCATGAAGTCGAAGCACGCGCCGTCAAGGAGCTGACGGCAGCGGCGTCCATCCTGAAGTCCGCCGAGCCGGGTCTTGCCGCATTCTTCGACGCGTTTTATCGCGGCGCGTCGCCGGAGGATTTGACGCGCTATACGCCGGAATCCCTGGCCGCTCTCGCCGGACTCGTCTTCGCGCAATCTGCGGTTCGTAAGCCTGGCGAGTCGCTGGTCACGACATTCGACTTCCAGGCGCAGGTGTCTGAGCTCACGCGCCGCGAAGCCGTGCTCGTCGCCGTCAACGACGACAGCCCGTTCCTGTTCGATTCGCTGATGGCGGAAATGAACGCCGCCGGCGCGCGCGTGCATGCCCTGTTCCATCCGATCATGTTCGTTGGACGCGATGCCGAAGGTCGGCGCAGCGATTCCGGCGCACAAATCAAAGAAAGCGTGATCGTGCTCGTACTCGATCCGCTGATCGATACCGAACGCCGTGCGGCTCTCGAAGAGGGCGCGCGCAATGTGTTCCATCAGGTGTGCCTTGCAGTGCGGGATTGGCGCAAGATGCGCGAGCACCTGCTCGACTCGATTGCGACGCTCAAGAAAAATCCGCCGCCGGTTTCCGCAGATGAACTTGCCGAAAGCATCGCGTTCCTCGAATGGCTGTCCAACGATCATTTTACGTTTCTCGGTGCCCGCGATTACACCTATCGCGATGACGATAGCGGCCAGCTCGTGACGGTCGAAGGCAGCGGTCTCGGCGTTTTGTCCGACGAACATGCGCATGCCATTCAGCGCGGCGACCGTCATGGGCAATTGACCCCGGAAGTGCGCGCGTTCCTGAAACAGCCGCAAGCGCTCATCGTCACCAAGTCGAACCAGCGCTCCTATGTCCATCGTCGGGTCCATATGGATTATATCGGCGTCAAATTGTTCGACGCGAAAGGCGATTTCGCGGGCGAGCACAATTTCGTGGGCCTGTTCACGTCGGGCGCCTATAGCCGCAGGCCGAGCGACATTCCGCTCCTGCGCCAGAAGGTCGAGCATGTCCGCGAGCAGGCGGCGCTCGAGCCCAACAGCCACGACGGCAAGGCGCTCACCCATATCCTCGACAATTTCCCGCGCGACGAGCTGTTCCAGATCGGCGAAGACGATTTGTTTGCCACGGCGATGGGCATATTACGGCTGGGCGAGCGGCCGAAGGTGCGCGTGTTTGTGCGCTTCGACCGTTTTGACCGTTTCGCGTCCGCGCTCGTTTTCGTGCCGCGCGACCGCTACGACACGGAGGTCCGCGAAAAGATTCACGCGATACTGGCGAAGGCGTTCGACGGCCGCCCCTCTGCTGCGACGCCGACCATCGACGACTCGATGCTTGCCCGTGTGCATTACATCGTCGGACGAAATCAGGGTCCGCGTCCGCAAGTCGATATCCGCATGCTCGAAGCCGATATCCGGGCCGCGATCCGCACCTGGGAAGACGGTTTTGCCGATGCGCTCATCAAGGAACACGGCGAAGCGGATGGCTTGCGTCTGTTCCACCGCCATGCGAACGCATTTCCCGCCCGCTATCGCGATGCATTCTCGGCGGAAGAGGCGGTACGCGATCTGAACGAATTCGATCTCTTGCTGCTGGCGCGCGACGGCATCAAGGCGCGAGCCTATCGGCTTGCGCTCGATCCCCATGCTGCGCTTCGGCTCAAGCTCTATGTGCTGGGCTCGGTTCTGCCCCTATCGGCATCCCTGCCGGTGTTCGAGAATCTCGGCTTCAAGGTGATCGCGGAAGATTCCTATTCTGTCTCGCTCAAGACCAGCGACGGATGGCAGGGCGAAGCCGCCGTCCTCGATTTCCTGATGGAGCGGGCCGATGGGGCGGCCGCCGATCTCGGCGACATCAAGACCCGGCTCGAGGACGCGTTTCACGCGGTTGTGTCGGGCGAAGCGGAAAGCGACGGTTTCAACCGTCTGATCGTCGGTGCGGGCCTTTCGTGGCGCGATGTGACCATCCTGCGCACGGCTGCGAAATTCCTGCGCCAGGCGGGCTTCGGTTTCAGCCAGGACTACATGGAGCATGCGCTGTCCCGGAATCCGGACATCGCAGCCCTGATCGTCGATCTATTCCACGCACGCCACGATCTCGATGTGAAAGATCGCGACGCCCGTATCAAGACGGTCGACGAGCGCATCGCCGCCGCGCTCAACGACGTGCCGAGCCTCGACGACGACCGCATCGTGCGCCGCTTCCGCAATTTCGTGGACTGCACCTTGCGCACGAATTTCTACCTGCGCGACGGGAAGGGAAGCTTTCCCCGCTATCTGTGCGTCAAGCTCGACAGCCAGAAGCTCGACGAGTTGCCGGCGCCCCGGCCGATGGTCGAGATATTCGTCTATTCTCCCCAGGTCGAAGGCGTGCATCTGCGCTTCGGCAAGGTGGCGCGGGGCGGCATCCGCTGGTCGGACCGGCGCGAAGATTTCCGCACCGAAGTGCTGGGCCTCGTGAAGGCGCAGCAGGTGAAGAACGCCGTCATCGTGCCGGTCGGTTCGAAGGGCGGTTTCTATCCGAAGCAGCTTCCCGTCAACGCGACGCGCGAAGACGTGCAGGCGGCTGCCATCGCCGCCTACAAGACCTTCATCAATGCATTGCTCGATCTGACCGACAACATCCATCCTGATGGCAGCGTCGTGCCGCCCGCCGGCATCGTGCGCCACGATGGCGACGATCCCTATCTGGTGGTCGCGGCCGACAAGGGCACCGCCACATTCTCCGATATCGCCAACGGCATTGCCGAAAGCCGCGGCTTCTGGCTGGGCGACGCGTTCGCGTCGGGCGGCAGCCACGGCTACGACCACAAGAAGATGGGCATCACGGCCAAAGGCGCGTGGGAAGCGGTGAAGCGCCACTTCCGCGAATTGGGCCGCGACATCCAGAGCGAGCCCTTCACCTGTATCGGCGTGGGCGACATGTCGGGCGATGTCTTCGGCAACGGCATGCTCTTGTCGCAGAAGACAAAACTCGTCGCCGCGTTCGATCACCGGCATATCTTTGTCGATCCGGATCCCGATCCCGCGCTCAGTTTTGCCGAGCGCCAGCGCATGTTCGATCTGCCGCGTTCGAGTTGGGCCGATTACAACAAGGAGACCATTTCAAAGGGCGGCGGCATATTCCCGCGTACGGCAAAGGAGATCGTGCTGTCGCCGGAGATGCAGGCGCTATCGGGCCTGACCGCTGCGAAAGCCTCGCCCAACGAATTCATCAAAGCGCTGCTCAAGGCCGACATCGATCTTCTGTGGTTCGGCGGCATCGGCACCTTCATCAAGGCGCAGGAGCAGAGCAATCTCGATGTGGGCGACCGCGCCAACGATGCGGTGCGCATCGACGGCCGGGAACTGCGGGCCAAAGTGGTGGGCGAGGGCGCCAATCTGGGCGCCACGCAACTGGGCCGCATCGAATATGCGCTGAAGGGCGGACGCCTCAATACCGACGCGATCGACAATTCGGCCGGCGTCGACACGTCGGACCATGAAGTGAATCTGAAGATATTGCTGAGCGGTCCGTTGCGGCGCGGCGAATTGACCGGTCCCGCGCGCGACGAGCTTCTCAACAGCATGGTCGACGATGTCGCGGCCCATGTACTGAAGGACAATTACGACCAGACGCTGGCGCTCTCCGTGGCGCTGGCGCGCGCGCATCACGATCTCGATTCGCACGGTCGCTTTATCCACGATCTCGAACGGCGGGGGAAACTCGATCGCGCGGTCGAATTCCTGCCCAGCGACGAGGACCTTCGAAAGCGCGGCGCGGACAATCGCGGGCTCACGCGGCCCGAGCTCGCCGTGCTGCTCGCCTATGCCAAGCTCGATCTCGATGCCGAGATCGTGGCGAGCGAGCTGCCCGATCAATCCTATTTTACTTCGGAGCTCGCGGGTTATTTCCCGCAGGCCGCCGTCACGAGCTTTCCCGACGAGCTGATCCATCATCGGCTGCGCCGCGAAATCGTGGCGACCTCGCTCGCGAACAGGATCGTCAATCTCGCGGGACCCGCGTTCATCCATCGCACGAAAGAGATTTCGAGCGCGCCGGCCGCGCGCGTGGCACGCGCCTTTGTGCTCGCGGAAGGTGCGTTCGGGCTCTCCGCGCTCAAATCGCGCATCGATGCGTTGGATCTGCGCGTGCCCGCGGCCGTGCAGACGGGCATGTATGCCGACCTAGCGCAATTGCTGCGGCGGCTCGGCCTGTGGTTCCTCATCAATGTGCCGGCCAATGCCGATCTGGGCGACACCATCGCGCGCTACCGCGCCGGTGTCGAAAGCCTGCGCGGCACGTTTTCGACTCTTGTTTCTCCTTACGAAGCGCACGACACCGAAGCGCGCATCGCCGAGCTGCAGAAGGCGGGCGCGCCGCTCGACGTCGCGGAAGACATCGCGGTGCTGCCGCTCTTGGGCGGGGCGCCGGAAATCGCGCTGCTCGCGCATGCGCGCGGGCTTCCACTCGATCTCGTGGCAGGCGCCTATTTCGCCGTGGGCGCCACCATCGGCCTCGACCGCTTGCGCGGGCTCGCCTCGCGCATCCTGGGCGCCGAGCACTGGGATCGCCTTGCGATTCGCCGCATCGTCGACGATTTGTATTCCGGCCAGCGCGGGCTGACCGCCGATGCGTTGACGTCGATCGACCCCAGGACGGCGAGCGGGCGCGCCGACGGTGCAGAAGCGGTGAAGGCCTGGGCCGAGCAGCATGCCGACGCGCTCGAGCGCACGCGGAGTTTCCTCAGCGAACTCGAACGCACCGGCGATCTCTCCATCGCCAAGCTCACCTTGGCCAACAGCCAGATCCACGAGCTCGCGGCACATTGAGAGCGACGCGTCCTGAAGAGCTGAATTCGTCGATTTAATCGCCGCCGAAATCGATCACTTCATTCTCGGTCGGCAGTTCGTTCGCGCGAATGTCGGCCGGGCCCGATGGACGTTGCCAACCCTTGCCGTCCGTCAGAACCGCCAACGACGGGAGTTTCCCTTCGACGGCAAATTTGCGGAATACATAGGGTAGTCCCTCCGCTGCGAGTGGTGAGGCGGCGCTCATGACGTGGAAATGAAGGTGCGGCGCATCGGCATTTCCCGAATTGCCGACGAGTGCCAGCACCTGACCTCGCGTGACGCGATCTCCGATACGCACTCTGAGGCTCGCAGTCTTCAAATGCGCATACAACGCGAATTGACCGCCGCCGAGGTCGAGGACGATATGGTTGCCGGTCGCAGTTTCCAGATTGATCGGCACCGCTTTCGTGTCGGACGTCGGGTCGTTTTCCGGTATTCCATCCCTCAAGTCGACGATGCGACCATCGGCAACGGCAAGAACGGGCGCGCCATAGGCTGCCCAATTTGCGTTCTTCGCCGGATCGCCCTGGAAGGGCTGCCCGTCAGGAGCGATGCGAATCCAATCGATTGCGAAACGCTGCGCGATCCAGGGCCTGCCGTTGACGAACACCACGCTGCGGCGGTGTTCGGACGTGTTCGACAAAGCGTGCGACGCCACCCATCCGCCCCCACCGAGCGGTGGCGCCAATACGACAGGCCATTGCGAGCTGACGGCCACGCGGATTCCGTCGATCGTCGTATCGGACGGCGTCAGTCCCGGAACAGACTCGAACACCAGCCGGTGCGAGAACACCGATGGCATTCGTTCATGCGAAATCGCAGTCACATCCAGGAACACGATTGCGCTTAGCCCCGCCCCGATGACTCGTCTGTCGGGCAGGTCCGACTGCGCACCGAACCTGCCGAGCGTGTCGATCAGGTCCTGGCCCTCGTACTTCGCCAGCACGATCCCGCCCGTTGCATCGCTCACGTCGATCTCGCGCAGATGAAGTTCGTGATTGCTGAAATTGGTCAAATGCAATTCGTAAACCGCATGAAAGGCGCCATCGGCCTTTACGGGCACGGGCGACGTC
>Ga0302325_10008935_pt1 | contig 21987 bp, 21 predicted proteins | sample Palsa_T0_2_FD_201948 | JGI IMG/M metagenome (GOLD analysis project Ga0302325, IMG submission 201948) | Peat permafrost microbial communities from Stordalen Mire near Abisko, Sweden - Palsa_T0_2 | ecosystem: Environmental > Terrestrial > Soil > Palsa > Peat permafrost | place: Sweden: Abisko...
AAGAAACACGACGGCTCGCTGCCGTTGATCGGCGTGAACACCTTCCTCTCGGGCGCCGATGCCGCAGACGAGCACAAGGGGGCGCAGCTGATCCGCTCCAGCGACCAGGAGAAACAGGATCAGGTCACAGCGGTGCGCGCTTTCCAGGCGCGCAACACGGCACGCGCGCCGGCGGCACTCGCCGCACTGCAGCGCGCTGCCGCCGCAGGCGAGAATGTGTTCGCCGCGCTCATGCAATGCGTCAAGGTCTGCTCGCTCGGGCAGATCTCGCATGCGCTCTATCAGGTGGGTGGGCAGTATCGTCGCAACATGTGAGATCCGGCTCACCGAGCGCTGCGAGCATCGCCTCGCGTGCCCGCTCGCGCAGTTCCGCGGCTGAGCGCTCGGGGTCCTCGGAGCTAGCCTCAAGCGGGGGCAGGATCTGCAGCTCGATCGCTCCGGGCAGCGGCAACGCCCCGCTCGGCGAGAGCGCGCGGCGCGTGCCGCGCACCACCGCCGGGACCAGCGGGCAGCCGGTGCGCGTGGCGATGGCGAAGGCGCCGGTGTGGAATTTGAGCAGGCCCGGGGTGCGCGTGAAGGTGCCTTCCGGGAAGAACACCAGCGAATTCCCCTGGATGGCGTTGCGCAGCACGCGCCGCGCATCCGTGGCGCCGCGCTGGCGGTCGAAGCGCTCGACGAATTCCGACCCCAGGCGCTTCAGCAGCGGCCCGGCGAGCGGGAACGCGGCCATCTCGCGCTTGATAACGAAGCCAAAGCGCGCCGGGAGTGCCGCCGTGAGCACGATGCCATCGAGGTAGCTGGCGTGGTTGCAGACCACCACGCACTGGCCTTGCGGCAGCCGCTCGGGGAACCTCACGGTAAGGCGCATGCCGGCCATGCGCAGCAGGATGCGCGCGGTGGCGCGTGCGGCCGCGCGCCGCTGCGCAAGCCGCGGCAGCAGTACCAGCAGCGCGAGCGCCACCAGGCCCACGGCGAGGAACGCGGCCAGTGCCCACAGCGCGTACGCGAGGCGTGCCGGGGCGAGGGCCAGGGTCTTGAGCTTGGTGAGGGCTTTCACGGGGTTCAGGCGATCATGACTGTGGAGCGCTTGGCAGAGCTGAAGTGTGAACCGGTTCTCTTTATGTTAATGCCAGATGATAGATGTGAAGATGGTCACGTCGACGGCAGGGCTGCGCTCACCATACTGCGCGTACCACATCAGCCGGAAGTCGGGGGCTCATGGTGCGTGCCGCACGCAGCCGCTCTGCCGAAGACTTCCACCGAGACAAGGCTTGTCGACTATCGCCGTCGCCGCTAATGCCAACACCGAATCCGCAGATCCTGCGGTTTCCCGCTTTCTGGATGCGGTGTGGATGGAGCGTGGCCTGTCACCGAACACGCTCGCGGCCTATCGCGCCGATCTCACCGCACTGGCGCGCTGGCTCGCCGAGCGCAATGTGCAGATCATGCGCACCTCGCGCGCGGACCTGCAGGATTTCATCGCCTGGCGCGTGCGCGCCGGGGCGCGGCCGCGCTCCACCGCGCGGCAGCTTTCGAGCTTCCGGCGCTTCTTCCGCTACTTCATGCGCGAGGCAGTGATCCGCGAGGATCCCACCGCGCAGATCGCGATGCCGAAAATCGGCCGCTCCCTGCCGCGCTCACTGAGCGAGGAAGAGGTCGAGTCGCTCCTGTCCGCACCGGTGGTGAGCGATCCGCTGGGCAACCGCGACCGCACCATGCTCGAAGTGCTGTACGCGACTGGCCTGCGGGTATCGGAGCTGGTGAACCTGCGCCAGGGTCAGGTCAACCTGAACCAGGGCGTGATCCGCATCCTCGGCAAGGGCGACCGCGAACGGTTGATTCCGCTTGGCGAGGAAGCGATGCGCGCGCTCAAGGAGTTCGCCCGCGGTGCGCGCGGTGAGATCCTGCTCGAGCGCCAGACCGATTACCTGTTTCCGACCCGGCGCGGGGACCGCATGACGCGCCAGGCGTTCTGGCACATCATCAAGCGCTACGCGCGCAAGGCCGGCATTGCCAAGGGGCTCTCGCCCCACACCCTGCGCCATGCCTTCGCCACGCACCTGCTCAATCACGGCGCCGACCTGCGCGTGGTGCAGATGCTACTCGGGCACAGCGATCTTTCGACCACGCAGATCTACACGCACGTGGCCCGCGAGCGTCTGAAGGAACTGCACTCCCAGCATCACCCGCGCGGCTGAGCGCGCCCGGCGCACCCTGCGCCGTTCCCGAACCCCCCGAAGACGGCCGATCCCGGCACGCCGTGGTAGACTTGCATGAGTCGTCGCACCCTGCCCTTGGGGACGAACGATCTGCGGCCGTGCCGGTCGAACTGCCAGCCAAGAGAATCGGAAACCCGTCATGGTTGCTAACAGGCTCATCGTGTTGCTGCTGCTATGCGCCCTCGCGGGTGCCATTCCTGCGCAGCAGACGCAGCCCAAGGCAGCCCCTGCGGCCGATCCGCGCGTGGACGTCGCGACCCGTATCGGTGCCCGGCCCGAAGAGCTGCGTATCACGCCGATCCCGGGCGTCTACGAGCTCACGCGCGGCTCGGATATCGCCTACGTCACCAGCGACGGCAAGTACGCCTTTACCGGCGATCTGATCGAGCTCAGCGGCAACAACAACCTCACCGAGCATCGGCGGCGCGAGCTGCGCGTCAAGGCGATCGCGGCCTTCCCCGAGAGCGAGATGCTGATCTTCGGACCGAAAGACCCGAAATACACCGTCACCGTGTTCACCGACGTTGACTGCCCGTATTGCCGCAAGCTCCACAGCCAGATCGCTGAGTACAATCACCTGGGCGTGCGGGTGCGCTACCTGCTCTACCCGCGCACAGGTCCCGACACCGAGTCCTGGACCAAGGCGGAGCAGGTTTGGTGCTCAGCCGACCGCAACGCGGCCCTCACCCGTGCCAAGCTCGGGCAGGAGCTCAAAAACAAGCCCTGCCCCGACAACCCCGTGGCGCACAGCTATCAGCTGGGGCAGGACTTCGCGGTGCAGGGAACGCCCGCCATCGTGCTCGCGGACGGGGAAATGCTGCCCGGTTACCTGCCGCCCGATGCGCTGGTGCAGCACCTCAAGGAAACCAACCAGTAGCGGCTGCGGGCCCCGCCCGCCGAGCGCGCTAATCAGCGCTCGAGCAGCTTGAACTTATCGGGCTTGCCTTCCCATTCCTTGGCATCGGCGGGGGCGTCCTTCTTCTCGGTGATGACCGGCCATTGCTTGGCCAGCTCGGCATTCAGCTGTTTGAAATGCTCCTGACCGGCAGGCAGCTCCTCCTCCGAGAAGATCGCCTCCACCGGGCACTCAGGCTCGCACAGCGTGCAGTCGATGCACTCCTCCGGGTCGATCGTGAGGAAGTTCGGGCCCTCGTGGAAGCAGTCGACGGGACACACTTCCACGCAGTCCATGTACTTGCACTTGATGCAATTCTCGGTGACGACAAAGGTCATGCAGTCTTCCAGGCACGGGCCGGACGCCGGCACAGCATTGTGCCATGCCCGCGCGCGGCGCGTGAATCAGCCCTCCGGGGAGCGCTTCAGCCGCCGCTCGACCGAGGTGAAGTGATGGGGCTCAGCCCCCGTTGCCTTGTCTTCCAGGTAGCGTCGCAGCGCGAAGTCCGTGCTCGGGAAGGCGAGCTCGTCCCACGGAATGGCTTCCGGCGCCAGCAGTACCACCTCCAGACTCTCCGCCCCCGCGCCGTAGCGCGCCTCCGCGAGCGTTGCGCGGAAGAACACGTGCACCTGCTGCGCGTGCAGCACGTGCACCACCGCGAGGAGCGATCCGATGGTGACCTGTGCGAGCGCCTCTTCCTGTGACTCGCGCGCCGCGGCCTGTTGCAGCGTCTCACCGTTCTCCATGAAGCCTGCGGGTACGGTCCAGTAGCCGCGCCGCGGCTCGATCGCGCGCCGGCACAGCAGGATCCTGCCGGCGTGTTCGGGCACGCAGCCGACCACCAGGCGCGGATTGTGGTAGTGGATGGTGCCGCATGCTTCGCACACGTGGCGCGGCAGGTGATCACCCTCCGGGATCAGCACGCGCAGCGGCGCCCCGCATTGACTGCAGAAGTTCATGATGGGCACCTGCGGCTGACGCTCGCCGCCGCTAGCGCGGCCGAGCAAGGGGAGCGCCGGTGCGCGCCTGCGCGGCGGCGGGAAAAGCCTCTACGTGCAGGAGCGTGGCAGTTGATCGGTGCAGCGGTCACACAACGAGTATAGACCGAGAGGCGCGCGAGGCGCTGTCACAGGAGCCCAAACACTGCAACACCGGTCTGCGTGCCGACGAACACCTTGCCGTCGGCGATCGTCGGAGTGATGAACTTGTTGCCCGGACCGAGCTGATCGCGGGCGTTGGCAGCCTGGGAGCTGTTGTAGAGCTCGTGAGCGAGATTGCCGGCCTCGTAGGCGTGCAGCACCGCAGGGCTCGAGTTTTCGTGGGCCCAGATGATGCCGTTGCTGGTGGCGTTGGCCGAGACTGCGGGCGCGGTCCCGGGGTACTCGAAGGTCGCCGCACTGCGTGAGGTCGGCGTGAGCGCAAAATGCGCCGCGCTGGCGCTGAAGGCCAGCAGGTTGTTGCCGAAGGGTCCGTAGTACAGCGTGCCGTTGAACCACGCGGGCGTCGACCAGATTCCCCCGCCGAGCGCGCCCGTGAGCTCCTGCCAGATGTCGTTGCCGCTCGCGCTGTACTTGCCCATGGAGTCGCGGTTGACGACATAGAGATTGCCGTCCTTGCCGGCGCCCACCATGAGATGGCGCACCGTGCCACCTGCATCGCTCATGTCCGGCAGCAGCAGCGCGCCGCCCGATCCGAGATCCTCATCCGCGGCCGACTCCGAGGGCCCGTTGTACAGCGCGAAGTAGTCCGCCACCGAGAGCGTGCCGGCGCTCGTGGCGAGCTTGACGAAGCTGTTGCCGTAGTCCCCGAGATTCGGGAAGCCGTTAGTGTTCAGAGTGGTTTCAAAGGCGCCGTTGGCCGCCAGGAGATAGATGTTGCCGGCCGTGTCGGCCGCAGGTCCCCCGCCGCTCATCCAGATCGCAGGTCCCGCGGAGGCCGGTCCACTGCCGGTGCCGTTCGGCGCGATGTTGAATACCGCGCTTTGTGCCAGGGTGAGCTCCGCGTAGGCGATGATCCAGCCGGTGTAGGGGGCATGGTCGCAGTGCGAGGTCCAGCTGGTGTAGATCGTGCCCTGCAACAGCAGCAGCGCCGCGCGCTCCTCGTATTGTCCGGGATCGAAGCTGATCGCGGCGCCGCCCGGTGCGCGGTAGCTGGCGCTGATCTGCTTCGGGCCGCCGAAGAGCTCCGCCCCCGTGGTCACATCGAGCGCGTGCAGGCGCTGGAAATCAGCCCCGGCGCTCGACATCGCCACCACGAAGATGGCGCCGTGTGGCCCGGCGGCCCGGTCGATGACCGGTGTCGATGTCACGCCGATGACCGGAACCACCTGGCCGCAGCTTTGCGGTCCGCTCGGTGTCTCTCCGGAGCCGAGGAGCGATACGTGCCAGAGCGTCGCGCCGTTGTCGGCGTCGAAGGCATACACCGAGTCGTTCTCGGTGGCGACGAACACCACGTTGTGCGCAGCTCCCGCTACGCTCAATCCCGACAGATACAGCGGCTGCGCGTCCACCTTGCCGTCGGTGGCGAGGAAGCGCAGCTTGCCGAACCCGGCGGAGTTCACGTTGGCGGGCGTGAGCACGGTCTCGGTCAGGTTCTGTCCGGTGCGGGCCAGGTCATTCTTGTACATCACCACGTCGGTGCCGACGGCCGGCGTTGGCGGGGGCGTCGGTGGAGGGGTGGGCGGGGGCGTGGGCGGCGGGTTGGAACTGACGGGCGGCGTGGGTGCACCTGAGGTGCCGACGTTGCTGCACGCGGCCAGCGCCGCGAGCAGCAGTACTGCGCAAAGACAACGCGCGCTCATCATGATGCGCACGCTGACACGGTGCCGCAGCGCATGCAATTCGTCGACGCCGCGCGACAGTGATCATGGTGCCCGAGGTCGGAACTGTGAATCCCGCGAGGCCAATAGCCTAGCTGTGTCCGGGCTGATTACACCGACCACTCGCAGCGGTGACTCTACGTTTGACCGCTGCCTTCATCCCTGAGCTCTGCCCACTCAGCGGGCAAGCCAATGACAGCTACGCGGCGCTACTGCGGCAGGTTCATCTTGTGCAGGAGCGCTTTGTAACGTGGGTCGCGCTGCAAGTTCCTGAGCGTAGGCTCGATTTTTAATAACTTCATCCCGCCGTCGTGCTGGCGGTACGCGCGCTCGAGCCAGTAGAAGGCTCGGTCGGAGTCATTTCGGGAGCCGTAAAAGCAAGCGATATTCCAAGCCATCCCATTGGCCCATTTCTGCTCGGCAAGGGCAATGGCACGGTCGGCCTCGCTACGCCGCCCCAACGCATCGAGCGCGAACGGCACGCCCACGTCCCGAAACTGTGGGGCGTTCTCCCGCTCAAACTCAGACAGCGCGGCCTGTGGCTCGCCGCGAGCGAGTAGCACGCGGGCGTAACGCTCGTGGGCGCCTAATTCTGTGGGATACAACTCGATTACTTTCCGCAGGGACACCTGCGCTCCATCGAAGTCGCCACCGATGAATTGGAGGTAACCGAGCATGTCTACGGCGTCTCCGAGAGGATCCTGCGCAAACGCGCGATTGGCCAGCTGTAGCGCCTCAGGTACCCGGCCGAGAAACATGGCCAGCCGAGCACCCGACAGCGTAATTCCCGCGTTGCCGGGTGCGAGTTCGCGCGCCTTCTTAAGCTCGACGTCGGCCGCGGCCCAATTCCAGTCGAGGTCAGAAAGCACCCGACCCATAGCCGCGTGGCTCCTGCCGAGGTCGGGTCTGAATCTAATCGCCTGCTCTGCCGCAGCATGCGCCGCTACACGCGCTTGCGCCCAACTGCCCGCCCAATTCTGGTCGATGTCTCCGTGCGACCAGCTCGGGCCCAAATTCTGGTCTATTTCCGCTGGTTGCGACGGCGAGTCGATGGGCTTGAAGACCCGCGTCCAGTCGACGCCATCGCTCGATAGGATCGCGGCAAGCGTAGCCCAGGCGAGCGCGAATTTCGGATCGAGCGTCACAGCGCGCTGCAGATCCGCATACGCTCTCAGGGCGTCGTCTGAAGTACCGCTACGAAGGAGCGAGCGGGCCTGAAGGTAGAACTCGTATGCCTCACTACTCGTGGTCAGTGTGGCGCTAGGTGCTTCCCCGTCCAACAGTGACACCTTGAGCGCCTTAACCACCGCCCCCGCGATCTCATCCTGCACCTTGAAGATGTCATCGACCTGTCGGTCGTAGGTTTCGGACCAGAGGTGATAACCGCTGTCTACGCGAATCAATTGCGCAGTGATCCGCAGCGTCCTGCCAGACTTGCGCACACTTCCCTCGAGCACATGTGCTACGCCAAGCGCTTTGGCGATCTCGGAAACGGTTACCTGCTTACCTTTGAAATAGAATGAAGATGTACGCGCAGGCACCCGCAGATTGGGGATCTTCGTCAGCAGGTCGATGAGTTCCTCCGACAGGCCGTCTGCGAAGTACTCCTGGTCCTTCTTTTCGCTCATGTCGACGAACGGCAATACCGCGACGGATTTCTCCGGAATCGCCGGTGTCACAGCGCCCGGCACGGATGCTGATGAGACGGGCGTTGTTGCGGACGTCGCCGTGGGTCGATGGCCGGATAGCCACAGGCGGTCAACCGCCAAACCCAGAAGACCAAGACCGACCACAGAAGCCAAGACGAGAGCCAACCGGGGTAGTGCCCGTGCCGAAACGGGAGGCGTGGGATGCGACGTGGGAGTGTCTACCGCCATCGCGGCGGGGGCATTTACGGCGAGCTGCACCGCTGCAACGAGCTTGGGCAGCGCTCGCCCCATGTCCCCAGCACTAGCGTCCAGCCAGTGCGACGTGTTCAGAAAATACTCGAAGTCTGCCGGTAGCGGTGCCTGGTCGATTCGTAGCGATACGATCGGGTGCCGTTTGGAAGTAGAGCGCTCCACTTCTCTCAGAACATGCGGCGAGGACGCCGCATCTTTCGACAATATCAACACGCTGGCAGCGGCGGCATCGATCGCGTGAATGATCTGGCCGGCATAAGAGGCGCCCGGCGTCACATCCCGCGGCGCGATCCAGCACCGCACGCCACTGTGCTCTAGAGCCTCGGTAATGGCATTCGCAACGGGTGTGTCCTGCGAGGCGTAGCTGATGAAGACGATCGGCGTGCTAGCGCTCGGCTTCTCGTCGCTACCGCCTTCGGCCATTTCCAGCCCCCTGCCAACTCAGAGGCATGGTCGCGGATGCCCTGGGGATTGGCAACCGGCCCAGTCCATTAGCGAATGGCCGCGCGTCACGCGAACCTAGGAATGGTGCCCGAGGTCGGAGTCGAACCGACACGCTTTTAAGGGCGGCGGATTTTCCTACCACTTCGGCTTTCGCCGCCCCCGGCGCGTTGCCGGGGTTCGTGGTCTGGAGCACGCCTTCACCATGGCCGCTTCAGGGCTTTAGGTGCCCGCCGTCTGCTCTCTACACCTTCCCTCGCGCTAAGCGAGGGCTTGGCTCGGCATCAGCTCGAGCGCGCACGCCAGGGCCTTCACCGAGTTTGACGGGCTTCACCTCGCGGATTTCTCCCCGAGGGCTCAAATCGTTGTTCTGAGTCCGCTGCGTCTACCAATTCCGCCACTCGGGCCTACGAAAATCAGTATAGCGCGACCTTTTGCGCTCCTCACGCATCTAAGAGCACGTGACCCGACTGGCGCAGACCGCTGTGGCCGAGGAGGTGCTGGCGCAGGCCTGTGCGGGCGATGAGACGGCCCGCGCGGCGCTCTACGCGGCGCTCGCCTCGCCGACCCTGACACTGATCCGTCGCATGGTGGGTCAGCGTTGCCTTGCCGAGGACATCTTTCAGGACACGATGATGATTTTCTTCGAGCGCTTGCCGCAGTACCGGCGCGAGGCCCCGCTCGGGGCGTGGTTGCGCCAGATCGCGATCAGCCGCTGCCTCATGTACCTGCGCTCGCCCTGGCGGCGGGCGCGGGCGTACCTGGAAGTCGCCGATCTGCCCTGCACCGCTGCCGCGGTGCTCGTGACGCCCGGCTATCGCGGGGAGGCCATTGACGTCGAGCGTGCGCTCGCGAGCCTTCCGCCGACCGCGCGCGCGGTGGTATGGATGTTCGAGGTGGAGGGCTACTCTCACCAGGAGATCGCGCATGCCTTCGGCCGCTCGGTGAGTTTCTCGAAGTCGCAGCTGGCACGTGCGCACGCGCGATTGCGCGCATGGTTCGAGCCGCAGGAAAACGCAACCTCATGCAACCTGACCTAGAACGAGCGCGGGGGGTGGCGCAGCTGCTGCGCGCTCTGCCGCAGGAAACGGCGGCGCCGTACGACTTTCGCGAATTCCAGCATCGCGCGCAACACCGCACGCGCGCCACGCGCGGCCAGACACTCGCCGCCGGCGCACTGCTTACCCTTATGGTCATCGCCGTGTCGGTGCGCTTTTTCGCCCCGGCACCGCCCGCAGCGGCGCCCCCATGGGTTGCAAACACAGCTGCGCTCGCCCCGGAAGCGCGCAGCGCGCTCATGGAGCACTGGCTGGCGAGCCTGCCGCAGGAGCCTGCGGTAGTGCACCTGGGCACGCGTGCCGCGGTGACCGGGCTCGAGGACCGCATCGCTCAGCTCGACGATCTGCTGAGCGCTGCGCGCGCCGCCGGGGAGGCGCGCTCGCAGCTGCAGGTGCTGCAGCAGGAACGCGTGCGCCTCGTCGGGACGCTGGTGCAGGTGCGCTATGCGGAGACGCTGGCCGATGACTCACTGTAGGAACCTTAAGGAGCGAACGTGAATCCCAACTGCCCGATCCTCTCCTGGCCCGCGCGGCTCACCGCCGCCGTGCTGCTCGCGGCGGCCCCCGGCGCTTACCTCCTCGCGGCGGACGCACCGCCCGACACGCAGCAGGCGGTGAAGCCCGACGGGGGCGACGACGCCGAAGCGCAGCTCGAGGCTGCCCGCAAGCGCCTGGAAGAGGCAGCGCACGAAGTGGCGCGCCTGTCGGAGCAGGTGAGCGGCGCGGTCATCGACCAGGTGATGCCGTTCGTGAGCACCGGGCGGGCCATCATCGGCGTGCAGCTCGATTCGGTCGAAGATCCCGCCGGCGCACACGTGCGCGAAGTCTCACCCGGGGGACCTGCCGCCGAAGCCGGCATACGCGCCGGGGATGTGATCGTCGCGGTCAACGGCACCGCGGTCAGCGGGCCCGAACCCGCGCGTCACGTGACGCGCATCATGCGAGACGTCAAGCCCGACAGCCGCGTCAAGCTGCGCGTGCTGCGCGCCGGCCAGCCGCGCGAGTTCGTGCTCACGGCGCGCGCAGGTCCGTCGCTGTTCGCCGGGGCGCTCCCGGATCTGCCCTACGCGCTCTCGGACGTCCAGGGCGCCTACCTGTTGCGCCGCCCGTTGACGGATATGGAACTGGCGAGCTTGACCCCGCACCTCGGCAGCTATTTCGGTACCGAGAAGGGCGTGCTCGTCGTGCGCGCGCCCACCGACGGGGCGTTGAAGCTCGAGGACGGCGATGTGATCCTCGCCATCGACGGCCGCGAGCCGACGAGCGGCTCGCACGCCACACGCATCCTCGGTTCCTACCAGCCTGGCGAGAAGATCGCGCTGCGCATCCTGCGCCAGCACAAGACCCTTGAGCTCGAAGCGACAGTGCCCGCCCGCGCAGGATCCGCCCGGCAAGGGATGCTGCAGCGCGAGCACCCAGAGTCGGGGTCGCCCCCGTCAACCATGGTCTTGAGCGACGATGAGGACATCGTCATGAGCGACGACGAGGGCTGAAGGCCCACCGGCCGCAGCTGACGCTCGCGTTGTACCATGCGCGCGTGCGCCGTCAGGACTTCGCCTACGATCTGCCCGCCGAGCTGATCGCACAGGTGCCGCTGGCGGAGCGTTCGGCCGGTCGCATGCTGGTGCTCGATGGGCCGAGCGGAGATGTCACGGACGCATCAGTGCGTGAGCTGCCGGGCTACTTACGGCGCGGCGACCTGCTGGTGCTCAATGACACGCGTGTCATCGCCGCGCGCCTTCTCGGACGCAAGCCCTCCGGCGGCAAGGTGGAGATGCTGCTCGAGCGCGCACTCGGCGGGCACGAGGCCCTGGTGCAGCTTAGCGCCAGCAAGGGCGCGCGCGCAGGCCTTGAGCTCCAGAGCGCCGGCGGCACGGTGCGTGTGCTCGCGCGCGAGGCGGATCTGTGGCGCGTGCAGTTGCCGGCAGCGGCGCTCGGGTTTTTCGAGCGCTTCGGAGAAGTCCCGCTGCCGCCCTACATTCGCCGGCCTGCGCAGGCGGCCGACCGCGAGCGCTACCAGAGCATCTTTGCGCGCGAGCCCGGTGCCGTGGCGGCCCCGACCGCGAGCCTGCATTTCGATGCGCCGCTCATCGCTGCCCTCGCCGAGCGGGGCGTAAGCTGCGCGCTGGTCACCCTGCACGTGGGCGCGGGCACGTTTCAGCCGGTGCGCGAGGACGAGCTGGCGCGCCACGTCATGCACCCCGAGCGTGCGAGCGTCGGGCCTGAGGCGTGCGAAGCTATCGCGCGCGCGCGCGCGGGGGGCGGGCGCGTGGTGGCCGTCGGCACCACTGTCGTGCGCGCGCTCGAGTCCGCAGCGCTCGCGGCGGGCTCGGCTACGCTCGCTCCCTGGTCGGGGGAGACGCGCCTGTTCATCACGCCGGGCTTTCACTTTCAGGTGAGCGACATGCTGCTGACTAACTTCCACCTGCCGCAGTCGACGCTGCTCATGCTGGTGTGCGCATTCGCCGGCCAGGGCCATGTGCTCGCGGCGTACCGGCACGCGGTCGCCGCCCGCTACCGCTTCTTCAGTTACGGCGACGCGATGCTCCTCACGCGGTACGCGCCTTGAATCCGGTTTTCAGTGTGCAGGCGTGCGACGGCGCGGCGCGGACCGGACGGCTCGTCACGGCGCACGGCTTGGTCGATACCCCGGCATTCATGCCGGTGGGCACCTACGGCACGGTCAAGGCGATGACGCCCGAGGAACTTGAGGGTCTGGGAGCCCAGATCGTCCTCGGAAACACCCTGCACCTGCTGCTGCGGCCCGGACCTGACATCATCGCCGCACACGGTGGTCTGCACCGCTTCATGCACTGGCACCATCCGCTGCTCACCGATTCGGGCGGTTTCCAGGTATTCAGCCTGAGGAGCCTGCGGGATATTGCCGAGGAGGGCGTACGTTTTCGCTCGCCGGTGGACGGCCGTGAGGTGCGCCTGACGCCGGAGGACTCCATGACGGTGCAGCTGGCACTGCGCAGCGACATCGCGATGGCGTTCGATGACTGCACGCCCTATCCGGCGAGCGAGTCCGAGGCGCGCGAGTCCATGGAGCGCTCCATGCGCTGGGCGGCACGCAGTCATGCGCACTACTACCGCCAGGAGCTGGATGCACCGCCCGGCGGGGTGTTCGGAATCGTGCAGGGTGGCATGCACCTGCCGCTGCGCCTCGCCTCGCTCGAGGCGCTGCTACGGCTGTCCTGGCCCGGGCTCGCGGTCGGCGGGCTCGCGGTCGGGGAGTCCGAGCAGGAGCGCCTCGGGGTGCTCGAGGGGCTGGTGCCGCACATGCCCGCCGATCGGCCACGCTACCTCATGGGGGTCGGACGGCCCGAGGACATCGTGGCCGCGGTGACCCGCGGCATCGACATGTTTGATTGCGTGATGCCCACGCGCCACGCCCGCAACGGGCACCTGTTCACCGGCAGCGGCGTCATCAACATCCGCAACAGCGTCTTTGCCAGCGACACAGGACCGGTCGATGCCGGCTGCGACTGCTATACCTGCCGCAACTTCAGCCGGGCCTACCTGCGCCATCTCGATCGCTGCAACGAGATCCTCGGTTCACGCCTCAACACGATCCACAACCTGCACTTCTACCTCGGCCTGATGCGCGCGCTGCGCGAGGCGATTGCCGCCGGGGGCCTCGCAGAATGGACGCGCCAGTTCCTTGCGGCCCGGACTGGCGGCGGTGCTGTGGCATAATGCCGCCCTTTTCGCCTCCCGGACCGCACCTATGACTGACCTGATCTCCGACGCCTGGGCGCAGGCCACCCCCGGCGCCTCTGGCGGCGGCCCCCTGCCTGTCTGGCTCTTGATGGCGGGAATTCTCGCCATGTTCTATTTCATGCTGATCCGGCCGCAGCAAAAGCGCGCGCGCGAGCACCAGGCGCTGCTCTCGAAGCTGGCGGCCGGGGATGAGGTCGTGACCGGCGGGGGTCTGCTCGGGCGCGTGGCGGACGTCGGGGATACCTTCGTGACGCTCGAGATCGCAGACGGGGTGCGCATCAAGGTGCAGAAGGTCCAGATCACGCAGCTGGTGCCCAAGGGCACGCTGAAGAGCGCCTAGGCGTGCTCGAATACGCCCGCTGGAAGTACGTTCTCGTGGCCGCAGTGCTGCTGCTGGCACTGCTGTTCGCGCTGCCGAATTTCTTCGGCGAGGACCCCGCGCTCCAGGTAGCGCGCAAGGACCACGCCAACATCACGGCCGATGCTGAAAAGGCGCTCGAGACGTTCCTCGCGCAGAAGCATATCCGCTTCGACAAGAGCTACATCGACAGCGGGCGGCTGATGGTGCGCTTCGCGAGCGTGGCCGAGCAGCTCGGCGCCCGCGATGCCGTCAACGAGGAGTACAAGGGCACCTACATCAGCGCGCTGTCGTTCGCGCCGCGCACGCCGGAGTTCTTCCGGGCCCTCGGGCTGCGCCCCATGCCGCTCGGCCTGGATCTGCGTGGCGGGCTGTACCTGCTCTATCAGGTGGACGTGAACTCCGCGGTCAGCCAGGCGCTCGAGGGCTACACGCAGGACGCGCGCCGCGCGCTTGCGGCCGCCAACATTCCGGTGAAGGAAGTCACCACCGTGGCGGTGGGCTCCGACAAGACCAACGCGCTGCGCATCGTACTGCCGCCGGAGGCCGACGTGACCAAGGCGCGGGCGGCGCTGGCCACACCCCTGCAGGGCCTGACGATCAGCACCGAGAGCCTCGCCAGCGGCTCAGGCATCACCGGCGTCATGACGACTGCCCAGATCCGCGAGCGCCAGGACTACGCTATCCAGCAGAACATCACGACGCTGCGCAATCGTGTCAACGAGCTGGGCGTATCCGAGCCGATCGTGCAGCGCCAGGGGATCGACCGCATCAACGTGCAGCTGCCGGGCGTGCAGGACTCCGCCGACGTGAAGGACATTCTCGGGCGCGTCGCCACGCTCGAGTTCCGCCTCGAGGACATGCAGAACAACGCGGTCGAGGCGCAACAGACCGGGCACGTACCCCTGGGCTCGAAGCTCTATACCCACACGCGCTTCGGCCGTCCGGTGCTGCTCAAGCGCGAGGTGATCGCCACCGGCGATCAGCTCACCAACGCCACCAGCGGCCAGTCCCAGGAGGGACCCTCGGTCAACGTGCGCCTTGACGCGCGCGCCGGTGAGAACATGCTGCGCACCACCCGGCAGAACCTCAACCGCCGCATGGCGGTGGTGCTCATCGAGAAGCGCCGCGAGACGCTGACGATCGACGGCAAGCCCGTGGCGCGCGAGGTGACCGACGAGGAGGTCATCAACGATGCCACCATCCGCGGCGTCTTCGGCAATAGCTTCCAAATCACAGGTCTTGGCGCAGGCGAGGCGCGCGAGCTGGCGCTGCTGCTGCGCTCAGGGTCGCTGGCGACGGTCATCTACGAGGTGGAGGAACGCGCGGTAGGCCCGAGTCTCGGACGCGACAACATCGACAAGGGCGTGACCGCGCTCATCGTCGGCATGATGGGCGTGTTCCTTTTCATGGCGATCTACTACAAGACCTTCGGGCTGGTTGCCGACCTGGTGCTGCTCGCCAACGTGGTGCTGCTGACGGCGCTGCTGTCGATGATGCGTGCCTCGCTGTCGCTGCCCGGCATCGCCGGCATCATCCTCACCGTCGGCATGGCGGTCGATGCCAACGTGCTGATCTACGAGCGCATCCGCGAGGAGATCCGCAAGGGCGTCTCGCCGCAGGCGGCGATCCGCGCCGGCTTCGAGAAGGCGTTCTCGGCGATCACCGATTCCAACGTCACCACGCTCATCGCAGGGGTGGTGCTGTGGGTGCTCGGCACCGGCCCGATCCGCGGCTTCGCCGTGGTGCTGACGCTTGGCATCATGACCTCGATGTTCACCTCGCTCATGGGCAGCCGCGCGGTGCTCACACTGATGTACGGCGGGCGGCGCAAGCTCGCGCGCCTGTCGATCTGAAGGCTCGCACGTGGAATTTTTCAGTCACCAGACCAGCTTCCCGTTCATGGCCACCCGCCGGGTGTGGTACGGGCTCTCGGCGCTGCTCATGGTCGTATCGCTGACCTCGTTCTTCGTACGCGGCCTGAATCTCGCCATCGATTTCACCGGTGGCGTGAGCGCGGAAGTGCGCTTCCCGCAGGCGGCGAATGTCGATGCCGTGCGCGCAGCGCTCGTCGCCGGTGCCTTCCGCGAGCCACAGGTGCAGAGCTTCGGCTCCTCGCGCGACATCGCCATCCGGCTGCCGCCGCAGCCGCAGAGCGCGACCGAGATCCGCACGCGCCTGGTGGCGGCGGTACAGGGCGTGGATGCGGGTGCACAGGTCGCGCAGCTCGACGTCGTGGGCCCGCAGGTCGGGAACGAGCTCAAGTGGAGCGCCATCGAGGCGCTCGGCTTCACAGTGTTCGGGATCTTCGCCTACATCGCGGTGCGCTTTCATACCTGGCGGCTGTCCTTCGGCGCCATCCTCGCCGTGCTGCATGACCCGATCCTGGTGCTTGGCTTCTTCTCGCTCACGCAGATGTCGTTTGATCTGGCGGTAGTGGCGGCGATGCTCGCCGTCATCGGTTACTCGCTCAACGACACCGTGGTGGTATTCGACCGCATCCGCGAGCGCTTCGAGACCAACCGCCGCTCACCGCCCGCCGCGGTACTCGATCAGTCGATCAACCAGACCCTCTCGCGCACCATCATGACCAAGGTAGTCACCTCGATCGTGGTGGTGGCGCTGCTGTTCCTCGGCGGCCCGGTGCTCAAGGGCTTCTCGGCCGCGCTCCTGATCGGCATCATCGCCGGCACCTACTCCTCGATCTACATCTCGAGTGCCATCGCGCTCGATTGCGGTCTGACCGCCGAGCACGTGTTTCCTTCGGTCAAGAAGGCGGCGCTCGATCACCTGCCCTAGCGCGGCCCAGGCGCGTCCCTGCTCCCCGACACGCACCTCTGGCTCGCTTTCCTCACCCTGTCGCTGCTCGAGATCGTCCTCGGCATCGACAACATCATCTTCATCTCGCTCCTGGTGCAGCCGCTGCCCGCGCCGCTGCAGGCACGGGCGCGCCTCGGCGGGCTGGCGCTCGCGATGCTCACGCGCATCGCGCTGCTCTTCGGGGTCGTGGGGCTTACGCGCCTGGTGCGGCCGTGGCTTAGCCTCGCCGGCCGCAGCTACTCGGGGCGCGACCTGGTGCTGCTCGGCGGCGGGGTGTTCCTGCTCGTCAAGGGGGTGCTGGAGATTCACCGCGCGCTGGAGGGTCCGGCCCCGCACGCGCGCCGGGCGCCCTTGCGCGGGGGCCTCGCATCGCTCGTGGCACAGATCGCGCTCATTGACCTCGTGTTCTCGCTCGACTCGGTGTTCACCGCGGTGGGACTGGTGCGCGAGCTGCCGGTCATGGTGGCCGCGATCGTGGTGGCGATCCTGGTGATGATGTGGGTAACGCGCTTCATCGGCGCGTTCATCGAGCGCCATCCGACCTTCAGGATCCTGGCGCTCGCATTTCTGCTGCTGATCGGTGTGGCCCTGATCGGAGAGGGCCTGCACTTCGAGATCCCGAAGGGCTATCTGTATTTCGCGATGGCCTTCGCTGCCGCGGTGGAGCTGATCAACATGCGGCTGCGGCGCCGCCTGGATCAGAACCGGCGCTGAGCGGTGTGCGGCTCAGGCGGGGCGCACGGCGCCGGCGGCGACCTTGTTGGCCTTGTGCAGGCAGCTGTGCCGGTAGCCGTAGAAGACATAGATGACCACGCCGATCACAGTCCAGATCACGAGCCTTGCCCAGGTCTCAGGTCCGAGCGACACCATCATCGCGCCGCAGACGAGGGCGCCGGCAAGACAGGTGAACCACGGCCACGGTGTGCGGAACGGGCGCGGCAGCTCCGGACGCGTGCGACGCAGCACCAGAATGCCGATGCACACGGTAACGAAAGCCGCCAGGGTGCCGATCGCCACCATCTCGCCCAGGATCTTCACCGGGAACAGGCCCCCGACGATGGCGGCCGCCGTACCGGTCACCACCGTGCCGGTCGAAGGGGTGCGAAAGCGCGGGTGCACGCGCCCGAACAACGGCGGCAGCAGCCCATCGCGCGCCATGGCGAAAAAGATGCGCGCCTGCGCGATCGTCATCACCAACATGACCGAGGTCATGCCACACACCGCGCCGAGCTTGACGGGAATTCCGAGCCAGTGCAGCCCCTGATACTTGTCGAGGGCGAGGGCCACGGGAGCTGCCACGTCGAGCTCCTTGTAATTCACCATGCCGGTGAGCACGGCGGAGACGATCACGTAAAGGATGGTGCAGATGACGAGGCTCGTCAGAATCCCGATCGGCATGTCGCGCTGCGGGTTCTTGGTTTCCTGCGCGGCGGTGGAGATGGCATCGAAGCCGATGTAGGCGAAGAAAATCACCCCTGAGGCGGCCATCACGCCGCTCCAGCCAAACACGCCTCTCTCGCCTGTATTGGGTGGCACGAACGGGTGCCAGTTGGCGGTATTGATGTAGCTCATGCCGAAGACGATGAACAGCACCACCACCGTCACCTTGATGGCGACGATGATCGAGTTGAACACGGCCGATTGCCGGATGCCGATGTAGCAGATGGTGGCAATCGCAGCGACGATCGCAATCGCCGGCAGGTTGACGATCGCCCCGGTGCGGATCCAGTGCAGCGCGTCCGCTCCCTGGTCGAGCGGCGCCATGGCGATCTGGGTGGGAATGTGCAGGTGCAGCTGGTCGAGCAGGCTCGTGGCGTAGCCGGACCAGCCGGCCGACACGGTCGCGACCGCGAACAGGTATTCCAGCACCAGATTCCAGCCGATGAACCAGGCGATACCCTCGCCGAGGGTCGCATAGGAGTAGGAATAGGCGCTGCCGGACACCGGAATCATGGCGGCGAACTCCGCGTAGCACAGTCCGGCAAACGTGCAGCCCAGGCCGGCGACGATGAACGACAGCGGCAGCGCCGGACCTGCGTGATTGGCCGCTGCGGTGCCGGTCAGCACGAAGATGCCCGTGCCGATGATGCCGCCGATTCCGAGCAGCGTCAGATGCGTGGCATTGAGGGCGCGCCGCAGCTGGTTGCCGGTGGATTCCTGCTCATGCAGCTCGGCAATTGACTTGGTCGCAAGAAGCTGGCTTGCCATGAAACCCCCGATTTTTCCGCCGGACTGTACACAAGGGTTCCCGGGAAAGCGAGGAACGTGCCGGGAAAACGCACGCCGGCGCTGGGCGCGGGCAGCCTCAGGAGGCGCGCAACTCGTCCGGCACGTGCGCAGCCAGAAGCTCAAGCAGCGCCGTGTACACCTTCGGTGTACCCGCGACGATGTGTCCCTGCTGCACGTATTCCGCGCCGGTGAGCGTACCGATGCGCCCGCCGGCCTCCTGGATCAGAAGCGTGCCGGCGGCGGTGTCCCAGGGGGAAAGTCCGATCTCCCAGAAGGCATCCACGCGCCCGGCTGCGACATAGGCCAAATCGAGCGCCGCGGAGCCCGGGCGGCGCACGCCGGCGACCTCGAGCGCGACCGCGCGCAGCATGCCGAGGTAGGCATCCAGATAGCGCGTGTTGGCACGGTAGGGAAAGCCGGTGGCGATCAGCGCCCCTTCGAGCGTGCGCGCCTTGCTGACGCGCATGCGATGATTGTCCACGTGCGCGCCTGCGCCACGGCTGGCGGTGAACAGCTCCTGGCGCATCGGATCGTAGACCACCGCATGCTCCAGGCGCCCCTTGATCTGACAGGCGATCGAGACTGCGAACACCGGAAACCCGTGCAGGAAATTGGTGGTGCCATCGAGCGGATCGATGATCCACAGTGTCTCGCTCTCACCGCTGCGACCGCTCTCCTCGGCGAGGAAGGCATGGTGCGGGTGGTGGCGCCGGATGGTGGCGATGATCTCCTGCTCCGCCACGCGGTCCACCTCGGTGACGAAGTCGTTGCGTCCCTTGGAGGTGATGGTGAGGGACTCCAGGCGGTTCAGGCTGCGTACGATGATTTCGCCGGCACGGCGTGCGGCGCGCACGGCGATATTGAGAAGCGGCGGCACGGTCCTTAAGCTCGATCAGATGGCGAAACGACAGGTAGCGTAGCAGATGGACTCTGTCGACATCCGCATCGTGCTGGTGGCGCCCTCGCACCCCGGCAACATCGGAGCGGTGGCGCGGGCCATGAAGAACATGGCACTCGAGCAGCTGGTGCTGGTGAATCCGCGGGAATTTCCGCATGAGGAGGCGCGCGCCCGCGCCTCGGGCGCGCACGATGTGCTGGCGGCGGCGCGCGTGGTGCCCTCGCTCGGGGCAGCGCTCGGGGGCTGCGGCTACGTCGCCGCGACCACCGCGCGCGAGCGCGACCAGTACTTCCGGATCATCGACGTGCGCGAGGCGGCCGCACGCATCGTGGCCGAGTCGCACCGCGCGCCCGTGGCGGTGGTGTTCGGCGCCGAGCGCACCGGGCTCACGAACGAGGAGCTGGAGTCGGCCCACGCGCTGATCCGCATTCCGAGCAATCCCGCGTACGAATCGCTCAATCTCGCGATGTCGGTGCAGCTGGTGGCCTACGAGCTGTATCGTGCGCGCGGGGCGCGCACGCCCGCATCCGCGCCGCTCGCCGCACCGCTCGCCACCACCGAGGAGATGGAGCACCTGTACACGCACTTCGCCCAGGTGCTCGAGGAGATCGACTTCCGCGACCGCACCCAGAGTGGCACGCACCTCATGGCCCGCATCCGCCGCTTCCTGCAGCGCGCGGAACTCGACCAGAACGAGGTGCACATCCTGCGCGGCATCCTGACCGCGGTGCAGAACCGGCGGCGCCGTGCCGGCGGCCACCCACCATGAACGCAGCGCCGGTGTATCTGGACTATGCGGCCACGACGCCGGTGGATGCGGCGGTGGCTGCGGCCATGAGTGAGTGTCTGAGCAGGGAGGGGGATTTCGGCAACCCATCCTCGTCGCACCGCTACGGGATCGACGCGGCCGCGCGCATCGAGCGCGCCCGCGCGCAGGTCGCCGCACTTGTGGGGGCACGCTCCGAGGAGATCGTATTCACCTCCGGGGCGACCGAATCCAACAACCTGGCGATCCTCGGGTGTGCGCGCGCCAATGCGGATCGCGGTCGTCACCTGGTGAGCGCGCGCACCGAGCACCGCTCGGTACTTGATCCGTTCCGGCGCCTGGAGAAGGAGGGCTTCAGCGTCAGCTGGCTCACTCCGGGGCGCGGCGGACGCATCGAGCCGGCCGCCCTCGCCGCGGCGCTGCGCCCGGACACGGTGCTGGCCTCGGTCATGTACGCCAACAACGAGACCGGCGTCCTTGAGGAGGTGGCCGCGCTCGCCGCGCTGTGCCGCGAGCGCGGGGTGGCCTTTCACAGCGACTGCGCTCAGGCCGCCGGCAAGGTGCCCCTCGCGCTGAACGAGCTAGCGGTCGATTTCGCCGCGCTCACCGCTCACAAGCTCTATGGCCCCAAGGGGATCGGTGCGCTCTACGTGCGCAGCGGCGCGCGCGCACTGCTGCAGCCCCTGACTTTCGGCGGCGGACAGGAGTACGCGCTCAGGCCCGGCACGCTTGCGACCCACCAGATCGTGGGCCTTGGAGAGGCGTGCGAGCTCGCCGCGCGCGCACTGCCCCTGGAGAGCGAGCGGCTCGGTGCACTCGGGGAGCGGCTCTGGCACGGACTCGAGGCGCTCGGCGGCACGCACTTAAATGGCGCAGCGGCTCCCCGCGTGCCCGGCATCATCAACGTGTCCTTCGAGGGCGTGCACGGGGAGAGCCTGGTGGCGGGCTTAAGCGCGCTCGCGGTATCGACCGGCGCGGCCTGCAGCTCCGACTCCCCCGATCCCTCCTACGTGCTGCGTGCGCTCGGGCGCGACACGCAGCTCGCCCACAGCTCACTGCGCTTCAGCCTGGGACGCTTCACCACGGAGGCCGATATCGTGCTGGCGCTGCAGGTCGTGCGCGTAGAGCTCGCACGCCTGCGCTCGCTGTCCCCGGCCTGCACGGCTCCGGCGTGGGGCGAGGCGCACAGCGCGGGAGCAACGCTTATTCAGGGCGAGGCGGGCGGGCCGAAAGCCGAGACCTGGGTGCGCTTCGACCTCCTGGTCGAGGGTGACATTGTGAAAGACGCACGTTTTAAGGCTGCCGCCTGCCCCCATACTATGGATGTGGCCGGCTGGTTGTGCGGGAGGCTGCGCGATCGCTCGCGTAAGGCCTTGATTCCGGGGACGCCGGCGGCGTGGGCCGCCGAACGCGGCACCCCGGTCGAGAAACTGGGCCGGCTGCTGATTGTCGAAGATGCGTTACGGGCGTGTCTGTCGCACTGGACTTAACGCGCTAAGATACGAGAGACACAATGAGCATCTCACTGACCGAATCCGCCGCCAACCGCGTCAAGACATTCCTGGCTGCGCGCGGGCATGGCATCGGGCTGCGCCTCGGGGTTCGCAAGACCGGCTGCTCGGGATTCGCCTACGTTATCAACTACGCCGACGCACCCGAGCCGGGTGATTCGGTGTTCACCGATCACGGCGTACAGGTGTTCGTCGATGCCGCGAGCCTCGGCCTGATCGACGGAACGGTCGTGGATTTCGTGAAGCAGGGCCTGAATGAGGCTTTCCGCTTCCGCAACCCGAACGTCAAGGGCGAATGCGGCTGCGGGGAGAGCTTCTCCGTCTGAGACCTTAGATTGGCGACGCATCGA
>Ga0302325_10008936_pt1 | contig 21986 bp, 18 predicted proteins | sample Palsa_T0_2_FD_201948 | JGI IMG/M metagenome (GOLD analysis project Ga0302325, IMG submission 201948) | Peat permafrost microbial communities from Stordalen Mire near Abisko, Sweden - Palsa_T0_2 | ecosystem: Environmental > Terrestrial > Soil > Palsa > Peat permafrost | place: Sweden: Abisko...
TGGGGATGTGGCCGCATAACGCGTCGGATCCGCCATGCCTGCAGCGGCAAAGCCTGCGGCGCGCAGCCGGCAGGAATCGCATTTGCCGCAGGCAGCGCCTTTTGCATCGGGCTGGTAACACGATATCGTGGTGGCGTAATCGACCCCTAAGGCAGCGCCCGTCTTTATGATTTCCGCCTTGGACATTTCGATGAGCGGCGCATTGATCCGATATCGGGCCCCCTCGACGCCCGCTTTGGTAGCAAGCGTCGCCAGTGACTCAAATGCAGAAATGAACTCAGGACGGCAGTCGGGATAGCCGGAATTGTGGGCCAGAAACCCGTTCGCCAAGAAGTTCTGGCAGTGCTCGACGGCAAGGTCATACATGATCTCGTGACAAACCGGTTCAATCTCCAAAACTCTCAAAAACGCCAATCTCGAGTTGATCAGTCGATTGAGATCGGGAACCGATGCAAATGCGGAACTTTGCGCACGTACGCTCGCGTCGTATTTACCCCCCATATTGTATATGCGGGTTTTCGACCCCGCGGGCAGCCTCGCGGCAGAGACTGCGGTCCACAAAGCCTCGCTTTTCCAAATTCCAGTAGTCTTGTCGCGCCCTGACCCAGCGCAAACTCGCCGTATCGACTCTCGCTTTCCGGTGTGCCACAGTGGATATAGGCTCTCGAACCGTCCGAAATCCACCCTACGGGTTAGAGCTAATCGCAACTGTCCATGCGCTGCCCGCTTGATGGTCGGGAAGATGCCATCAAGCTGTAAACAGTGATAAAGGTCGTAGATAAGCTGATGAGACTTCTGATAGATCGGAGCTTCGCCGTTCCATACCTGACATCCATCCCCGTCCCAAAAGCCGGCGACGACAATTCGCCGCTGACGCTGTGAAAGGTCCCAAAACCACGCTGGAAAGCGCTTTCGTCCGGATTTAGCTGTGCCGAGCAGCGCAAGCCGGCGGAACACTTCATAAAAAACAGACGAGTCGACGCTATAGTCAAACTTGTTGCGGGACGATTTTCTTGTAGAAACGCCGTAAATACCGAAATATCGACCCAGAAGCTCCGCAGCCCCTTCCAGTGCGCCGATGGAAAAAGCCAGGGTCCTCGATACGCCATCTTCTTCCTTGCCGCCTTCTGCGAGCCACAAGCCGACGATACGAAGAAAATCATCTGTCAGCGCGAAGCTCAGCGGTACCCTGGTTCGGCCCAAACGATTGGTCAGGTAGCCCTCAACCTCGACCACTGATGATTTCCTATGAGTGCTGAGCTTTTCGGAACGTAACAGCGATAGCTCGACAAACCGCAGTTCCGATTCCCAACAACTCGCGTGCGCCGAGAGATCGAAAGGTGCGACGAGTGGCGTCCCAACCCTAATCGCCGCCCCAGGCACGGCCACGATCCTATTGTTCTCGATAGTGTAAAGAGAGTGGTCTTCCGTGATCTCGATCTGCTGCCCTCGTTCCAATCGAACCCTGAAGCATTTTTTCCCGACGACCTTGTGGGCGTGCCGTCCGATCACACGCCGCCAAGATATCTCGAGAGACTCCGGGTCGACCGCGAGAGTTTCATACTCGTCGGGTGGCATAGCGACGATATCCGCAATTTTAGCGAGGCGCGCGCCGCTGCCACACCTCCTTATCCACACGCGCGTATCACCCGCGACACTGTAGTCGACGGCGTTGACACCCACGAAAATGTCCGCAGCGCCGATGACCTCCGCCCACCCCAATGCCAGCGACAGCAGCAACGTGTTGCGCGCCGGGACGTAGGTAATCGGGATATCGCTGGTGGGCGATTCGGGAACCGCCAGCGACGCATCCGTCAAAGCCGAGCCGCCGATGCCGGCAAGATCGACGCCCATGATGCGATGCTCGCGAGCGGCCAGCGCCGATGCGATGCGTTTCGCAGCATCCAACTCGGCACTGTGACGCTGCCCGTAGTGCACGCTCAGCGCATAGCATTGGAAACCCTGGCGCTGGGCCATCGCCAGCACCGTAGCGGAGTCCAGGCCGCCGGAGAGCAGCACCACGGCGCGTTTGTCGCGAGCGGAGTTCATTTGCCCGGCACGTCGCCCCACAACACCTTGTGGAGCTGCAGTTGAAAACGTACGGAGAGCCGATCGGCCAGGATCCAGTCCGCGAGCACGGCTGGCGATATCTGCTTATAGCTGGGAGAGAACAGGATCTGGCACTTATCGCCGAGCCCGTGCTGGCCGATGAACGCCCTGCTCCATTCGTAGTCGGCACGCGAACAGATGACGAACTTGAGCTGGTCGCGCGCAGTCAACAACGGAAAATTCGCGAGCCTGTTGCGCGCGGCTTCCCCTGAGTCGGGCGTCTTGACGTCGACCACTCGCGCAACACGCGCATCGACGGCGCCGACGTCCATCGCTCCGCTGGTCTCGAGGGAGACATCGAAACCCTCATCGCATAGACACTTGAGAAGCTTCAGACAGTTGGGCTGAGCCAGCGGCTCGCCGCCGGTGACGCAAACATGGCGCGTGCCGAACTCGCGCACCTTCGCGGCGATGGCCTGCAAATCATGCCAGTCGCCCGCGTGGAAGGCATATTCGGTGTCGCAATAGTGGCACCGCAGGGGACAGCCCGTGAGCCGTACGAAGACCGTCGGAAAGCCCACGGCGTTCGCTTCCCCCTGCAACGAGTGGAAGATTTCGTTGACGCGCAGGCGGTCGGGTTTTGATTCCTGGCCAATCAATGCTTCTCCGTGGACATCTTATCGAGCCGCTCCTGCGCCAATTTTGCAGCCGGTGCGTCCGGATATTTGCTGACCACCTGCTCGAGAACCGCCTTGGCTGGTTCCCAAAGCTTCATCTCATAGCGGCAGTAGCCGATCTTCAGGAGCGCATCGGGAATCTTCCGGGATTGGGGATACTTATCGACAACTTTCTGAAAGGCGCTCTGCGCTTCGGGAAAGGATCGATTCACGTAGTATGCCTCGCCCAGCCAATACTGCGCATTGTCCGCCAATGAGCTGTTCGGATAGTTGAACAGGAACTGCTGAAAGGCCTGAATGGCACGGTCGTACTGGCTGTCCTTGAGCAGGCCGAAAGCCGTCTGATAAACGCTGGTCTCGGTCGGCGGCTGGGACCCGGCCGCCGAGCCGGGCGCGGAAGGCGACTCGGCGGCACCCGGTGCGGCGCCGCCGCGAGCTTCCAGAGCCTTCATGCGCTGATCCAGGTCGGCATACAAGTCGCGCTGCTGCCGGCGCAGCGACTCCATGCCGTTGTTCATCTGATCGACATCGTTGTGCATGCCCCGCACATCGGCGCGCAGCGCCTCGAGCTGATTCGAAACCTCGAGCAGGCTCTGATTCTGCATGACCCGCTCGATGCGTATCAGGCGCGCGTCGAGGTCATTCAGCTTGACCTGCACGGGATCCTCTTCCGGCGGCGTCGACATGCAGCCGGCCAATGCCGATGCCGCCATCGCCAGCGCTGCTACCCGCACCGAGGCTTTCATGGCTTACGGACCGTAGACCAGTTCCACGCGTCGATTCTGCGACCACGCCGATTCATCGTCACCCTCGACCGCGGGGCGCTCGGCGCCGAAGCTCGTCGTGGAGAGCTGCGACTCGGACACCCCCTGCAGCAGAAGAGCGCGGCGCACTGCCTGCGCTCGCCGTTCGCCCAGCCCGATGTTGTACTCGCGCGTGCCGCGATTGTCCGTGTTGCCCTCGAGCTTGAGCTTGAGGTTCGGATTACCGGTCAGGTTGCGCGCGGCGGTCGTAATGATATCGGCATATTCCTGCTTGATCTCCGATTTGTCGAAGTCGAAATAAATGATTTTTTTCGAAAGCGGCGCGGCATTGAGGCTTCGGGCGGCATTGGCTGCGTCGCCTCCGAGCGGATTGGTCGAGGTCGAGGCGCCTTCATTGCCGCTGGCGGATGATGATTCTGGAACTTGGGTGCCCGCGACCGGCGGTTCATTGACATTGTGCTTTTTGGGGCATCCGGCCAACATGATGGTGCCCGCCAGCAGCAATACTATGGATATCGTTCTTTTCATTGATCCTCTCCGTCCAAGTTCGACAAGGTGTAAGGGTACTCTAATTTGCGGCGCAATTAGAACGGCGCCCACGCGGGTTCTTGCAGTTCGCCCTCGCTCGCGACCAATCGCTGCTGCACGTGTCCGTCGGCACTGACCAGCGCCAGTACGCCGCGGCCGTGATCGCGGCTCGCGTAAATCACCACGGCGCCGTTCGGCGCGTAGCTCGGCGACACATCAAAAGGTCCTTTGGTGACAACTTGGACATCTCCACGGCCGCGAAGATCCATCGTGGCAATGCGATAGCCGCCCTCGTCCTGCGTCACGAAGGCCATCTGCGATTCGTCCGGCGAGATCCTCGGCCGTGCGTTGTAGCTGCCCTGAAAGGTCAGGCGCCGGGGCTTATCGCCGGGCCTGATGCCGACTTTGTAGATCTGCGGCCCGCCGGCCCGATCGGAAGTGAAGTAAAGGCTGAGGCCATCCTTCGCCCACTGCGGCTCGGTGTCGATGCCGGGATCGTCGGTGATACGAGTCAGTGCCTGGGTTTCGAGATCCATGACATACACGTCCAGATTGCCGTCGCGCGTGGAAAGCGTCAGCGCCATTTTCTTGCCGTCCGGCGACCACGCCGGCGCTTGATTGACACCCGCATGGGCCGATAGGCGACGTCGCTCGCCCGACTTCAAATTCTGGACATATATCGTGGAGAGCCTGTCCTCGAAGGAAACATAGGCCAGCTCTGCGCCGTCTGGCGACCAGGCGGGCGACATCAGCGGCTCCTTCGACTGCGTCACCACGCGGGGGTTCTCTCCGTCGGCATCGGCAACCACCAATTCGTACGTCCTGTTGGGTACATGGCCGCGAGCCGATATGTAGGCGATGCGCGTGCTGAATGCCCCGCGCATCCCGAGAATTTTCTCGAACACGGCATCGGCTATCTGATGGCTGGCCACGCGCAAACCGGGGCGATTGGCATTGATCTGAAAACCCAGCAATCGCTGCCGGGTGAGCACATTGTAGAGCTCATAGGTGATGCTGTAGCGATCCGCGGCCGTGTTCTGCAGCGAACCCACGACCATGTAATCGTTGTTGAGGCGCCGCCAGTCATCGAATGAGATGTTCGCGCCCGTATGGGGCTGATCGATCATGTCCTTGACGTCCATGGTCCTGAAGCGGCCGCTGCGCGCCAGATCATCGTTGATCATTTGCGCGACATCGAATGAGGCCGCGCTCACCTCGGCCGATGCAAACGGAACCACCGCAATGGGAATTGGCTGGGTCTGGCCGCGCGTCACTTCGACGACGAATTGCGCGCGGGCTGCGGCGCCCCACATCAAGAGTGCAAAAAAAGCCACGCTGCAGAGTTTGTTCATGATCGGGTCGACCCTATTGGTCCGGATGGAAATGAAACGCAAAGGTTCGGGAGAACAAGGCGGGATCAGGCGGACTCGGCAACGGCGAGGCCCGATACACGGCATTTTCTATCGACTGGCGCGTCGGCGCGTCGCCGTTGCATTGGGTTACCTGGGCGTTGGTCACCTCGCCGCCGGGTATTTGCGTGACTTCGACCAAGCAATCCAGACCGACGCGCGCCGAAGGTGGCCTTATCCAAGCACTTTGAATTCTGCTTTGCAGGCGCGCAATGTATTGATCGCGCAGGGGGCTGCTTTGCACGGCGTTGGCGTGTTCCTCGGCGGCCAGTTGCCGGCGCAGTTCCGCCTCCCGTTCAGCCTTGGCCTTCTGGTCGGCAGCCCGCTTCGCATCCTCCGCCTCCTTTGCCTCCGCGGCACGCTTGGCTTCGTCGGCGTGCTTCGCATCCTCGGCAAGCTTGGCTTGCTCGGCACGCTTGGCTTCTTCCGCGCGCTTGGCATCCTCCGCGCGCTTCGCCTCGTCGGAGCGTTTCAATTCGGCAGCCCGCTGCTGTGCCGCCGCTTTCTCGGCTTCCTCTGCCTTCGCCGCTGCGGCCGTGCGCGCGGCTTCGTCTGCGGCACGAGAGGCTTCCTCGGCCTGCTTGGCTTCGTTCTGCGCCCTGGCAGCGGCTGAAGCCGCCGCCGCCGCCGCGGCAGCAGCCTGCTGCTCGGCAACGGCGCGCTGTGCGGCGTGCAGCACTTGCGAATCGACCACGATGGCATCGATGGGAATGGGCTGCACGCTTACGGGAGTGTGTTGGACCGAAATCAGCGCGGTGAACAGCAGCGCCATCGCCAACAGCCCATGCAGCAGCACGGAGAAGACGATCGGCAAGGAATGTTCGCGCAGGAAGCCTGGCGTTTGGCGTGCATCCGGCATTCAGCGTGCACCGGTCGGGGTACGCGGCGGATCGGTCAGAAATCCCACCTTGGTGGCGCCGGCCTGTTGCAGCAGCACCATGGCGCGCACCACCGTGCCATAAGGCACCGTCGTGTCGGCCTTGACCAGCACCGGCGTCTGAGGATCACGGCGCAGCAGCGCGGCGGTGCGCGAAGCCACCGTCTCCTCCGACGTGGGCTGGTCCTGGTTCTGCCCGAAGTTTATGTACATACGGCCGCGCGCGTCGATGGTCAGAATCAACGGTTGGTGGTTCTTGAGTAAATCCGCATCGATGGGTTTCGCGGCGGCGGTGGGCAAGTCCACCTTGACGCCCTCTTTCAGCAGCGGCGCGGTGATCATGAATATGATGAGCAGCACCAGCATGACGTCGATGTACGGCACCACGTTGATTTCGGCCATCAATCGGCGTCGGCGCGTGGAGGCCATGACTCAAGCCTGCGGCGCCCGGGTGGTCCCGTGGCGTTGCAATATCGTCGAAAACTCTTCGATGAAGGTGTCGAAGCGCAGCTCCAGACGGCTCACCTGATCGGCCAGCCTGTTGTAGGCGACCACGGCCGGAATGGCGGCGAACAGGCCGACCGCGGTCGTGACCAGCGCTTCGGCGATCCCGGGCGCGACGGCCGCAAGCGTCGCCTGCTGAACGTTTCCCAAATTGTGAAAGGCGCTCATGATGCCCCACACGGTGCCGAACAAACCGACATAGGGGCTGGTGGAACCCACCGTGGCGAGCAAGGCCAGGTTCTTCTCCAAGCGGTCGAGCTCGCGCAATAGCGCCACGCGCATGGCGCGTTGCGCCCCGGGCAATTGCTGCTCCGGCGGCGTGCCGAGTTGCCGTAATCGGCTGAACTCGCTATAGCCCGACTCGAACACGCTTTCCAACCCGGTGCCTGCGCGTCCCTTGATCTCGACGGCGCGGTACAGAGTTGCCAGGTCCCCGCCGGACCAAAATGCGCTCTCGAATTTCTCGGCCTGCCGGCGCGAACGGGCGATCACCTGTCCCTTGCGAAGTATGATGGCCCATGAGGCCACCGAGGCCACCAGCAGCAATCCGACGACGAATTGCACGATCGGGCTCGCATCGAGCACCAAACTCCACACCGACATGTCATTGGGCATTGCGCCACTCCATGAACAGATCCTTTGGGATGGCACACGGCCTAAGGGTGCCGGAGTCCAGGCATGCGACGCGGGCAGTCGCGTCGATCAATTGCTCGGCGCCGCGCATGATTGTTTGCTTGAACACGATTGTCGCACCGGTCAGCCGCTCGAGTTCGGCGGTGACGAGAATTTCATCATGCAGCCGCGCCGGACGTAGGAAATCCACCGACACGCTCACCACCACAAACTGCATGCTGCGGTCGGCTCGCAGGCGCTGTTGATCGATTCCCAACGCCCGCAGCCAATCGGTGCGGCAGCGTTCCATGAATTTCAGGTAATTGGCGTAATACACCACTCCACCGGCGTCAGTGTCCTCCCAATAGATGCTGTAACTGCGGGAAAAGTTCGGCGCGCCCGCCATCTACTCGCCGTCCCGAAACAGCGGTAAATTAGCGTCGCGCTCCAGCGCCGGCGCAGCCAATCCGAAGTGCGCGTACGCGGCCCGGGTCGCCACCCGCCCGCGTGCCGTGCGCATCAGAAATCCCTGCTGAATCAGGAACGGTTCGATGACATCCTCGATGGTACCGCGCTCTTCGCTCATGGCGGCGGCGAGACTTTCCACGCCCACGGGGCCGCCCTCGAATTTTTCGATGATGGTCTTCAGCAGCCGTCGATCCAAGTTGTCGAATCCCTGCGGATCGACCTCCAGCATGTTGAGCGCTGCGAGCGCCACCTCGCCGGTGATGTTGCCGTCCGCGGTCACCTCGGCGAAATCGCGCACCCGGCGCAGCAGCCGATTGGCGATGCGCGGCGTGCCGCGCGAGCGCTCGGCGATCCGGTCCGCCCCATCCGGCTGCAGCCGCAACTGCAGAATCGATGCGCTGCGCGTGACGATCTTGGTCAGCTCCGATGTGCTGTAGAACTCGAGGCGCTGCACGATGCCGAAACGGTCGCGCAACGGCGAGGTCAGGAGACCTGCGCGGGTGGTGGCGCCCACCAGCGTAAAGGCCGGCAGGTCCAGCTTGATGGAGCGCGCCCCGGGTCCCTCGCCTATCATCAAATCGAGCTGCTGGTCCTCCATCGCGGGGTACAGCACCTCCTCCACGACCGGACTCAACCGATGAATCTCATCGACGAAAAGCACGTCCCTGGGCTCCAGGTTCGTGAGCAGCGCCGCCAGATCGCCCGGGCGCTCCAAGACGGGGCCCGAGGTTTGCCGCAAATTGACGTGCAATTCGTTGGCGATGATGTTGGCCAGCGTGGTCTTTCCCAGGCCCGGGGGTCCGAAGATCAGCACATGGTCCAAAGCCTCGCCGCGTTTGCGCGCCGCTTGAATCCATACCTCCATCTGCTTCTTGACGTTGGGCTGACCGATGTAATCCTGCAGCGTTTGCGGCCGTACGCTGCGCTCCGCGACTTCCTCTTCGCGCCCGCCGGTGCCCGCGATGATACGGTCCTGCTCGATGCCCATGCGCGCCTTTAGCTCACGGCCGATTTCAAGGCGCGGCGAATGATGTCGGTGGTCGACAAGCCGGGCTCATCCGCATTCTTCAAGAGGCGTGCGGCCTCCGGCGGCTTGTAGCCCAGCGAGATCAGCGCTCCGTAGGCTTCGCTTTGCGGCGAGTGCCCCGTTGCGGCGAACAGCGGGTTGCCGGCGCCCGTGGGCGCAGACAACTTCTGCACGCTGTCGCGCATCTCGATGATCACCCGCTCGGCGGTCTTGCGCCCGATCCCCGGTATCCGCGTCAGCATCGCCACGTCCTCCGCCTCGATCGTGCGCAGAAACTCCTCCACGCTGGCACCTGAGAGAATGCCCAGCGCGATCTTCGGACCCACCCCCGATATCTTGAGCAAACTCCTGAACAAACGGCGCTCGCCGTCCGTGCCGAAACCGAACAACACGTGCGCGTCTTCGCGTACCACCAGATGAGTGAACAGCGCCACCGCCTCGCCGGTGGCCGGCAATCCATAGAAGGTCGACATGGGCGCTTCGAGTTCGTAGCCCACGCCGTTCACATCCACCAGCAGCATGGGCGGCAATTTCGCCGCCAACCGGCCCTTGAGGAAACCGATCATCCGGCACCGACCCGCAGCAGCGAGGTGCGCACGCGGCCGCGCAAAGCGTGACATACCGCCGCCGCCAGTGCATCGGCAGCGTCGGCCGAGACGGGACCATCGATCTTCAGGATACTGCGCATCATGAGCTGCACTTGAGCTTTGTCGGCGCCGCCGGTGCCGACCACCGCCTGTTTGATTTGCCGCGTCGCGTACTCGAATACGTCGGCATTCGACTCCACCGTACCGCAAATGGCCGCGCCGCGCGCCTGGCCCAGCTTCAGAGCGCTGTCGGGATTGCGATTGACGAACACCTTCTCGATGGCAATCTCCTGGGGCCGGTACTGCGCGACGATCGTTTGCATGCAGCGGAAGATCTCGCACAGGCGCGCGGCAAATTCACCCTGCGTGGTGCGGATGACACCGCTGGCCACATAGGTCAGACGCGCACCGGCCGCATCCACCACGCCAAATCCAGTGCGCTGCGAGCCGGGGTCGATGCCGAGCACACGAATGGTTGCGATCTTAGGTTCGCGCAATCGTCTCGCTCGCGTGGCGGAGGCGGTTATTCTGGGTTGGCATGGCCCTAGTATGATACCGGCAATAGGCGCTTAAACCCACAAGCGCGGCACCGACGCCATGGAAACGACGAGTCCGAATAGACCGCCGAGCGACCGTCTGCAAGTAGCGACGGATGCCATTCGCTCGCTGGAGCTTGGCATCGAGGGCGCGCGGCTGCGTGACGCGGCCGCCGAAGTCGCGGCAATCGTGCGCGATCTCGAGGCCGACGACGATGTCGTCATCGCGGCGATGCTGCAGCCGCTGTTGGCGGCTAAATACCTGGACGCGGAGGCGGCGCAGAAGATCTTCGGAGCACAACCGGTGCGTCTGGCACGCGACCTGGAGGCTCTCGGGCAATTCGGTTTGTCCGCCGATTGGACGCCTGAGCGCGGCTTGGAAACTGCGCAATCCGAGGCTTTGCGCAAGATGCTGCTGGCCGTGATAGGCGATGTCCGGCTGGTCGTCGTCAGGCTCGCTGAACAGGTGCAAAAGATGCGCTCCGCCAAGGCCGTCGGCGCCATCATGCAGCGCAAACTCGCGACCGAGAGCCGGGAGGTGTATGCACCGCTGGCCAATCGCCTAGGGGTCTGGCAGCTGAAGTGGGAGCTCGAGGACCTCGCGTTTCGCTACCTCGAACCGGCCCAATACAAGCACATCGCGGCGTCGCTCAAGGTGCGCCGCTCGGAGCGCGAACGCTACATCGATGAGCTGAAGCTTAAGCTGCAACGTGAGCTGCGCGCGGCGGGCATCGAGGCGCGTATCGACGGGCGGCCGAAGCACATTTTCAGTATTTGGCGCAAAATGCAGGCCAAGCAGCTGGCATTCGAGCAGTTGATGGACATTCGCGCGGCGCGCATTCTGGTCAACACCGTCGCCGAATGCTATGCGGCGCTCGGCGTGGTCCATTCCCTGTGGCAGTTCATTCCGGGCGAATTCGACGACTACATCGCCACGCCCAAGGACAACCTGTACAGATCGATCCATACGGCCGTCATCGGGCCGGCCGGCGAGCCGGTCGAGATCCAGATCCGCACGCACGAAATGCATGCCAATTCCGAACTGGGCGTCGCGGCGCACTGGCGCTACAAGGAAGGCGGCCGCAGCGATCAGGCCTACGACCGCAAGATCAGCCAGCTCAGGTCGCTGCTCTCTCCGAGCGATGGCAATGCACCCAGCCATGATTTCCTCGAGCGCATGCGGGTGGATCTATTCCAGGACCGCATCTACGTGCTCTCGCCCAAGGGAGAAATCGTCGATGTGCCCGTGAACGGCACACCCCTGGATTTTGCCTATCAAATGCACACGGATCTTGGCCATCGCACCCGCGGCGCCAAGGTCAACGGGCGCATCGTCCCGCTGGACTACCGCCTCAAGAACGGCGAAACGGTGGAAATCATCACCGGCAAGGTTTTGCAGCCGTCGCGCGACTGGCTGTCGCCCCAATCCGGATTTCTGGCGAGCCCAAGACACCGGAAAAAGGTCAGCGCCTGGTTTCGCAAGCAGAATGCGTCGCAAAACAAGGTCGAGGGACGCACGATTCTCGAGCGCGAAATTCACCGTCTCGGCGTCGCCACCCCGCCCATCCCTCAGCTGCTGGCGGAACTTGCCCTGGAGGACATCGAGGACCTGCACGAATCGCTCGGTCTTGGCGAGTTGAGCGCGGCACAGCTCGCCGGGGCCATTCAGCGGCTGCATGCGCGCGAATCGCGCAGCGCTGCGCCGCCGCTGCGGGTCGCCAAGGCGCGCGAGCCGGAGGCAGAAATTCAAGGCATCGGCGACCTGCTCTCGACGTATGCGCGTTGCTGCAAGCCCGTGCCTCCCGAGCCGATCGTCGGATACATCACGGTCGGGCGCGGCGTCAGCATCCACAGTCAGGCGTGCGCGAACCTGGCGCGGCTGCGCGCCAAATCTCCGGCCCGCGTGCTGGCGGTGGACTGGGGGAAAACCGGGGTCAGCGAGGTCCCGGTGGACATCGAAATTCAGGCTTTCGACCGGCGCGGACTGGTGCGCGACGTAAGCGCCGCCCTGGCCGACGAGAAGATCAGCATTCGCGGCATGAATACCCTCACCGACCGCCGCGACAACGTGGCTCACATGCAGATCGGTATTTCAATTACCGGACTGCCGCAGCTGTCGAAGCTGCTGGCGCGCGTCGCGCAAGTGCCCAACGTCATCAGCGCCAGACGCAAGCGTTAGCGATTCAAACCATCGATCGCTTTCTTGTCCACGGCCAGCGCCGCCTCGTGCAGCGCCTCCGCCAAGGTCGGATGGGCATGCATCGTGCGTTGGATGTCTTCCGTGCTGGCCGAGTACTCCATCGCCAGCACCGCCTCGCTGATCAGTTCTCCAGCCATCGGCCCGATGATGTGCACGCCGAGCAGTTCATCATCGTCTTTAGCTGAAACCATCTTGGTCATCCCGGAGCCCGCTTCCATGGCCCGCGCCCGGCCGCTCGCGGCGAATGGGAAGGTGCCGACCTTGTATGGCCGGCCGCTCTGCTTGACCTGTTCTTCGGTCTGCCCGACCCAGGCAATCTCCGGCGCCGTGTAGATCACGGAGGGGACCACCTTGTAATTGACCTCACCGTAGTGTCCGGCGATCAGATCGGCCACCATCAGGCCTTCTTCCTTGCCCTTATGGGCGAGCATCGGCCCGCGCACCACGTCGCCTACCGCCCATACATTGGCCGCCTTGGTCTTGCAATGCTCGTCCACCTCGATGAAACCGCGCTCGTCCACGGCAACGCCGGTCCCATCGGCCAGAAGACCCGCGGTGAACGGCCGGCGGCCGACGGCCACCACGAGCTTGTCGAATTGCACGCTGTGCTCGCCCTGCGCATCTGCGTACACGAGGTCGACCGCACCGCCCGATACAGCCGCGCTCAAGACCCGCGCGCCGAGCTTGATATCCAGTCCCTGCTTCTTGAAATGCCGCTGCGCCTCCTTGGCGATGGTCTGATCGACCATCGGCAGAAGTTGCGGCAAGGCCTCGAGAACCGTTACCTCGCTCCCCAGACGGCGCCAGACGCTGCCGAGTTCGAGTCCGATCACCCCGGCGCCGATCACCCCGAGCCGCGCCGGCACCGCGTCGAATTCCAGTGCGTTCCATGAGTCCACGATGTACTTGCCGTCGTGCGGCACCGTCTTCAAGCGAATCGGCGTCGAACCGGAGGCCAACACCACATGCTTGGCTTGGAGGGTTTTCTCGCTGCCGTCCGCCGCCTTCACCAACACCTTGTTGCCGGGTAGCAATTGGCCGTGACCTTGGATGCCGATCACGCCGTTGGCCTTGAAGAGGGCATTGATGCCGTTGGTCATGGTTTTGACCACCGCGGCCCGCCGCTTCTGCATGGCCCCAACATCCACTTTCAGGTCGCCGAACTTGATGCCATGCGTGACGAATTCATCCTTGGCGCGCTGATACAGCTCCGTCGATTCGAGCAGTGCCTTGGAGGGTATGCACCCGGCATTCAAGCAAGTGCCGCCGAAGGCATAGCTCCCGTCCGTATTCTGCCACTCATCGACGCAGGCCACTTTCAGCTTGTTCTGGGCCGCGCGAATGGCGGCCGGGTAGCCGGCCGGGCCGGCGCCGATCACGATCACATCGTAGATTTCGCTCATACGCCGAGCACCATGCGGGCCGGATCTTCCAGGCACTGTTTGACCGTCACCAGAAACTGCACGGCTTCCCTTCCATCGATGATGCGATGGTCATAGGTGAGGGCGATGTACATCATCGGCCGCACCACGATCTGGCCATCGACGACGACGGGACGATCCTGAATCTTGTGCATCCCTAAGATCGCGCTTTGCGGTGAATTCACGATCGGCGTCGATAGCAGGGATCCAAACACGCCGCCGTTGGTGATGGTGAAAGTACCGCCGGTTAATTCCTCCATGGTAATCGAGCCGGCGCGCGCTCTGGCCGCGAAATTGGCCACCGACTTCTCGATATCCGCGAAGCTCAAGAGATCGGCGTCGCGCACGATGGGCACGATCAGGCCGCGGTCGGTCGAGACCGCCACGCCGATGTCGAAATACTCGTGGTAGACGATGTCGTTGCCATCGACCGAAGCGTTCACCGCCGGGAACTTCTTCAACGCCTCGACGCAAGCCTTGGCGAAAAACGACATGAATCCAAGCTTCACGCCATGTTGCTTCTCGAATTGATCCTTGTAGCGCGCCCGCAATTCGTTGACCGCCTTCAAATCGACTTCGTTGAAGGACGTCAGCAACGCTTGAGTCGCCTGCGCCTGCACCATGCGTTCGGCGATACGCGCGCGCAGACGCGTCATCGGCACATGTTGCTCGGCACGCGCGCCGCGCGCGGTCGGCGTCGGCACGAACTGCGCGGGTGCCGTGGGCGGCGGCGTGGTTTTCGCCGGGCCTGAACCCGCCTGGCTCGGCGCGGGCTTGTTCGACAGATAGTTGACCACGTCGGCCTTCGAGATGCGTCCATCGCGCCCACTGCCCGGCACCGCCTTGGGGTCGACCTGATTCTCCTCCGCCACGCGCTTCGCCGCGGGGCTCAGCTTTCCATCCTTGGCCACTTCCTTGGCCGCGTCCTTGGTCGCTTCCTTGGCCGCAGCGGGGGTACCGCCGGCCGAGGTCATGACGGGCGGCGCGCTGGCGCCGGGGATGGCGCCCGCGCCCTCCTCGATGACCGCGAGAACCTGTCCGCTCGTGACCGTGGTGCCGTCGCCCAGTTTGATTTCCTTCAGGATGCCGGCCACCGGGGCTGGCACCTCGAGCACCACCTTGTCGGTTTCCAAATCAACCAAATTCTCATCGCGCGCGATCGTATCGCCTGGCTTCTTGTGCCAGGAAACCAACGTGGCGTCAGCCACCGACTCCGGTAGCTGCGGCACGCGAACATCTATTGTCATGAGCCGGTCCTGGTTGATTGTATTGCCGGCAGGCGCATGGTTTGTCGGGAGCTTTCTTCCGGCGGTTCACCCTGCAAGGCGGCGGAGACGAGACTCTTTTGTTGTTGCTCGTGCAGCCCGGCTATACCCGTGGCCGGCGCGGCGGCGCCGGCACGCCCCGCGTACAGCAACTCGTGCTTCGGCCCGAGCTTTGATTGCAAGCGATGACGAATTTGATACCAGCTGCCCTGGTTCTGCGGCTCTTCCTGGCACCAGACGATCTCACGGGCGTTCGAATACTTGCGCAGGATCGCCTCGTACTCGTCCGATGGGAACGGGTAAAGCTGCTCGATGCGCACGATGACCACATTCTGGATTTTTGCCTCGCGGCGCGACTTCAACAGATCGAAGTAAACCTTGCCGCTGCAAAATACGACGCGCGAAACCGCGGCGCTCTTCAGATCATCGACCTCGTCGATGACGCTGTAGAAACCGCCGAGGCTCAGTTCCTCCAGACGCGAAACCGACAGCGGGTGCCTGAGCAGGCTCTTCGGCGTCATGATGATGAGGGGCTTGCGCAAATCACGCACCATCTGGCGCCTGAGCATGTGGAACATCTGCGCGGGCGTGGACGGTACGCAAACCTGCATGTTGAACTCGGCGCATAGCTGCAGAAAGCGCTCGAGGCGCGCGGAGGAATGCTCCGGCCCCTGGCCCTCGTAACCGTGCGGCAGGAACAAGGTGAGGCCGCTCAGGCGACCCCACTTGGCTTCGCCCGAACTGATGAATTGATCGATGACGACCTGGCCGCCATTGGCGAAGTCGCCGAATTGCCCTTCCCAAATGGTCAAGCAATGCGGCTCGGTCGTCGAAAAACCGTACTCGAACCCGAGTACCGCCTCTTCCGACAGCAACGAGTCGGTCACGGTGAAGGTCGGCTGATTGGACGCCAGATGCTGCAATGGGATGTAGCGGCGGCCGGTGGATTGGTCGTGCAGCACGGCGTGGCGGTGGAAGAAGGTGCCGCGCCCGCTGTCCTGACCGGTGAGCCGAATGGGATAGCCTTCTTGAATCAGCGTGGCATAGGCGAGGTTCTCGGCGGCGCCCCAGTCGAGCGCCAAGTCGCCGTTCAGCATTTTTTCCCGCGTTTGCATGATGGCGAGCACGCGCGGATGCAATTGCCAGTCGGTGGGATAGCTCGTGATGGCCTTGCCCAACGCGCGCAAGCGTCCGATGTCGATGGCCGTCTTCACCGGCTCCGACCAATCGGCGCCCAAGTACTCGCTCCAGTCCACCGTGTACTTGTTGCCGATCAAGCCCTGCGCGGCACGCGCCTGAGGCTTGCCCTCATCCAGGCCCTTGCGGTACTGATCCATCATGGCGGCCGCATCCGCCTGGACGATTACGCCGTCTGTCACCAGCTTGTCGGCGTACTGCTGCCGCGCGGTCGGCTTATTGCGGATCACCTGATACATGAGCGGCTGCGTCGCTGCCGGCTCGTCGGCCTCGTTGTGGCCATGACGACGATAGCAGACCAGGTCGATGACGAAGTCCTTGTGGAACTTCATGCGATATTCGAGCGCGAATCGCGTGACGAAGCACACCGCCTCGGGGTCATCGGCATTGACGTGCAGGATCGGCGCCTCGATCATCTTCGCCACGTCCGAGCAGTACAACGTCGAACGTGCATCGCGCGCTTCACTTGTGGTGAAGCCCACCTGGTTGTTGATGATGACGTGCACCGTGCCACCGGTGTAGAAGCCGCGCGCCTGCGAAAGCTGCAGCGTCTCCATGACCACGCCCTGCCCCGCGAACGCAGCATCGCCGTGAATCTGCACCGGCAACACCTGATCGCCCTTGGCATCGCCGCGACGCTCCTGACGGGCTCGCGCGGAGCCTTCCACCACGGGATTAACGATCTCCAAATGCGAAGGGTTGAAGGCGAGCGCGACGTGCACGTTGCCTGAGGCGGTCTTCAGATCCGCGGAGAAACCCTTGTGATATTTCACATCCCCCGAGCCGCGCAGCTTGGCGAGGTCGTATTGCCCCTCGAACTCGTTGAATAGATCCTTGGGCGACTTGCCGAGGAGGTTGACCAGCACATTGAGACGGCCGCGGTGCGCCATGCCGATGATGGTCTCCTGAACGCCGGCCTTGCCGCCGCTTTGAACCAATTCATCGAGCAACGGTATGAGCGTGTCGCCGCCTTCGAGCGAGAAGCGCTTCTGGCCGACATACTTGGTGTGCAGATAGCGCTCCAGCCCTTCTGCGGCGGTGAGCTGCCACAGGATGTTCTTCTTCTCCTCGCTGGAGAAGCCGGTCTGCATGCGCTCCATCTGGAAGTGATCCTGCAGCCAGAGGCGCTCTTCGGTGTCCGATACGTGGGCGAATTCCGCGCCAATCGTGTCGGTGTAGATGAATTTCAAATCCTTCAGGATCTTCTTGAGAGGCGCGCGCTCCGGGATGGCGACGTTGCGGCTGCCCGTGAAGAACTCCGTATCGAGATCCGCGCGAGACAGTCCGAAGTACTCGAGGTCGAGCACGTACGGCTTGGCCCGCTCCTGCATGCCGAGCGGATCCAACTTCGCGATCAAATGACCGCGATTCATATAAACCTGAATGAGGCGCGACACCGCACCTTGCTTGGCGCTCGCGCCCTCTTCCGCACGCGGCAGCGCGCCCGCCTTGGGAGGCGAATTCAAACGCGCCAGCAGGAGTTCGCGGATCGGCCCATGGGCCGTCTCGGTGCCGCCGCCCGCGATTTGACGAAAGTACTCCGCCCAGCGTGCATCCACTGCACCGGGGTCTTTCAAGTACTGCTCGTAGAGATCCTCAATGTATCCGGCATTTGCGCCGGAGAGTGCCGTGGTGGCTAATTGGTCGGCAAGTGACTGGCTCATGAGCGCAAAGGGCGGCAAAAACCTCAAGCGCATCAATATGATGCGGAAAAATAAAGCTCTTCTCCGACGGCGTTAGTTTAACCGAAGGCGACGCAATATGGAATGTGTTGACTGCGCCGCTAATGCAATGTCGCCTGTTCCAGACAGGCTCGATTGCATTGCCCGCTTCGCGCTTCATGTGCGAGCACCTCCCACAGAATCTCTTCTGGGGATGAAACTCTCGCCTCCACGCGCAGGTCCCGGTCATCACGACCGGCAAGCTGACGGAGTCCCTCCATCAGCACATTCCCTGCGGCATTGATGTCTCGGTCATGGAATGCCTTGCATTTCGGGCACGTCCAAGACCTCACATCCAGCCGCAACTCATCGAGCTGGTGCTTGCAGTTCGAGCAAATCTTGCTCGAGGCATACCAGCGATCCACTTCAATGATCAACCTGTCATGCCAGCCGGCCTTGTAGACAAGCTGGCGGCGAATCTCTCCAAACGAGGCGTCCTGGATCGAGCGGGCATTGCGCCCCCGCGATAGGGCCTTGACGTTTAGGTCTTCAATGCAAATCATATCGAATTCTCGAATCAGCCGCGTGGTCAGGTCGTGCAAGGCGTATTGACGCGCTTGCTTGACCTTGGCATGCGCCCGGGCGACTCGAAGCCTTTGTCTCTCGCGCCGTCGACTGCCTTTTTGGCGGCGGGAGAGACAGCGCTGCTGCTGGCGCAGATACTTGAGTCGCGCCCGGTAATGTTTGGGGTTCGGGATCTTCTCTCCCGTCGAGAGAGTCGCTAAGTGCTTAAGTCCCAGATCCACGCCCACCGCGGGACAATAGCAAGAGAACGAGGGCGGCGCCTTCTCGACTTCGGCGCTAAAGCTCACAAAATATCGTCCCGCGGCATCGAGGGTAATGGTCACCTGATCCGGTCGATCAACGCTGGGAAGCAACTCGGCGAGTTTGAGAACGCCCAACTTCGGCAGAGTTAAAATGCCACGCTTCCATGCCGCGCCAGCGTCCTGAAAACGCAGGCTTCCAACGCTGCCTTTGCGCTTGAACTTCGGATATTTAGCTCGGCCGGCAAAGTAGTTGCGAAAAGCACTGTCCTGATCGCGCAGGCACCGGTTAAGGCAAGTCGCAGGGACCTCCTTGAGCCATTCGTGCCCTTCAGTCCGTTTCCACTGCGTCAGCCAGCGCGATATATCATTGCCGGTGAGCGCCAGACCACACTGCCGGTAAGCCTCGGTACGGATCTCTAGAGCAGTATTCCAGAGCCAACGATAGGCGCCGAACCAGCGGTCCCGCAAACGGCGCTGAGCACCGTTCGGATAGATGCGAATCCGATAGCTTCGCGTGATCCTGCCCATACTTTATTTTAACTCGCCGCGGGAGCGGGCGCAGCACACTAAAACTGCTGCGTAAGGCCTCATATCGAGTTGCGCGCGATGGCCGACGCCGCCGGGTCATTCTCGTCTTAGAGAACTCCGATGACCTCGAGAGGTCGTTTCAGCAGCCAGAGCTCGTATCCGATCAGACTCAAATAGGTGCCAAGCACGAGATACATGACGATTTCAACGCGGATCAGGCGCATGAAACGATACCTGGACAGCACCACGAGCGCCACCACGCACACACCCGTGGTCGCCATCTTGAACACCGTGAACGCGGTGATCCCGCGATGCAGGAGCGCTGCCATGATCGGATTGATCTCATCCGCACCGCTATTGAGCAGCGCCAATGTCAGAAATGCATCCGCCATGCTGAGCAGCGATATGCCGATGGATACGGCCAGCAAATGCGCCGAATACCAGTCGAGCGAGTGGAAGCGCATGTCGCCGGCGCGCCGCGAGCCGGAGCGGCGGCGCGGATTGAAGCTGCCGTAACAGACCGACCAGACGCGGCGGTTGCGGCGCTCCGTGCGGTTGCGGCGCTCCGTGCGGCTGTGGCGCTCATTCATTGCAGCCACTGTAAGTGCATTGCCGGCGCCGCACGGGCCCGATGCGTCATAATGCGCTGGCCGATGGCGGTAATTATTTAGCGCAATACCATGACGAGCGGCATTGCGCCGCGCGGCTTTTTCTGCCTCTCAAGCGGCGGTCACCAGCTTCGCGACGAAGTTGCTCACCGACATGGCCGCGAGCGCCTTGCGATCCGCGAACACCGCCTTGATGGATTCGGCTTGTTTGGCCGGGAAATGAGCCTCGACGCTGGCTTCAAATTTCTTGACCAGCAGCGGCGTGCCCTCGTCGCGGCGCTGGCGATGACCCAAGGGGACGTTCACCTCGGCTCGTTCCGAGCAAGTGCCGTCCTTGAAGAACACCTGCACCGCGTTGCCGATATAGCGCTTGTCGGCGGCGTAGTACTCCTCGGTGAATTTGGCGTTTTCCCGGACCTGCATCTTGGAGCGCAGCGCGTCGATCCGCGGGTCCTGGGCAATGTCGTCTTCGTAGTCCGCGGCCGTCAATCGGCCGAAGATCAACGGAATCGCGACCATGTATTGAATGCAGTGATCGCGGTCGGCGGGATTCGCGAGCGGGCCGGTCTTGTCGATGATGCGCACGCCCGGCTCCTGGGTCTCGATGACCACGCGTTCGATGGCGTCGAGCCTGTCCTTGATTTCCGGATGCAAGCTCATGGCAGCTTCCACCGCGGTCTGCGCATGGAACTCGGCAGGATAGGAAATCTTGAACAACACGTTCTCCATCACGTAGCTGCCGAAGGGGCGCTCGATGACGATGGGCTTGCCCTTGAACAACACGTCCTGGAAACCCCAGGTCCTGGCGCTCAAGGCCGAGGGATAACCCATCTCGTCCTTGAGCGCGAACAAAGCGAGGCGCACGGCACGGCTGGTGGCATCGCCCGCCGCCCAGCTCTTGCGCGAGCCCGTATTGGGCGCGTGTCGATAGGTACGCAGCGCGCCGCCATCGATCCAAGCATTCGACACCGCATTGATGATCTGCTCGCGGGTGCCGCCCAGCATCGCTGAGACCACCGCGGTCGAGGCCACGCGCACCAATAACACGTGATCGAGCCCGACGCGGTTGAAGCTGTTCTGCAGGGCGAGCACGCCTTGAATCTCATGCGCCTTGATCATGCCCGTGAGCACGTCGCGCACCTTGATTGGTTTGCCGTTGCGCGACAGGTAGTCGGCAACGGCGAGGATGCCGCCCAAGTTATCCGACGGGTGATTCCACTCGGCGGCCAACCAGGTGTCGTTGAAGTCCAACCAGCGGATCATGGCGCCGATGTTGAAGGCCGCATTGATCGGGTCGAGCTCGTAGGCCGTGCCGGGCACGCGCGCGCCGCCGCTCAAAGTAGCGCCCGGCACCACCGGTCCCAAGAGCTTGGTGCAGGCCGGGTATTTGAGCGCGAGAAAGCCGCACGCCAGCGTGTCCATCAGGCAGTAGTGTGCGGTTTCGTACGCCAACTCGCTCGCAATCTGGAATGAGCTCGCGTATTCGGCGATGTCGACGAGTACCGGGTCGGGATCCGGCCGCCCGCCTAAGTTTGCCGCCATCGGCTAGAACGCGTCGCCGGGCACGCGCACCCACCCTTCCATCAGCACGCGCGCGCTTCGACTCATGATGGCCTTGGTCACGGCCCACTCGCCGTCGACCTGACGCGCTTCCGCACCGACGCGCAGCGTGCCCGAAGGATGACCGAAGCGCACGGCGCTGCGGTCCTTGCCGCCGGCGGCAAGATTCACGAGTGTGCCGGGAATCGCCGCAGCCGTACCGATGGCCACCGCTGCCGTGCCCATCATCGCGTGATGCAGTTTGCCCATCGACATCGCACGCACGTTCAGATCGATCTCGCCGGCCGCAACTTTCTTGCCGCTCGATGACACGTAGTCGAGCGGCTTCGCGACGAACGCGACTTTTGGCGTGTGCTGCCGCTTCGCGGCTTCGTCGATATTCTTGATCAGGCCCATCCGCACGGCCCCATATGCACGGATCTTCTCGAACTTCGCAAGTGCCTGGCTGTCGCCATTGATCGCATCTTGCAGCTCGGTGCCGGTATAGCCGATCGCATCCGCATTCACGAAAATCGTCGGGATCCCTGCATTGATCATCGTCGCCTCGAGCTTGCCGACGCCGGGCACGTCGAGTTCATCGACGAGGTTGCCCGTCGGGAACATCGTGCCGCCGGAGTCGCCTTCGCCCTCATCCGCGGGATCGATGAATTCGAGCTGCACTTCGGCCGCTGGAAAGGTCAC
>Ga0302325_10008939_pt1 | contig 21981 bp, 17 predicted proteins | sample Palsa_T0_2_FD_201948 | JGI IMG/M metagenome (GOLD analysis project Ga0302325, IMG submission 201948) | Peat permafrost microbial communities from Stordalen Mire near Abisko, Sweden - Palsa_T0_2 | ecosystem: Environmental > Terrestrial > Soil > Palsa > Peat permafrost | place: Sweden: Abisko...
GAGCGAATACGTTCTGATCACCGACGCGGCAGGCGATCCCACGCAAGGCTACGGCACCTACGTCAAAGCTCACTACCTGTGCCGCGCCGCTGGCACCGCTGTCTGCCCTTGAGGGATTGGTAATCGTTTGTCAGCTCGGGCCATGCGCGGCCCGAGCTGACCTAAAGCGGGGCGATCGAGCCCGCGCTGATCTCAGGGTCCGATGAATGCTGTTTCAGCGATGGTTTTCGTAAAGCTTGACGAAATCGCCGAAGGTCACCGGAAACTTCAGATCCTCATCCACGTCGAAGGGGTCGAATCCGAGGCTGTCCTCCAGGCGAGCCACGATGAGCGCGAAACTCAGCGAGTCCAGACCGGAATCCAGAAGCTTCAAGTCATCGGCCAACCGCGCCAGGGTTCGATGCTGTTCGACCGCGACCTGCTCGAACTGAGAAACTACAGTGGCCCTTATGGACATCTTGACTTGCTCCTTTCCGCTTTTGAATCAATTTCTGGCGAACAACTCACCGCTGAGTATCTTCTTCATGATCATCCTCGGACCGCTTTGGCTGAAGATGTGGTCGGCGCCGTCGATGATGTGAATACGGCAATACCCGCCCAGCTTCTTGACGGATGAACCCGCCTGCAGTTTGAGCAAATCGATTCCCGGCTCGCCGCGCGCGAATATCAACACGATCCTCACGCCCCGCTTGTAGATTTGCGCGAGTTCCGACCCAAGATCGTTCGGCAAACGGATGTGCATGCGCCTCGCAACGTCGCGCATCTTGGACTCCATGGCGAGCAGCGACCGATAAGCATAGATCCTCGCGATGCGCCAAAGATTGACTCGCCCGCCGAGCATTCTCTGCCACGCGTCGCGTGAGAACAGCCGGTGAACGTACAGTCGGGGATTATGCACCACTTCGGCCAGCTGCAAATCCTCCAGCGTGGTTCCCTCCTTCCAGAAGTAGTTCTGCGGATTGACCATCAAAATACGATTGACCGGCACTCCGGCGACCGCAGCGCGCAACGAATGATAGGCGCCGGAGCACAGGCCGAATAACGCCACATCGCGCGCTGCATATCGAGTGCGCAGCAATTCCACGCCCGCGGCGATGTCATCGAGCGCCGCCGGCGGGAACACCAGATCGTCCGGTTGTCCCGGACGCGTGTCGCTGTCACCCAAACCACCGAGGTCCATGCGTAGCGCGACGTAGCCACGGCTCGCCCATTCGCGCGCGAGCGTTACATTCACGCGATTGACGCCGATATGCGAATCGGAGCCGGCGTTCAGCAACATCACTCCGCGGCGCCTGATTTCACCGATCCTCGGCTCCGTGATGATGCCGAACAAGCGATTGTCGGCCCCGAAGAACAGTGCACGTTCGGTCAACTTCAGGGGCGGCTCGCCATCGTCCTGGGTCATGAGAATCGATGTCGAAGTCGGCTCGCTGCGCTGCGCCGGCGCGGCCAGATTCGATTTGGTGTCGCAGGTGCCGTTGAGCCATTCCCGAGTCGCGGCGACCATCTCGCGCGGGACTTGTGCAAATTGCGGCGCCGTCATGATCATCTCGATCAAACCCGGCAGCTCCAGATAGTTGGCACGAATGCCCGACTCCGCGAGTTGCCTCGCCCAGGGGCCGGCCCCGGGCAAGCTCTTGCCATCGATCACCAAAATGTCCGCAACAGGCGGCACGGCGCGCGTCTTTAGATCGATTTGCGTCAGTGAACCGATCGTGGCCGCCGAAAACAGAAATCCGCTCGCTTCCATGGCGCCGTCGCCGGCTTCCGCGTTGTCGGCATCCGGTGTGGCCGCGTTCAGCGACGCGGCGAGGCGCGCAGTGCGCAGCGCACGCAGGTAGCGTCGGCCGCTGACGATCGGAGAGATCAGCACGAGGGAGGTGATGTCCTTGCATTCCTCTGCGGCGAGCACCGCAAGCAGTGCACCGAGACGCACGCCTAAGACGCATACTTGCTGCACCGACGTGCGTTTGCGCAGCTCCCTGACCGCCGCCACCACATCATGCGTCCACACGGAAATCTGATCGGCCAGCGGGTCCATGTCTGCCGAATCGCCGGTGCCCAGGTAATCGACGTGCAGACTGGGAATGCCGAGTTCCGCCGCCGTCTCGGCGAAACAGCGCAAGCTGCGGTGTGCGCAGAGCGCCTCGTAGCCGAAGGGTTTGCAGATCACGAGACCCATGTTGCGTGGGCTGCCCGTTGCGCTGTGCAGCCAACCGAACAGCGGGCCGCCATCGGAGGCGAAGTAGAAGGCGTTGCGCGCCCGGCCCTGCTCGCCAAAACTCGTCGCAAACGATTGATCGCGGTGCGATCCGCTCAGCGACAAGTTAGGTAAGACAGAACTCATGCACTCAATCCCCTTTTTTCTATTGTATTTCTATTCTGCCCCCTCCCACCACAACTGTGTCGCAAACGAATTGACGATATGACAATCTCACTATCTTCAACGGCTTGCCATAGGATTTCAATCCTTTGCAAGTTCATTTTGCATAAACCACGCCGCCCCAGCGGCGAAGGCCACTCACCCGTCGATGCTGCCATCAGGGAGATTGATCCTCCGGCGACGGTTCTTGACGACGCGGGATCCTCGGCGCGAGCGGCGGCGGCTTCTGCCACTGCACGGTGAAATATAACCCAACAATGCTGGCATTGAAGTTTGCACTCACGTAATTCGAGCTACGCGTCTGGTAGTTGGCATAGGGCTTCAAGATCAGCCATCGGAACGGCTCGAAGTCGATGTTCAACGTGGCGTATTGCAAATGGTCGATGCGGTTGCTGCCCAGGGGAGCATTACCCTGCCCCGGCAGGTCCCGATAGGTATACGTGTAGCCGAGGGCTATCCCCAGGCGGTACGTGGCCTGCCACTTTACGCTGGCGTTGCCGATGCTGTCGATCTCCGAGCTGGTATTGGAAATATAGCTGTTGATGAGGCGGCTGAGCGCCACGTGAGCCGAGGTTTTGCCGGTAATCTGATTGTCATAGTCGAGTTCGCCTGTAACGCCCGAGATCGAGTTATCGGCCGAGGCCGAGCGGCGGTCGCTGTAGCCCAAGGCGCCCTTGAATGTCGACCGCCCGGTCGGCGCGTACGTGGAAACGAACGACACGCTGGTCTGATCATAGGCGGGATTGAACTCCGCGCCGGTGCCCGTATAGCGGCCGTCGGTATAGGCGAAGCTCAGACCGGCGGTGAGGCCCGCGAGACCCAGGTACCGCATGGCCACCTGGCCCTGCGACTCCGTCAGATCGAGCGCTGGCTCGTCCAAATAACCCTGATCGACAGTGCGGTAATAGCCGCTGCCCTCGAGGCGCCAATCGGGGATGAATTCGACGCCGAACTTGGCATTCTCACGCTGCTCGGTTTGTAGGACGAATTCGGAATTGTTGACGGCGGTGAAGGCAACCTGAACCCGGTCCCGCAGCGCCTCGATACTGCCGTCGACGGTGCTTCCGAGCTTCCAATTCAATCCGCCGTCGGCGCTGTACTCGAGGTGGTCGAGCATGCTGAAGTGATCGTATTCGAATTTATTCACGGAAAAAGTGCCAAACAGTTTCTGCTGATCCCACAGATACGCCGAATCCAGTGCCGCGCCGTACGTGTACAGGGTGTCGGAGCGTTGAAAATCGTTGGTTGTTCCCGGCACCGGGAAGCCGCTCTGCAGATCGAACACATTCGAATTGTATTCATACCGAGCGATGGCTGATGCCGTGTAGTCGACCTCCGCCAGGGAAGGTCCGGCCGCCAGCAGCAATACCGCGGTAATCAGGGCGCCGTATTGGCTTCGTACCCGCAGGTCCGCGCCTCTTTGCTTGTAATTCACGTATACCTCACCTTGTTTTGGCGTCCGCTCATCCCGCTTTCGCCATATTACATTTTCTTGCAATATCACATTCGTGGCCGCCTGATGGGCCCGTTACCCCCAAGGCTACCTTCGCCGCGCCTGGCATAATGCCGATTAGCCGTAGAATTTAGCGGTCCGACGCAAGCCTTCCGCAAGCGGGGTCCAGTGCGCAGCCAGCCGATTTTTGACGCGCGTCACATTTAGGCTAATTTCGTGGCGGCAGCTGCGCAGCAGCGACGCCGGAATGGGCGGCGGGACCAGCGGCGACCCCCCGCGAGCGCCCCCCGACAGTATTTCCGCCATTTTCAACACTGGCGCCAGGATGCGCGCTTCCACGGAAAGCCTTCGCACGCCGATGCGACGCACCGGGACGGCTCCGAGGGCCACGGCGTATTCGATGAAGTACTCGTTCCAAGTCGGCTTATCCTCCGCCGCAACGTTGAATACGCTTCCCTCGATGCCAGGCTCGCGCAGCGCGGACAGGATAACCGACAGCAGGTCGTCGATGTAAATGAGGTTGCACTGCCCGTCCCCGGCCTCGCCGAGATCGCCGAGCCGATGCGCGCGCAGCCATCGCGCGACGCGGCCGCTCCAAGTCGTGCAACCCGGGCCGTATTCCACGCCGGAGCGCAAGATTACGGCGCGCCCGTACTTGGCAGCGAGGCCTTCAGCGAGCACCTGGGAGGCCGAATACGGGCCCAAATCGCCGCGCATCGCACAGGTTTCATCGACCGATCCGGTGGCGGAGCCGTACACCGTCATCGAGCTCAAATGCACCACGCGCGGCGCGTCGGCCGCGCCGGACAGCAGCCTGTACAGGGTCGCGCCGCTGCGTTCCACCTGGGCCGCAGAGCCGATGATGCAATGAGCGACGGCGCGCGCACCGGGCAGCGCGCGCCGCAACGCCGCCTCGTCCGCCGCGCCAACCGCATGAACCTGCGTTCCCTCCCGCTGGCGCAGGGTCTCGACGAGCTGCGAACCTATGAAATTGTCCGCGCCATGCACGAGCACGACCGCGCTCACGAGCCGGCGGCCTGCGAGAGCAAATGGTCCGCCAGGCGCAGCGTCATCGCCACGATGGTCAGCGTCGGGTTCGCCTGGCTGGAGGTCGGGAACACGGCCGCACCGGCGATATACAAATTCCCCACTCCATGCACGAGGCCATCAGGATCGACCACGCTGGTGCGCGGGTCCTTACCTAAGCGCGCCGTGCCGATATGATGGCCGCCGTACGCACCGTAGCGTGTCATTTCGGCTTCAACCGAGTCCGTATCGTAATCGAAGGATGCGGCAGCCGAGCGCCGCAGCTCTTGCGCCAGCAATGCGAGTGAGCGCGTGACCGTATCGACGTCGCCCTCGGTGTAGCGCCAGTCGACCTTCAGCTTTCGTGTGCCGAGCGCGTCGGCGCGCTCGGACAGCAGCACGCGGCTCGACGGATTCGGCTGCTGCTCGGCGTGAAAATCCAAGCTGTAGAGATTGCGCTTGGGACGGATGATGATCGAGGGAAATTTGCGCTGCGCCAGTTTGCGATCTCGCAGCATGTGCCAGGCGAACCCGGCGGCATCGTGCGGCGCCGCTGCCACGTTCGCGACGTGGCGCAGCCAGCCGCCGAAGCCTATGGCCTCGCCGCCGTACAGACGCTTGCCATACTCGTAGGGGATGAGGAATTTTGCGAGGTACAAGGACGAGAGCACCGCATTGCGGTGTGCCGGGTCGGCGATTCGCGGATGATGCAGCCGCGCGACGAAATTGCCCAGGCGCAGTGCGCGTTGCGCCGCGGCCCGCAGCGCAATGCGCCGCCGGCAATAGACGCCCTCCTCCGAAATGTCGTAACCGTAATTGACGTTGCTCAAGGGGCCGCCGGCCGCTATGCGCCCGATGGTGCCCGCGATGTGGCACATATAATAGCGCCCGACCACGTCGTGATCGTTGCCGATTCCGTTCGGCTGAACGTCGCGATTCGACAGCAGCAAGCGCGGCGTTTCCAATCCGCCCGCCGCCAGTACGTAGCGCCGCGCGCGCACGGTCACATGATTTCCAGCCAGGTCGCGTGCCGTCAATTCCGTGACGCGTCCCGCATTTGCGTCCAGCCTGATGCTGGTCACGTTGGCGTGAAGCAGCACCCGAACGTTCGTTGCCGAGGCAAGCTTGGCGCGATAACGCCGTCCGAAATCGGTCGGGCAGCTGAAGCGCTCGAGAGTGTCGGTACTGAATTCTTCGCTATCGAAACCGGCCAGAAGCGTCGGCAACGGCTTGGCAAACGCTTCGGCGACGCGATAGGCGAAGCGGCCCGCTTCGCACAGACGATTGGCTTCCGGGTAGTAAGGCAGCAATGTTTCGAGGCCGAATGGCCAGCCGCTGTGCGGCACGTAGTCGCGGGCTTCGAAATCTATCGCATCGTAGGGCATGCAGCGGCCGCCCCAGATGGTGGTGGAGCCGCCGAAACGGCGCTGGCGATAGCGGTCAGGAGGACTGTGCAGACGAGCGTCGCAGACCTCTCCTTCGTACAGCTGTTGTGTTTTGACTTCGGGCGCGAGACCCCCGGACTCGAGCAGCAACACATCGGTGCCGCGGTCGATGAGCTTTTGAGCGAGGGTGATTCCGGCGGCTCCCGCGCCGACGATGCATATGTCGACACTTAAGATTTTGTTGCTGGAAAAATCCAGTAATTCCGATATCACGCGGCCCAAGATCCTTTAGCAGCGAACGCTTTGGTGTGCGCTATATTACTTGCCGCATGGTCGTTCCTCATACTTGACCGTCGCAACCTGATTGCAGTATCGCAAATATGACCATCGCCCTTGACATTGCCGCGCGTTTACCGCAGCGATTTCAAATGTTCGGCGAGCCGCAGCGCCAGGGCCACGATGGTCAGGGTCGGATTGGCGTGGCTGTTCGTGCGGAACACCGCGGCGCTCGCGACGAATAGATTCGGCAATTCGAACAGCGCGCAATTGACGTCCACCACTCCATCATGCGCGGAACTTGCCATGCGTGCGGTCCCCATGTGATGCCCTCCCAGCGGGACCGAGCGGCGCATGGCCGGCAAAAGCCCCGCCGGGTCGATCTCCAGGCGGCAATCGGAATGCTCTCGCAGTACGTCCTGCAGCAACAAAAACCCGCGCTCTGCCGCCTGCGCATCCTCCTCGCACAGGCGCCACTCGACGCGCACGCGCCGCAGGCCGTCGCGATCCGCTTCATCGCCCAGGGTGATGCGGCTCGAGGCCTGCGGGGTCTGCTCGCTGTTGAATTCGAGCGGATAGCTGCCGTCGCGATTCTTGACCAGCGTGTAGGGCAGCTTACGCGCCGCCAACTGGCGCTGAAACAGCCACTGGTATGCAAATTTACCCAGGGCCGGCATGCCGAACAGCACGTTGCGCACGTGGGCCGCGGCCGGGGATTGCACCGCCGCCTCGGTCCCGTGCTGCAGAATCGATTGATACTCGCGGATCAAGGTGGACTTGGCGAGATAAATCGTCGAGAGCACGGCGCTGCCGTGCGATGCGTCGGAGTAGGACGGAAAATGCAGCCGAAACGCGCTATTCAATAGGTGATGTTGGCGCTGCGCGCCCGGAGTGAATTGCAGCTTGCGCCGGCAGTACACGCCATCCAGCGTTTTTTCGAAGTCGAATGCCGCCTCGCCGCGCTTGACGACCACGCGGCCCAGCGTGTTTTCGAAGTGGCAGGCGTAGAACCGCCCCAGACTCCCCGACTGAATTTCCGACAACAGCAGCAGGCGCGTAGCTTCGATGCCTCCCACGGCGAGAACGAATATCTGCGCGCTCACTTCGCGGCGCGTGCCGCCGCGATCGGCAACGCTTACGGAAGCAATTTTTTGTTCGCCCGCCCCGCGATGCAGAGCGACGCAGCGGGCGTTGAGCAATGCGCTGACGTTTGCCGAACGTGCGATCTTGGTCCGGTAGCGCTTGCCGAAGTCGGTCGGCAGGCTGTAGCGCTCGATTCTGTCCGCGAGTATCACGCTTTCGTCGTTCAGTCCCGGTATGGTCGGAAGCGGTGCCTTGGCGCCCGATCGGCCGCCCCTCGGCGGCAGTGATCTCGCGACGCTGAAATCGAAAGCGCCGGCGTCGCAGTACTCCATGGCGCGCGGATAGAAGCGCGCCACCTCGTCGTAGGAAATCGGCCAACCGCTGCCGGGAACGTAGTCGCGCTTCTCGAAGTCGATCGGGTCGAACGGCACGCAGCGCCCGCCCCAGGTACCGGTTGTACCGCCGAATACGACACGCCGGAATTCCGCTGGATTCGGATGCGGGGCCTCCGCGCTACCTCGGTAGACATCGTCCGATGCGGCCGGGTCCGGACGCAGGCCGCCCGCCTCCAACAGCAGCACCTTGATGCCGCTGCCGTCGAGTTCGCATGCCAGCGTGAGTCCGGCGGCACCGGCGCCGATGATGCAGATCCCCGCCTCAAGCGGCGTGCCTGCGTCGCATTCGTCGAGCGCTATGATCACGGCGTCCGACTCGAACCGTGAGCGAGCAGCCATGCAGCCGATTGCCGCAATCCCTCCTCCAGCGGCAGCCACTTCATTCCCAGCGTACTTTCCGCTTTGCGGACATCGAGGCGCAGCGCATGGCGGCATAGGCGCAGAAACCAGGGTCGAATCGGCTGCGGTGGTGCGAAGGGCAAAGCCCGCGCTGCCAGTTGCGCGATCTTGAGCGGCCCTGCCAGCACGTATCGTTCGATCATGAGGCGAGTATGGGATATCGGCCGCGCGGCGGTGCCGAGCGCCTGCGCATATTGGCGAAAATAATCATTCCAAGTGGGCGGCGAGGACAAGGACAAATTGAACGCTTCTCCCTCGATCCCCGGCAGGCGCAGTGCGCGCAGTACCGCTTCGACCACATCGTCGACATGCACGAGGTTGCAGTATCCGAGACCCGCCGCCCCCAGATCGCCGATCCTGCCCTGGCGCAGCCACTGTCCCACCCAACCGCTCCAGATCGGGCTGCCGGGCCCGTAAACGATTCCCGGGCGCAGATTCACCACTGAAGCGTAGGAGCGCGACCATCGTTCCACCTCGGCCTTCGCGGCTGAATACTCGTCCCAATCGCCCTTCAACGAAGCGCTCTCATCGACCTCGCCGACCACGGTTCCGTACACCATCATCGTGCTCAAATGCACGATGCGCGGCGGCGGGGTCATGCGGGACGCGGCATCGAACAGAACGCGGGCGCCGGCAACGATGCTGTTGGAATCGCCGGCGACGCAATTCACCACACCGGCGACATCGCGCAGCGCGGCTTGCAGCGCGGCCGGCTGAGTCGCGTCGAGCCGCAGTGTTTCCACGCCGCAGGTTTTGCCCGGCATCCCGCGCCGGCTGGCGCCGACCGGCAATGCCCAGTCGCTGGTGGCCAGTGTCTCGAGCACGCGGCGGCCGATGAAACCGCTCGCGCCGAGCACCAGAACGCGCCGCCGATGGGGCTGCTCGGCATCTCCAAAAGACATCGATTCAGGCATACTCGCAACCGTCGCGCATCCAATGCGCATACTACCAGTTGCGTAGAATATGAACTGCAACCCGCAGTCCGAAGCACACGCTGCGGCAGGCATCGGCCGCCGCGATTGCCTGCGCGGCGTGATCGGCGCAGTCCTCGCGGGCTTGAGCCTTCACTTCGATCGACTGCTGCCATGGCAGCAGTCTGACCTTGAGCATTGGCTGCGAAGTTTTGGCGCGCACGCCATCGGCGACGGCGCGCTGCTGCGGCGGCTCGGTGCGCTCTATCTGGCCGGACATCCCGAAGAATGCGACCGGGCGCGCTTGACGCACTTGTTGAGTGGTGCACATGCCGCGCTTCGCGGGTCGAACGTGTTTGAAAGCGTCGCGCGCGATTGGCGCGAGCACGAGGTCGAGTTGCTCGAAGGTTGGCTGCTTGCCCGGACTGAAGCGCGCGTCTGCGCGCTGCTGCATTTGACGCAGGGCGCCGCGGCGTGATCGAGGACTTGCGCCGGCTGGCGCACGGCACCGCCATTGCTGCCGACATCTGCGTACTCGGGGCCGGTGCGGCCGGCATCACGCTGGCGCTAGAACTGGGCCGAAGCGGCCTGCGCGTCTGCCTCGCGGAAGGCGGCGGAACGGAATTCGAATACCTCGAGTCGCAGGCGCTTTATCAAGGCGTCAATGTCGGCATACCGATTTCGCTGGAGGGAGGACGGCTACGCTACTTCGGAGGTTCGACCAATCATTGGGGAGGCCGATGCGCGCCTTTACAGGACATCGACTTCCGCCGGCGCGACTGGATCCCTCACAGCGGCTGGCCGGTGCAGCGCGCCGAGCTGGATCCGTACTACGTGCGCGCCATCGAGGTGGCTGGATTTGCCAAGCCGTGGCAGTCCGACGCGGACACCCTGGCATACCTTCGAGCGGTGCTGCCGGCCGTGGATGCGAGATGGCTGATGCCCTTTCTCTGGCACTACACCCCGCCGATGAAGGATGCCCCCGTTTGGAAGTGGGCCAACGCCTACGGCGCGGAACTGCGCGAATCGAGCAATATCCGCACGCTGCTGCACGCCAACTTCGCCGCGTTCACGACGGGGATGAACCGCAGCCGCGTGCGCAGCATGACGGTGAGTTCCTTGAACGGTGTGTCTGCAACCATCACGGCGAGCACCTTCATTCTTTGCTGCGGCGGCATCGAGAACGCGCGCTTGTTGCTGCTCGGCGCGGAACAAAATTCCGGCGGATTCGCCAGCCAGGATGATCTGGTCGGACGCTTTTTGATGCAGCACTCGCGCGGTCCGGCCGCGCGCGTGGTCAGCGCTGAGCGCATGACCCGGGTCCAGGAGCAGTTCAACATTCTGCGCGGCGCCGACGGCGTCGAAGTCGAAGTCGGTCTGGCATTGACCCCGCAGGCTCAGGAATCGGAGCGGCTGCTCAATTGCAGCGGTGTCATGCAATATGAGGGAGACCCGGACTCGGGTGTCACCGCGGCTCAGGAAATCTGGCGTTCGCTGCTTGCCGGCACCTGGGGCCCGAACCTCGGCGACAAGGTCGGTATCCTTGCCGAGGATTTGGGCAGCGTGCTGCAGGCGGTGAAACTTCGTGTTGCTTCCGGGCACTCGTTGGAGCGCGAGGCTTCGGCGGGCATCCCGTCGCGCTCGGCGATTTTGCTGCTCGACTTGGAGCAAGCGCCCGATCCGCAGAGCCGGATTACCTTGGCGCAGGACAAGGATGCTCTGGGCCTGCGGCGCGTGCAGGCCGATTGGCGCGTCGGCGAATTGGAGCGGCGCACCGCCCTGCAGTTCACCACTCATGTCGCCGCGGATTTCGCACGCCTCGGCATCGGCCGCTGCAAGCTCGAACCATGGCTCTTCGACGGCCGCCTGGCGATGACCGATTCGCTGCATGAAACGTATCACTACATTGGCACGACGCGCATGGCGGAGAGTTCTGCCGAGGGTGTCGTCGACCGAAACTGCGCGGTATTCGGCATGGAGAACCTATACGTGGCGGGAAGTTCAGTTTTTCCGACGGCAGGTCAGGCCAACCCAACGCTGACCATCATCGCGCTGGCGCTGCGCTTGGCGGACTTTCTCAAGCAGCGGCCTCAGTGAGCGGCCAGCGGCCTCAGTGAGCGGCGCGGCCCAGCAGCCCATGAACCGCGATGGGGATCAAGAAAAACAACAACACGCTGCACGCGGCGCTGCCCGCCGCATAGCCGATCACTAGGGCGGCCGAGTTGCCGCGGCGACGGCGCAAAAGTGTGAACGCGGGCCACAACAGCGCCGCACTGACCAACCAGAAACCCACTACAATAATGCTCCATCCAAGTAAGGCTTTCATGGATCAATATCCCGACGCTGTTGCCTGTGAACACATCCGTTGCCTGTGAACACATTGTAATGCATAGATCATTGCCGGCGGGCCGCTGCTTTGCGGAGTTTGGCGTATCCTTTGGCGCCCAGATTCGTTGTAGACTGTCGCGCTTTTGACAGCCAGGTTTGAAGTCCGTGCGGCCTAGCCGAGATTTTCTGCACATGATCAGCAGCGCCATGCTCAGTCAGGCGCTGCTTTCCGCGGGGAATTTCGCCGTTGGTCTATTGCTGATACGCCGCACGCCGCATGCGCAGTATGGCTACTACGTGCTCATCGTGACCGCAGTGCAGCTCCTGACCCAGTTGCAGATTGCGTTCATACAGCCCTCGATGGTCCGCCGCGTGGCGGCGAGCGATCGTGCCGGCCGGCGCGACTTCATCGGCGGAGCGTATCGGGAACAAAGGCGCCGGGCCCTGCTCGTTGCCGCGCTCTGCGGCGCCGTGCTTTTGATACTTTGGTATGCAAAGGTCCTGGATGCCTCCATGACCCTGCTGGCCGTTGCCTCGATTTTCGCGGTGCTGGCTACGCTGTACCGCGAATACTTCCGCATGGTGCTGCTCGCATACCGGATTCCCCTGAAGGCACTCCAAGTCGATATCTTCTATGTTGCGGTGCTGTGCGCGGGCGCGTACTTCGCAACCTTGAGCGGCGCGCCCGCCATGGTCGCTGCACTCACCCTGGGCCTCTCCGCCGCAGTCGGCGGCTGGCTGCTGTCGCGCATGGTTTGGCATCATGAGGGCTGGGAGATCGACGGCGCACCGCATGTGTTTACCGAGATGGCCCCGTTCGGAACCTGGGCCGTCATCGGAGCGGCCATTCATTGGACTTTCGCGCAAGGCTTCATCTATATCGTCGCCGGCACGCTCGGGGTCACGGCCGTGGCCACCATCTCCGCGACCCGCTTGCTGCTCATGCCGGTGAATTTGATGGCATCCGGGCTCGGCTCGATGACCTTCCCCACCGTGTCGCGCTGGCTGCAGAATAATCCGGTCGACGCCGTGTTCAAGCGCCTCTCGCTGCTCGCCGGCGGCATTGCGGCGCTGGGCGGCCTGTACGTGATCCTCATGTGGATATTCCGGGACTGGATCTTCACCAACCTCACGAAGGGCCAGTTCGACCACCGCGATACGCTGCTGCTGCTATGGTCGGCGGTGTTCCTGCTGATGGCGGTGCGCGATCAAATGCTGTACCTGCCGGCCGCTTGCGGCCGCTATCGCATCATGGCCTGGCTGACTCTCGCCACGGCCGTCTTGTCGCTGGTGACCTGCTATGTCTGCATGCGGCTCTTCGGCGTGGTCGGCGCGCTGGTGGGCGTACTGACGGGCGAAGCCTTCAACATTCTGGGGTTCGTCTTTCTCTCCCTGCGCGAGATCGCCATGGCGCGGCCGAATGCCTCGGCCGCCGAGGCCCTGCAGTGAGCAAGCGGATCGTGATGCTGTGCGGCTACCGGATTTTCCCGCCCAGCACCGGGGGTCACGTGCACTCGACCACCATCGCGCGTGCTTTGGCGCGAATGGGCTATCAGGTCCTCGTGTATTGCCTGGCGGGCAGGCGCGAGGATTACACCTCGAAGGGCCGCTCGCGCGCCTCCTTCCTGCGTACGCAGATCGAGCCCGGCCTCGAGCAGGAAACCAACTTGGGGAAGGGTTTCGGACTGACGCAAGCGGTGTTTCGCCGCTTAGGTATACCGCGCATATGGCAGTTCGAATTGCTCCGCCGTGGCGTGGTGCCTCGGCGCCTGCGCGAGGCCTTGCTGCAAGCGGACATCATCGTATCGGATTTTCCCTTTTGTCCGCCGATACCCGGGCCTTGGTCGGACAAACCTTGGTTCATGGTCAGCCACGAATTGGGATTTCGCCTCTTCGAGCAGGGAGCCCGGCTCGAACGTCTCCTTGCCGGGCGGATGCGCAGCATCGAAGCCGGCGCGCCGGGCCGTTATACGGACATATTCGTCTGCGCACAGGAGGACCGCGACTTCTATCGCGCACACGATCGCCTGGGACGCCTGAAGCTGCCCTACATACGCTGCGGTGTCGACTCCCGCGCCTACGCCGCCCAACCCGGTGTGCGCCAGCGTGTGCGCGCTGAATTGGGGCTGGCTGATGAGGACTGGCTGCTGATCTTCAGCGGCAGCCGTTATGGTCCCAACGTAGAGGCCTTCGAGGAGCTGAAGGCCTTTTGCCGCGTCGAGGCCAAGTATCTGGCCGAGAAGCGGCTGTTCTTTCTCGCGCTAGGCTCCATGGCCGCGGCGCCCTCCAGGGAAGGCGCCTTGATCGTGACCGGCCCGGTGCCGGAGGTCATTCCGTATTTCGCCGCCGGAGATGCCGGTCTCAATCCCATAACGCGCGGTTCGGGATCCAACGTCAAGCTGTTCGAATATTTGGTGGCTCGCCTGCCGGTCATTTCCACGCAGTTCGGCGTTCGCGGCACGAACCTTCAGCCCCACGTCGATTTCACACCTTTCGAGCAGGGTGCGCTGCGCCCCGCGCTGCAGACGTTCTTGGACGGCGGAACGCACGCACAGTGGCAGGAACGCGCCTCGCAGGTGCTGAATCGGCATTTCCGCTTTTGCGACATCCAGGAACTCGTCAAAGACGCCGTGGCGCAGCTACCCGAGTTCGATTCCAATAACGCAGCGCCTGCCGCTCAGAAATCGTTGATCACCGCGCCCAGCACCTGAGCCTGGGTCAGCGCGATACGCCGCAGCGTTTCCTTCAAATCCTTGAACGAGGTCGCCTTCGAGCGGCTGACCACCAGCACGCGCTGAGCCAGCGTTGCGATGGTCAGGGCGTCGGCAAAGCGGCTGATCGGCGGCGTATCGATGATGATGTATTCGTACTGCTGGCGCCACGAGTTGGCAAGCCGCGCGAAGCGCGTGTCGGACAACAGTTCGAGCGGATTGGCCGGAATGGTTCCGGCGGTCAACAAGGCCATCGAGGGAAAGCCATCGACTCGATACATCAGCCCCGACTGGGTACCGTCGATGATCTGAGCCAATCCATAGGAGTTGCCGGTTTGGAACAGCAAATGCTGGGTCGGATTGCGCATGTCCGCGTCCACCAGCAGCGTGCGCCGCTTCATCTGTGCAAATGCGAGCGCAAGCTCGGCGGCCAGCAATGAGCGCCCTTCCTTGGCCCCCGAACCGACCAGAGCAAGCGTCATCGCCTGGGCGTTGGCGACCATCAGCAACTCGGTGCGCAGCGCGCGAATCTTTTCGCTGCGCGGATTGTAGGGATCGTGGGCAAACACCAACTGCGGACCCGGTTTGAATTCCGGCTCATCCAGCCGTGGTTTCGGCACCAGCTGGCCCTTGGAACGCCGCACCGCGGTCTCGATCAATCCCCCGCCCGAGCCCTGTTCCTGCCGCTCGCTCCACTTGGCCGCCTCTTCGAGCTGCTCGGCGGTCAGAAGCCCGCTCATGGCAGCAGCCTCGCTGCAGGGCAGGTCTTCCGACTCCATCAAGCCGCGAATCTGCTGCGCAGACTCGTCCGACAGGCCGAACTGATCGGTCAGGAAATTCAGAAGGCCATCATCCAGGCGTCGGGCCATGGGTGAAGTTTGACTTATTTTCATCAGCGCGAGGCCTTCATTTGCAAGGGGCCCGCTCCGAACTGCGCCAGCACGGGAATGCCGAAATGGCGCTCGAAATCGTCCTTGCAATGCAAGCGGCGGTCGAACAGCAGCTCGTATATGACCGGCGCGGCCATGGCGAACAGAATCGCCAGTATCGTACCGATCAGCATGAGTTTGATGGCACTGGGCTTGGCCGGCTCGACCGGAATCGCCGCCCGGCTGACGAAGCTTACATTGGTTGGATTACCCGCAGATGCAAACATGATCTGGTCGTAGCCGTCCAGAGCACGCTTGTAGACGGACTGGCTGGATTCGAGTTCCAGCTGCAGCTTGGCACCCTGATCCTGCACTTTGCGGATGGCCAGGATCTTCGCCTGTTGCGCATTGACCGCCTGCTGCAGCTTGGCTTCGATCTGGCGCGCATCGTTTAAGTACTGCGCCTGTTCTTCGGCGAGCCTGCGGCGCGCCTGGCTGATGTTGGACTGGAGCTCGAGGACCTTCGGGTGCTGCGCGCCATAGGTCGCCCGCAACTCCGACAGCTGCAGCTCCTTGGTGGTGATCTCGCTGGTCAATTCCTTTACTTCCGGCGAGCCCACGCCCTGGCCGTTGCTGCCGACCGGCGCGATATTGGTCGCGGTCTCCGCGGAGCGCCGCAAATTCTGCGCCGCCAGCAGTTGCTGTTCCAGGCTGATCAAGGTTTGCTCGTCCGAGTCGGGAAGGCCGCCGGTGTTCGCATTCGCGATGGGCGCGGTACCGGTCTGCTGGCGCAGCTCCGTCACCTTTTGCTGCGCGGCCGTGACCTTGGCCTGCAGTTCCGCCAGCTGTTCCGAATAGTTCTTGGCACGATCGTCCGCGGGGTCCTTGAGGCGCTGCTTCTCGCGCTTCGAATACATGTCCGCGACCGTGTTGGCGATGAGCGCGGCCTTGGCCGGAATGCGTGAGGTCGCCGTCACGTACAAGAGCTGGCTGCCCTTGCCCTGCTCGACCGTCAAGTGCGAACTGAGCGTACCTTCGACGTACGTACGCAAGGCAGTGGCGTCGCCGCCGCGAAAACCGTCCGTAAACTCTGAATCTTTCGTCAAACCGAGCTGATCGACGACCGGCAGCAGGACCTCCGAGCTCGTCATCAGCTCGACCTGCGTGGCCATGTAGGTGCCGATGAGCCAGCTGGGGACTTCGGTGCCCCCGCCCTGAGTCACCTGATAACTCGCGATCATGGTGGCCGTCGACGTATAGGACTTGGGCAGCAGCTTGATCACGCAGGCGGTCAGAACGATGATGACTGCGGCAATGATGATGGTCAGCTTGCGGTGCGCCTTCAGCATGGCGGACACCTGCGCCAGCGACAATCCAGGCGTTTCACCCGTATTCGGAATGTACGGCTCGACCGGCGTGGCGGCCGCTACGACGACGGGTCGGTGCTTGATGATGCGCATTAAAAAATGCTCTCTTTGACGTGAATCACATCGCTCGGCTGAACCGGGTCCGTCTGCTTCGCGCGGAACGTCGTTTCGCGGCCATCCGTGCCTTTGCGCTTGATGTCCACGCGCCGGTCGCTGCCCCGCGTGGTGAGGCCGCCGGCGCGCGCAATAGCTTGAACTACGCTCATGCCTGGCTCAAGCCGATACTCGTTGGGCTGCTGCACTTCTCCATATATATAGAACTGGTCGGCGCGCGGCACGAAGATTGAATCGCCGCCTTTGAATCGCTGCGTCGGCAGCACCGCCGTGGCATCCGTGTAGCCCTTGAGATTGATCGGGGTTCGAGACTGATTCCCGTTGGCATCGGCTCTGATGAGGTAAATCACGTCGGCACTGGTGGCGGTCGCTCCGCCGGCCTGCGCGAGCAGCTGGAAAATCGTCGTGTTGGCGGCGACTTGGTACCTTCCTGGGCTGCGAACTTCGCCGAGGACCGCCACCAGCTGGTTGACCGATTGGACCAGGGTGACCGTCACGTGCGGGTTGACGAGAAAAGACCCGTCCTTGAGCGCTTTCTCGATTTTGAGACTGACCTGCGATGGCGAAAGACCCGACACGGGAAGCGAACCGACCAAAGGCAGGTGGATGGTGCCTTCATCGGACACCGGGACGGTCGTGTCCATGTCCGGCTGGCCGAACACCTTCACCGACACGGTGTCACCCGGCCCGATCTGCACCGTGGGGGCCGTCGCCTCGGCGGCCGGGGCATTGTCCACGGCCTTGGGCGCCTGAGCGGGGCAGGAGAGCCCCAGAAGCAGAGATAAAACCAACAAAGCAGTGGAAGTCCAGTAGGACTTGGGTGTCGAAGCCATTCAACGGAGCCTATAGAAACCAGATTTCTTTAATATTAAAGGAAAAATCCCCTGCCAGAGTGCGGCAGTCGACAATTAGCAATGGTGCATCGCGACAGAGAGCGCCTATCCGCGGCGTGATTTAAGGACACACCGCGTTGCCGGCCGCACGGCATAGATAATGAGCTTTGACGTAGGTGCCATAGCCCTTGCTCGGCGTGCCGGATGCGTCCGTGATCAAAACATTGGCCGGCAGCCCGCCCCATGTATCCCACGTCCACCCCAAGTAGCTCATGCCATGGGCATCCGCAAAGGGCAGCAGCACCGAGGCCCAGGGCGAACTGGCGCCGCCGATGGTATCGCCGAACTCCGTGATCACGACCGGATACCCGGCAGCGCGAATATCGATCGCTGCCTTCATGATGGTTGCGGAGCAGCCAGGCTGCCCGACACAGGAAACCTCCGTCGGATACTTGGGAATCGAATACGCATGCCAAACCGCAGCGAGTTGGTTGGCGGGGTCGGACGGCTTGTACTTCAGCCAGTTGTAAATCGCGCCGCCGTAGGAAAGCGTCGAGGTCAGCACCACATTGGTGGCGCCGGTGGCACGCACCGCATCGAGCATCTGCTGCATGCCCGCGCTCTGCCAGGTGTAGGGCACGGTGATCGAATTGCCGGGCGCGGCCGCGGCCACCGAGCTGAGGGTGCCGCCGTGGAGCAGATCCGGCCACGGTGAGTCACCGACCAGCGCCTTGGTCATGTCCAGGAACGGCTCGTTGAACAACTCGAAGATCACGTTCGGCGAACCCTTGAAGGTGCCCGCCACGGAGGTCCAGAAGGTCAGCGAGTGATCGGCATCGGCCATCGGGTTTTGCAAGCTCGGACAGATGTTGCCCGGTGCGGCCCAGTGCAAATCGAGAATCACATAAAGACCCGCCGACGTCGCCTCTGCCACGCTCTTCTTCACCGTTGCCTGATAGTTATCGCCCGGATCGGCGTTCACCATCGCGCCCGGCTTGTTCTGGGTCTTCACCCCATGGGCGACCGTGGAGCCAAAGCCACCCTCATCGACGCAGTTCAAGCGCAGCCAGGAAGTTTCGTTGAGCGGCAGCCGCACCGCGTTTACGCCCCAAGACTTGATGGTATTCCAGTTGGGTGTCGGCGTACCGGTGTTGCCGGCCCAGGGATTGGAAGGCGACCAGCCTAACACCGCCGTCTGTTCCAAGCCGCTGATGTTGACCCCGCGCAGCTGAATCTCATTGCCTTGCGCATCGACCAGCCGATTGCCGCAGGTACGAATGGATAATCCGGAGCCGCTTGCGCCGCATTGCTGATTCGCGACGGCCGGATCGGCCGCAGCGGATGAATCCTCGCCCGCGCCGCATGCGGACAATCCCGCAAGCATCCACGTCAGTATCAGAATATACAGTCTGCTCATAGGCGCATCGAGGGCGGCCGCTGCGGAGCCCTGCCGCGCGTGGGGCCGCGAGGACGGGTGAGCGCCGAGAAATTTTGCGAGCCGACGACGAGGCCGGCGGGCTTGTTTGGCACACGCTGCACCTGGGTCTTTGCTTCGGCCAGTGCGCGCGCCAAACAGGTCGTGGCCATGGTCACGAGCAGGCATTCGACCAGCAGCACATTGAGCCAAACCGGCTCTGTTAGATTCAAGGTAGCCTGCTGCAGAAAGAGCACGAGGAACAGCGCACCCTGGCTGCGATCGATGCGGTACAGGCGGATCGAATCGCGGACGAATACATACAAAAAGGCCAGCAGGCAACACAGTCCGACCGCGCCCAAGTCGTTGAGGACTTGTAGATAGCCATTGTGCGCCGATCCAGGGTAGAAGCCCTCGAGCTTCGACTTGATGGCGTAGGATTCCGCGTCGGGCGTCGGGTTACTGCCAACGACCCAGTAAGCGGAATAACCGGAGCCCATCAGGGGTCGGATCTTCACGTGATCGACCACCGCCGCCCAAATATTCGCGCGATTGCTGAAGGTCAGGTCCTTGCCGGTGATTGCCGGAATAGGGGCCAGGAGTATATCCAGCCCCGGCACCACCTTTAACATCGCGAGTGACACCAACAGGATGAGGATGATGAGCCCCGAGGTCAGATACGGCATCGATCGGCGCAGCGATGAGGGAGTGCGCATCAACAACAGCATCGTCAATACCGCGAGTATGGCGGTGATCGTCGAGGTCGAACTTCGCGATAAAATCAGGCAGGCTCCCGCGATCAGCATCCCCAGGACGGCGTACAGACGCTTCGTTTCACGCGACAGCCACGCATGCGCCCAGAGGACGAATGTGAACGAGGCGCCGGCGCCGAGCGCATTCTTGCTGAGAAACAGGCCGTGCCACGCGTTCAGCAGCTCGGGGTTTTTCTCTTGGTGGATCGCCAGTTGAGGCGAAATCATTCCGAAGATGATTGAACCTAGGAGGAGGAAGGTAAGCACCGGCCGAAGCACCTGCTGATAGCGGCGCGGATTCCAGGCGACCGCGGCCACGGCCAACGAGGCGAAAAATATGGATACCATGCGCACCAGGGCACGAATGGTTTGCGCCGGATCGATCGACCAGAGGGTGCTGAGGATCGCAAGCGCAATGAACAGCAGCAGGAAAATGTTCGTATGGCGCCATACGCGCAAGGACGGCGTGGGGCGGCTGAACGAGAAAATCATGCCTACGCCTAAAGACGCGAGCCACAGTATTCTCGTGATCGAGAAGCCGTTATCGCCGCTCGGCGCGGCGTTGGGCGCGTAGTTCAGATCGCTCGGCACCGTCATCATGATGACGATGATCCACATCATCGCGGCGATCAGAAGTGAGCCCGAGCCCGATTGGCTCCGCGAGGCCGGCATTGTCGTCGCTGACATTTGTTCCCCGGTACAAACGCCGTAGTATGCCTACAGAATCCTCCAGGGGTAAGCGGGGGCTCCTGGCATCGCGACCCAGATCAAGCTTTTATGGACAACTGGCGTTGCCGGCGGCGCGGCACAGGTAGTGTGCCTTGACGTAAGTGCCGTAGCCTTGTGTAGGATCGCCTGCCGCATCGGTGATCAGAACGTAGGCGCCTACTCCGGGCCACACATCCCAGGTCCAGCCGAGGTAGCTGAGGTCGTTGGCATCGGCGAAGGGCAATATAACCGAGGAAATTGGCGCGGTGCTGCCGCCGATGGCATCGCCGTACTCGGTGATGATCACCGGGTAGCCGGCGGCCTTGATCTGCTGCGCAGCGGTCATGTCCTGCTGCGACGCGGAGTAAGCATGCCACACGGCGGCGAGCTGTTTGAGCGGATCGGTGGGCTTGTACTGGAGCCACTCGTAGAGCGCACCGGCATAAGAGTTGGTCGAGGTCAGCACCACATTGGTGGCGCCGGTGGCACGCACCGCATCGAGCATCTGCTGCATGCCCGCGCTCTGCCAGCTGTGGGACACGGTGATCGAGTTGCCCGGCGCAGCCGCGGCGACCGAGGTGAGGTCGCCTCCGTTGAGCAGGTCCGGCCCCGGTGTGTTGCCGACCAGCGCCTGCGTCATGTCCAGGAACGGCTCGTTGAACAACTCGAAGATCACGTTCGGCGAACTCTTGAAGGTGCTCGCCACGGAGGTCCAGAAGGTCATCGAGTGGTCGGTATCGGCCATGGCGTTTTGCAAGGTCGGACAGATGTCGCCCGGTGCGGCCCAGTGCAAATCGAGAATCACGTAAAGGCCCGCCGCGGTCGCCCCCGCCACGCTGTTTGCTACGGTGGCCTGATAGTTGTTGCCCGGATCGGCCTTGACCGTCGTACCGGGTTTGTTCTGGGTTTTCACGCCGTTGGTGGTGGTGGAACCAAAACCGCCTTCATCAATGCAGCTCAAGCCCAGCCACGACGCCTCGTTGAGCGGCAGGCGCACGACATTCGTACCCCAGGTCTGGATGGTGTCCCAGTCCGGCGTCGGCGTGCCGGTGTTATTGCCCCAGGGATTCGAGGGCGACCAACCTAGCACCGCCGTCTGCTCCAAGCCGCTCACGTTAACCCCGCGCAGCTGAATCTCCTTGCCTTGCGCATCGATCAGTTTGCTGCCGGATATCGATACGGAGATCGACGAGGCACTGGCCGGGGTGATGGTGACGGTTGTCGACGCCGGCGAACCCACGCTCGTACCGCTCGGTTTCGACAGCGTCACCTCAAAGTTGACCGCTTTGCCGATGGTCGTGGAGCTGACCGGTACCACGATGTTCTTGACGGTGGCATCGCCATCCGCCCAGCTCAACGTGCCGCTCTGCGCGGTGAAATTTTGACCGGCTGCGGCGGTGCCGTTGCTGGTCGCGTAGCTCACCGAAGCTGCGCCCGACGAGGCGCTGCGACTCGCCGTGACGGTGACGGAACCGGCACTTTGCAGCACTGTGTAGTTGGCCGTGGAAAACGCAACGCTCGTAGCGACCGGAGCCGATGGGATCGTGGTCACGGGAGCCGAAGTCGTGCTGCTC
>Ga0302325_10008941_pt1 | contig 21976 bp, 20 predicted proteins | sample Palsa_T0_2_FD_201948 | JGI IMG/M metagenome (GOLD analysis project Ga0302325, IMG submission 201948) | Peat permafrost microbial communities from Stordalen Mire near Abisko, Sweden - Palsa_T0_2 | ecosystem: Environmental > Terrestrial > Soil > Palsa > Peat permafrost | place: Sweden: Abisko...
TAATCGTGGCACGCAAGTACTGGACTTCAACCAGCCGCTTGCGGACAAAGACAACTTGGGCGACTTCGTCGATCCCGGTCATCCACGAATAGCAGACGAGTTGCGGATCCAGTGCGGAAATGCCAGCCGGATCGTCCGGATATCGGGCGGAGGTAGTCTTCCATTCCAGAACGCAGGGCGTGCCGTCGAGTTCACCAATCGCATCGACGTAGGATAGGAAATCGTTGCCCGAGCCTAGTGTCCGATTGAACTGAATCTGCTGGGTTGAACGAGGGCGGCGAATGCGAACACGGCCGTCCTGGGCAAAGCGCTCAAGCAACTGGATGCCTTGCTGCAACATGCGGTCCCAATTGTCGTTGCCCGAGTAGGTTAGCCCCATGTCCTTGCACACGCTCCACCGTTCGAACAGTACAGCCGCCGGGTCTTCACGGCGAAAAAGGGCGGCAACAGCCTGTTCGAATGATCGGCCAAAGAGCATGGGCGCGCGCGTGTCTTTCTCTTGCCAACCATCAAGGTAATGGTGCCGGTACCGCCTCGGACAGCTGAGGTATTGGCTGATCTGGGTATAGGAGTAGGTCATCGGCTCGCCTCCTCGGTGTTGGAGCGAGAAGCACTCGAAACCGGGGCTGGGGACAGTTCTTCCCACTGACAGGCTGGGGCAAAGCCGTCGAAATTCATGAGCGAAATGCCGTTGTGGCTGATCTTCACCACGCCGCGGAGTCCGTGCAAAACCTTCTCATCGACCTGTTCGCGGGCCAGGAGTTCCGGGTCATAGAGAAAATCCCGCAGAAACCAGCGCAGCTTCCACATCGCTTTTTGCGTGCAGTAGAGTCGACCCACGATGGGCTGACCCGCGGAGGCACTTGGTTCAAGGATGGTGAGTCGGAGGACGTAGAACGGCTTGTGAGCGTGCCAGCGGAACTGGGCGCCATCGACGCGCACGAGGAAGATGCCGTCTGGAACTTCCGGACGAGAATCGCGTGCAGTTTCGGCAAGGCCTGGGACTTGGCGTTTCATGCGACTACCTCCTGCGTCGGGCGCGAGTAGCTGTTGAGCTGACAGAGCAGAGCGGTGCGGTCCTTTTCGGCCCAGTCAGCCAGTTGCTGGACAAAGTTCTCGATCTGTTCCCTGCTGGCCTCGCGGAGCGTCTTCGTGCCACAGAAGTCGACGGCGTAGGCTCTTACGAGTTCGGGGTCGAGCTTGTGCTGGCGGATGATCTGGCAAAGACGGTCCCGAACTTTCGGGCCAGCGCCGTTGCCGTTACCATTTGCATTTTGTGGGGGCAGCTTGTCGACTGGATTCGGAACTGACCCAATTTCCTCGAACGAGCAGATTCCGATCCCGTACGCTTTTCTCAACGCACGGTTCACGGCGCGGGTTTCGGCGATGCGCATCTCGGCGCCGCGGACCCGCGCCGCGACATTGGAAGGATCCGCATCACCGAAGCCAACAAATCCTCTGCAATTGCGAGAGAGGAACGCCGTTGCTCTGAAGGCCCATCGCTTACTTACGGGATCACAAAACTCTAATACCGCTTCTACCTGCATGCCATAACATCGATGCCTTTTGGCATATTCAAGAAGCCCGACGTGCGTGACATACCACCTTCCATCAAGCAAGAGTACGTGTCCCGCCGCTATTGAGAATCCGTATCTCTGCGTGAGGTCGCGAAGTGACCTAAGAAGATTCGTGGTGACCTGCGATGGCCATGTCTGCTTGGCGAGGCGGCGGTTGACTTGCTGAAGAGTGTGTTTCTGATTGGCCACAATCGTTTTCTCCTTGCGATATTATACCAATATCATAACAACTATACAATGGAAAAGACGCTTTTGTGGATGGTGGAATATCACACACTCCCAAACCCATGTAGTGTGGCTTCCCCGCGCTACGCCTTGCCTTTGTGCTTTCCTTTGATTACGCGGTCGGCGGCGTCGAGAGTGGCGTTTGCAATGAAACTACTGAGACTCCGCCGCTCGATCCGAGCCGCCTGATCAACGATCGCTCTTTCTTCTTCAGTGAAATACACGAGGGTGGGCTTGCTGGCTGATGCCGCCTTTGAACGGCGTCGATGGGATGGGATTGTTGCCATTGCGGTAATAGTAGCATCGTGACCCCAGCACGACTCGAAACCAATGAACAAGCGAAGTTAACTTGCACCCCGCAGGTCGCAGCCGAGTGCTATCAATAGAGGTTCGGTCAGCAAGCTTTGAAGTGCTCACCCGCTTCCATGAGCTGTTGGCAAGCGGTCGAGGCCTAGAAGGAAAGGCCCAAGTTCATGCAGCGCCGGGTCGCCAAGCAGAAGGCTAGGGTCAAAACCTCCTGACCGGGTGGGTGAAGAGGTCGCACTGGTTTGCCGAGCTATTCTTTTTCCCTAGCGAACGCCAGGGCTTCGCGTTGCCCAATCATAACCGCGTGCCGGATCGAATATTCAACTGGTCCGGCGACGGCTCTCGAACACAAAAAGCTGTACCCACGGCCTAAGAGGGGTTCAAAAGGCCGGGGCGTAACAATAAGGCTGAGCACACTCATCGGAAGGCCGACAAGGAGATCCCAATCGTTTGCCCGCTGCCAACTTGAGCCATCGCCGCTGCGGAGAAGACCGAAATCCGTCACCCTCCGATGGCGTCTCAGACGCGGCACGGATGCGGGCAAGAGCCGCTGCGATGCACAGCCGATAAGCGCTTTATTTGCGGCGTCTCGCGCCAACGTTCGCTCGGAAAAAAGTTGCGCGATCCGTCATTCTTCCTGGTAAGATTTCTTTGTACTAACAACCGTCCTCTTTCGGGCTGTCTCCAACGTGTTCCCCTGAATCTGTCTTCAATGTTAATCCCCATCTGTCTTCAACGTGGTTCCGCAATTCTGTCTTCAACGTTTGGTCCGGGGCTGCTTTTGCCGGAGCGTTAACGGCGAGGTCTGCATGCGCTAACGTGCCGGCTGCCGGGGGACAAAATTCAATTTTCAGGAGTACTTACATGAAAGGCAAAAAAAATGCCATTCCCGCAGGGCTTGCGCACAATTCGAAGAACGCGAAGCGATCGGCTGAAGCTCAGCACGAAATTCCTATCGCGACCGGATCACGCCCGGAGCGCGATATCCAGGCCCAAGGGCAAAAGGTTCACGAGAGGAATACCCACCTTCAGACTCGAAAGTCGGTGTCTAATTGCATTGAAAACGCGTTTTCAGTGTTCGAGAAGCAATTGGAAAACTACGGGACGATACAGGCTGAGCTCGATAGGAAGTTCCATGACCTGGCCAAGACTTTGCCAGGGAACTATTTTGATCTGCTGGTGGTGCTAGAAATGCAAGCTCGGACAAGTGACTGCGCCACGAAGATCGTCTGGGCGCTCGAGAGGCTCGCGCGTCTCTCGTATTTTGTAGAGTAGCAAGCCGGCACATCGGAAGCATTGATCGTTGAACCGTCCGCAGTACCAAGCGGCTTCCGGCTCAGCTATCAACCCAAGGAACGTAAGTTTAGTACATCAGCGAGGAGATAGGACAAGATTAATGGGAAACCGGGGCTAACCTACCAGCATTCCGCCAGCCATTTCGATCTATCTGTTAAATGCACTACCGTCCAGCGGGCAGTTCTTCCATCGCCGTCGAGTCCCACATGACTTGCCATCACGTCCTTTGTCATTCACTATCTGGATTGGCAACCCCACAAGAAGTTTTCTCGGTCTTTTTTCGAGATGGCGACCATTCGATCCGGTGATTTGCTGCTAAATGGTATTCCTAGACCCTGGCGCGTTTGAACTAAGCCGCTAGCGCGGCGGACGCTGCCGCGTGCTCGAAGTAGGGGTCATTGGAGGTTCCAGACTGTACAGACTCGCGAGGCTTGATCGGTCTTGCGTTACGATGAGGCAATCCTGAGGCTAAGTATTCATGTTTAGATCGAGAGCATCAATAACTGCTCCTTTGGTAAAGCCGCTTCTGGCAAGGATTGCAAGCGAAAATCATTGAAATCCCATAGGAAATCCCGCATCCGCCGCAAACGTTAGCGGCTCACTTCAAACGACCCTATCGAAACTGTCCCCGACCACACGGACCTGCCATCCCCGCACTTCTGCTTCGGGGCAGTCCCGATAGGGATCTATCGTTTCTCGGTGCCCATCAATTCGACTCTGACCATTATCAAAGCGTCCAGTTCGCTGAGTACCGACCAAAATCGGAACATCGGCCAATTTCTTGGGGTTCGCTTCTTTCCTCCTTTCTCAACTACAGCGTTTTCTTCGGCTGCGAACTTTAGGGGTCTGCGGACTACTCACGGTGCAGCGACTTCATCGGGTCCAGTCGAGCGGCGCGGCGCGCCGGCATGTAGCTGGCGAACAGGCCAACGCCGGATAGGATCGCGGTGACGATCAGGAGCGTGGCGGGATCCCATGGTGCGATGCCAAAGAGCAAGCTGCGCAGCACGTATCCAGCCAGCACTGCGGCGATGACGCCTGCGCCGATGCCGATTGCTGCCAGCCGCACCATCGCGCAAAATGAGCTTGAGCACGCTGCCGCGAGGGGCGCCCAATGCCATACGGAGCGCGTCCGCTGGCTCACCCAATGCGACACGATTCCGTACAGGCCCACTACGGCCAGCAGCAACGCCGTGAGGGCGAAGACGCTGATCGGCCAAGCCGGGTAGCGATGCAGCGCGGCCGCAGGCGACTGGGCGATCAAGTCCTCCATGGTCTGCATTTGGTACAAAACGATACCCGGATCGATGTCATGCACCGCCTTTTCCAGCGCGGGCCGGAGCGAGTTCGGATCGACGGTCGAACGCACGACCACCGCGAAGATCTTGCTTGGGTCCTGCGCGAATGGCGTATAAATAGCTGGCTTATCCTACACGTCGAGCGCTCCCTCGTGCACGTCTTGTAGTACTCCTATCACCTGACGCGGCTTCTGCTGCGCGTTAAAGGCGAATATAATCTCCCTACCGACGGGAACCTCGGTGCCAAAAGCCATCTTCGCAAGCGTCTCGTTGACGATCACTGTCTGCGGCGCAGTCGCGCTGTCGCGTTCATCAAAATTGCGCCCCGCCTTCAGCGTCGCCTGCAAGGTGGAGAAATACCCAGGGTCGACGGTTCGGCTGTTCGCTTCATACGGCCGCGGAGTCGTCATCGCGCCTACCACCCGAAACAGGCTGGTGTTGCCTCTGACGATAGGCGGCTTGCTGGTCGATTCGACTGCTGACACGCCCGGTACCACCCGCAACGCATCGATCAGGTTTTTCTCCATCACGATCGCCTCTTCGTCCAGGTTGTAGCGTTTGTTGCCGGGGAATACGAAACGAAGCCGATAAGTATTTTGTTGTCAGCGCCTCGCCACCCGGTGGCATCAGTAATACGGTGGCGTCAGTAATATACGGTGGCATCAGTAATAGTTGTTGCGCCATCTGCGGTTCCCGCTTTAGAATTAGGCAGTATTTCGGCACGATCTTTCCACGAACTAGCGTCGACTCTCTTCGACCCGTCTTCAACGTGCGGCCCCGATTCATCGGGATTCCTCTCAAACTCGAGGGCCACATGCTTACTCGCAAATCTTCACTCAAATCGTTAGCCGCCAATCGTGCGAATGGCACGCTCAGCACAGGACCGCGATCCGCGCGGGGCAAGCGGCTCAGTGCGCTCAATTCCGTCAAACACGGCATTCTGGCGGCCAAGCCCGTTTTTCACTCCGACGAGGAGAAAGTGCGGTTCGAAAAGCTGCGGATTTTGGTTCTGGCTGACACTGCTCCGGGCGGAATCCTTGAACAGCTGCTCGCCGAAGATATCGCCAACCTTTCGTGGAAGTTGATCCTCAACACCGACTGGGAGTTCCGGGAGTGGGACAGATTGATGGTTTCCGGCAAGGTATTGGACCAACTACTCGGGAAAACGAACTTTTCTGTCGAGTTGCGGGCGGAGCTTGCCGACCACTGGTCCGCACTGGAACTGGGGGTTCGTACATCGGACAACAATAGTGAAGCCGAGCGCAAAGCGGATCAGGGCTCGCAGCACTTTGCCACAGGCACAAGGATGAAGTCGTCCGAAGACCACATGAAGGGTGAATCCAAACACAAAACTGGCGTCTGCACGGCGGATGTACGTTTTGCGCGATCGCTTGATCTTGCTAAACGCTATCAGGCACAAATTAGGGGTGATCTGCATAGGGCGATCCGAGAGTTGCGGAATCTGCAAGCGGCGCGAAAGGGCAAGCAATAAACTCGCCCTGCGACGCGAAACGTGTGAGGAAGAACCCAACCTCGAGGAGGTCGACCAGAAATGCCTAAGCGTCAGAGTTCGTGCCCGGAACGCGATATCCGGGCCCAACGGCAAAACGTTCGCGAAAAGGATACCCGCTTTCAAACCCGAGAGTCGGTGTCTGATTGCATTCAAAACGCGATTTTGGTGTTCGAGAAGCTATTAGAAGATTACTGGGCGATACAGGCTGGCTCGATATGAAGTTTCAATGAGGTATTCGCTTCTCCTAATTCGAACATGACAGATCTCATGATGATCATAGACCTGCAAATTCGGACAGGTGGCGCCGCCATGGAAATCGTCTCGGCGCTGGAGAGGCTTGCTCGGCTCCTACATTTTGTCGAGTAGGAAGCCGGAATCGCAGCAAGGGCGGCCGCTGCTGAATGGCAGAAGCGATGCGGGTGCTTCCGATGTGGGCTCTTCGACCGAGGCGCAGCCGGATAGAACGCCGTCGATAGCACGTTGCCTTGTCGCCATTTCGTCCAGGCTGGACCATCCGCTGCCGAATGGTTGCCGGTACTTGCCACCGTGGATCTAAACGCTCATACCGACCCCGGGGCAGTGGACTCGGCAGTTGCGCCATCGGTGCAGCCGAAAGCGCTGCCCGGCGACCAGGAATGAGGACCGATTGCGAAACGAACCCAATAAGTCATTTGTTTTCAGTCTGCTTGTGAACGACTGGGGCTCGGAGAGTGACAGCGAGGTTTGGTCAAGTTCCGAGCGGCGTTTCCGGGGCGGGATTCACGAGCACGAGAAAGAAGAATTGAAGAACCTCGACGATGTCGCCGGTTCGTTTGTCCAATGATGGCGCAGCGGAGGCCGCGCCATTTTTCTCAGGACAAGTTTGCGCGGGATGACCGACGCGCCGTGATCGTAGCGCAACAGACAGAACGCCTTGACCTTAGCCTTGCCCGCTCTGGGCACGCAAAGCGCCATATCCAACCCATCGGCTTGGGTGGCATTTCTGGTCTGCCCCCAGGGGCCATCGCGTGCGGTGCGAGCCTAACTGGTACGGATCCCACAAGTACCGCATTGCGTAGTGAGGCAGCCCGGGGGGCATCGGAAACCTCCTCTGTGCAAGCGAATGCACTGGAGATGCACAAACCTTCACCCCTTCCGATTTAGCCCGTTAATTCTGTTGACAGACGGACAATTAGATAGCAAAATTTGTTGTCTTGCCTGAGCGTTTTTTCGACGCAAGCGGCATGATGGGGCTGATTAGACCACTCGGTTTTCCGTCATTCCCGCGTTCCACTTCCCCCAAGCGGTTGCCGGAGCACCGAACCAGAACGATCCCGACTTTAGGGTTTTTCTTTGTCTAAGGTTCCGAATGTGGCAATGCTTTATGCGCCACGTGGTCTGGCGGCTCCCGGGTTTTGTCCGCTCCAGGTTCCCTCATCGACGATCATGCTAAGTCTGAAGGCAAGACGGTAGGACCAGCAACACAAATAGCTCAAAGGAGAATTATGAAACTGGGAATCACAAGATTGATTATGGTAGCCGCGATCGCGACCCTTGCGGTTATTGGGGGCAGCGCAGCTGCTTGGGCGCAGACCCCGCCGTCATGTCCTAGCCCCAACTTTAGTCCAGATTTCTCGAATGTTTCGAACGATGCTTGCCTGACGCTGAACGGCACCAGCGTAGGGTACCCAGGTTTCTATCCGGCCATTACGCCTCCATCGGGAGTGACGACCGTGCTGCGGCTTACCCCCAATGTGCTGGCTACGGCGGGGTCTGGCTGGTACAACACGGTCCAGCCGGTGGCCAGTTCTTTTACCACCACGTTCACTTTTCAGCTGAGCCAAACCACCACCTTCAACGCAGACGGCATTGCGTTCGTGATTCAGAATTCGGGGGCGACTGCTTTAGGCCCTGAGGGTTGCGGCATTGGATTCGGGCAAAGTATCAGCGGTTGCACGCCAGCGGCGGGTGACAATCTTGGGCCGAGTGCTGGTATCTCGAACAGTCTGGCGGTTGAGTTCAAAACTTACACGAACGTCGGTCTTTATTCGACCGCCAACAGCGTTTCGATTCAGAGCAATGGGACTGGCGCGAACTGCGTAGACCAAAGTTGCAGTATTGCAGTTAACAACAGTCTGCCGAACAACATCACCATGGCCGACGGGAACGTCCACACCGTGACCATCACTTATTCCGGGCCTGCCACCCCACCCGCATCCCCAACCCTGGATGTGATCCTGGATAACAATGACTTGTTTCCCGGGGGTGGCGTCCCAGTCAACCTGAATACCTTACTGAGCCTGACCAACGGCACGGCCCTGGTAGGGTTCACGTCGTCAACCGGCGCTGGGGACGACAAACAGGACATCCTGAGCTGGACGTTCACTCCGTCGGCCCAGACCGCTGTACTTTCGACAACGGGCACAACCACGATCAATTTTCCGAACGCCTCAGGAAATAACGTCTACAGCTTCACGGGACAGCTGCAGACCCCGTACGCTACTCCGGTAATACAGATTCAACCGATCCTGATGACTCAATCAGCTTGCGACGCCATTGTGCAGAAGAATTTCTGGCCCGCCCGTTGCTTTGTCTACGAGAACGCTGAAAATACAGGTGTGGCTTCGTCGGTGATGTTCTCAGTTACATGCCCCACATCTCCGGGGGGAACATGTGGCTCAGCCTCTATCCCAAATTTCTTTGCACAGCTGGGTACCGTCTTCGAGTACGAGCAGTCCGAGAACCCGTTCTTCGTTTACCCGGGAATTCTGGGCCCCTTAAACCCGTTCCCTGGCTGGCTCAAGGGCTTTGGCGGCATCGCCACGGCTCCATGCACACTGCCGGCGAGCGGTCCACTGTTCCAGAGCAACCAGATCAGCAACTTCTTTATCGATAACGCTACGACTAAAGGAGGCAGCTCAGGCACCGGTTCCTGCTGGGTGGCAACGTACGACACGCCGGGCGAGATCTGGCCGGGTATTTCGATCAGCTCTCCGACCTTCACGACGTACAGTCTAAACCAATCGGTCACGGCGAAATACACCTGCAGCAATCCATCCACCTCAAAGCCGGTGAGCAGTGCGACGGGTCCGTACCTAACCGTGGCAAGCTGCACGCAAAATCCGGGCGCAAACTCCTGCTCGACCAATCCAACGACCGGCGCGATATCATGCACCGGTCCGGTTAGTACCTCTAGCAGGGGTCTGCATTTATTTGAGGTGACGTCACTCGATTCGGGCGGGAACCAGAACGTGGATCTCGTTATCTACAACGTTCATTAAGCAGGCGAGTCACTGACTTCGCAGCGACCAGGCGCAGTCAATAACCAAAGGGTGCCGCGAAAGCGGCACCTTTTTCCATTCCACCCCGGCTGTGACTCTAGAACGATTTCCCGGGAATCCGGGGCAGGGCGCAAAGGGCAAAGACGGGTCTTTAGTGGGCTCCTGCGTGATGAGGTTCGGACGGGCGAGGCACCCGTCGCTCCGCCGCCCGGCTGAAGCCGGCCGGAGTGACACTTCCGACGCATGCGGGGCGGGACATCAGGAGAGCTAGACCGGGCTTTAGCCCTTGGCGGCTTGCGAGCCGCGCGTGGAATCGTCGTAGATTGCTTTGAAGTCCCAGCGCTCCAGCAGTTTTTCCGCTCCAGGGTCTTTCTTCATCGTATCCAGCAGGCGGACTACTTCACGGTAATTATCCTGCGCCTCGCTGTTGTCGCCGGAATCTTGCGCGATCGTAGCCAACAGATAATGGGTGCGCGCGCTGAGCGGTTGCTGTCCAAGCTTGTCCGCGAGCAGTAAGGCGCGCTCCAGTTCCTGCTTGGCATGGGAGCGGTCATGGTTCTGCATCATGGCTTCGGCCATGAGGATGGAACAGTTGACCGAGGTGTACTTCAGCCCGAGATCGTCGGCTTGCTGAATCAGTTCCCGGAGGCTCGAAATGGCCTCGGGTGTATGTTTTTCCTGAATTTGGACCTTGGCCAGGTTGGCTTTCGCGATCACAACTGCGGCTGGCTCTTTGCTGCGCGTGGCAGCCTGCAATGCTTCTGCATACGAAGCATGGGCAGATTTCAAGTCTCCGCGATACAAACTCGCATCCCCCTGGAATCCCAAGGTTTCCGCTGCCATTTCATCACTCTTCAGCTCCTGCGAGAGGCTGAGTGCCTCGTCCAGAGAACTCTTCGCCTCGTCTCCGCGTCCGGCGAGGATCAGCGCCTCCGCGTAACCACTCAGCACCCTCGCCATCCACGGGGTCCTGTCTTTGATATCGCGGAAAGTTTTGAGTGCTTCCTGCTTCGAGTTAATGGCCGCCCCGAAGCGTCCCTGGTAATCAAAGAGCGTGCCCAGACTGTAAGACTCAATCGCCGCGCCACGCGGATCATTCATGCCGCGGCGCAAATCCAGCGCCCGCAGATAATACGCAATCGCCTGATCGTATTGGCCCATATCACCGGAAGTCACGCCGAGATTATGGACAGCCTCCACGATATCCTGAGGGGCTTTCGATTTTTCGCGGAGCTGCAGTGCCTGCTGAAAGTAGGTGAGGGCATCTTCGTATTGGCCCTTGTTGGAGTACACACTTCCAATGTTATTCAGGCAGATCGCCTGCATGCTTTCATTGCCGAGATCGCGCTGCAATTGCAACGCTTCCTTGTACATCTTCAGCGCCTGGTCATGGTCGCCGCGGTCGTCCTGGAAATTGCCGAGGTCGAGCAGAGTGTCGCCCGTGCCATGCTTATCGCCAATCTCGCGCCGAATCTGCAGAGCCTCCTGAAAGTTGGACAAAGCGTCTTTGTTATCGCCGAGGGTAGCCTGAGTCTTGGCGAGTTCGTTCAGACTGAAGGCCAGGCCGCGCTTTTGACCGACGTGGCGCCAGATAGGGATCGCCTCTTGTTCGTTGCGCAGAACTTCCTGAGGCTTGCCTAACATCCTGTACGCTACCGCCATGAGGTGCAGACTGGTGGCCTTTTGTTCCTGGTTGTCCATTTGTATGGCCAGGCTGTAGGCGCGGTTCAGGGGATCAAAACTACCTTGCGGATCGCCGCTCTTGATCTGGATACGGCCGAGGTTGAGAGTTGCCGCTACGTCCTTGGGGTTGGAGGCCAGGAGCCTCTGGTAATAGTCGCGGGCTTTCACAAGATCGCCTGACTCCTGGTAGAGGCCAGCCAGTGTCGATTGCACGTCCGAGTTTCCGGGCGAAGCCTTGGCCAGGGTTTCGTAGGCCTTGATCGCTTCCGGGTAGTTCTTTGTCGCCTGGGAACGAATGGCGGAAATCAAATACTTCTCGGCTTCGGGGAGATCCTGGCTCAGATCCACAGCCTTTTTAGCGGACCGCTCCGCTTCGCTGTCATAACCCAAACTGCTGTAGGTCTGTGCCAGCCTGGAAAATGCCAGCGCGAAGCTGGGATCTTCCTTCGTTGCCGCCTCGAATTCTTTTTGCGCTTCCAGATTCTGGCCGTCCCGTTGCAATCCGACGCCCTGGTTGTAGTCGCGCAACGCGGCCATGGATTTCGAACTTGGTTGAAAAGAACTCGCCTTCAGTTCCTTAAGTACATTCTCCGGCAGCGCAAGTTTCTGGCGAATGGACTCTGCCAGGCGATCAATTGCGCCGGGAATCCCCTGTTCGCTGGGCGCATCGACTTTCAACGGAAAGGTGCGATCGTTCTTGATGTCCTGCAGGGTGACATCGATGCGGATCTGGTCGCCGAACCTGGCATACTGCCCCCAGACCACGCGGTCGGCGTTGGTGAAATTCGCCACACGCTGAATCGTCGCCTGGTCGAGGACGGTCGCGGAGGAAATGCGCAGGTCGGTGAAGACCTGGTGCAGACTGGCAGGGCTCACGGTTCGCAAGCGGGCGGACTGGCCTACATCCGTGCTCAGCATGTCGGCCACGCTGGGTCCAAGCCAATCCAAAGCTGGATCTCCCGACGCATTTCGGAAAGGCAATATCGCCAGCGAGACTGCGGGTACCGCAGAGGCAGATTGTCCTGTGGCCGGCGATGGCCGGAAAAGTCGATCGCGAAGCATGTAACCACTGATCGCCAGAGCCAAAGCCGTTAAAACCCCAGTAATAAGCGGCCACGGAATCGTCCGTCCCCAGGGTTTGACGGTGGCATCGAAATTGATCGTGCCCGCGGCTCTCTGGTCTTTCCAGGTGTTCAGGTCGGCAAGAATCAACGCGGCGCTCTGGTATCTCTGATCCACCTCGCGTTCCAGGCACTTGCTCACGATCCCGCTCAACGCCCCGGGAATCTGATCGTCAACATCCGACACCGGAATCGCACGCTCCTGGGTTCGTTTGATGAGGCTGGCGAGAGCGCTCTCGGCTACAAAGGGCCCTTTGCCGGTCAGCATTTCGTACAGGATCAGACCGAGCGCGAAGATGTCCGAACGTTGATCGAGATCCTTGGCCAGAGCCTGCTCCGGCGACATGTATTCCATGGTGCCGACAATCGCACCCGTCTGGGTCATGCCGTCGCCTTCCAGGGTGCGGGCCAAGCCGAAATCCATCACCAGGATTCGGCCCGAGCCGTCCTGCATGATGTTTTGCGGTTTGAGATCGCGGTGAATCACTCCCACGCTGTGCGCCGCATCCAGAGCCTGGCACACCTGTTGAATGACATCGACCGCTTCCTCGGGAGCAAATTTCTTTTTCTCGCGGATGATGGACCGTAGATCTTTCCCCTCGATGTACTCCATCGTGATGAATCTGAGGCCGTCGGCTTCCCCGAGATCGTAAATCCGGATTACGTTGCGGTGCGTGACCTGGTGAGCAAGGAGCAACTCCTGCTTAAAACGGGCCAGGATCGCGGGATTCGAACCCAACTCAGGCCGGATGACTTTCAATGCGACGAAGCGATCGAGTTCGCGGTCGGAGGCTTTGTACACGGCGCCCATACCGCCCTCGCCGAGCAATTGTAGAATTTCATATCGTCCGCCAAGGACGTCTCCGATTTGCAATACGGCGGCGCTGGCCGACATGCCAGAAATAGAAATCCGGCTGGGTGTCGGCGCCGAGGTCCGGCGAAACGAAGTTCCGGGCGCAATCGTAGCGTCGGAATCTACTATCGTGGCATCAGGATCGATCGCCTTGGGGAAAGGATCGGCCATGGTGGCTCCGTCCTCGGGAGGAACCGGGACATTGCTTCCAGAGCTCTCACCGGCAAACGGGGTCCTGACACCGGGAGGTGCGGGCTTTTTCGTGGCAGACTTTTCGTCCGGTTGTGATTTGGACTCATCCATGTCGTGAATCATGGGGCTGGCCCGGAGATTGATGAAACCGGGACCCCATCGCTACACCCGAGCGCGAGCCAGCGGGTACTTCGTTTTGCCAAAGTATATACGATTGCCGGGCCGCACGGAGCCACGCGAACTAGTAACTCTTCAGTACATATTCCACCATGCGGGACAGGCCCCCAACTGCCCATGGAGCCCTCTTAATCCGAAGTAATCTGGCCCGGCAATTTCGCCAGATAGAATGGAGATTGGAGATCCCAAGCTCGAACAAGCCATGACGACACGGAACCAAGCGCTGGCCTTCGCTTTCTTGTGTGCTGTGTCGATCTTGTTCTGGTGGCACTCTTTGATCCTCACGCTCGGGTTGGCGCTGGCGAACGAGGCCTACACTCACATCCTTTTGATTCTCCCGCTGGGTGCCGCGCTCATTTACCTGGATTCGAAAGAACTCCGTATCGATCCGCAGCCGGCCCCTCGCAGTGGTGCGGCCCTGCTGGCTCTGGCATTGCTGATCGGTTGTTATGCGAAATGGCGGATGGGTGCCGCGACCGACGATGTCCGGCTGTCGCTGAGTATGTTTGGACTGGTGACGTGGTGGATCGCGAGCGTGGTGTTCTGTTTTGGCCTGCGAGCCTTTCGGTCCCTTCTGTTTCCGCTCTGCTTTTTGTTCTTGATCGTACCTGTTCCGGATGTTGTGCTGAACGTGATCGTAGAAGGGCTCCAGTACGGATCAGCATGGATGGCCGCGTTACTATTCCGGGTCATCGGCGAACCCGTCCAACGGGATGGGATTCTCCTCTCGCTCCAAAACCTGGATCTTGAGGTTGCGAAGGAATGCAGCAGCATTCGCTCCAGTTGTCTGCTGGTGGTGACAGCCATGGTTCTGGCTCATCTGTTCCTGCGATCATGGTGGTGGAAAGCCATGCTCATCGCGGCCGCAATTCCGCTGTCGGTGGCAAAAAACGGGCTTCGCATCGTCACGATCGCCGAACTTGGAACTCGAGTCAACCCGGGGTTTCTCAACGGTAAGCTCCATCACGATGGAGGGATCATTTTCTTTGGCGTCGCGGTAGTTGCTGTCGGGGCGCTGCTATGGATGCTGCGAAAAACGGAGTTGCGCATCCCGCTGCCGCACTGAAGCTTATCGGAACTTTTCGCAATCTCGAAATCTGATTCCGTGCTGGTCTTTGCCGGAGACAGTCGGTTCGCCGTCGAGCTGCCAGTCAATGGCAAGGTCTGGATCGTTCCACATCAGCGTACGTTCATGTTCGGGCGCGTAGAAGTCGGTGGTCTTATAGGTGACGTGGGCGGTTTCCGAGACCACGCGGAATCCGTGAGCAAATCCCGGCGGCACCCACAGCGCACGTTTGTTGTCGCCAGAGAGGCGGAACGGTTCCCATTTTCCCAGCGTCGTAGAGCTTTGGCGGAGGTCAACCACCACGTCCAGAATTTCTCCCGTGATTGCTCTTACGAGTTTTCCCTGCGGTTGCTGAATCTGGTAATGGAGCCCGCGCAAGACGTTTCGGCTGGAATACGAATGATTGTCCTGAACGAACTTTTCGTGGATACCGAGCTTCGCAAACATGCGCTCGTTATAGCTCTCCAGAAAAAAACCTCGTTCATCGCCGAACACCCGCGGTTCCAGCAGCAAGACGCCCGGCAGACTGGTTTCTATTTTTTTCATGGAGAGAACTCTCGCGGCACCGCGGGTTAAAAAACCTGCTCCTGCAGCAGTTGCAGCAAATATGCGCCGTACGCGTTCTTCCGCATCGGTTGCGCGATGGCTTCCAGTTGTTGCGCCGTGATGTAGCCCGAGCGATACGCAATTTCTTCCGGGCACGCTACCATCAGGCCCTGGCGTTTCTCGAGCGTCTGGATAAACAGCGCCGCTTCCATCAATGCTTCGTGCGTGCCGGTGTCCAGCCATGCCATGCCTCGTCCCATTACGCATACATCCAGTTGACCCCGGCGCAGGTATTCGCGGTTCACGTCGGTGATTTCAAGTTCTCCCCGGCCGGACGGCTTCAGGTTCGACGCGATTTCCACCACCTGATTGTCATAGAAATACAGACCCGTTACCGCATAGCGGGACTTGGGTTGCTTCGGCTTCTCTTCGATGCTCAGGGCCTTGCCATTGGCGTCGAATTCAACCACGCCATAACGCTCGGGATCGTGAACCGCGTAGGCGAACACGCGAGCCCCGCTTGCCCGCGCGGTCGCCTCCCGCAAATCTTTCGCCAGATCGTGACCGTAGAAAATGTTGTCGCCCAGCACCAGAGCGCAGCCACTGCCGCCGATGAAGTCTTTCCCAATCAGGAAGGCCTGCGCGATGCCTTCGGGCTTGGGTTGCGACGCGTATTGAATGTGAATTCCGTAGCTGCTGCCATCGCCCAGCAGGTGCTGGAATCTGGGCAAATCGTCAGGCGTGGAAATAACCAGAATGTCGCGAATACCCGCCAACATGAGAATGGACAGCGGATAGTACACCATCGGCTTGTCATAGACCGGCAGCAGGCTCTTGCACACGGCGTGCGTGATGGGATAAAGACGGGTGCCGGAACCGCCGGCGAGAATGATGCCTTTATAGGTTGATGGCGATGAAGCGGTCATGAGGAATTTTCTATTCGTTCAAACCGAATATTGTTTTGCAATCCATTGGCGATAGCCGCCGCTGGTCACGTCCTTAACCCAGTCTTCGTGCTGCAGGTACCAGTTGACCGTTTTGCGGATTCCGGTCTCAAACGTTTCCTTTGGACGCCAATGCAGTTCGCGTTCGATCTTACGCGTGTCCATGGCATAACGGCGATCATGGCCGGGACGATCCTTGACGAATGTGATCAGGCTGCGGTGCGGGACTACCGGATCGTTGGGGCGCAATTCATCGAGTAATTCGCAAACCGTGTTCACGATTTCGAGATTCTTCTTTTCGTTGCATCCGCCGATATTGTAAGTGCTGCCCACAGTTCCTTGCGAAAGAACGGCGCCGATCGCGTCACAGTGGTCCTCCACGTACAACCAGTCGCGGACGTTTTGACCGTCTCCGTAAACCGGAAGAGGTTTGCCGCTACAAGCGTTCAGGATGATCAAGGGAATCAGCTTTTCTGGAAATTGATAGGGCCCATAGTTATTAGAACAGTTCGTAGTCACAGTCGGCAGTCCGTAGGTGTGATGGTAGGCCCGAACCAGATGGTCGGAAGCGGCTTTGGAGGCGGAGTACGGGCTGTTGGGTGAATAGGGTGTGGTTTCGCTGAAGGCCGCATCGTCCGGGCCAAGCGAGCCATAGACCTCATCGGTTGAAACATGCAGAAAGCGAAACTTTTCGCGTTCAGATTCCGGCAAAGCCGACCAGTAGGCTCGCGTTTCCTCCAGCAGACTGAAAGTGCCGTTGACGTTGGTGCGAACGAAATCGTCTGGACCATGAATCGACCGGTCCACGTGGCTTTCGGCTGCAAAATGAACAATGGCGCGAGGGCGCTCGCGTTGCAGAAGGGCTCGTACCAGATCGCGCTCGACGATATCGCCCTGCTGAAACTGGTACGACGGGTGCTCGGCGACGGATTCTAGATTGCGCGGATTCCCGGCATAGGTCAGTTTGTCGAGATTCAGAACGGGCGACGATTCCTTCCTGATCCACTGCAGGATGAAATTCGACCCGATGAACCCCGCTCCACCAGTGACCAGAATCAGATTGTGCATGTTTGTTGGCATCGAGAAAAAACGACAGGAAAGACCCTATACTGCAAAATGTTGGACCACCAAAGTCATATTCTACTCGATGGGTGATTCGAAATCGGCTCCAATCGGAACCCGTTAGTAACCGCGTCCCTGGTGCCTGCCGTGACGCGCGCAGCGGCCCTGCAATAACGTTCCGCGGCACATCAGTCGCGCTCGACCCCTCTTCGCAGACTTTCGTCACTCGGCGTGTGCCCTACAGGCAATTCGACGAATCATCTACCGTCTGAACTGGATTGGCACGCGTGTCAACCGACGCTACGTTGGATGGTGAGGAGACAGCAGCGAACGCCGAACCGGAGATCGAACCAACGAATCAACTTAAATCCGAACGCCAACGAAAGAAGGAGCTCATTATGTCTGGAAAGAACACGGCAGTTTTCGGTATTTATCCGAGCTACGCAAACGTGGAAAGTGGAGTCGATGGTCTAAAGGCAGCCGGCTTCAGCAATCGTGACATTTCTGTGCTCTTCCCGGAGAGCGCGGGCTCAAGAGATTTTGCGCACGAGAAGGGAACCAAGGCGCCCGAAGGAGCCACGGCGGGGGCCGGAACAGGAGTGGTTCTAGGCGGAGCGATGGGATGGCTGCTTGGTGTCGGTGCGCTCGCGATTCCTGGCCTGGGACCGTTCATAGCCGCCGGCCCGATCATGGCAGCTCTCGCTGGAGCTGGCGTGGGAGGCACGGTAGGCGGGGTTGCTGGTGCACTGGTGGGACTTGGAATCCCCGAATATGAAGCAAAGCGATTCGAAGGCCGGGTTAAAAATGGAGGCATCCTGCTTTCGGTCCATTCCGGCAGCTCCGAGTGGACGAAGCGAGCAAAGCTCATTCTGGAAGCGACCGGCGCCCAGGATATTTCCTCGACCACTGAATCGAGCTCCGATGGTGCCGAGGTTGATCGAGATCAGGATCTTCGCCGAGCAGTCTAGCTCGCGAGAAAAATCGTGAAGAAGAGCGAGGAGGCTACCTTCGCCGTGCCAGCTAGAAGTTCTCAAAAGCCTCGCTCGAAAACGGAGCCGCTTGTCGGCTCCCTTTTCTTTGAGACAAGATCGAAAAAAGCTACGCCGCGGAGTCTTCGGTTGCAGGAGTTTTCAGAGCCGACGGCATCTGCACCTGAATGATGTCGTTCTTGACCGCGTACACGACCAGATCTCGTATCGAGTGAAAGTCGAGTTTGCGCATGATATTGCTGCGATGGGTCTCCGCTGTTTTTGTGCTCAGATTCAGAAGAGAGGCTACTTCCTTCGAGCTTTTTCCCTCAGCCAGAAGCTGAATCACTTCGCGTTCCCGGGGTGTCAATTTTGGCAGCTGCGGGAGTTGATCCTTTGAACCGTTGTTACCCCTGTCGAGAAAGCCGGACAGCACCATATCGTTCACCCGGGGAGTGAAGAACATGCGGTTATGCTGCAGAGCCTCTACCGCTGAAACCAGGTCCCGGGCGGCATCCGATTTCAAAACAAAGCCACGTGCGCCGGCGTCGAGAGCTTCCCGTATCACCTGATCGGAATCGGTGATCGTCAGAACGATGACCTTCTGCTGAGGGTTCTGTTGCAGTAGCTGGCGGGTCGCGGCCAAGCCGTTGAGGTTGGGCATGCCGACATCCAAGATCACCACGTCAGGTTTCAATTCCTTCGCCTTTTCGACGACTTCGCGGCCGTCTTTGGCATCTCCACACACTTCCCAACCGTCGTGCGATTGCAGAAGAGCACTTAATCCGCGACGGACAACTTCGTGGTCATCCGCTATCAGGATCCGCAACTTCATTGCTCACCTCCGTGAGGAGACACGAACAGCCTACTCTTTCACCTAAGTGAAAAGCTAAAATCGTTTCAGCAACAAACTCGTTTTTCTTTTTAATCGAACCGGCCCGTTCCTACCGCGCGATCAACAGGTAAAGCCCTTCACCCGTGCCTCACAACAGAATGGTCATCGACCACCAAAATGCGAACTGTCAAACCCTTTCCAGCTCTTGGGGAGGGCTGAATGTCGACAGCTCGCTCTGTTGAACAATAATGACCAGCACCTCGCACTCTAACATCGCCTGCGACTACGTTTTCGGCCCACTTTACTTTCGGCCCACGTTAAATGAGTGGTATCGCGACCCGCACCAACGTACCACTACTATTCGATTCAAGCGTCAATTTCCCGCCGAGCTCCCGTACCCGCTCGCGGATGCCCGCGATCCCTACGCCCGTACCGGCGCCGGTCGAATGAAAATGACTCAGCAACTCCGCCGGGATTCCATGTCCGTTGTCCTTTATTTCAAGCACTACGTGCTCAGCGTCTTGCCAAACCAGGACGTCGGTCGCAGATGCGCCAGAGTGGCGATGCACATTCGTCAATGCTTCCTGAAGCACGCGGAATAGCGCAAGTTCAATCGCATCCGGCAAGCGGCCCAGATCGGCCGGCGCGTCCAAAGTGACGTTGAGTCCGCTGCGCTGGCCATAGCCCTCAACATACCAACGAGCGGCCGACGCGAATCCCGCCGCGTCCATCGTAGGCGGATGCAGCAGATAAGAAAGAGTACGAACTTCAGAAATGCACTGCTCCATCAACTTGTCCGCCTCGGACCACAAATCCTCGCGCTCGGGTGCCTGGCGGAGCATATGCGCATTGAGTTTCAAGCCAACCAGATACTGTCCCAGGCTGTCATGCAGTTCGCGCGCAATCCGGCGACGTTCGGAGTCCTGCAAACTGAGCAATCGGGCCGAGAGCTGTCTCAGCGCAGATGTACGCTGCTCCACTTGAGATTCGAGATCGGCCTTGGTGCGGCACAATTCTTCCTCAACTCGCCGGCGCTCCGCCATCTCGGTCTCAAGTGCCTGCGCTTTCTGCTGCAGGTGAGTAACACTACGAAGGCGTTCCTCTTCGCTGAGCAGTGCCGTGTAGCTCTCAAGCGGAATCACGTGGGAATGTTCCGCACAGATCTGCAAAAGCGAGTCGCCATGATCTTCGCGGTTAAAACCACTCATCGGGTAGGCACATCGCAGAAATAACGGGTAAGTCCGGGCCAGGTTATTCCAGAGTTGTTCGAGGCGGATCGCGGCCTCGGCGTTTCCCTCCGCCCACAGAAGTGCGACCATTTCCCCAAATGCGGCAATGCGGGAATTCTTTCCTCCAGCCGCCGCAACCTGCTCCAATACGCCGCCGATGGCTTCGGTAAAGAGGTCAGCATCGGGCCAACCTTCCCGCAAGAACTTAGTCAAGGTCTCGGCTGCATCCAACGCGATGTAACGGCCCTGTTCGGCGGCTCTCTCGGTGTCAAACCCCCGGGACTTCAATCGCTGCGCCAGGCCATCCCGGTGCGCCTGGGTCGCAATGACAATGGCCGCGCCGCCAGCCACGAGCTCAGTGCCAACGAAGCGGCTCAATTCATCAAGCAGCGACGAATCCTCGCCATAAAACTGTACCGTGTGCTTCGCGGAATGGTCCCAATGCCCACCCTGCGCCGGAGGCGTTACATGATCATGTGGAACGACTGCGACGCCCATTATGATTGCCTCCGGAATACCCTGGTTGCAAGCCACTTGCGGTTACCTCGCGACCGGATAAACTACACTCCACCTTACACTAATTCTTCAGCCAAGCTTGGCGAAATACAGGGGATCCTGTAGTCGCTGAGCGGATATCGGCAAAATCGCGACGCAGTCTACTTCTTTGGCGTCTTCCAAAGGTAGAAGTTCTCTTCATCTGACAAAGTTTCGATTCCCAAGCCTCTCGATGTTGAGGCGCGATGAACCGCGGATCTCAGGTTGGCCATCGTGATCCCATCGACGTCTGTCAGCGGAATCTTGATTGCCGAGCCTTCGGGCAAGGATTCCAGATCCTGAAAAATACTGCCCAGCAAATCATGATGTTTTCCGCGCCGGGTCCTCCGAATGTCGGCCAGAATGACGCGGTCGTATTTCGGAAGAGTCTTCTGGGTTCTTCCGCTGGTTTCTTTAGCCATACGCACCTCGTTCTCTTGATTCTCTTACAATCTTCGAGAGACTCTTATATTATCCTCATTCCGTATTGTCAAGCGTTTTTTATTGTGTGCTGAATACGTTTATTGTACTTTAACGCGCACTAAATGGGTTACAGCGGAATCTTGCCCCTTCCAGCAGCTTCTTTAAGCTTTCGACTCGCGTCTTTAATTGGTGCGCAGCTTCTTTACGCGTCCCAGCAGCGTCTTTAATTCGTGCGCATGCAGTATTCTCACCCATTTTTAGTGGGGCGGGTAGTCTGGGCTGGCTGAGGAAAGGTTGGTTGGCACCATGACCATGAACTTTGATTGGCGAGAGCTGTACCATGCGGCCATGCTGGAACTCCATCCCGAAGAATTGCAGCAGCGAATCGACGATGCGGAAAAGGCGATCCAGCAGCGAATCGCAGAGCTCAGACTGGATGATTCCGATTCCAGGGAGGAATCGCTGGCACTCGACGACGCATTGCGGGGCTTACGGGTGTTGGCCGGCACCGAATGCAAATCCGCACAGTCGGCACTTCCTGGTTTGGGCCACGGTGAGGCGACATCGTGAAACGTTCCTCCTCTTTGAGAGCCCGTCCTTTTTTGAGAGCCAGTCCTTTGAAAGCTAGAAATTGTCACAACCTGCTAACGCCGTCGCGGATCAGAAGGGAAGCGATGACCGCAAGACTGGAAAAGCAGTGGCACGAACTCCGCCTCCATGCGACCATTGAAAGGGATCCGGAAAAGATGCTTCGGCTCACGGCCGAACTCAATCAGCGTAAACGCCGAGCCGAGGCGGCGGCCATGCGTAACGGCAATTTCATGGGTGGTTAAACCAGGTCATGTCCTCACGCAAGAAAGCTCAAGCG
>Ga0302325_10008947_pt1 | contig 21970 bp, 19 predicted proteins | sample Palsa_T0_2_FD_201948 | JGI IMG/M metagenome (GOLD analysis project Ga0302325, IMG submission 201948) | Peat permafrost microbial communities from Stordalen Mire near Abisko, Sweden - Palsa_T0_2 | ecosystem: Environmental > Terrestrial > Soil > Palsa > Peat permafrost | place: Sweden: Abisko...
GCCCGCAATGAAAATAATGGCAACGACGTACCAAGCGTAAGCGGGACGGGGAAACGGGCCTTGAGATGGAGTTGGGCTCGCGTCCACGCATTCCTCCGCTTCGTTAATTAATTTATAGAGAATACCTTATCATTTGTTACTTCAGGTCGTCTCGGCGTGTTTCGCGTACATCGCAATAACATCGGCTGACGTAACCGGACGTGGTCTCTCGCCGGGCGCCAGCGGCGTCGAACCGCCGGTCGAGATGAGCGTGGTGTCGACCCCGTCGGCCTTCGCCTTGGCACGCAGTGCGCCGACCGTAAGCTCAGCGCGCTGGTGATGTTTGAACACGTTGAAGTTGTAGAGCCGCATGGCGTTGCGGTGCGTGATCTTGTCGATCTGCTCATCGGTCAGGTGCTGGGCGGACTTCCACAGGATCTCTGGGGCATGCGGCCAGGGTGCATCCGAATGCGGATAGTCCACTTCGTAGCAGACATTGTCCTCACCGATCAGATCGAGGTTTCGCAGGCCATATGCATCGTCTATGAAGCACGATGAGAAATGGCGTTTGAATATCTCGCTCGGCTTCTCGCTGCCGAAGTACTGATTCGAATGGGTCCACACATGATGCTGCTCATGGCTGTAGTCCGCCCGCTCCATGAGATAAGGAATCCAGCCGATGCCGCTCTCCGACAAGCAGATTTTCATTTTCGGATAGCGTTGCAAGGCGGCGAGATTTAGCCAATCCGCCGCGCCGAATGCCACCGCCATCGGCATGGTGGCGATGTTTACCTCGATCGGCGACTCGGGCGAACAGTGCGGTGACATATTGCCGGTGCCAATGTGCAGGCAGATGGCGGTATCGTTTTCGACAACTGCCTTCCACAGCGACTGCCAATAGTCGCTATGGATGCTGGGCAGCTTGCGAAACGTCGGGTTGTCGCTCATGGTGACGGCGTGGCAGCCCTTGTCCGCGAGCCGCTTCACTTCCTTCGCGGTTTCCAAAGGGTCCCACAACGGCAGGATGCCGAGCGGAATGAATCGACCGGGATGCGCGCCGCACCACTCGTCGATGTGCCAGTCGTTGTAAGCGCGCATATGAACGATCGCCTGCGCTTTATCCGGTGCACTGATAAACAGACCGCCATCAATGCCGGCAAAGCTCGGGAAGTTGAGCGAGGCCGCAACTCCATTCACGTTCATGTCGTCCACGCGGGCGTCGACATCCCAGCAGCCTTTACGGAGTTGCTCGAGCGCGGTCGGCTCCATGCCATATTCTTCGCGCACTCGCCCCGCAACTGCGTTGAGGGCAACCGACTGGATTTTCCTACCCTGGTATTCCCAGTAATTCGCGCCGCCTTTTTTAACCTTGAGCGTCGGCGCGGTTGCCTTGGCTTGCCCAGACAATTGCTTGTCAAAGACATTGCCCGGCTCGGTGATATGATCGTCCACGCTGATGATCACCATGTCATTCATTTTCATATGACACGCGAACCGCGTGAGATCATGAGTTCACCTCGCTGATGGGTTTCGATGTCTGCATTGCTCCCAAGCCCCAGCTGCCGACGGGCATCCCCAAGGTCTGCTGGATGGTCAGTCCGACCCGCGAGCATGGATCTCCATTGCCAGCAATATGAGTTCCAGAGCGCCACTTACCGCCCGCTTTGCCGGCAACCAAAATCGGCAGCGAGTCGATCGAGTGGACCCTGGCCTCGTTGCTGTCGGAAGTTGCGAGAACGAGGCTGTGATCGAGCAAGGTTCCGTTGCCTTCCTTCACGGAGTCGAGCATGCGAAGCATCTCGGCAAAGGTCTCCATGCTCTTTTCCATGAAGAAGGTTGACTGCGGTTGATATCCAAGCGCTGGATCGACCGGCTCCGTGTGCGTCAGCTCATGGAATGAGACTGGTGATCCAGGCTTACGCAAATTGGATGCCGCATTGGAGAGCGCCATATTGAATATTCTGGTCTGATTGCAGGCTAGCGCCATCACCATAAGTTGGCCGAGGACGGCGTGACTATTAGCAGTCATTTCCCAGGTCGGCCCGAGCGCGGATTTCATGGGCTCCTTGGGAAGAATGCATGCTTCGGCGGGGGCCGGCTTTTCCAGCATCAACGAGAGCTGCGATTCCATGTCCCGCAGCGAGGTGAAGTATTGATCGACGCGCGCGCGATCGGCGGCATCGACCGTGCGCAGCAATTTTTCGCGCTCGTCTTTGATGGATGAGAGCACGCTTTGGCGCAGCATGATGGCGGGGTCGGGCTTGAAGGTGCCGGCGTTGGGGTCCTTGAATTCCGGTCCGAAGATGCGCTTATAAAAACTGATCGGATCGACCTCGCTCGGATTGACCGTAGCTCCGGTCCGCATGCTGTAGCTGACGCTGGGCTCGCCCGTGCAGGCGACTTCCAACGATCGAAAGCGAGTTCCATTGCCGATGCTGTCGGCTATCAGACAGTCCAGAGTCGGCGCGTCCGCACTGCCGACGCCGACTCCGCCGGTGGACGGCGCGGCTCCGGTCATCGTTCCCATTACGCCTGACCAATGCATGAGCGACGGTTTCCCGCCAAGGATGCAGTTGAAGCCCGAGAGCACGGTCACCTTCTGCTTGAACGGGGCGATGGGTGCCAGTTCCGGTTTCAGGTCGTAGTCCGCTCCGAGCTTATCGGGAAAGAAGCGCGCGGCGTTGACACCGCACCCCCAGAACCATGTTCCGAAACGAGTCGGGATGGGCGCGCCTGAAGCCAGCGCCTCGCCATTTCCGTCGAGAAAGTAGTCCAGCAGCGGCAGTGCCACCGTCACAGCGGAGCCTGCCAGCATTCCCTTCAATACCTTGCGTCGATTCCACTTACTCATGCATCCTCCGCGGATTAATTTGCAGCTACCTTTGTAGCGGCGGAAACGGCCTGAAAAGCCTGGCTGGTGGCAACGATGCGCAGGAGGCTTGGGACGCCGTATTTTTCAGCGGCAAAGCGCTGATTGAGATACTCGATCCATTCCTTCTCATCGTTCGTCACCGAGCGGCCGGCTCCGTATTCATATACTCGCTTCGCGAGGCAGCTCGTCAGGCTCGCACTGTCGTGCATCACCTTCTCCAACTCGATCACGTCCTTGTACGACTTACCGTTGAATGTGCCGCTGGCGTCGATAGGCGCGCCATTCTCCACGATACGGTAGTCACCGATTGCATCGTAGTTCTCCATCGACAGCCCGATGGGATCCATGACGGAGTGGCAGCCGGCGCATACAGGATTCTCACGGTGCACTGTCAGGCGCTCTCGGGCCGTCTTGTTGATGGGATTGTGGGTGTCCTCGACGAGCTTAAAGTCGACGGCTCCCGGCGGCGCAGGCACTTTCTGGCAAAGGAAAATCTCGCGCACGGATTTCCCGCGGATCGTCGGCGAGCTACGCCCTTCGTGTGAGGGGTCGAGCATCAGAAATCCCGCCAGGGTCAATAATCCGGCGCGGTGATCGTCGGCATCGAAGGTATATGGCGCCCAGCCGCCCACGCCACCTTCTTCGATGGCGACGCCATACAACGCACCCATGTTGCGGTTCATAAAGGTCTTCTTCGTCGTGAACAACTCGCGGTAGTCGCCGTTGTTGGTGAGCAGCAGATCCAAGGTGGTGCGCAACGCTTGTTCCCTGGCATCCTTTGCCAGCTGGGAGCTGTAGATGGGGAAAAGAGACTGGTCTTTCGACAAATTGTCGAACCGTTCGTAGGCGAACATGTCCGAGAAGAACGCGCGCATGCCCTGCTCGAAATGCGGCGAAGCCATCAATCGCTCGACCTGTGTCTCGAGTCCCCTTTTCTCGCGCAACGCGCCGCTTGCCGCCGCATCCAGCAATGTTTCGTCCGGCGGCGCGTTCCACAGGAGGAAACTGATGCGCGCGGCGACAGAGTAATCGTCGAGGCGCGTGCGCCCCGTGTCGGGATCCGTCTGCACGTGCTCGACTCTAAAGATGAAATTAGGCGAAGCGAGAAGCCGCGCGAGTGCCGTCTCCAGGCCCTTATTGAAATCCCCCGTTTGCTTGGCCGCGGCGCGCGCAAGCTGCATGACCGAGCGCAGCTCATCTTGATCCAAGGGCCGGCGGTAGATCAGACGGCCGTATTTGCCGATGAATTGGCTCGCGCAGGATTCATCGAACGCAACGGCCGAGGGCGGCGCACAGGACACGACAGTGGCACGGTGATCCTCGGCCAGCACCTGCGCGGAAATATTTCGCGCTCTCAGTTCGTCTTGCTCGAGGCCTGAAGGAGACACCACGACCTTGCCGTCGCCGATTGCGAGCAGGCCGTCTTCGCGCCAGGGCGGATCGAACCGCCCCGGGATTTTGACGCTGTTGTCGAAGATATCGGCGATGGAATTCGCGTACTGCGCCTCATCGAGCCTGCGAAAGGTGGCCGGACCGCCCAAGGTGGGCGGCTCCTGTGGCGCTGGTGCTGCGATGCCGGCTGCTGGATCCGGCGCTGCAATGCTGCTCGTCGAAATCAGCGCCAGCGCGCAAACGGCCGACAGCGTGCTCAAGGCGGTAAAAACCAAGCGGCTTTGCTTCGGCATTTCAGCGCTCCTTGCCGCCGTCTCCGGCCTGTGCGAGCAGCGCCCGCTCCTGCGCCGGCGGCATGAAGGCGGAAACCCCTTCGATGTCATAGGCCGCCAATATCCCGGTACGGTCGCCGGTCAAAGAATCCGGGAGTCCATCGGCGGCGCGCTTGAAGGCGTTGTACATGCCGGGACACTGGAAGCCCATGCCCTGCTCAAAATGGCGCGTAGGCCCATAGTAATTCATGAGTGCACGCCAATCCTGATAACCGCTCACCTGTCCCTGCACCGTTCCATCCGGCTGCATGACAAAGCGCATGCGCGCGCGATAGAGCGTGAGACGCAGCTGTTCGCCGTCGTGGAAAGTGATCTCCACCACCGGTTCGGTGGTGATGACGCCTTGCTCGAGGTGCCCTCGCACACGGGCAAAATCCTGTGTGAACCTCGGATCGTCGGAAACCCGGAAGGTATAGTTATGAAGGATCTGGGATCCGGTCGAGTTCCTCACCATCGGATCCTTGCTGTAGAGCACGGACACGTCGACGTCGCCCTTGTTCCGCGCAGTATTGATTCCACTGATCTGCACCAACATGGAAACCGTACCGGCACGCACCAGTTCGAGGCGCGACATCGTCAACAGTCCTTTGCGCTTCAACCCCGGCGTGCAGCCATCAATGGCAAGGAGTTTGTTATCGACACCGCTTGCCGTTGGAACCTTGATTTGCGGCGACACATACCCGGGATCGCGCACTATGCCGGGCAGCTTGCACACATTCAGCCTGTCCGGTCCCCGGTATAGCGGACCGTCAGGCGTGTTCAGAGGACCGCCCTTGCCGGCCAAAGCGGCCTTCTCCTTGGCAGCCTCTTCGCTCGGCATCAGCGCATAATAATCAGCCTCCGTGGGACCGGAGTTCAAACGCGGACAGGCCTCATCGCTGATATCATTCGCGCTTGCAAATGTAGTTACGATGAAGGTCTTGGTCGTGCCGGACGTCCGCGCGGGTTTGAGCTTCGCCGGAGCGGGAGTCAACTCCTCACCGTGTCCGTCGTAATTCAGCCATTTGATGTCGTTGAATTTCACGACGAAGGCCTGCTCAGGCGCATCGGCGACCACCGGACAGCTCAAGGTCACGCCGATCAGTGCGTACTCGAAGTACGCGGGAATATCCGCGGGGTGCTTGCCCACTTCCACGCCGGGCCGCGCCAAATCGGCGGACTCTGCATACTTGACCTCGGGAATTGTCGTCTGGCTGAGGCACCGATCCATCAGCGGCTTCAGCGCGGGGCTACGCTTGTCGAGCGAAAGAGCCAAGGCGCCGGCGCCTTCACGCGGCGCCTGAGGTCCGGAGAAGAACGCGGGCTCCTTTCCCGGAGAAATGAATGTTCGGGGGGGCGCGTTTGTCCAGTACTGAGCCTCGAACTTGACCCAATCGTTGTATTTCCCCGCCGGCCGGGTGCCTGCAATCCCGGGCACTCGCAGAAAACTTTGGCCCACATAGGCCGAAGCCGTACCGCTGAGGAGCACGGCAAGAGATACGCCGATTGCGCAGTGCGAGAGCGCGCCCAGAAAATGAGCCCTTGACGAGGTTTCGTTCATAGTGTTCTCGGACGGAAGCCAGCCAAAAATAAGCGTCCCAATGCTCAGAGCTTCTTAGCACAATGTCGAGTTGACGGTCAATTCTAATGCTATCCCGGGCCGCCAATTCCCTGCTGATTGGTGTTATGGATAACAGCCTCATTTTAAACGCCGGATTCCATGCTAAGGTAGGCTCAGCATGAATAAGGCAGGCTCATGCATCAATGTGTGGTGCGAGGCGTACTAGGATCGAGATATGGCGTCGTCACGTAGGTTGGGTTCGAAAAATTCCGCGACACGGGCGGCGATGATCGACGCTGCTGCACAAGTGCTCAAGGAAAAGGGCTTTGCCGGTTTGACCTCGCGGCACGTTGCTCAAAGAGCGGGTGTCAAGACTCAACTCGTCCACTACTACTTCCGCACCATGGACGACTTAACAGTTGCACTCGCGCGGAAGATCGGAGATGAGGCAATCAAGGGTCTGGCGCGCATCGCCGCCTCCGAGGACCCGTTGCAAAAGATGTGGAATATCGAGGCACACATCAAGGAATCGGTGCTTGCAATGGAGTTCGTGTCCATGGCAATGCATCACGAGGCCATGCGGGATGAAGTCGTACGCTACGGCGATCAGGCACGCAGCATTCAGGCCGACGCTATCGCTCAGTACCTCGACCGCAAGGGAATAGCACCGCCGATTCCGCCGATTGCCATCGTGTTCTTGATCGGGGCGGCCAGGCAGTTGATGGTACGGGAGAAGGCACTCGGCATGTCGCTCGGCCACCGAGAAGTGCTGACGGTCGCCGACGATTGGCTGCATCGTCTGATGAACATGCAAACGCCTCGAATCTTGCGGCAAGGCGCAACCTCGCGGGCGGGCGGAACCCCGCGGCCCGGGGGAGCAAAGAAAGACGTTAGAAAACCACGCGCCGCCAAAACATTGGCCAAGGCGCTCGAAGAATTAGAAATTTGATTAAACGTTAGATCTGCGAGGAGTATCCATGCTGGCGCGAAATGTTTTGCGGTCGATGTTGTTGGCGACGGTTGCGGTTGCGTTTACCACCGCCGCTCAGGCGCCGGCGAAGCCGGAAGCCAAACCGGCTACGCCAATGGTGCGGGAGGGAACCAAGCCCGAGGAACTTTATCTCACTAAAATTACCGTGTCCGATCTCCTCAAATCCTATGAGTTCTACACCAAAGTGATCGGATTGAAACTGGTGACTTCACCAGACATGCAGCTGCCGAAAGCTCCCGCGGCGGGCGATCCTGAAAAGGAATTCGCGGAGATCCCGTTAAATTACAGCGGCTCGATGCGGGATCCGTTGTTCGTCCTCATGAAACGCCGCGGCAAGTCGCCGTCCCCCGAATTCGCAAGCATGACGTCGGTGGGCTTCAAGGTCCCGGACGCACGCGCCACGGTCGAGCGAGCCATAGCAGCCGGGTACAAGTCTTTGCGCGATGTGCCTGTGGCTGGTCGACCGGGTTTCGTGGCCGATCCCGACGGCTATACCGTCGAACTGGTTCAGGGTCCTTCGTTCGAGCCATAGGGGTCGGCTGATTGCCTCACATAGCGCGTAATGCACTTGCCGCGGTATTGACTGCGGTGGCCTTGACGCTCGCTTCGGCGGACGCTGGCGCGCAAGCGGTTGCCGAGGAGCCGATCAACTGGACGTCCTTTTTGGGGAGCGACGCCGGTACGAGCTATAGCGCGCTCGATCAAATCAATCGCGAAAATGTTGGGCGGCTAGTGCCTGTGTGGATGTATTCCATGGGCGCGGGTATTCAGAACGCAACGCCGGCCGTGAACGACGGCGTCATGTACGTGATTGGCACGAACGACCGCGTCTACGCGTTCGATGCCGCCACGGGCAGGCTCAAGTGGACCCACGGCGGAGGACCCGCTGACGGTTATGCCCGCGGCTCGGCCTCGGTCACGGTGGGCGGCGGCATGGTCTATTACGGCACGCGCGACAATCATCTCACCGCGCTCGAGCCTGCAACTGGCGAGGAAATTTGGGACGTGCAAATCGAGGATCGCAAGCAATGCTTTTGCACGCCGAGCCACGGCATCCTGCTGGTGAGGGGCAAAGTGATCGTCGGTGTTCGAGCCGATAATGCGCACCGCGGCTACATCAACGCCTTCGATGCCAAAACAGGGCGCCTTGTGTGGCGCTGGTGGGCAGTTCCCGGCCCCGGAGAACCTGGGCATGAAACCTGGCCTGAATACCTGTGGAAGTACGGCGGCGGATCCACGTGGTATGCCGGTTCCTATGATCCAAAGTTGAATCTGATTTTTTGGGGTACGGCGAATCCTCAGCCCATCATGGGGGGAACCGATCCGCAGGCCAAGCTTTGGACCAACTCTCTGGTCGCCCTTGACGCGGATACCGGCAAGATGAAATGGGGTTTTCAGGAATTGCCGCACGATCCCTTCGACTATGACTCGGCCAGCGAAGCGATGCTCATAGATGCGCCGGTCAAGGGCAAAATCGCGCCCTTGGTGCTGCAGTCGGTCAAGAGCGGCTACACCTACGTGCTCAATCGTAGAACCGGCGCGCTCGTTTCCGCCTATCCCCACGCCGACTACATCACCTGGAACAAGGGGCTGGACGCGAGCGGAATGCCCATCGAGCCTCTGCGGATCACCAAGGATGAGGCTCAATTCATATGCCCATCCTTCTATGGGTCGCGCGCGGCTAACCATGGGAGCTACAGTCCCAAAACCGGACTGTGGTACGGCAGTTCGACCGAGTTTTGTTCCAAATTGATTGGGGTCGATCCACCCAAGCTTCGCGAGGGACACGGCTACAACGCGGCGAAGGATGAAGGAGTTGAGAAGTCGCCGCGCAGCGCGCCGTTCATCGCTGCCTTCGACCCCGTCTCGGGTCAGCGCCGGTGGGTGGTGCGGACCGATGTTCCCAATATCTCGTCTCTAATGACCACCGGCGGCAATCTTGTCTTCGGCAGCGACATGTTCGGCGAGGTGTGGGCGCTCGATGCCGAAACGGGGAACAAGCTGTGGTCATTCAACGTCGGCGCCCAATCCGCCAATTCCGCCATGTCTTACTCCGTCGGCGGCAAGCAATACATTGCGGTCGCTCTTGGCGGCGGCGGCGCCTATCCCATGCGCATCAAGGAACTGTGGCCGGATGCAGCACGCCGCATGTCGCCGGGAGGAGATTTGCTCATCGTATTCGCGCTGCACGGAGAGAACTGATGCGGCTCGACCCTAGCGGAGAGAGTTGATGAGGCGGGGTCCCAAGACGATGGTGGCATTCGCCAGCGTGGCCGCTGCCGCGATGGTCTGTGCTACCGCGATCGTCTGTGTGGCTCTGCCGCAGACGACGCAGCCAACTCCGCCACCCAATTTGCAAGCGAGGGTCGCCGAAGGGCAGAAGGTATTTCAGGTCACGTGTTCTTCCCAGTATTGTCACGGTCCCGGCGGTGCCGGTGGGCAGGGACCGCGGCTCATCGATCACCCCATGGCGCCGGAATATGTGCGCGCCACGGTTCGCGATGGTCGCCCAGGCACCAACATGGCGCCATTTAAAAATGTTCTCGATGCGGGTGAGATCGACGCCGTCATCGCCTATGTGCTCTCGATTTCCCCGGCCGCCACGCCGGCGACGCCCAAGGCCTCGGAGCCATCCTCCCTGCCCGTTTCAGTCGGTCGTGAGAAAGGCATACCGGCTGCGGGCGCCGAGGTGTTTTTCGATGCCACACGCCTGTCGAGCTGCCGCGCGTGCCATACCTACGACAAGCGCGGTGGACCGCTGGGTGTCGATTTTGCCGATGCGAATATGACGCCGGAGGCCGTTCTCGCCGGCATTACCAAACCGCGTGTCGCATCACGCGACTATCCGGTCGTTGCCGTCACGACGATGAGCGGCGAGAAACTCACGGGAATTCGAGGCGGTGAAACCGCAGATACGCTGCAGGTGTTCGATGTGGCTGTTCCACCGGTACGGCGCAGCTTCCAAAAATCGCAGATCACTGTCGTCCCGGTCAGCGGCAACGGCATCTTCGATCATACGAAGCTCGGGCTTACCCACCAGCAACTGCTCGATGTGGCCGCTCTCCTCTCCTCGGGCAACGCCGCTTCTTCCCCTTGAGCGCCAAATCTACCTTGAGCGCCGATTATTTCGCTTCGCCCGCCTGGCTCGAGTGCTCGCTTTTTGCTCTCTCGATAATTGAGCGTGCAGTCCTTCGATGATTGCCCGTACTCCCAGCTCGAAGGTCTTCGCAGGTTTGTAATCGGCGGTGAGCAAAAGACGAGCATTTGGCATCAGCTGGAGCGCGCGGTGATCAGGCGGTACCCACTCGCGATATATCGACTCCACGTCCGCGAGTCCATCAATCGCCATGGCACTCGTACTGGCAGCCACCACGGCTCGCTTGAGGTCAAGGCCGCTGTGCTGCCAGACACCCATCCAACGCTCGGCGTGGTGAAGCATTGCCGGCGTCCAAATCCGGTAGGTCCTCTGAAGTTCCGCGAGGGCCGGGTACGCAATCTTGCTCTCTCGCGCCCAAGCAGCGATTTTCCACAAGTCCTCCCGCCACACGCCACCGGGGGGCGGGAGTGGGCGCTGTTTGATTGCTGCGTTGACGACAAGAGCGGCAAGCCCCGCCTTATCGGCTACATGATTGTAGAGCGCCATCGGTGTGACGCGCAGCGCCTTCGCTACAGCGCGCATCGTAAAGCCGGCAACGCCCCGCCTATTCAAAATACCGAAGGCTGTGGTAGCAATAATATCCGCATTCAGTTGTGCCACGCCAAAATACCGCCGCGAGTAATCACCCGCCTGAACCAGCCCCTATCTGACCACACTCTGAGGTTGGACATATTTCCGCGCCTCAGCCACGTATAGCGTAATCAATTTGGTATACGACGTATATATGCCAGACTACCCCGGCGGAGGTTCGTGCAAACGGTGGAATATAATTCCATTGACACTCGCGCGTGCGCGGGCGTAGCCTCCGCATCTAGGTATACGGGGAGAAAAATTAGAATGAAGGTCTATCGGTACGTGCCGTGCATCGCCGCCGCATTGAGCTTGGGCCTTGCCACTTCAGCGCTCGCCGATGTGAATTCCTCAACGGCGACGGGTTCCGCAGCTGCGACCAACGAGCTCGGCGACATCATCGTAACCGCTCGTCGTGTCGAAGAGCGGCTGCAAGACGTACCCATCTCGATTACGGTCTTCAACCAAGCGCAATTAGAGAACCACAATCTAGTCGATGCGCAGGACCTCGCCGACTACACCCCATCGTTGTCCGCCAGCGGCTTTGGCAACGACAACTCGACTTTCGCGATCAGAGGTTTCGGCCAGGACATCGGTACGCAACCCTCGGTGGGCGTGTACTTCGCCGATGTGGTCGCGCCGCGAGGCAATTCCAGCGGTATTACGGTGGGCGACGGCGCCGGCCCAGGGTATTTCTTCGACATGGCCAATGTGCAGGTGCTCAAAGGTCCGCAGGGAACGCTGTTTGGCCGCAACACCACGGGCGGCGACATTTTGTTCGTTCCGCAAAAACCGACAACCGAGTTTGGCGGTTATGCGGAGGCCTCTTACGGAAACTACGAGATGCGACGCATTCAGGGCGCGCTCAATCTGCCACTCAGCGACACCGTGCGCCTGCGCATTGCCGTGGATGATCAGCGCCGGAATGGCTATCTCAACAATGATTCAGGTATTGGGCCGGCGCGCTTGGACGACGTCAATTACACCGCCGTTCGCGCCAGCCTCGTGGTGGACGTGACACCGAATCTCGAAAACTACACGATCGGCTCGTTCGTCCGTTCAGATACGGACGGCAGCGTGGCCAAGCTATTCGCCTGTGATGCGACCGGGGGTTTTGGCCCAGCATTCGCCTGCCCACAACTGGCCCGAGAAGCGGCGCGAGGCGCGGGTTTCTACACCGTCGAAAGCGACCTTACTCACCCGGAGTCCTTGCTCGAGCAGTCGCAGTTGATCAACACGACGTCCTGGCATGCCACCGATATGCTGACGATTAAAAATATCGCGAGCTACGCAGTACTTCACGATAGTCTGCGAACCGCGCTGTTCGGCACGGATTGGCCTCTTGGCGGCGGCCTGCCGCCGCTCGTGTTTTCCACCATCGAACAACCTCCGGGCGCATGGACTTCCTCCGAGTCCACGGCCAGTGAGGAATTGCAGTTGCAGGGCACGACCTTGAACAATCAACTGACCTATCAAGGCGGTTTCTATGTCGAGGCCACCAATCCCATAAGTTACGGCGGAAGTCAGTCCCCGGTATTAATTTCTTGCGCGAACGCGGCAACCTTCCAGTGCACGGATGCGCTGGGAATCGGCGCGAGCGAAGCATTTGGCTTTGCAGTACCGATTCACGTCGGTGCCGTCAATTACACGGTCGACGAGACCAAATACCGAAACTATGGTGTCTACGAGCAATCGACATACTCGATTACCGACCAGCTCAAGGCGACCGGCGGCGTGCGCTACACCTGGGACACGGTGACTGATGACAGCCGGCGCATTACCTATTCTTTCCCCGTCCTGCCTCCTTTTACCGGCGGCCCAACCGGCGTTTGTACGGACGCAGCGTCGGCGCCCACATGCTTTGAGCCCCTCAAGGAGAGTTCTCAGGCACCGACTTGGCTCCTCGATCTCGAATACAAACCCACGAACGACGTCATGGCGTATGGCAAGTACACTCGCGGCTACCGCGCAGGCGGGGTGTTTTCCAATGCGCCGAGCAACTATCGTACGTTCCAGCCTGAAAAAGTTGATACCTATGAGACGGGCATCAAGACCAGCTTCGCCGGTCCGGTGGCCGGGACATTCGACGCCACGGCCTTTTATAACAACTTCCGGAATCAGCAGCTGCAGTTAGGGTTCGACGCTGCGCCGGGTGCCGCTGTGAGTCCCACGACCGCCATCCTAAATGCCGGCAAGTCCCGCATCTGGGGCGCGGAGATCGAGGCATCGATCGCACCGGTGACGGGCCTTGTATTCGATGCCAGCTACACCTACCTGAACACAAAGATCACGAGCATCGCCACGGTCGTGTCTTCGGACCCGAATTATGTAGTCGCGTCTGCGGCTCCCGTCGGCGCGCCTCTGGTGCTTTCACCCAAGAACAAGTACGTGATCTCCGCAACTTACACGCTGCCTCTGCCTGAACGCATCGGCCGTGTCTCGGGAGGGCTAACGTTTAGACATGAGGACAAAGAGCTCGCGAATTATGCCTACACCAGTCCCGTCAACGTGGCCGCCCTCGGTGGCAACTACGGCACTCTGGCGGCGCGGGATCTGCTAGACGCCAATGTTGCCTGGAATTCCGTGGCCGGCTCCACCTTCGATTTGTTTCTATTCGGGACCAACCTCACGAACAAGGAATATGTCGTCGGTGTCTCAGGGCTCGGGTCACCGGGCTTGGGCTTCGAGACGGAAACGCTGGGGCAACCACGCATGTATGGTGTACGGGTGCGCTATCGCTTCGGGAAGTAGGAACTACTCTCGATCCCCGCTATTAGCCATCCAGCCCCTCGCCGTCACGGTCGTGGCGGCGGTATCAGTACTTGACGAATGGTCGACCGTGTGAGGAAGGAACCTCGTGAGGAAACGCAGCAACTATAACCCCGAAAATGCGCCTTCGACGGGCGGCGATCCTTTCCCAGGCGACGCGCAGTTTATCGGCGCATTGTACCGCGGCCTTGAAATCCTGCGCTGTTACCGCGTTACCGACGGTTCTCTTGGGAACCAAGAGTTGGCCGAGCGTAGCGGCTTGCCAAAAGCCACCGTTTCGCGGCTTACCTATACGCTGAGCAAGTTGGGCTATTTGGTCTATTTGAACGACGAAGGCAAGTATCGGATGGGCGTCCCGGTCCTGGGATTGGGATATGCCTGCTTGGGCGGAATGAAGATACGTGAAACCGCACAGCCGCACATGCAAGAGTTGGCAGATTATGCCGGAGACGGGGCGTTGGTGTCGCTCGGCGGGCGTGATGATTTGAGCATCATCTATGTTGCGTGCGCGCGCAGCGCCGGCGTGATTTCCCTGCAGCTCAATGTGGGCTCGCGAATCTCGATGGCGCGCTCCAGTGTCGGGCGCGCTTATTTGGCGGCAGTCAAAGATGAAGAACGGGAAACCCTCATGGAGCGGCTGTCCGTTCATTACGGCGAGCAGCATTGGCCGAAGATTCGTAAGAGCATTCTCGCGTCCTTCGAAGAAATCAGGAGGCGAGGCTTTTGTCTTGTCGCAGACTGGGCTCCTCAAGTGAACGCGGTCGGGGTCCCCTTTCGCAACTCGCAGCCAGATCCGTCCGTGCTTGCTTTCACCATTGGGGGTCCTTCCTACGCATTGACTGTTGAGCGATTGCGCGGGGACCTAGGGCCACGATTGGTCGAGATGGCCAACAAGGTGGCATCATTTGGTCATTCCGTCATGCCGATTCCAGCCGGGGCGCATGATCGTAAACAAAGCATGCCGCGTCCTACGCCCCAACCGCGCCGAAAATGAGCGGTATGCCCTCCTAAGGAGATATCGATGAATGACCTTCAGACAACGCGTAGAGAGGCGATCGCCGCCGTTTTGGCTGTCGCGGCCACGAGCGCTTTTCCCATAAGCGCCGCGACCGAAGTAAATAAGGCCATCAAAATGACCGGATCAGTCGAAACTCAATCGGGCAAGGTGCGCGGCCAGCGGATTGGCGGCGTCTGCAAATTCTTGGGTATCCCATACGGGGGTGATACCAGCACCCATCGATTCCAACCGGCCTCCGCACCAATGAGTTGGACGGGCGTGCGCGACTGCCTCACGTTTGGCCCGCAGGCGCCGCAAACCTCGTTCACCGCCGCTCCAACTACGGCAACGTCTGAAGCAGGGCGAGCCGTGATGACCATTTTCAATGCCGCCGGGGGATCTGCGCCACAGAGCGAGGATTGTCTTGTTCTCGATGTTTACACACCTGGCCCTTCGGCGCGCCGCAAACGCCCCGTGATGGTTTGGCTGCACGGCGGGGGTTTCGCGAGTGGAGCGGGCGGTGTCGAGGCCTATGACGGCAGCGCGCTCTGTGAACGCGGCGACGTCGTCGTGGTAACGGTCAACCACCGGCTCAATGCGCTTGGATATCTTTATCTCGGCGCTCTGCACGATGATTTTGCGGATTCCGGCAATGTGGGACAGTTAGACATCGTCCTCGCCCTAAAATGGGTGCGCGATAACATCGCGGCCTTTGGCGGGGATTCCAACACTGTAACGATTTTCGGCGAAAGCGGCGGCGGGGCCAAGGTCGGCACGCTGCTGGCGCAGCCGCCCGCCCAGGGCCTATTTCACCGGGGGATCATTGAGAGCGGCCCGACCATCAAAATGATCGAACTTGCCGACGCCGCCGAGGTTGCCGAACGCACCCTAGCAGCGCTTGGAGTGGCAAAAGCGGACGTGCACAAGCTGCAGAGCATGGACTGCATGACCATCATCAAAGCGGCCCAGGCCGTGCATCTGACCGCCGGGAAGCGCACGCTTTCACCGGTGGTCGATGGCCGGTCGTTACCCACGCATCCCTTTGACCCAAAAGCCACGGAAGTATCATCTGGTGTCCCGGTGATCATCGGTACCAACAAAGATGAGGCAACGCTTTTCATGGCGCTCGATCCGAGCTTTGGCAAGTTGACGGCCGAGGACGCACGGAAACGTTTCGATGCGCAACTCGGCGAAAAGAGTGCAGCGGCGTTCGAGATGTATCGTAAGGCCCGTCCTGAAGATCCACCGACCTACTGGCTGACTTCAATGACGACCGACATGGGCACGTGGATGAATTCGATCCGGCTGGCCGAGCGCAAGGCGGCACAGCAGAAGGCGCCTGCATTCATGTATCGCCTCGATTGGGAGTCGCCGGTTGCGAACGGCACGCTTCGAAGTCCCCACGGGCTGGACGTCGGACTGGTGTTCGATCATGTCAGCACCGCGAATTCTCAGTCGATGCTGGGAACCGGGCCTGAGCCGGGAAAGCTCGCGGCGCTCATGTCACAGGCTTGGGTGAATTTCGCGCGAACCGGCGATCCTTCACAGAAGGGTCTTGCGTGGCCGCGCTACGAGGCGGAGTCGCGCAAGACAATGATCTTCGATGTACCCAGCCATATCGTTTCGGATCCCGACCGTCTGCGGCGAGAATTCTGGGCCTAATCAGTTTTCGTCCTAAACCCGAGGGGAGCAATCGCATGCAGTGGGCGGTCGAAATATGGCAAGATGCTTCGTCAAACGAATGGGGAGGCGTGATATGGCATTGAACTACGCCGATTGGATCGCGATTTGCGAAACCAAGGCGCGCTATTGCCGCTGTCTCGATACCAAGGACTGGGCTGGCTACGGCGACTGTTTTACGGAAGATTTCGTGCTCAATACTCCGCCCGAGGGCAACATCACCCACGGCCGTGATGCGGCGGTAAAAAAAGTGCGAAGCATGGTCGAAGCTGCAAAAACCGCGCACCATGTGCACAACCCGGAAATCACTTTCGATGCCGACGGCCAGGGCGCGAACGTCATCTGGGCCATGCAAGACCGCGTTACCTGGGACGAGGAGCGCCGCAAGCGGGTCGGCAATTCCGGCCATACCGGCTACGGTCATTACCGAGAGCGCTATGTGAAATGCGCCGACGGCCGGTGGCGGATCAAGACGTTGGTCTTGAGCTACCTGCAAATGGACGAATACGACGTTACGCGCCACCAATAGTCGATAGGGGGCTGGGTTGACTGCCCTCAGGACAGGGTTCTGATCAAGTCAACGCCGTCCCAGTTCGCCGCCGCTTCCTTGAACTTGGCGAATATCTTTTCCTTGGCGGGATTGACCGTGATCAGTTCGGTCATGAAGCCGAGCGTCGCCGCAGTGTCGACCCAGCATACCGGCGCCCCCTTCATCAAGCCGCTGAAGACGATCTCCGCACCGGCTTTGCGGTAATGTTCCAGATCCGCCTCGAAATTGTCCGTATAGGTGGACATGTGATGTAGCCCGCTCTCGCCGGCGGGTACCAGTTCGCGAAACATCGATGGCCCTTCTTCCAGCTGACTGACCAACTCAATCTGCATCTCCCCGGCCTGGGCGATCGCGGCATGGAATTTGACGGGCTTCCACGGCTTTCCGCGATACATCGCGTTCTCATACGTGACGTTATCAAAATAGAAGAAAGGCCCCACACCCGCCTGCCGCGCCCACTGCTCGATCGACTTGTGAAGATCGGGCACGACCCAGCAGATCTGCATGTACTTTCGGCTCGGTAAGTAGGCCATTGAAACCGTCCTTTGCTGCGGATCAACGCGGCAGTTAGCCGCAGCTATTTTGCGGGGTACTGCGGGTAACATCAATGTGGTATTAGATTGCCGTTCACAACGAAACGGGATTTATAAATGTCATCGATTCGCCTCTGGCACAACTACATCGGAGTTTTCATCGCACCCAGCGTGATCTTCTTCGCCCTAACCGGGGCGCTACAGATCTTCAGTCTGCACGAATCCCATGGGAGCTACACGCCCGCGGTGCTCATCGAGAAGCTCAGCTCGATGCACAAGGATCAGGTATTCAAACAGAAGCACCACGAAGAACACGAACCCGAAGCGGAATCAAAGAACGACCAGCAACCGCCCGCGGAGGACCAAGAAGAAGGCCCGACGTTGGGCACGTTGTTGTTGAAGTGGTTCTTTTTGTTCGTCGCCTTGGCGCTCGCCACCTCGACGGCGTTGGGACTGTGGATGGGATTGACGCACATCCAACGAAAGCGCACCGGCTGGTGGCTGCTGTTGGCGGGCATCGTCTTGCCGATCGCGCTCTTCATCGTCTGAAATGCGGCATCACTTCTTGGGCGAACAATCGCAACTCGCGCACTTGCTGATCCGGGTCCGGCACCCCTGTCGGGGTCAGTAACAGGTACTCGGGGTTTATTCGCGCGCGGATCTGCTCGAGTTCTCGAATGCAGTCCTCGGGCGTGCCGACGATGGCGCGATTCGGGGTAAACTCCTGAAGATCAATCGCCTTGCCGCCAAAAATTACGTCATTGGCCAGGGGATCGCGGTCGGCCTTGGAACCGAGATCGTCGTAGCTATGCCAAATCTTGATGACGTTGGACAACCAATTCGGATCCAATGCATCGCGAGTCGGGGCGATATGCATGTCGCGCATCAGACACACCGTGGCGGGTCGGTTATGTGACGCGGCAATGGCCTTATAACGTGCAATCTTGTCCTCAAGTTCGAGCAGGTGTTCGGCAAAACTCACCAGCCACCCATCACCCAACCGCCCGGCACGCTGCATGGCCGGTTCGCTCACCGCTCCGATCCAGAGTGGCGTCACCCTGTTGTCCCGTGGGGGTGGTACTACCGTGCACGGCGGGATACGAAAATGCGCCCCGTCATAGCGGAACTGCTTGCCAGTCAGCGCAAGACGTAGGATTTCAAGGCATTCCTCGAATCGCTTCGCACGCGTCTTGAAGCTCCAGCCCGCATTTTCAAACTCGTCCGGCTTGTAGCCAATGCCGGCACCCAAGATGAAGCGGTTGTTCGACAATTCATTGAGTGTGTTGATTTCCTCCGCGACATCCAGCGGATGGCGGCTCGGCAGCAACATGATGTTGGTGCACATCGTGATACGGCGGGAACGCGCCAGCATCGCGGCGAGTTGTATAAGGGGTGCGGACGGCTCCGAAGCCATATCACCGCCGAAGGCCGTGCGATCGGAGAATCGGTGATGACCAATATAGAGAATGTCATACCCTAGATCTTCCATCTCGTTCACGATCGCATAGATCTTCGAATACGGATCGGAGGACCCATGATCGATCATTTTTCGATTGATCAAGAAACCGAACTTCATGCAGGCCCGAATTTGATCATCGAATCCGAATAATCGATATCGCCAAGAATGAGCGTGCTGTTCATTACAATGCCCGCGGCTCGCTCGAACAGCTTGATCCTGTCATGCCAAGGAGAATCGGGATGATCATCCATGAGCGGGCCCACCTGCAGGCCTAGTCTTTCTAAACGCGCCTTGTGCTTCTCTAATTCACGAACGCCGAATACCACGGAAATCACGCCCTCCCCGCGCGTCTCCAACCATTCATGCAGCCCCTTGTTGAAATCGGTCGGTTCCGGCATCGGTGAGACCACTTCGAGGCCCGCCTCCCAGTCAATGCACATCACGAACCCCATGTCTTTGCGCTCGAATCGAACCAGCTTGGCGCCGGTCAGCTTTTCAAGTTCTGCGACGTTGGCCTCGAGCGTTTCGGGCCGCGAGATCCAGGCCACATGATCGACGTGATTCGTGAATTTCTTCATCGGTTGCTCCGTTTCGCAGCGTTAACAAACCGTTGACTCACATCATCGTGCTGCCACCGTCTGCGCCGATGGTCTGGCCAGTGATGTAAATCGACGCATCGCTTGCGAGGAATATGGCGAGTGGAGCGATGTCATCGGGGGTACCGAAATAACCCAAGGCGACTTTGGAAAGCTCAAAATCGTAAGATTTGCTCTCTTCAAGGTACCACAGCGCCTTCGGTGACATGGCGGAAGGGAGAATCGTGTTGACGCGGATCTTGTGCTTACCCCATTCACGTGCGCCGGTTCTCGTCAGCGTGCGTATGGACTCCTTACTCGACGCATACGCAAGAAAACCCGGCTCACAGCGGATGCCGTAGCTCGAACCCATATTGATGATCGATCCACCGCCCGCGTCACGCATGTAAGGGAATGCGCATTGCATCATCTGCAGGGACCCGATGAAGGCCGATTCCATGTCGATTCGAATGTTATCTTCGAGCTTCTCGTCTTCCAATGCCAGATAGTTGGTAAAGGTGTGAGCATTGTTCACCACCACATCCACGCGGCCCCACGTGGAGATCGCATCGCCAACCACTTTTTTCGCGTCCTGACGATTCCCGGCGAGCGCAACAAAACTGTGCACTTCGCCGCCGGCGGCCTTGATTTTGCCCGCCACGTCTTGAAGCTTGGATTCGGTACGACCGGTGATGATGACCTTGGCACCTTCTCGAGCGTACGCCACGGCGATCGCTTCGCCGATCCCCTGTCCCGCCCCCGTCACGATCGCGACGCGTCCTTCCATCTGCTTTGTCGATTCAGGCATGTCCTACTCCCCCTGCCATCTGTTGGCTACTTATCATAGTGTTTTTCCGTGATCTTGGCCGCATGAAACTCGCGGAATGGACGGAATTATTCGTATATATGAATTCCGAATCGTGACATTGCGAATGGTGGGTGGTAGGTTAAGTGACCCCCGGGTGGATGAGATATGTCACTCCATTTTGCACGATCAGATGATGTGCGCCACACAGTCGATGATGGCGTTCTTTTCGTAACTATCGATCGCGCCGAAAAACGTAATCCTCTTTCGCTCGGAGTGCTCGACAGTATTCGGCGCATTTTCACGGAAGCCGCAAGTGATATGCGTATCAATGTCGCCGTCATTACGGGAGCGGGAGCAAAGGCGTTTGCTTCGGGCGGTGATTTGACGGAACTCTCGGGCTATCGCAGTCGTGAGAACGCGGAGGCGCTCTCCTGCCACGGCAAGGTTGCCCTGGATGCAGTGCGCCTGTTTCCCGTGCCCGTAATCGCCCGCCTGAATGGCGTGGCGTTCGGAGGCGGCGCCGAACTTGCGCTTGCGTGTGATCTTCGTTTTGCGAGTTCATCTTGCAAGTTTGGATTCATTCATGGCCGTTTATGCATTTCTCCGGCTTGGGGCGGCGGCAACGACTTGGTTCGCCTCGTCGGACCAGCCAAGGCCTTGCGCTTGATGGCGAGCGCGGCCGTTCTCGGCGCGGAAGAAGGTCTGGTAACGGGCGTGATCGACTTGGCTTGTCCCAAGGACGCTTCATTTGACATGTGGTTCGAAGAGCAACTGTCCATGCTGCGCAAGCAGCCTCGCCAGGTGATGCGGGCCTACAAAGCAATCGCCAACTCATCCCGAAGCTCAGACCGCTCAGAGGCGGAGCGCCGCGAGACCGAGCATTTCGCTGAGGCGTGGATTCATGAAGACCACTGGAACGCAGTTGCAGAGAGGAACGCCGGTTGAGCCTGCGAAATGACCTTCTGGAGGGCACCGATGGGCGCGAGCCGCCGCTTCTTAGACCAGAAACGTCGTCCGGTATCCCGTTGCCGGAATTCCTCGCCGGTGATGGTGAAGAGGTACCGGGCGAATTTCCCTTTACGCGGGGAATCTTCAAGAACGGATACCGCGGGCGGTTATGGACCTTTCGGCAATACTCCGGCTTCGGCAGCGCCGAGGAAACCAACGAACGCTACAAGTTTTTGTTGGCCAACGGATCCTCCGGGCTGTCCGTGGCCCTCGACCTGCCGACACAGTGCGGCTATGACCCAGATGATGTCATGGCGATTGGCGAAGTCGGTAAGGTTGGTGTTTCCATGTTCAGCTTGGCCGAAGCCGAGACCGTATTCTCAGGCATAGATCTCTCCAAAATCTCCACTTCATTCACGATCAATGGTACGGCCGCGATCATATATGCCATGTATGTTGCGGTGGCCGACAAGACGGGTGTGCCACGTTCGGCCCTCACCGGAACAATTCAGAATGACATACTCAAGGAATACGTCGCCCGGGGCACGTGGATTTTTCCTGTTCGGCCTTCCATGAGACTCATCGCGGATACGATTCTTTTCTCGAACGAGCATACACCCCGCTTCAATCCGATCAGTATCGCCGGTGCGCACGTGCGCGACGCAGGTGCAACCGCCATCGAGGAGATGGGCTACACGCTGGCGAACGGACTGGCGTATGTCGACGAATTGCTTCGTCATAAGGGTGACGCCAATAGCTTCGCGAAGCGCCTCAGCTTCTTCTTCTACGTCCACATGGACTTCTTCGAGGAAGTGGCC
>Ga0302325_10008949_pt1 | contig 21966 bp, 26 predicted proteins | sample Palsa_T0_2_FD_201948 | JGI IMG/M metagenome (GOLD analysis project Ga0302325, IMG submission 201948) | Peat permafrost microbial communities from Stordalen Mire near Abisko, Sweden - Palsa_T0_2 | ecosystem: Environmental > Terrestrial > Soil > Palsa > Peat permafrost | place: Sweden: Abisko...
AACCGGGTGATGCGCGACCTGCGCGACCGGCTGTTCGGGCACCTGGAGCGGATGTCGCTGGCGTTCTTCACCGGGACGCGCACCGGCGAGGTGCAGTCGCGGCTGGCCAACGACGTCGGCGGCGTGCAGACGACGATCACCGAGACGGCGTCGTCGGTCGTCTCGAATGTCGTCGTGGTCGCGTCGGCGGTCGTGGCGATGCTGATCCTGTCACCGACGCTGACGCTGCTGTCGGTCGCGATCGTGCCCGTGTTCGTCCTGCTCAGCAACCGCGTCGGGCGTACCCGCCGCGAGGCGCGGCGAAAGACACAGGTCTCGCTCGCGGAGATGAGCGCGATCACGCAGGAGAGCCTGTCGGTGTCCGGGATGCTTTTGTCCAAGGTGTTCGGCCGCCAGGATCGCGAGATCGATCGCTACGGTGCCGAGAACGCCCGGCAGGCCGATCTCCAGGTGCGCCAGGCGATGACCGGCCGTGGCTTCTTCGCCGTCACACAGGCGTTTTTCGGGATCGCCCCGGCGCTGCTGTACCTGGTCGCCGGCCTCGAGCTCCACGGCGGCGATAGCGGCCTGAGCGCCGGCACGATCGTCGCCTTCACCACCCTGCAGACGCGGCTGTTGCAGCCGATCAACCAGCTGCTGCAAGTCTCGGTCGACGTACAGTCCTCGGTGGCGCTGTTCGCACGCGTGTTCGAGTACCTCGACCTCACGCCCGAGATCACCGACCGCCCCGGCGCCGAGCAGCTGCCGGCCGCCGAGGTCAGGGGCGAGGTCGAGCTCGACCATGTCTCCTTCGCCTACGGGCCCGGTGAGGGCTCCGTGCAGAACGGCGACGCGCCGCGACATTGGGCGCTTCGGGACGTGAGCCTGCGCGTCGAGCCCGGGCAGCTCGCCGCGCTCGTGGGTCCCAGCGGCGCTGGCAAGACGACGATCTCCTACCTGATCCCGCGGCTCTACGACGCGAGCGAGGGCGCGGTGAGGATCGACGGGCACGACGTGCGCGACCTGCCGCTCGCGTCGATCGCCGAGATCTGTGGGGTCGTCACCCAGGAGAGCTACCTGTTCCACGCCTCCGTGCGCGACAACCTGCGCTACGGACGCCCCGACGCGACCGATGCAGAGGTCGAGCGGGCCGCGCGTGCGGCGTACATCCATGACCGGATCGTCGAGCTCGACCACGGCTATGACACGATCGTCGGCGAGCGCGGCTACCGCTTCTCCGGCGGCGAGCGCCAGCGACTCGCGATCGCCCGCGTGATCCTCAAAGACCCCAAGGTGCTGGTGCTCGACGAGGCGACCTCGGCGCTGGACACCGAGAGTGAACGGATCGTCCAGCGCGCGCTCGAGTCGGTCATGCGCGGGCGGACCACGATCGCGATCGCGCACCGGCTCTCCACGATCCGCGCCGCCGAGGTGATCTTCGTCGTTGACCGAGGGCAGATCGCCGAGCGAGGCGCCCACGACGAGCTCGTCGAACAGGGCGGCCTCTACGCGCGGCTCTACGAAGAGCAGTTCGGCTCCGGCGCAGTCCAGGCGTTCTGCTCGGATGGAATCGTCCTCGCCGACGGGCGCTGTGTGCGCCCCGCGGTCTCATCCGCCCAGCCGCCGCCCGCAGAAATACACCGCGAACCGCAGCCCGCCGCGCGCGCGTGACCACGCCCGCGTTCTCATGCAAAGATCATCCTTTACAGCAAGGTAGGTCACGGCATCCTGTTCCAGCCCGCCGATGGCATCAGCCCGGAGGGGCTGGATCTGCCGCGGAGCGAGAGATAGGTTTAGCCCGCCAGTTCGCAGGCTTCGGCGTCAACGTCCTACCAATGGAGGCAGCAGCGCATGGGCACGATCACTACGACCGATGGAATAGAGATCTTCTTCAAGGACTGGGGCTCAGGCCAACCGATCGTTTTTAGCCACGGCTGGCCGCTTTCGGCCGACGATTGGGACACCCAACTGCTGTTCTTCTTGCAGAACGGTTACCGCGTGATCGCCCATGATCGGCGCGGGCACGGACGCTCCACGCAGACCAGCGACGGTCACGACATGGACCACTACGCCGACGACCTGGCTGCGCTGACCGCGCATCTCGATCTCCAGGACGCCGTGCACGTCGGGCACTCCACCGGCGGCGGCGAAGTCGTGCGCTACATCGCCCGGCACGGTGAGAGCCGCGTGGCGAAGGCGGTACTGATCAGCTCGGTGCCACCGCTGATGGTCAAGACCGACGCCAACCCCGGCGGACTGCCCAAGAGCGTGTTCGACGACCTTCAGGCCCAGCTCGCCGCCAACCGGTCCGTGTTCTACCGGGCCCTGCCGTCGGGCCCCTTCTACGGCTTCAACCGGCCCGGCGTGGAGCCCTCCGAAGCGATCATCGAGAACTGGTGGCGCCAGGGAATGATGGGCGGAGCGAAGGCACACTACGACGGCATCGTCGCCTTCTCCCAGACCGATTTCAGCGACGACCTCAAGCAGATCACGGTCCCGGTCCTCGTGATGCACGGCGACGATGACCAGATCGTTCCCTACGCCGACTCCGGACCACTGTCAGCCGAGCTGGTGCAGAACGGGACGCTGAAGACCTACCAGGGATTCCCGCACGGCATGCCCACCACCCAGGCCGAAACCATCAACGCTGACCTGCTGGACTTCCTCCAGTCCTGACCGACTCGCGACCGCGCATCGGCTGAGGCCCAGCCGGAGGCGTCCACGCCATGATGATCACAAGACAGGTTCCGGCGTGAACTGAAGTCGCCGCTCACGCGCCGAGGCGATCGTGGCCGACGATCGGCATCCTTTTGGAGTACGCCAATTACTATCTCCGGGCTCGCGACGGGACGCTGGCCGGCGAGCCCGAGCCGGAGTACTGGTGAGCACACACGAGGCCAACGCGCCACAGGCCGCCGCCGGGCGTGTGCGGTGCGTCGTGGTCGGCGGCAGCCTGGTCGGCCTCTCGACGGCGATCGCCCTCTCGCGCCGGAGGTTCGAGGTGACCGTGGCTGAGCGCAGCCCCGCGCGGGCGCTCGACGGCGGTGGCGGGCTCGGCGTCGATAGTGCCCTGCTGCGCGAGGTCACCGGGATCGACGCGGACCCGCCGGTTCTGCATGGGATCGACCGCGACGGCACGGCGTGGCACCTGCTGCAGGAATGGCTCGAGGAGCACGCGACGCGCCTTCCGGGCCTGACCGTGCTGCGCGGCAGACAGGTGAGCACCGTGATGGCCGGCGGGCGGGACCGCAGCGCGACGGTCCGCACAGCAACCGGCGACACGTTCGCGGCCGATCTGGTGGTCGGCGCCGACGGCGCGCGCAGCACGGTGCGCGCCACGGTGGACCCGCAGCATCCCACCGCCCGCTACGCCGGCGTGCTGTTGTGGCGCACCTTGGTCGATGAGCAGGCGATACCACGCGCCGTCGCGCTGCCGGAAGCGGGCGAGCCCGCCCGCGCGGTGTACGCCGGACCGTACCGCCTGGTGACCTACCCCGTCCCGGGGCCGAATGGCGAAACCGCAGTCGGGCACCGCCGCCTCAACCTGGTCTGGTATGACCCCGAACAGCGCGAACTGCTGCACGAGGCGGGCCTGCTCGAGGGCCACACCGTGCACGGCAGCCTGGCGCCCGGCGCGCTGCCCGCCCCCGTGCGCCAGCGCCTCGCCGCCTTCGCGGCCGCCAGGTGGCCCAGCCCGTGGCGCGAGGCGCTCAGCATCGGGCTGGACACCGGGACGGTGTTCGGCACCCCGATCGTGCACTACAAGCCGGCGCGGCTGGCCACCGGGCGCGTCGCGTTGGCCGGGGACGCCGCACACTCGGCGAGCCCGATGGTCGGCGGCGGATTCCGCCAGGGTTTACATGACGTGCAGGCTCTGGCCCAGGCGATGCCCGCAGCCGGCTCGCCAAACGAGGTACCGGATGCGCTGGCCCGCTACCAGGAAGCGCGGCTGGCGGCCGCGATCCAACATGTGACACGCAGCGAGCAGGAAACCGCCGCCTACCTCGCGCACGCGGCAAGCCGGGCTGACCGATGAGCACACCTCTCGCCACACTCGGGCGTACCACCCGCTCCTCATCGCCGCGGCCGTGATCATCCTCGCCGCGACAGCGACCCGGAGGCTAGGCAGGCCAGACCTGGCATGGGTACGCGCGCCGGGACTCACACCTCCACACCGCAACCGAGACCGCTCCCTCGTCCCCTCCATGACGCCCATCATCGGCGGCGACCATGCCGCCGAACTCGCCCACGCCGTCGATGCCGCACCGCCGCCGACCGCCGGCTGGAGACAGGAAGATAGCCACAATGAGTGACCGCGCTGTCGCGTCGTCCGCCGAGACCGCGCGCCGCGAGGTTGGCTATGCGGGTACCACGGTGATTGCGCACCGGACACCGGGCGCCCGACTCAACCGGGCGTCGGCGGTGAGCAGATCGCACCCCAAGAGCTCGGCCAGCGCGACGTAACAGGCGTCGTATGCGGACAGGTTGTCGCGTAGGTCCCACACGCGCTCCAGCAGGGCTGAGCCGGGATACCTCGTCATTCCGAGGCGCCGGAAGGTATCCAGAGCGGCCCACCCGGCGTCCGCGCTCAGTCGCTCAGCCCGAACGTTACGGCGAAGCCCGCTCGCGACTTCGGTGTCGATCAGGTGTGGGGCGTGCAACTGTTGATCGGCCAGGGCGCGGCGCGCAGTCCCTGCATTCAGCAGCGCCGACAGGGCGGCGGACGCGTCGACGACGATCACCGACCAGCTCGTTCGGCCTCGACGTCGCTGACGAGCGTGGCGACGTCGAGGCCGAAATCGGGCAGCGCACCAAGCAGCGCAGGGTTATCCGCCCTCCGAGATACATCGGCCAGCTCACGCACCGCCACCGCCCCAACCGACGTTGCGTCCTTCGCCGCCAAGCGCTCAAGACGCTCAACGACGTCATCGGGCACATTGCGCAGATAGAGAGTCCTCATGTCGCAGAATGCTAGCAGGCAGCTTGCATAACGCCTAGGGAGTGTTTCGATTGAGGTTCCGCACCACGGGAACGCGACGATCGAACCGATCTGGGTACACACCCAGGTGGGTGCTAAGGCCGGGGCTCGTTGCCAGCGGCTGCTGTGGTTCCGATGGTGGTGGGCGCGACTTCAGCGATGAGGTCGGCGAGCAGGCTCCGGAGGCGCCGGCGGGTGGCGCCCCGGGCCAGGCGCCCGTCGTCCTTGAAGGCTTCGTGAGCGGTCGGAACCGCGAGCTCTTGATCGAGTACGCGGGCGCCGGCGTGGCCGAGCGCTTTACGCAGCTCGGCTTGGGCCCAGACGGCGCCGAACATGCCGGTGCTCGCGCCGATCACCGCCACGGGCTTGTTGGCCAGCGCGGAGGTGGCAGGGGTGGGACGGGAGGCCCAGTCGACGGCGTTCTTCAGCACGCCGGGGATCGACCCGTTGTATTCGGGGGTGACAAACAGAACGGCGTCGGCCTGGCGGATGGCGGCAATGAGCCTGTCGGCTCCGGGCATTCCGCCGCCGGTCTCTCGCTCGTCGGTCTCGTCAAACGGCTCGACCGCCTTGAGATCCTCGAACGTGATCAGCTCGACGCCGGGCGGCAGCTCGTCCGCTGCCGCCCGGAGCAGACTGCGGTTATGTGAAGCCTCGCGCAGGGAGCCCGCGATGCCCAGTACCCGCATGGTCCTAGTCCTCGTCGTCGACCAGCGCGAGTTCGAGCGTCACCGAAATGGTCACGTCCTTGCCCAGCACGACTCCACCCTTCGGCAGCGGCGCGTTCCAGCTCAGTCCGACCGCGTCGCGGTCAACGGTGGTCTCGAGGTCGATGCCGATCTTCTCGACGTCGCCGAGGGTGACGGTCGGTCCGGCGAAGCGGCCCGTGGCCGTGGCCGGCGTGGTCTTGCCCTTCAGGGTCAGGGTGCCTTCGCTGGTCAGGACGCCGTCGTTGACGGTCAGCGACGACGACTCGTAGACGATCTCCGGATAGCGCTCGACGTCGAAGAAGTCAGGTGAGAACAGATGGCCCTTGAGGTTCTCATCCTTGATTTGCAGCGAGGCGACCTTGACCTTGCCGACCAGCTTGCCGTCGGTCAGCGTGGCGTCGATCTCGCTGAACTCGCCGCGGAACGTCCCCACCATCATGTGGCGCACGGCGAACCCGGCGACCGAATGAACCGGGTCGACGGTCCACGAGCCGGCGGGGATCTCGGTGGCGCCCTGGGCCTCAGTATCAGTGGCCATGTGAAAGCTCCTTTTCGCGATGTTTGATTCGGACTACAGTCCGCTTGTAGGATGGACGGTACCACGAACCGCGAGTCGTGGCCTGACCGCGAACATGACCAGCCCGATAGAACCTCTCGAGCTCCCCATGCTCGGCGCCCCCGCCGAGCGGGTTGACGCCGCGCGCAACCGTCAGCGGATCCTGGCCGCAGCCGAGAAATTGTTCGCTCGCGATGGCGTCGCTGCCACGTCGATGGACGCGATCGCGCTTGAGGCGGGCGTCGGCAAGGGAACGCTCTTTCGCCGCTTCGGTGACCGCGCGTCACTTGCCCTCGCGCTCCTGGAGTCCTCCGAACGAGACTTCCAGGAGAGCTTCATCCGCGGCCCGTCCCCGCTCGGCCCAGGAGCGCCCCCGTGCGAGCGGGTGATCGCGTTCGGCCGAGCGCTCCTCTCACACCTCGCCCACCACGGTGACCTCTTACTCGCCGCACAGACCTCAGGCACACCCGGACAGCGATTCAACGCCGGCCCCCACGGTGCCTACCGCGCGCACCTCATCGCCCTCATCCGCGAAGCCGCCCCCGACCTCGACGCCGAATACACCGCCGAGGCGCTGCTCGCCCAGCTCGGCGCCGAGGTCGTGCTGCATCAGTTACGCGGACGGGGTATCACGCTCAGCCGCCTGGCCGACGGCTGGGAGGCCGTGGCCCGGCGCGTCTTCGCCGCCCCGACCACCTGACTCAGGACACCCGCATCGCGCGGTGGGGTCGCCGGGAAGAGAAGGGTGGCTACCAGTCCTAACCCGCGGGCCAACCCGCGCGATCGATTAGTGGAACCGGGCTGTCTCGGTCGCCGTGAACGTGTGCGATCCGGTGCAGTCACCGAGAGAAACGATGCCTTCCGAGTCGCTCAACTTCACGGTCGCGTCGCGGCCAGAAATCGTCCCCTTCACCGTCGTGACGCCGGTATTGAGTCCGAGTGGCGAGTCACCAAACGTGTAGTGAACCGTCCGGGAGAAATGCCCACGCTTGATCGAAGCACTGAGCTTAGGGATCCCGGGGGTGAAACTATCGCTGCCGTCGTCGCAACGCTCGCGGATGTCCCAGCGAACCTTCGTGACCGTGCCGCGTGACACCGTCAAGAACAGGTATGGCGGCTTGGCACGTGAGCCAGCTTCGTAGGAAACGCTCCCGGATGCCAGCGCTACAGCTGCTCCGGCCATGACAAAGACTGCGACAGTCACGCCGATAATGCCAATCGCAGAACGACACCTGCTCATCTGATCCCCCTTCCACTCAAGCGCAAAGCTCCTCATCGGGCAATGAAGCGGCGCTACCGTGACAGCTTGCCCCGGCAAAGTCAAGCATCCGCAGAGACCGCACAATCCGCAAGGGGCGCCAGCTCGGCGTGGACATCTGAAGTGGCCCCAGTGTGGACGTGGGCTAAGCGCGTCTGAGGCGAAGGTCGAACTCCATCGTCGCTCGGTTGGTGACCGACACGAAACCGCCCACGCTGGGCGCTGTCATGTTGAACTCGCTCCAAGGAAAGGTCAGCGATCCAGCCGCTTGGATCTCGGAGTTTGACAAGCGCATCTCCACCGGCACGGTCTCGCGCCGAGACGCCCCGTGGATCGTGAACACGCCGGTTACCGATGAGCGCACGACATCGCCGTCGAGCGCAGTCGCGGGGAGCGCGAGCGGAGACGAGAGCCTGAACGTCGCCGTCGGGTATGTCGCGCTCTGGATGCCGATCGTCTGGATGTGCTGGTCACGCATCGCCTCGTTGCTCTTGAGCTTGAGCACATCCACGGTGAACGATGCCGCTCTGATGCTCACGACCCGTCCGGACTGGGCAAATGTCGCCAAGCCGGTGATCGCGGACGTTCGGCCCACGGCATCGCTCTCAGCCGGGAGGAACCCGAGTTTCTCGCGGACCCGGTAGCCGGCCAACGAGCCCGCGGCAATCGTCCACCGTCCGGCGAACGTGGTGCCCGCGGAGACCGGGGCAGCAGCTACCGACGAGCTCAACGAGAGCGGTTTGGGGGACGAGGTCGGGAACAGCACGAAGTAGATGAGCAGGAAGCCGACGACGGCAACGAGCACGACGCTTCCGCCAACGGCCAGGAGCGCCCCCCGCTTGGTTCTGGGACGCCTCAAGGCCCGAGCCACCTGCCCGGCGCAGCGCCACGGAATGGCTTCCGATCAGTCACGGTCCGCATTCGACAGCACGGTCGCAGATCCGCGTAAGCAAAACGTATGGGCCTCGCAACCAGGGCCGGCGTTCGGTTGGCGTTCCTGTGTGAGCCGGCTGCGCCTGCCTGCCCAGAGCGCCCACAGCCGGTCGGTCCGGCGCGTGGTGTCCCGACGCATTGGGTGCTCTGTAGGTCAGTTTTCTGACAGATTTTGCTTGTATAACGTCCGCCAGCGCGTGCGAGGTTGGTGACGCGTTGAATGAGGAAGTTCCGCGTTACTTTCGTCGCTTCCGGCGCGGTGAGCAGAACATGAGCCAAAGGAGCGTGATGAGGATCATCGCCATCGAGGAGCACTGGACCACCGAGAGGATTGACCGGGCGCTGCGAGCGCAGCCGGCGGGGACGCGAGACGAGAGCGTGGCGTTGAACGACCGAGGGGACATCCCCGCGCGTCTACTCGACATCGGCGAGCAACGGGTCGAGGCGATGGACGCGGCGGGCGTCGACATGCAGATCATCTCGCTCGCGCCGCCGGGGACCCACGGGCTCCCGGCCCGCGAGGCGGTTGCGCTGAGCCGCGACGCGAACGACCGGGCCAGCGAGGCCGTTGACCGCTATCCGACCCGTCTGAGGGCGATGACGACGTTGCCGATGTCAGACCCGGACGCAGCGGTGGCCGAGCTTCAGCGGACTGCGAACGCGCCCGCGCATGTTGGGATCATGTCCTATGGGCGCAGCGGCGAGCGCTTGCTGGATGACCCTGTCTACGACGATCTGCTCGCGGCCGCCGCCAGCCTGCGGCGGCCGGTGTTCATCCATCCCCAGATCCCTGCGAACGCGGTCCGAGAGGCGTCCTACCGCGGGTTTGACCCAGTCACCGACCTTGCGCTGGCCACCTTCGGCTGGGGTTGGCATATCGAGGCGGGACTCGGGGCGCTTCGCCTCATCGTGCGCGGCGCCTTCGACCGCCATCCGGACCTGCAGATCGTCCTGGGTCACTGGGGCGAGATGCTCCTGTTCGCGCTCGACCGGATCGACAGCCTCTCCAACGTCGCAACCCACCTCGAGCGTCGAGTCGCCGAGTACTTCGCAACCAACGTTCACGTCGCGACCAGCGGCATGCTGACCCCGCGTCTGCTCCGACACGCGCTGGACTTCACGAGCGTCGATCGCATCCTGCTCTCAGGGGACTATCCCTTCCACCGACTCGACGCCGCGACCGTCACCGAGTTCCTACAAACGCTTCCCGACGGCGAAGATCAACAGAAGATCGCTCACGCCAACGCCGAGGTGCTGTACGGCCTTCAGCTGTCGCCCCCGGGGCCAGCAGAGCAGGCAGCCCAACGATAGGAGCAGTCATGAGCTCGGTCTCAGAGAACGCGACTGTTCTCCTGATCGGTGCGTCTCGCGGCCTGGGCTACGCGATCGCCGCTGAGTACCTCGAGCGGGGGTCCCAGGTCGTGGGGACCGTTCGCGGCCCGGAGCGCACTGCGCTGCACCACCTCCAAGAAACCGTCGGCGGGCGGCTGGAGATCGAGACCGTCGACATCAACGCGCCCGAGCAGGTCCAAGCCCTCCACGACCGGCTCGGCGCCCGCAGGTTCGATCTCCTCTTCGTCAACGCGGGCGTGACCAACGACCCAGATGAGACCACCGCGGAGGTCACGACCGAGGAGTTCACCCGCCTGACTCATGCGCAGCTACGCCGCCCGTCACCACGACGACAACCGGACGTTGCTTCTGATGGCGCCTGGCTGGGTGAAGACCGAGCTCGGCGGCCCCAACGCTCGCCTCACCATCAGCGAGAGCATCCCCAACCTCGTCACGACCATCGACGCCCAACGCGGCCGCACCGGCCTCCACTATCTCGACTACCTGGGCCAGACCGTCGCCTGGTGAGGACCAGGCCGCCGCCGCGTGCAGGCGAATCCGCCCTCGCCGGAGTAGGTCTGCTCATAAACCGAATTCCTGCCTTCGTGATCCTGGGACCAAATCCACGAACTCGCGATGCTCCGCGATGAATGAATTCACGAACGGACAGAACGGGAGAACCTCAAAGCCTCGCCGACGGGCATCGTCGAGCGCGTCGCGGATGAGGATCGATCCGACTCCGTGTCCCTCGAACCCATCCTTGACCTCCGTGTGCACGAACACGATCAGTCCGGGCTGCGTGCTGTAGGCGGCGAAGCCTGCCAACTCGCCGTCTACCACGGCCTCGTAACGCTGCTCGTCTGGGTTGTCGTGGACCTCCACGGTCACGACCACGATGCTACGCCGCGCCCGACCCCGGGGGGAACACTGCGACGACGCCGAACCAGCACCGCAAGGAGATCCTGCCTCGGACGACCACTGACGCTGGCGAGGCGGTTGGCGGCCGGCCGGAGCCCTCAGCCGATCTGCTCCGCCAATTCGACGAAGATCCCCTCGGGGCCGCGGACGTAGCAGAGCCGATAGCTGTCCTCGTATTGCTCCACCTCGCCAACCAGCTCCGCGCCGCGGGCTGGCAAGCTAGCGACGACGGCGTCGATGTCGTCGACTGCGAATGCGAGATGGCGGATACCCGGGGTGTTCGCCGGCGCGTGCCGGTCCCCGGCCCGGCCCGACGGGGTGTGAAACTTCGTCAGCTCGAGCCGTCCGTGGCCGTCCGGGGTCTTCATCATCGCAATCTCCGCCCGGACGCCCTCGAGGCCCACCACGCGGTCGACCCAACCGCCCTCGACCTTCGTCTCGCCCTGCAGCTTGAGTCCGAGCTCGGCGAAGAATGCCGTCGCGGCCGCGAGGTCGTCGACCACGATGCCCACGTGGTCCATGCGTTGGATCGTCATGCGCTCGACGGTACCGACCATACTTCCAATCGTGCCCGCCGCCGTTGGCAAAGTCCCCCACCGAACGCTCCGAGCATCCGCCGAGGGCGTTTGGCACCGCGGCGGTCATCTCACCCTTGGGCACCGAGTCGCGCTGCCTGCCCCGGTGTCGATCCGTATTAGTAATAGATGGGGCCGCGGGCGCCTCCACCGGTGGCGATAGCGTCGCCGGTAATCGCGACACTCAGCGGGCTGGCCAAGAACGTCACGACAGCGGCGACCTCTTCGGCGGTGACCAGGCGCCCGATCGCGATCCCGGCCGTCAGCGCGGCCTCGGCGTCACTGACGCTCACGCCACGCGCCGCCGCCATCGCCGCCAAGGTCTCGGGCGTGCGCTCGGTCCGCGTCATGCCCGGGTGCACGACGGTCACATTGATGCCCGACGGCCCGAGCTCGTCGGCCAGATTCTTGGTCATCGCCGCCACCGCGGCATTGCGCACGGAGCCAACGACCGTGCTGGCGTGGCGTGCAGCCAGCCCCGAAATGTTGATGATCCTGCCCCAGCCGAGCTCGACCATCCCCGGCGCGAATGCACGAGCACACCTCAGATAACCACGAACCTTGACGTTGACCTCACGCTCGAGATCCGCCTCTCGCAGGGGCGCACCGATGTTCGGCGTCGCCGCGGCATTGACGAGGATCTCGACCCTGCCAAGCACTGCCAGCGCCCGCGCCGCCATCGCCTTCACCGCCGCATCTGCGCCCGTATCCGCGGGCAGCGCGACGACCCGCCGTCCCGATTCATCAGCCAGCTCGACGGCCGTCGCCTCCGTGACCACGGCGTCCCGCGCGACGAGCCCGACATCACAACCCTCAGCCGCCAGCGCCCGGGCGATCGCCTTGCCAATGCCTCTGCTCCCTCCGGTCACCACGGCGCGGCGGCCGGTCAGCTCCAGATCCATGGGCAGACTCTACGGCTGTCGCCCGCCCGATGGACATCGATTGTGGCCGGGTTCGTCGACCTCGTCCCAACGCGAACCGCGACGTTCGTTTCGGGCACGCCTGATCATGCGGTCCGCGACGCGGGGTCCTTCGCGTGTGCCGGACGAGCGGCAGCCAGCACTCTCCCTCGAATCCATATCGACCATCCACGCTGACCTACGGGTCCGCGTCTGAGCACGGAGAAACCTGATGCTGTTGACCAAGAAGCCAAGGGACCTCACTCCCGAGGACGCCTCCGCGGCGTGCGCTGCGGCGCCGCACGGGGACCAGGCGCTGAGCGTTCGCGGCGGGATGCTCGCCTGGGAGAAGGCCGGCCTGGCGACCGAACGCGCTGGAGGGGGCGCATGATCTTTCGCCAGATCACTCACGATGACCTGGGGTGCGCCAGCTATCTGATCGGCGATGAGGACGCCGGCGTGGCTGCTGTCATCGACCCCAAGCTCGAGATCGACGAGTACCTGCGCTTGGCGCGCTACTTCGGCGTGCGGATCGAGCACATCCTCGAGACCCACAACCACGCTGACCACGTCTCCGGGCACGGCACCCTGGCGGCCGCGACCGACGCGACCATTCACATACACCAGGACGCTGGGGTTGACTATCCGCACGAGCCGTTCACCGACGCTTGGGAGTTGGGGCTCGGCGCGATTGCGCTGCGGGCGTTGCACACGCCGGGTCACCGGCCCGAGCACACCGCCTTCGCGCTCGCTGACACCTCCCGTGGTCAGGAGCCGTGGGCGGTGCTGAGCGGCGACAGCCTGTTCGTCGGGGACATCGCCCGCCCGGACTTGGCCGTCGATAGGCGGGAGGGCGCGGAGGGGATGTTTCACTCGCTGCGCGACACGCTGCTTGAGCTTCCGGATGACTGTGAGGTGTGGCCCGGGCATCTGGGCGGATCGCTGTGCGGTGGTCCGGGCATGGACATGAAAGTCGCCTCGACGATCGGCTACGAGCGCCGCCACCAGGAACTGCTCACGATCGAGGTTAAGGACGAGTTCGTCGCGCGGACCACGGCAGCGCTCGGCCCGCAGCCGCCGAACTTCGAGAACATCGTCGCGCTCAATCGAGGCCCCCTGCGCTACGAAATTGCCATTGCACCTGCGGTCGCTCCCGGTCAGCTCGCTCAGCATCTACGCGGCGGGGCGCTGGTCGTGGATGTGCGGACCGAGTTGCAATTCGACGAGGCGCATATCCCCGGCTCGGTCTGCCTGACCGCGCTGCGGGCGGGATTCGGCTCAAAGCTCGCCTGGCTGGCCGATCCCGACACCGCGGTTCTGATCGTCGGGCGCGATGACCAGGACGCGCGCGAGGCCGTCACGCTCGCCGCCGCGGTCGGCGTCACCAACCTCGCCGGCTATCTGGCCGGGGGCATGACCTCCTGGCGCGAGGAACAGCGCGACATTCACCAGCTCCAACGGCTCGCGCTCACCGATCTGCATGTTCGCTGGCAGGACGAGGACGGCAAGCTGCAGGTGCTCGATGTGCGCGAGCGGCCTGAATGGAACGCCGGTCACATCCCCGGCTCGGTCCACCAGCCCTACCACGACATCCGCGAGGTTCCTGACGGCATCGACCCCAGCAGGCCCGTGGCGGTGGTGTGCGGGTCAGGACAACGCGCCGCCGTCGCCGCGAGCCTGCTGCAGCGCCACGGGGCCGAGCAGGTCATCCACGTCGTGCACGGCGGTGTACCTCGCTGGAAGCGAGAGGGCTGGCCGATCGACGGGCCGACCCCGGCCGCCCACTGAGCGATGCCCAGCAGGCCTCTGACGCCTCGGAGCTGGAAGGCGCCCCACGCTGGGATCGGTCCCCGTACGCTCGTCGCATGAGTCGGTACGGAAAGCGCCGGGACATGATTGTGCACGAGCAGGAGCCGTTCAACGCCGAGACCGGGTTGGCGGCGCTCGCGCAGGGCCCGGTGACCGCCACGGATGCCTTTTACGTGCGCGGGCACGGCGCGGTGCCGGAGATCGACCCCGTCGCATGGCGGCTGCACGTGCACGGCGTTGTGGAGCGGGAGCTGGACCTCTCCCTGGAGACGTTGCGTGAGGCGCTACCTGAGCGCGAAGTGACCGCGACACTCCAGTGCGCGGGCAACCGGCGGGCCGGCTTGAGCGCGATTCGCGACATTCCCGGCGAGGCGCCATGGGGTCCGGGCGCGACTGGTACCGCGACGTGGACCGGTGTGGCGCTCGCTGACGTGCTGGCGCTCGCCGGCCCGCACGCCGGGCACGTCGGCTTCGAGGGCGCGGACGTCAGTCCGGAGGCGAAGCCCGCGCAGCAGTTCGGCGGTTCGATCCCGCTGGAAAAGGCGTGTCGCCCCGAGGTGCTGCTCGCCTGGGCGATGAACGGGGAGCCATTGCCCGTCGTTCACGGCGCCCCGCTGCGTGTGGTGGTGCCCGGCTACATCGGGGCGCGCAGCGTCAAGTGGCTAGAGCGCATCGAGGTCCGCTCAGAGCCGTGGCACGGCTACTTTCAGCACGTCGTCTACCGACTGTTACCCGAGGACGGGACGGTGGGACCGGGCGCCGGGATGCCGCTCGGACTGATCGCGCTGAACTGCGACGTACTGTCCCCCGCGAACGGCGAGACTGTCGCTGCCGGCCCGGTCCAGGTGCGCGGCTACGCGTTCGCTGGCGGGGAACGCCACGTCACGCGCGTCGACGTCTCGCTCGACGGCGGCACGCACTGGTCACAGGCGCAGCTACTCGACGATCTCGGGCCATGGGCCTGGCGCCACTGGCAGATCACCATCGACCTCCCACCCGGAGATCACGAGATCCTCGTTCGAGCCTGGGACTCCTCGGCAGCGACCCAGCCCGAAGACGCAGCCGGCCTCTGGAATCCCAAGGGGTATGTGAACAATGCCCGCCCCAGGGTCCTGGTACGAGCCGCCCCGCATGACCCGTAGCAAAAACGGCAGACACCCGGTGGGTAGAGTTCGGCGAGGGTGGCGTGGCGCGTGTGGTGACCTCGATTGCGGCGCGTAGAGTGATCAGGATGCGACTCCGGTTCTCGCCCGCAGGTGTGGTCACGCTGTCAGTGGCGACCGTGACGCTGCTCCTCATCAGTCCGCCTGTCGGCTTCGCACGTTCGCCGCAGGGCGCCTATGTCCGCTGCAAACGGGAGCACCTGAGCGCCCGCGGCATAACGGGAGGTTCGCTGACCGTCACGAGTCTGCGCGTGATCAGGATCTCGTGCGCTCGAGCGGCTGTCGCTGTGCGCGCCAGCCGCTACGAGGCGACTCCGGGTGGCCCGCTGTTCACCTCACCCGGGTTCAGCTGCGGCGGACCGGTGGGCCTACCGCCGCCCGGGGCAAAGCCACGCTATTACCACTGTGAGCATCGGCGCCAGAGCTTCGAGTTTCTGGTGCCCGGATTCTCCTGACCGCGATCCGATTGCCACGGCTGGATCCGTTGGCCCATAAGAGCCAGCGACCGCCCGGCGTCATCGTTCACACCGGAGAAGCTCGCGGCTAGGCAGGGCAAGAATGATCGGAGTGCGATCGGAGCTCGGCCGCTGTAGTGGCCGGCAAGCCTCCCGTGCTGCGGACCATCCAGGAGGCACGCGTCAGTCGCCGGCGGGCTCCGGTCGTCGGGCGACGCGCGTGGCGCTGCGCAGGCTCATGACCAGCTCTGCATTCTGATTGTGCATCGTCCCCAGCACGACCATCGTCCCGCGGTCGGGCTTACGGGGCGAGGGACGCGCCTCGAGGATCTCAACCGCGCCGGTGAGAATGTCGCCGGCCCGGACGGGGGCGGGGAAACGCAGCTCGTCGATGCCCAGGCCACCGAGGTTCGCGATGTCCCCGAGTACCCGCTCGACGTACAGGCGCATCCACATCGAGCCGGTGTGCCAGCCGCTCGCGATGATCCTGCCGAACGGCAACCCGGCGGCGGCCGCCTCGTCGGTGTGCATGAGCTGCGGGTCAAATCGGTCGGCGAACGCGACCAACTCTCCGCGGTCAACCACCACGCTGCCCAGTTCGGTGACCGAACCGACGACGAGGTCCTCGAGATACAGCATGTCAGGCCCCGGCCACCGGGAACGAGTGCCGATCGCCGTGAAACAGGGTCAGCGGATGGATCGCGCCCATGGCAGCCCAATCGCCGGCTCGGCGGGACGGACGCTCTGAACGGCACGGTTCCCAGCGGCTACCGAAGCTCGCTCTCTCACGCTGAGATCGTACGAAACGTCCGGGACGCAGCGACTGATCGGCCCGATGCTGGCGCCAGGTGGCGCAAACATGACTCTCGCGTGGCCTTGCCGAGCGACTCCCAGCAGCTATAAGGTGCAGCGCCGATGCTCGACTTCGACGCCTACTTGGAGCGCATCCGCCTCCGGGGTACCGACTCATCGACCTGGCAGACGATACATCGCGCTCACGCGACGTCGATTCCGTTCGAGAATCTCGATTCGCATCGGGGCATTCCGGTCTCGCTCACGCAGGAGGACCTCGAACGCAAGATGGTCGCCGACCGGCGCGGCGGGTACTGCTTCGAGCACAACCTCCTGCTGGCCTCGGCACTTGAGCACCTCGGGCTGCAGGTCGAGCCGATGCTCGCGCGCGTTCGGGTCGGCGGCGCGCCCCCCGAAGCGCGGCCGCTTGGGCACCTGGTGCTGCGCGTCACCGAGGGCGACGGCCAGGTCTGGCACGCGGACGTCGGCTTTGGCCACGGCACGCTGCTCGAGCCGATCCCGTTCGGCCCGGATCCCGACACCGTGCACGAGCAGTTGGGCTGGAGCTTCCGCGTCATCGAGGACGGGCCCGAGCTCGTGCTGCAGACCCGCGGCGCCGAAGGCTGGACGGACGTCTACGGGTTTGTGCCGCACCCCGTTTCGCGGATCGACATCGACGTGAGCAACTGGTGGATCTGCACCAACCCGCGCTCCCCGTTCGTATTCGGGCTGATCGCCTCGGTCAACCACGCCGACGGTCGGCGCGAGGCCATCTCAGACTGGAGCGGGCCCCTCCAGGTGATGCAGATGGCGCCCGACGGTGTCGAATCCTCCGAGCAGCCGCGCACCGTGATCCCGCGCAAGCTCGAGGAGTTCGGGCTAGCCGGGTTCGCGCTCGGCAACGACGGCCGGGTCCGCTAGCGCGACCAAGGTCGCGGATGTCACGGCAGGTGTCTCGGATGGCACGGCAGGTGTCTCGGGCAACTCCTGTCCCGCTCATCGCCGTGCAGCGGGCCGAGCGCGGGCGCCGGGCGCCGTGGCGGCAACGTCTTCTCTGCTGCGCGCTTGGAGCATCGCGTCGGCGTCGTGGTCCTCGCTCTGATCGCCTCGAGCATGAATATCAGTGTCACCGAGACGGAAGCGGGGTCGCGTCGGACGGGATTCGTGTCCCGCCCGACGCGAGTACCGCTGGCCGACCATCAGGTCGGCATTGGTGTGCTGTGGCTTAGACGATGAAGCCGGTGCTCTTGACTGCGGCGAGTACCTTGGCGGCGCTGAAGCCGGTGTCGAACGAGCCGCTGGGAGCGATCGCCGCGTTGTTGATCGACGCGATCGCGCCTGCGTGACGGGCTTCGATCGTGACGATCGAAGCGGCGGCGAGCAGGTAGGCCGGCAGTTTGATGTTGCCTGCCTGACCGAGGTAGGCGTGCACGCCGGTGTTCTCGAGCACGTAGGCTGTGGCGGCGAACTTGGCTGGGTCGCTGGGGATGCCCATGAAGTTGAACTTGGGCTCCTTGACGGCTTTGCTCCCGAGTGCCTTCTTGAGGAATGTGACATGTGCGCGCTCGTCGCGAGTCACGGTCTTCAGGAACGCCTTGAGCTTGGTGTCGGTGATCTTGCCCTTCGCGGTCGCCTCGTTGTAGAACGCCCGCTCGAGGTATTCGAGTGTCAGCGCGTAGTTGAGGATGCCGACGTCACCGGGACCGAACGATGCCGGTGGACGGCCGCTGCCAGCGGCCATCGCCGGGGCGGCGAGCACGCCGAGCACTGCGCTGCCGCTGAGTGCGGCTCCGCCGGCGAGGCCGGCCTTGCGCAGGAAGCTGAGCCGGGTGTCCCCGGAAACTGCGTCTGCTGCTTCGCGAACGGCGCCGTCGGCGTCGACCGCTTCGAGATTGATACGAGCCATGTGGAGAATCTCCCTTGATTGATGTTTCCGCCGGACACGTGTACCCTGCTCGAGCCAGCGAAGTTAAGGACTGTCATCCTGCATTCGTGCCAGAGGCGCGAACGGATCACCGGGCAGGTCAGACAAGTCGCTCTTTGCTTGATCTTGACACTGTCCGAGGCGCGTCGCTCCGAGATGGAGGCGAACAGGACGCTGGCTTCGAAGAGTACGTAGAGCGGCGCTAGACGCGCCAGACCGGAACCCGCTCGCGAACCGGCTCGCCCGTAACAACCGGCTCGGGCGTAACAACCCGGACGGGCGTGATAGTCGGCTCGGCCGTGACGACCGGCGTGACAACACTCGTGATGCTGGGCTGAGAAACTTGGACGTGTGTGGGCTCGGTGACCGTCGGCGTCGCGACGGGCTGGGTGGCGGTCATCGGCATCGCGCTGGGAGTGGTGGTGAGGTGTGCGCTGGGGTCATGCTCGCCGCTGAGTGACTCCTTGAAACCCCGCAGGCCGGTACCCAGCGAGCGGCCCATCTCCGGCAGCCGCTTCGCGCCGAACACGAGTAGCAGCAGCACCAGGATGAAAGCGATGTGAATTGGGTTATCAAATCCCAGCAAGTGACGGCTCCGATCAGATTGGTTTGCGTCCGCACAGCTCATACGAGCCCCGCACCGGTTTAGATCACTCCGAGCGCCACACCCGTACACGTCGCGACGAGGTCGTCACCCCCGCGGCCCCGCCATCACTGCGCTCAGCTCAGCGGCGGGGTAACCACCGGCGCGCGATGGAGCGCACGGCTCCACAGCATCGTCGTCTCGTACTGCTTGGACATCGCGATCCGGCCGTCGAGCTTCAGCGTCTTCGGCTCAGTTCATTGTCGGCGGACGCGTCATCGCAGACGAGCCAGCGGTCCTTCCCGAGGTCATTGAGGCGCGACACGTCTAGCAATACTCAACTGCTGGAACAGGCGCAGTTCCGTTGGTGCAGTCGTGCAGTGGCGCCCGAGCGGTCGGCTGGCGGGTTCAACTCGGCGATGTCGAACGCGATGATGTTCGGCCACGAGCGTTGCGCTCACGGCGAGGCTGGCGGCTGGGGGGTTGGGGTTTGGAGGCGCTCGCTGATTGCGTGGCGGGCTCGTTCGAACGCGGTCCGGTCGTCGAGGAGGATGAACGCGTTGTTGGCCGCGACGAGTAGGGCTTTGAGTTCGAAGGCGAGTTGGGCGGGGTCGGCGTTGGGCTTGAGTTCACCGAGTGCGATCGCCTCGCGGGCGAGTCGCTCGAGCAGCGTCAGCCATTCGCGTTGCTGCGTGGCGATCGCGTTGCGGACGGGGCCGGGCCGCGTGCCGACGTCAGCCGCGGCGGCGGAGAAGAAGCAGCCCCCAGGGAACACGCGACGTTCGATATGTGAGAGGTACGCGTCGCACGCCGCGAGCAGTCGCCTGATCCCTTTGGGTGCGCGGAGTGCAGGGCGCAGGACCTCGTCCACGAATGTTGCGCGGGCGGCGTCGATCGTTGCCAGTTGGAGTTCCTGCTTGGATCCGAAGTGGGCGTAGAGGCCGCTCTTGCTCATGCTGGTCGCGAGCGCGAGGTGCCCGATCGTGAGGCCCTCGAGACCGTCGACGGTTGCCAGGCGCGCGGCTTGGTCGAGGATCGCCGTGCGGGTTCGCTCGCCCTTGGTCTGCTCGTCGGTCTCGACCGCCATGGAACGAAGCATAGAAGAACGATCGTGCTATTCTCCCGGGACAGAATAGAACGACCGTGCTTTTTCAGCTCGGGGACAGGAAGGAGCGGGACGTGCTCGTGAGCACGGATTATCTGGTCGTAGGAGCGGGCGCGAGCGCCCTGGCGTTCGTCGATGCGCTGGTGGCTGAGGCGGATGTGGAGGTGACCGTGATCGACCGCCGCCTGGCTCCCGGGGGTCATTGGCAGGATGCGTATCCGTTCGTTCGCCTGCACTCCCCTTCCGCCTATTACGGCGTGAACTCCCTGCCGCTCGGTCGCGATCGGATCGAGACCGACGGCGAGAACGCCGGGTTCTTCGAGCGAGCGGCCGGAGCTGAGGTCCGCGAATACTTTGCGCAGGTGGCGGCGCGGCTCGCGCTGACGGGCCGGGTGCGGACGCTCGCCGGTCACGAGCACCTGGGCCCCGCGGGCACCGGTGAGCAGGTCAGAGACGTGGCCACCGGAGAGCTTCACGAGATCGAGGTTCGGTGCAAGGTGGTCGATGCGCGGTATCTGGAGGCGTCGGTCCCTGCCACTCACCGCACGCCGTTTGATGTGGCACCGTCGGCACGGGTCGTCCCCGTCAACGACCTGCTGGCGGCGATCGGGTCGGCCGCCTCCTATGTCGTCCTCGGCGCCGGCAAGACCGCGGTCGACGCGTGCGTCTGGCTGCTGGCTAACGACGTTCAGCCGGATCGGATTCGCTGGATCAGGCCTCGCGACGCGTGGTTCCAAGACCGCCGCCACTTTCAGCCGCTTGAGCAGGTCGCAGCGATCATGGAGGGGATCTCCCTCGATGCCGAGGCGGGCGCCCAGGCGGCGAGCGTCGAGGAGCTCTTTGCGCGGCTCGAGGGTTCAGGGCGGCTCGTGCGGATCGACCCGTCCTATCCGGCCGCGATGTACCGCGGCACGATGCTGAGCGCCGGCGAGCTCGACGCGGTGCGACAGATCGACGACGTCGTCAGGCTCGGCCGAGTGGTGCGTGTCGAGGCGGACCGGATCGTGCTCGAGCGCGGCGAGACCGCGACGAGCACCGACGTGCTGCATGTCGATTGCACGGCGCTCGGCCTGCGCGACGCCCCCGCCACCCCGATCTTCGCCCCCGGGCGGATCGTGCTCCAGCAGGTACGCCACCTCTCGCCCTGCTTCAACGCTGCCCTGATCGGGTTCGTTGAGGCGCACCGCGACGAGGACGCCGACAAGAACCGGCTCTGCCCACCCAACCCGTACCCGAAAAGCATCGAGGACTGGCCGCGGATGATCAGCCGGACGTGGAGAACCGAGGCGCGATGGCTGACCGAGCCCGACCTCTCCGCCTGGGTGGCCAACAGCCGCCTCAACCTGGTGCGCGCGCTCCCAGACCACGCCGCCGAACCGGCAGCGCAAACGGCGATCAAGCGATACCTCACTCATGTCGGCAACGCAATCCAGAACCTCACGCAGCTACACGCGGGCCTGTCATCCGGCCTGCTTCCCGCAGTCGATCCAAAACCCAACAAGGAGGTCCCATGCCACTGATCAACGTCAAAGTCATCAAGGGCGTCTTCACGCCGGAACAGAAGACGCAGATCGCCGAGCGCCTCACCGATGCGATGGTCAGCATCGAGGGCGAGAACATGCGCCAGGTCACCTGGTGCGTGATCGAGGAGGTCAACAGCGGCGACTGGGCGATCGGCGGCCAATGCCTGACAACCGAGGCCGTGCACGCACTCGCAGCCGGGGTCCCCGCCACGGCATAAAACCATCACCGCGAGCAGGCCCGGCGGCTTGCTGGCGCCGGGCCTGCGCTTGGAGGCTTGCGAACCCGTGACCCAATCCAAGCCACCGGAGGTCCCATGCCAGGTCAGGGCCCCCAACCTGCGATTGCATCGCCGGCGGCGATACCCGCGCCAACACGAATGCGGGTGTCGGCTCGGCCTTCACGAGAGACGTGCTCGCCGCCAGATGCACGTCTCTCGATCGTGTACGCAAGGGGTTGGTCGGCGTACGCCCCCA
>Ga0302325_10008951_pt1 | contig 21963 bp, 23 predicted proteins | sample Palsa_T0_2_FD_201948 | JGI IMG/M metagenome (GOLD analysis project Ga0302325, IMG submission 201948) | Peat permafrost microbial communities from Stordalen Mire near Abisko, Sweden - Palsa_T0_2 | ecosystem: Environmental > Terrestrial > Soil > Palsa > Peat permafrost | place: Sweden: Abisko...
CGCTTTCGCTCAGAGTTCCTTTAGGGACAAATACCCCAGCATCAAGCAGAATCGGTAGTTTAGGATCGGCCCTGCTCAGATGGTCGCGGTAAGCCGCAGTGTCTTCAGGATGACTGTGCAAAGTCACGATAATAAGATCGAATCGGGATTCATGGTCGAGCTGTTCGGCTGCGATGTAGTTGGCGCGTGTCTCTACTTCATAGCCGACGCTTTCCAGCATCTTGACTCTGGATTGCCGTCTTGCATCGTCCAGGTCTATTAGAAGTATCTTCTGGGCAGTGTTTTGCGCGCTGCCCGAAGTCAGGTCTATATTCTTACCGCCTGTATCCATAGATCAGCGTTCTACCTGCCCATTCTGAAGCAACCGTGTCATTGGTTAATGAACGACTACCGCAACGGAGTGGTGGTGATGGTGGTGACGATGGCGGCGGTGATGGCGATATGGCTCCGCAAACGCACTTGCCGTGAACAGCATGACCATTGCGAACAACAGAATCTTTTTCATAAACATATTCGTATACCTTCGACCATCATCCTCAATCTATATCGACGATGAGTCTGATCTGTATTGCACACGCAGATGACCTTGCCGTGCATCCTGCTTTTGTGGGAGATATGGCGTCTGCGGCGTGCGCCGCCGCAGCGCCGCCGATGAGCGTACTGTAGACTCTGGCGAGAGCAAAGCCAAGGCAAGAGGAGATCGTTCTATGAATATTACCGGGATTGAGCTAGATGCAGAGCAAGGTCAGTTTATCGCTCACATCGAGTCTGAGCACCTATCCAGAGATCCTAAGGGCGCCATACGCCTGAACTACGATCAGGCTTTGCAGCTCTACCGCACGCTGGGCGAACTGATCGAAAAGTATGAGGATGCAGAAGACAAACTAGACAGCTGAGACCGCAGCAAAGCCACGCAGCGAGAGTGGCGAGGTCATCCTTTGGGTGATGGCGACCGGGTCACAGGTTCGGCCAGGAGTGGCAGCGTGCTCGCTGCAATCGATGAGCTAGACTGCTCAGATTTATTACATAAGTTGCTGCAACGCTGTTAAAGCGTACAAATCCGTGTGCGCTTAGAACCGAGAAACTCAATGTCTATAGTTCACAAGCGTCTCGCCCAGCTTACGTGGTGAGACTGCTAAACCGGAAAAGAGTGTTCCAAATGGTTGGAGTATGAGCGTACTCTTCAACACTGAAAAATTTCTCTCAACTATAGGACCGGGGAGAAAGCTGATTCGATATAGCCCAAAGCGTTCTCTCTTTTCTCAAGGGAGTGTCGCCGATGCGGTGTTCTATCTTCGTTCCGGCAGGGCAAAGCTCACTGTTATATCCAATCTGGGCAAGGAGGCAACTGTAACGCTCCTTGCCGCCGGGGACTTTGTCGGCGAAGAGGCAATCGCCGCGAGCAGCGAGATGCGCATGGCTACGGCCCGCGCAATCACCACCTGCATCGTGTTGAAAATAGATAGAGACAACATGCTTCAGGCCTTGCACCGGGAACGTTCTTTTTCAGATTATTTCCTCAAGTTTATGCTGGCTCGCGCCATAAGAATCCAGGCCGATCTTATAGATCAGCTCTTCAACTCAAGCGAGAGACGCCTGGCCCGAATCTTGCTGATGATGGCCGACTACGGCAAGCCAGGGGAGCCAGAAACCCTAATCCCTCCAATTACCCAGGCAACTCTTGCGGAAATGATCGGCACGACACGTTCGCGCGTCAGCTTCTTCATGAACCGCTTTCGGCGCCTGGGATACATCGAATACAAGGGACGCATTCGGGTGAACAAGTCACTGCTCAAGGTGCTTTTAAGCGAGCATTTACACGGGGAGAACGCATCCAGGCCTGAACTTTTGTCAGCTCCGCAAAGACGAACCTCATCCACGAAGCATGCCAGGAGGAGCTCGGAAGATGATTGAGATGCGTCGTATTCGCTTCCCTCGCCGTCGCAATGCAGATGGAACCTTCGATTCGATGTGCACGGAGTGTTTCACGAATGTGGCCCGCAGCAAGCCCGAGGCCGATCTGGAAGGGATAGAGGACGCACATTTCTGCAGGCCCGGAAGATTCCGCGAGTTCCAACCAGGCGAAGGGCAACTGCCATGATCGCGACAGACAGCAAGCACTTTTACGAGCAACGGAACACGGATGGAACGCTCGACCTATTGTGCCTGATCTGTCGTGCCTTGGTGGGAGAGAATCTGTCCGCGGTTCATCTGCAGAGTATGCGGGAAGCACACAAGTGTCGCGCGTGGAAACTCTACGTTCGACGCTAGTATTCCCTAGCAGCGTGGAGATTTGCGGCTTCCCACCCTTGTTGCACTTGTACCTTGAATCCGCCCACCCAGTTTTGTGGTTGAGATAGAAAGAGCTAGAACAAGGGTGGGGCACCTGGCAATGGGAGTGCCGGGTGACAAAGTTTATAAGAGACTATAAAGCGCTGTCGATATCGATATCCCACCTTAGCCGGAGAGACAACGGCCCGGCGAGGGGCACCCGCATTTCTTTCTCATATAGGTATGGTGGGTTCAGTCTTGTTGGTAGGGGTGGTTCAGGTAGTGGCGGGCTATGTCGGCTTGTTCGCTGTCGGAGCCTGACTGGAGGACGGCTTGGTAGTCCTGGATAGCTTGCTGGCGTGCCCCGGCGATGTCGCGGCTGTTGCCGGCGGCTACCAATGAGCGGCGCTTCAACTCTACGCCGGCTGTGGGGCTCCATGCGGCTTGTTCGTAGGCCTGGGCGGCTTCGTTGTCGTGGTGCTGGCTGTGGAGGCTTTGGCCCAGGCCGTAGTAGGCCAAGTCGACGTGGGCGGAGGGGAAGTAGCCGGGCTTTGAGGCTTGCTCGATGAGGGCGCGGTAGGCTGCTGCTGCGTCGTTGGCTCCGCCTGAGTCTTTGCGCAGGTTGGCTTCTTCGAGGCAGAAGAGGAAGTCGCGCGGGTACTGGTTCTTGAGGGAGCTTACGACCTGGATTGCCTGCTGGTATTTGCCTTCGCGGCGCAGGAAGAGGGCAATGGTGGTGCGGGCTTCGACGGAGGTGATGGCGCCGTGGTCGGCGGCGTCCTGGAGCAGTTCCATGCCGTGGGACTTCGATCCGCTGATGCCGGCTACGCCGATGAGGATTTTGAAGGGCAGCGGCAGGGAGCCGACGACGTATTGATAGACGCCGAAGACCAGCTTGGCGTCGGCGTAGTCGGGATCGAGCTGGAGGACGCGTTGGTGGTCGTCTTTGGCCTGGATGGAGAGATGCAGGCCGGAGGCGTATCCGCGCTCGACCATGGCGAGGTAGGTGGCTTTGAGGCTGCGGGTCCAGCCGCGGGCGAAGAGGGCGTCGATGTCGTTGGGATTCTGGCTGAGACGCCAGTCGGCTTCGCGGATGGCTTCGTCGGCGAGAGTGAAGATGCGGTCGCGGGCTTTGGGATCTTCGTTGTTGGGGCGCTTGCCGGTGACAAAGCTGTCGTTGGAGTAGAAGGTGGTGTCGAGGAGGTCGAGCTTATAGAGGTCTTGGAAGAGGACGGCGTTGAGGAGCAGGGTTGTGGCTTGCGGGTCGCCTGGGTGCTGCAAGTGGAACTGCTCGAAGCGCTGGACTGCGCCGGGGTAGTCCAGCTGATAGAAGTGGTCGTAGGCTTCGCGGACGAGGGGATCGCGATTGAGGGGGTTGGTGTGAGTTGGGGCGGCCTGGCTTGCGGCGGAGGTGCACAGTAACACCAGAGTCGATGCGATCGCTCGTTTTCGACCCAGCACGGTCTTCATTCCGGTATCTCCTATTCGTCAAAGACGTTTCCCGGCGTCGTTCGTTTTAAACCGACGGCAGGCTTTTGTGGTTTCCCACCGTTGCCGCGATAAAACTGCGTCAAGGATGGGGCACCGGCTTTTGTGGTTGAAACAGAAAGAACAAGAACGGGAAGCCGGCTGGAATGGGCTGGGATGAAAATGTTTTCAAAATGGACTGGACGAGTGGCCAGCCGTCTCAGTAGAGTGAACATCGGCGCATCATTCCTTCACGCCTGGAGCTTTCTCTTTTGACCCATACCAACCTGACCTACGTCGACTGGATCATCATGCTGCTGTACTTCGTGTTTGTGCTGGGCATTGGTTTTGCCCTGAAGCGCTTCATGAAGACGAGCAAGGACTTTTTTCAGGCAGGGCGCGCGCTGCCGGCGTGGATCTGCGGACTGGCGTTTATCAGCGCCAACCTGGGCGCGCAGGAAGTGATTGGAATGGGCGCGTCGGGCGCCAAGTACGGGATTGCGACCAGCCATTTTTATTGGATCGGCGCGATTCCGGCGATGATCTTTGTGGGCATCTTCATGATGCCGTTTTACTACGGGTCGAAGGCGAGGTCGGTGCCCGAGTTTTTGCGGCTGCGGTTCGATGAGAAGACGCGGGCGCTGAATGCGTGTTCGTTTGCGGTGATGACGGTGTTTTCGTCGGGCATCTCGATGTATGCGATGGCGCGGCTGATCCAGACGCTGCATGTCTTCGACTACATCTTCTTGTCGGCGGGATTGCCGCTGGGATGGATCTTTCATCTTTCGATTATTTTGTCGGCGATTATCGTGCTGGGATACATCTTTCTGGGCGGGCTGACGAGCGCGATCTACAACGAAGTACTCCAGTTCTTTTTGATCATTGCGGGATTTTTGCCGCTGGTGCTGATTGGGCTGAAGAGCGTGGGCGGATGGCAGGGACTGAAGGCGTCGATGCCCAATCCGAGTTATCTGCACTCGTGGCAGGGGATGGCTCATGCGAATACGAATCCGCTGGGCGTGGAGTGGTTTGGGCTGGCGATGGGGCTGGGGTTTGTGCTGTCGTTCGGGTACTGGTGCACGGATTTTCTGGTGATCCAGACGGCGATGGCGACGGATACTCAGGAGAATGCGCGGCGCGTGCCGCTGATCGCGGCGATTCCGAAGATGTTCTTTCCGTTTCTGGTGATCTTGCCGGGGTTGCTGGCGATTGGCGCGGCGACGCCGAAGATTACGACTGTGCAGCACACGGATGCGAGCGGGGCGATCGTTCGCGAGACTTCGATTCCGACTGAGGTCGAGTTGAAGGGGCAGGGGTTGGTGCCGGCGAAGACCGATCCCATCACCGGGAAGATTGTGCTGGACGCGAGCGGCAAGCCGCTGCTGGATTACGATCTGGCGATTCCGTCGATGCTGCTGCACTACTTTCCCACGGGCATTCTGGGGCTGGGTTTGACGGCGCTGCTGGCCAGCTTCATGAGCGGCATGGCGGGGAATGTTACGGCTTTCAACACGGTGTGGACTTACGATTTGTACCAGTCGTATATCCACAAAGGGGCGAGCGATACGCATTACCTGGCTATGGGGCGCTGGGCTACTGTCGGAGGGATTTTGCTGTCGATGGCGACGGCGTATGCTGCGACTGGTTTCAACAACATCATGGACACGCTGCAGCTGGTGTTTTCGTTTGTGAATGCGCCGCTGTTTGCGACGTTTTTGCTGGGGATGTTCTGGAAGCGGGCTACGGGGAATGGCGCGTTTATCGGGCTGATTTCGGGCACGGTGGCGGCGGTGGTGCATCACGGATTGACGCTGCCGATCGAGGCGCATCCGGGGCTGCATGGCGGATGGATCGCGATTGTGCATCACTATCCGAGCGATATGGCGCAGAACTTCTGGACGGCGATCTGGGCGTTTTCTACGAATTTCGTAGTGACGATTGTCGTTAGTCTGTTTGGGCAGCCGAAGCCGGAGTCGGAACTGGTGGGATTGGTGCATTCGCTGACGCCTAAGCCGGAGCTGGGGCATCTGCCGTGGTGGCGCAGGCCGGAGGCGCTGGCGGTGGTGCTGCTGGTGATGGTGGTGGCGTTGAATGTGATTTTCAGGTGAAGACAGGGATCAGGGACCAGGGAACAGGGACCAGCCGACGAGTTGAGTTCTTACTAATCGCTTGGCACTAGGAGCAGGTTATGAATCTGGATTTACGCATACCGATGGGGTTGATGTTTACGCTGGTGGGGCTGATTCTTACTATCTTTGGGATGGTGACGCAGGGGAGCCCGATCTATGCGCGGTCGCTGGGGATCGATGCCAATCTTTACTGGGGGTTGGTGCTGCTGGTCTTTGGCGGGACGATGTATCTGCTGGGACGGCGCGGGCAGAGACGCGCGGAGCGCGAGGCTCCCAAGAGCGTATCTTCCGGAACAGTCCGGCGCGGGCATTGAGTTCCATAGCAGGTCTGGCTTCAGGAAGTTGTCCACAGTGGCTCGGACGGATTCGGGCTGGCAGGTTTAATATCTCTTCACCAGGTTCTTCTGCCGCCCCGCTCAGCAACCTTTGACAGGCCGGGAAGGCGCGCAGGTAGAATCGCACCCCCATGGAGGGATCGATGGAAGTCGAATTCACTGCACGGCAGGTCAAGGTTTCCAAGGGAATGAAGGACGGCGCTACCGAAGGCATCGAGCGGATCGCTTTGGTGCTGGGCAAGGTCACGGCGGCCAAGCTCACATTTTGGGCCGAGCGGCATTTGCAGATCGTAGAGATTACACTTCAGATTCGACACCACGGCATCGTTTCCAAAGGCGAGGCGGTTACCCAGGAGTCCGCGCTACGCCAGGCGCTGGCCCATGCCGAGCTGCAGGCGCAGCGCTTCCGGGACAAGGTGAGAACGCGCAAGCGGCTGCCCAAGGTGGCTCCGACTGCCGAGGCGCGTGTTCCGCGGAAGACTGGGCGGCCGCGGCTGGGAGCGCGAGCGGAGGCTGAACCGGAAGCCGGATTCGCCACCACTGCGGAACAGAATGGGCACCGGCCGGCGATTGCGCGGCCTCCGGGAAAGCAGACCAAGACGGCGATCACGGTGCATTCCTTTCCGGGGAAGCCGGCAGTGGTCGAGCCGCATATTTTGAGCGCGGCCGAGGCGTTGGCGATTCGCCCCATGACGATTGAGGAAGCGGTGAAAGAGGCGGAGTTCCGCGACCGCGATCTGCTGGTCTTTCGCAATTTGAGCGGCGAGCTGTTTGTGCTGCACCGGCGCCGGGATGGGACGATGGAGCTGGTCGAGATTCCTTCGTAACTATCCTTTACGAAAGTGGCATGAAAATCCGGGCTTATCCGGTTTAGGATGGGGCCATGTCCCGTTCCCCCAACTCTCGCGGCCAGGCTGCCGGCAAGTCCCGGTCTGGCAAGCCCAAGTCTGGATTGAAGAAGGCGTCCGCTGCAAAAACGCCGGGCTTGAAAAAATCTGATTCGGTGCAACCGGCGGCGAAGAAGCCGGGGGCCAAAGAGCTGGTGATCGTAACCGGCATCTCTGGCGCGGGGAAAGCCTCGGCGCTGAAGGCGCTTGAGGATCTTGGCTACTACGCGGTGGATAATCTGCCGCTGGAACTGCTGCCGGATTTTGCCGCACTGGTGCGGGCCTCGCGCGAGATGGATCGCGCGGTGCTGGTGGTGGATGTGCGCGAGGGGCCGACGCTGGACCGGCTGCCGGCGATCCTGCTCAAGGTGAAGAAGACGCTGCACACCAGCGTGGTCTTTCTGGATGCTTCGGATGCGGTGCTGGTGCGGCGGTTCTCGGAGACGCGCAGGCCGCACCCGCTGAGCAAGTCTGAAATGGTGGCGCGATCGATTACTTCGGAAAGACAGATGCTGGATGAGGTGCGCAATCTTGCCGACTTCCTGATCGACACTTCGAGCTTCAATGTTCACGAGCTGCGGGCGTATGTGCAGGCGAAGTTCGGGCCGCAGGAAGGGGATGGCAGACTGGGCAGTCCGCTGCTGGTTTCATGCCTGAGCTTTGGCTTCAAGAATGGCGTGCCGCTGGATGCGGATTTGGTCTTCGATGTGCGCTTTCTGCCCAATCCGCACTTTGTGCCGGAGTTTCGCAAGCTGACTGGGCGGCATCCTAAGGTCGCCAAATACATTCGGGACTTTCCTCAATCGGCGGAGTTTTTGGACAAAGTTACGGAGATGATGCTGTTTTTGCTGCCGCACTATGTGAAAGAGGGCAAGAGCTACCTGACGATTGCCTTTGGATGCACCGGCGGCCAGCATCGGAGCGTGATGATGGCTGAGGAGATGGCTAAGCGGCTGGGGAAAGCTGGGTTTCGGGTGAAGGCTGTGCATCGGGATATGCCGCGGTGACAGGCGCGGCAACCATGCCATTCGTAGTTACTTCACCTCTGCCTCAATGTTAGAGACGCCAAGCAGTGCAGCTAAGTTCTCTGCTGCCGGAGACCGGGGTCCCGATGGCTCGTTCATGTATCCCGGAACGACGGTCTGGGTTAAATGTTTCGTTGATCGTTTGTTCAGAAGTTTCGGATTTCTAGACAGGGCCGTCGCGATCAGCATTCCTTCCAGCCGCCCAACAGAAGTGCTACCTGCTCTCCAAACTTTCCGGAATTTCCCGCCGTCTGTCAATCTCGGAAGCAAGTATAGCAGTGCGATTCCATCTGGCTGTTGGTATAAGGCCTCTTGGTAATATAGGAGCTTGTGCGGTTGGGAAACCTCAAACTTGAAGTTTTTCTTCTCGGTCTTTCCGACGTACCATGGACGTGCGGAAGATCCGACCCGGACGCCAAAGATGTAGCATCCCAATGCTTCCGGTAAGTTAGGATGTTCGTGTTCCACCATAGCCCAAAACGGAGTGAGCCGGTCGCTATCGATGGTTCCATTATTTTTGAAGGGCAACTCGAATGGCCCATATGTTTCGAAACAGTACCTGCGTGTCGGTTCTTTCATCGTCGTCTTTCTTGCGGATGTTTAATTTGTACAATATACGCCATAATCTAACGTCCGAGTTGAAAGTGACTGCAATTATCGCTGTACCGCTGGTAGCCAAATAACCGAAGGGGCACCGGTGAACTGGCGCCCCTCGAGTATCGTTTTCGGCTCTTGTTCAAGTGCCTGCCGGTTAGCAGCTTGGGGGAGGGCTTACTGTCCGCCTACGGTTACGATCTGTTTGTGCTCGGTGCGTGGTGATTTGTTCAGGTGGCGTGTGCTTTGCGAGGTGGTTTGCGAGCCGAACTGAACCGAATCCAGAGCGTAGCTTTGGTCCTGCACTGCAAAGCTCAGCCTGATGTTGGAGTCGCGTGCCACTCCGTCGCCGGGGCCGAGAATCCAATTGAAGCCGACGGGCGCGTACTTGCTCCTGAGGGTGACGAAGCTGTGAATCGGGTCGCGCTGAATGGTGTACTGGCCGGCAGGGCAGTGCTTGCCGGCGACGGTGAAGCTGAATGGGACGTTGACTGTGGATTCCGCCATTGCGGAGGTTGTGGCCAAGGCTGCTGCGGCAATCATTGCCGGCGCGAGAACGAGAGCGCGAAGAATCGATCGCATGGTGTGTTTCCTCCTACCTACGATCACGACTCTAGCGATCTTTGAAAATAAAGTCGTCAAGTTCCCGTCCAGAATTCGTCAAGATTCGTCAGGCTTTTCTGGATGCGGTCTCGACGGCTTCCCGGGCTTGACTCGGCGCTCCGCGCACGCTGTCGAGGTCGATGCACACCTCCGATGCGGCGGATATTCCTTCGCTCGTTTGCAGATTCCCGGTCAGTTCGAGCGCATGCTCCAGCAGCTCGGCGGCTTCGGCGTGGGCCTGCCTCTCGAGCGCGTGGCGGGCGGCGGTGCGCAGCGCGGCCAGCGCACGCTGCCAGTTGCCCGCGGCTTCGTAGTGCATGGCCATCTCGCGCGCCACGTTGCCTTCGCGACCTGAGAACAGCTCTGCGAGCCGCTCGGCGATGCGAGTATGCCTTTTGGCGCGGCGGGCTTCGGTTTGCTTGCGCGCGAGCACTTCGCGGTACAGTCCATGGGCAAAGACGTAGAACGTGGAGCGCGTGCCGTCGGGAAGCTCATCTTCTCCGGCGCGCTCGACAAAATACAACCGGCGCGCGAGTTCCTGGCAGGCTTCTTCGGCCTCGGCGGGGTCCATTTCGAGTGCTGCCGCTACGGCCCAGGAAGGGAATGCGACGTTCATCAGGCTGCCCGCCTCTAACATGCGTTGTTCCTGCTCGTTGAGGCGCGAGATCTCGAGCTCGATCATCTGCGCCAGACCGTCGGGCACGCTGGCTTCCATCTCTTCGTCAGGGGTCGTTTGCACCCAGCGGATCAGGCCGCCGGCCTCTTCGGGCACGAGGTAATCGCGAGCTATCAGGTGTTCCAGAATGGCGATGGCGAAGAGTGGATTGCCTTCGGAGCGGCGATGCACAAATCCTGCCAGCCGGGGAGGGAGTTCCTGCTGCTGCAATTCGCGGATGAGCAGTTCGCGCACGGCTGGCTTGGCGAGCGGCGCGAGGGCAATCTCGGCGCACAGGCGCCTCATGCGGAGATCCTGCTTCAAGGCCTTCAGAGCATGTTCGGCTGCTACATTCTGCGGCCTGTAGGTTGCGATCAGGAGCAGCTTTGCCGGGGCGCGGCGCCGGGCCAGCGCGGAGAGCAGATGCAACGTTGCATCATCGGCCCATTGCAGGTCTTCGAGGACCAGGATCAAAGGCTTTTCGGCGACCATTTCTTCGAGCGCCGCGCAGAGGTCTCCAGGCATGCGCTCGCCCGATGCGGGCCGTGCGAATTCAGCGCTCTCGTGGCCTATGGCGGCTAGCCAGGCTGGAGCCATCCTGGCCAGAATCCGGCAGGCACGGTCGCCCTCGGGCGAGGCGCAGATCTGCCGTAGCGCTTCGGTTACCGGATAATATTCTTCTTTTCTGCCGAATCCTTCGACACACTGGCCACGCGCTGAGTTGGCCGCAAGACCGGAGCTTGCATGCTCGCAGAATGCGTCCACCAGCGCGGTTTTTCCGATGCCTGCTTCGCCGGTTATGAACACCAACTGACGCTGGCCGGCGGCTGCTAGTTCCAACTGGGCGCGTAGCTGGGCTATCTCCTCTTCGCGGTTCACGATGCGCGTAGCGGCATCGGGCGGTGGGAAGGTTGGTTGGGATGAACTGGAGAGAATTGCTGTCAAGTCCGCGGATTCTGTGACGGACGCCACGAAACGGTAGCCGCGCTTGGGAATGGTCTGGATGAAGTGAGGCTGGCTGGCGTCGTCGCCGAGGACTTTGCGCAGCTCGAGCATGTAGGTCCGGAGGACCTGGGGCTGGACGTAGGTCTCGGGCCAGAGGGCTTCCAGCAGCTCGTCGTGGGTGATGAGGCGGCTGGGATGTTCTACGAGATAGCGCAGGACGGCGAATGGCTTTGGGGGCAGGGCGATTGGCTTGTCGCTGCGCCATAAGCATTCGTTCAACGTGTCGAGTCCGAATTCCCCGAACTGCTTCATTCCGCCCTGCACCTCCGCAAAATGCTCTGAGATTGTTGCAGCACGCTGGCTTCCATAAGGTCCGGACGTGGTGTTTGACGGCATCTGCAATGAATTGTTGCCGATGGCGATGAGTGGCTATGCCTGTTTTCGCGCAAGTGGTGTGCGCGAATGGACACCCGTGCCCGCATACGGACGGCGTATCCGAGACAGAGGCCGCCGGCGCAGTACAAGACAATACGCTTGGGGCAGTATTTGCGTTCCATTCGTGAGCCTGTTTGCTGGGCTCCCTGGAACCAGATCATGCACCGGATGCGCTGGGACGGAGTCGGGTTTGCAGGCTGCGATGGTTTTTTGCCCTGCCGGATACAATGGAATGATGCAGTTGAGCCAAGGGGCACAGTCAGCGCGAACCCTCACCCGTGCCCCGGAAAGCGGCGCGGCATGAAGCGATTTTTCCGCCTGGCCCGCTATGTGGCGCCGTATTGGTTCCAATCGCTGCTGGGCGTGCTGCTGCTGGCTGGGGTGGGCATGCTGGAGGCGCTTCGGCTGCTGATTCTGGGGCCGGTGCTCAGTACGGTGCTCAACCCTTCGGTCAAGGCGCAGAAGATTCCGCTTTTTCCCAATCTTCCAGCTAAGTACCAGTTCGATCTGCTTAGCGTGGTGCCGTCGCATTTTCACAATGTGCTGGGGGTGGTGGCGTTTGCGCTGATAGCTTCGACGATTCTGAAAGGGATTTGCGATTACGTCGGCACCTATCTGGTGAATTACGCCGGGTATGGGATGATTACCGACCTGCGCAATCATCTCTACGAAACGATCATGAAGAGCTCGTCGAGCTTCTTCCACAAACATGCTACGGGGACGATTCTTTCGACGCTGATCAACGACGTGGAACGCGTGCAGACGGCAGTAAGCGCGGTGCTTGGCGAGTTCCTGCAGCAGGCCTTCACGTTCCTGTTTACGATGGCCGCGGTGATTGCGCTGGGTGGGCGCATGAGCTGGGCGCTGCTGCTGTTTGTGCCGGTGGTGATTACGTCTGCGCGCAAGATCGGGCGGTCGGTGCGGACGCGGACGCGGACGGGACAGGATCGCGTGGCGGAGATTCAGAATATTCTGCACGAGACGATCACCGGCAATCGCATCGTGAAGGCTTTTTCTACCGAGCTGTGGGAGATTCTGCGCTTCAAGAAGGCGGCGCGCAGGCTCTTTCGCGCCAACCTGCATTCTGTGCGGGTGCAGTCGATCAGCTCGCCGCTGATGGACGTGATTGGCTCGATTGCGATTGCGCTGCTGCTGGCGATTGGGCGCAATGAGATCAGAGCGGGCAGGATGGACCTGGGGACCTTTGTGGTCTTCATCATTGCGCTCTTCAAGCTGTACGATCCGGTGCGCAAGTTCGCGTTCTTCTATAACAGCTTTCAGCAGGCGATGGGGGCTTCGGTTTCGATCTTCAATTTTCTGGACATTGAAGACGATGTGCGCGAGCGGGCGCGGGCTCATGTGTTGAAGACTTTCCACGACAAGATCGCTTTTGAGAATGTCGGGTTTTCGTATTCGACCGATGAAGGCGAGCTGCAGATTTTGCATGAGATCGATCTTGAGGTTCGGGCAGGGGAGATGCTGGCCCTGGTGGGCCCGAGCGGCGCGGGCAAATCGACGCTGGTGAATTTGATTCCGCGGTTCTATGACGTGAGCAGCGGACGCATCGCGATCGATGGCCACGATGTGCGGTCGCTGACGCTGGACTCGCTGCGCAAGCAGATTGCGCAGGTGACGCAGGAGACGATTCTCTTCAACGACACGGTGCATAACAACATCGCCTATGGACAGCCGGAGACGGCTCGGGCCCTGGTGGAGCAGGCAGCGCGCCATGCGCTGGCGCACGATTTTATTCTGCGCATGCCGCAGGGCTACGACACGGTGATTGGCGAAAAAGGCTTCCGGCTCTCGGGCGGTGAGAAGCAACGCATTGCGATTGCGCGGGCGATTTTGAAGGATGCTCCGATTTTGATTCTGGATGAGGCGACGTCGGCGTTGGATAACGAGAGCGAGTCGCTGGTGCAGGCTGCGCTGGGCAACCTGATGCAGGGGCGCACTTCGCTGGTGATTGCGCATCGGCTCTCGACGGTGCGGCGCGCGACTCGCACGGTGGTGCTGGAGGATGGTCGGATCACCGCCGTCGGCACGCATGATCAATTACTGAAAACTTCGCCGACGTATCAACGGCTTTACGAACTGCAATTTGAACGCGGAGCAGAGTCTTCGCTGCCGGACGCTATTCTCACGACGGAGGCAAGCCGATAGCTACTCCAACATCAACTTCCCCCAATTCTGCCGCGGTCTCGTCCATGACCGGGTTTGCGCGCGTGGCCGTTGAGGCGAACGCGCAGGTGAGCTACGTGCTCACCCTCAAAAGTGTCAATCATCGTTTTCTCGATCTGCATTTGCGGTTGCCTTCGGGCCTGGATGCGCTGGAGATGGAGCTGCGGCGCGTGCTGAAGGAACAACTGCTGCGCGGGCATGTGGAGCTGATGCTCGCGGTGGATCGAAACGCCGCGCAGACGGCCGGGTACAACCGGGCTCTGGTGGCCTCGTATGTGGAGGCTTTTCAGGCTGCGGCGCAGGAATTTGAGTTGCAGGGGCAGCCGGATCTGAATGTGATTTTGCGCATGCCGGGTGTGTTGCAGGCGGAGTCGCGGTCGAATGAGGAAGACAATGCAGCGCTGTCGGCGAGCGTGCTGGAACAGATTGTGCCGCTGATCGGTGCGCTAAAGACGATGCGGCTGCGGGAGGGCGCTGCGCTGGCTGGTGTGCTCAACGGGACGCTGGACCGTCTGACCGACGCGGTCAAGAGCGTGGCGGAGTTGCGGCCGGAGGTGGAACTGCGCTACCAGGAGCGATTGACGGAGCGGCTGGAGGCGGCGGTGGGCCTGGATGTGAATCGGCAACGGCTGCTTGAAGAGGTTGCGGTGCTGGTGGAGCGGAGCGATGTCTCCGAAGAGATTGCGCGCATGGAGACGCATATTCAGCACTTTCGCGATGTGCTGGCGGCAGGCGGCGAGACCGGAAAGAAGCTCGATTTTCTGTTGCAGGAGATGAATCGCGAGGCCAATACGCTGCTGTCGAAGACTGCCGGAGTGGCGGGTAAGGGAACTCTGATTACCGAGCTGGGACTGGCCATGAAGGCGGAGATTGAGAAGGCTCGAGAGCAGATTCAGAATCTGGAATAGGGCAGGGACCAGGGACTAGGGAATAGGGAAAAGCAGGTCCTTCACTTCGTTCAGGATGACAAACTGGTTGTCTTAAGGGACATTCAAATAACGGGAAAGATTGGGAGATTGTGGCGGGAATTCTATTTATCATTTCGGCGCCCTCGGGTTCGGGCAAGAGCACGCTGGTGAATGCGTTGCGTTCGCAGTTGGGCGGGTTGGACTTTTCCATTTCGTGGACTACGCGGCAGCCGCGCGGCTCGGAGGAGAATGGCCGAGAGTACTACTTCACCACGCGTGAGGAGTTTGAGCGCATGGTCGCGGCCGGGGAGTTTCTGGAATACGCGGAGGTCTTTGGGAATTTATATGGGACGGCTCGGCGGTCGCTGAATGATGCCACTGCTGCTGGGCACGATCTGCTGCTGGACATCGATGTGCAGGGGGCATTGCAAGTGCGGCAAAAGACTCCCGAGGCTATCAGTATCTTCGTCATGCCGCCCAATCCCAAGGTTTTACGGACGCGATTGCGCAACCGCAGCCGCGCCGAGGGGCATGTGGACGAGGCAGATTTGCAGCGCCGGATGGACGAGGCGAGTAAGGAAATTGAGAATTACCGGCAGTACCGTTATATTCTGGTTAACGACGTGCTGGAACGGGCAGTCGCGCAACTGGAAGCAATCGTCCAGGTTGAGCGGATGAAGCGGGACGGCGCGCCGATCGACAAACGCACGAAGCGGGAGCTTGAAATAGCGGAGGGCTGCCGTGAGGTAAATTCCCGGGAACGGTTGAGACCTGTACTGGAATCGTTTGGCATCGATCCCGGGACCGGTCCGCTGCAACCCAGACTCTTGTGACTCAAAGCAGTGCAAGCTTTTGGAGGACGTTAATGACACCCGATCTACCGATTGAGACCAAGTTCGACTCCAACTATCGCAAAGTCATGGTGGCGGCACGCCGCGCCCGTCAGATTCAAAGCGGAGCCAGTCCGCTGGTTCGCAGCCAGTCGAACAAGGCTTGCCGCCTTGCTCAGGAAGAGATTCGGGCGGGCAAGATCGCCTATGTTCATACGGGTCCTCCACCGGAGAAGCCGACGCTGGAAGATCCGGGGATTCCGATCCTGGCCGTCTAAGTTTGAAGCAACCGCCAGCGCCATGTCGAAATCTCCTTCGCGGGCGCTGGTTTACTCTGTTCGCCGTATTCGAGTTTCACCGCTTCGGCAGATATTGCCGTGCGTGTGATTTTCTCGTAATCTGAGCCTCATGGAAGTACATTTCACACCCGAGCAGGAAGCTAGACTGGCGCAATCCGCCGCCCGGCAGGGCCGTAACCCCGACGAGTTGGTACGGCAGGTCGTAGCGCGGTATTTCGATGAGGAAAGCCGCTTCGTTGACGCGGTGAGGCGTGGCGAGGAAGCGTTAGAGCGCGGCGAGTACCTCACCCATGAGCAAGTGGTTCAGCGCCTTGAACGATTCTTGCGGCCCTGATGCAAGTTCGCTGGTCCATACCCGCTGCCGAGGATTTAGAGCACATCTGCGAATGGATTGAGCGGGACAATCCCGAAGCGGCCCGCCGCGTTGCCCGAACGATCTATGACGAGTGCGCGCGCCTGAAAGATTTTCCCAATCTTGGACGAGCCAGCCGCCGCATGGCCGGACGGCGGGAACTTACCTTCGCGCCTTTGCCTTACATCGTGGTCTATCAGGTCAAGCTCGATGCGGTTGAGATTTCGCGCATTTTCCACGGTGCGCAGGACTGGCCCTAAGGACCGTCTCTTCCATCTGTTCGCGTCTTGTTCATAAGCAGAACACCGAACGGCGTGTTTAGAGCAGAAGCAGAATTACCGTAATGTAGCGACCAGCGTGCAGGGCGGATTTTTCTTGAGGAAAAATCCGCTCGACCTCCGAGACCTCACCTTATACCAATTCTGCTTCTGCTGTAGCGGGCCAAGCGGCAGCTCGGTTGAATGGGCTGATTCCGGTCCGCGTTACAATCGATTCATGAAGGTGATGGTTGGGGTTTCGGGGGGGATTGCGGCTTACAAGGCGGCGGAGGTGGTGCGCGCTTTACAGAAGCAGGCCCTCGAAGTACGCGTGACGATGACGGAATCCGCGCAGCGCTTCATCCAGTCTTTGACATTTGCCGCGCTCACTGGGCATAAAGTGATCACCAGCCTTTGGCCGCAGCAGGGCGAAGATGGCGGTTTTGGCGATGCGAATTTCGACGCCAGCATCGAGCATATCGCCGAGGCGCAATGGGCGGACGCGTTGGTGGTGGCTCCGGCGACTGCCGGGATTCTGGCCAAGTTTGCGCATGGGATGGCCGACGATTTTCTGACCACTATGTACCTGGCTACGACTGCGCCTGTCCTGGTTGCTCCGGCGATGAATGTGAATATGTGGGAGCATCCGGCGACGCAGGCCAATCTGGAGATTTTGCGCCAGCGCGGGGTGCGGGTGATCGAGCCTGGCTCGGGTGAACTGGCGTGCGGGATGGTGGGGCCGGGACGCTTGGCGGAGCCGGAGTTCATTGCCAATGCGGTGTTGAATGCGCTGGGGCGCAGCCACGATCTGGCTGGTGAGGTGGTCCTGATTACTGCCGGTGGAACGCGCGAGGCGCTGGACCCTGTGCGTTTTCTGGGCAACCGGTCGAGCGGGAAGATGGGCTACGCGCTGGCAGAAGCGGCGCAGAGCCGCGGGGCCAAGGTTATTCTCGTCAGCGCTCCTTCCGCGTTGTATCCACCGGCGCATTGCGAACTGGTGAAGGTGACGACGGCGGACGAGATGCGCGCGGCTGTCTTGAGCCGCATGCCGGAGGCGACGCTGGTGATCAAGTCCGCGGCGGTGGCCGACTATCGGCCGAGCAATGTGGCGGATCGGAAGCTGAAGCGGACTGGGCCGATGACGATCGAGTTTCTGCCGACCGAGGATATTCTGGCCGAGGTTGTGCGCCAGAGGCGGCCAGGGCAGTTGATTGTGGGATTTGCGGCGGAGACCGAGAACAGCCTGGAGAATGGCCGCGCCAAGCTGCTGCGCAAGGGCGTGGATGCGATTGTGGTCAACGATGTTTCGCGCGAGGGCGTGGGCTTCGATTCGGACTTGAATGGAGCTACCTTTCTGACTGCGACGACTGCGCTCGATCTGCCGGAGATGACGAAGCGCAAGCTGGCCGATCGGATTCTGGATGAGGTTGTCGGGTTGCGGCGGCCGCAGTCGCTGCTGGTGGAGCTCTCGGGCATGGAGCCTGAATCGGCGCTGGAAGAATCAGAGATTGCTATCGCCAGCCGCCGCCAGATTATGATCGAGTAGAGATTTGTGACGCCGCCTTCCGAACATCCAGATGAGCAGACCCGCGACGCGCTTCATGCGCGATTGCGCTTCTATCGCGAGCTTGGGATTGGCGAGTTCTATCGCCGCGACGTGGACCCGAGCTTGTGGGCGCAGCCGGAACAGCCTCAAGTTTCGCCAGAACCGCTTGCGGTTTCAACGCCCCTATTTTCGCAAGACACAGAGGAGAGTCCGATCGCACCTCGCAAGCCATTTCCCGCCGCGCCTGCATTGGCTGAGGCGTTGCCTCCGGAGCAGCACTTTGCCGCGCTGAAACTGATTCGTGAAGAGATTGGCGACTGCACCCGCTGCGCGCTAGCCAAGGGCCGCAACAAGCTGGTGTTTGGCGACGGCGATCCAAATGCCAAACTCATGTTTGTCGGCGAGGGGCCGGGAGCCGATGAGGACGCTTCGGGGCTGCCGTTTGTGGGCCGCGGCGGACAGTTGCTTAACAACATGATCCAGGCGATGGGGCTGAAGCGCGAGCAGGTGTACATTGCCAACGTGGTCAAGTGCCGTCCACCGCAGAACCGCACGCCGGAGCCGGATGAGGCGCATACCTGCTCGCCGTTTCTCTTCAAGCAGATCGATGTGGTGCGTCCCAAGGTGATTGTGGCGCTGGGGCAGACGGCGGTGACGTACCTGACCGGGGAGAAGCGTCCGCTGTCGGCGTGGCGCGGGGTGACGCATCCGTTTCGCGGAGGCGCGAAGCTGATTGTGACCTACCATCCGGCGTTTTTGCTGCGCGATCCGAACCAGAAGAAGCACGCGTGGGCGGATTTGCAGATCGCCATGCGGGAGCTGGGACTTGAGCCGCCGGCGCGGAAATAGTGGATTTGACAAAGACAATTTCAAGAGATGTGTGAATAAGAGTATAGTAGTTTATAGACTACAAGTTCGCCATGTTTGAACTCAAACAGACCGAGACCTTCCGAAAATGGCGCCTTGGACAGAAAGACGAACGGGCGCGCGCTGCGATTGCCTCTCGTCTTGATCGGCTCGCCTTCGGCAATTCTGGAGACGCGAAGCCGGTAGGAGAAGGCATAAGCGAACTTCGCATCGACTATGGTCCTGGCTACCGGATTTACTTTCAGAAACGAGACAGCAGCATTGTCATCCTATTGTGCGGCGGCGACAAGAGTACGCAGTCCAGGGACATTCGGACGGCCAAGCGTCTTGCAAAGCAATGGAGAGAAGAAGATGAAGGAGAAGCTGACTAATTACGATCCTGCCGAGGATCTCGCATCGGATGAAGCGATAGCGACATTCATGGCGGAAGCCTTTCAAACCAACGACGTTGGCTACATCTCTCACGCGCTGGGCGTCGTCGCCCGTGCCAAGGGCATGGCGCAAATCGCACATCAAACCGGCCTATCCCGCGAGCAGCTCTACCGCTCCTTCAGCGCACAAGGAAATCCTACTCTGAAAACGACGCTTGCGGTCATGGGCGCGCTGGGCATCACGCTTTCGGCAAAGGCGTCTTCGGTCCGCGGTTGATGAACGATGCAGCTAAGGCTGTGGTTCGTTGCGCCACAGGGCTACTCCGCCGAGCAGGCCTTCTTCGTTGGGGACAATGCGGATGTTTTTGGCTAGCTCGAACTTGATGTGTTTGGAGTTGCCGCCGCCGAGGTGCAGGTAATCCCAGTTGAAGAGCTGGGAGGTCTGCTCGATGGCTTTCTGGACCAGCTCGTTCCACTTCTTTTTGCCGTATTTTTCGAGGCCTCGGAGGCCGAGAAAGTCTTCGTAGGTCTTGCCTTTGCGCCAGGGGTGGTGGGCTAGTTCGAGGCCTGGGCAGAGATGGCCGCCGGTGAAGAGCGAGGAGCCGAGGCCGGTGCCTAGCGTGAGGCAGAGCTCGACGCCTTTGCCGTACGTGGCTCCGTAACCCTGCACGGAGGCGTCGTTGGCTACGCGGACGATCTTCTTCCAATGCTCTTCGAGCGTCTCCTGGAGCGGAAAGCCGGCCCATTTGGGGCTGAGGTTATGCGCGGCGAGGGTGACGCCGTTTTTGACTACGCCGGGAAAGCCGACCGAAACGCGGTCGAAGGCCGGAATCTGGGCGCGCAGGTCGTCGAGGATGGCCAATACTCGATCCGGAGTGGGGTCTGTCGGAGTGAGCGCGCGGAAGCGCTCCGAGACTGGCTTGCCGCTGGGGTCGAGGGCCATCATCTTGATGCCGGTGCCGCCGATGTCCACGGAGAGAGTGATGGGCGAGGAGAATGCTTTGGGAATTGAAGGCGTGGGTTTGGAAACGCGTCTTATCATCAGCCACAGATTGTATACGGCTGGACCGTGGGCGGGAGTTCACTCCGAAACACATGCTGCATTTGGCGGGACGCCGCGACCGGAGCGGCTGGGACGGAGGTTTAAAGCGCCGCCGGTAGAACCGCACCCCGGAAGGTAACGCCCCCCTGGCATAGCTCCCTCCGGAATGCTCCCCACGGCGCTTATTCCTATATGCGTAAGAATGCGGCAAAACCCGTCAAAATTGGTCAAAATCCGGCAAGGATTCTTCATCCCCTACACTGGGGATTGGCCTCTATGCCTGTCTACTGCGAAGTCGCGCTGCCTATTCCTCTGGATCGGACATTTACCTACCTGGTGAGTGAGGGGACAGACTTGCAACGCGGCGCGCGGGTGATTGTGCCCTTTCGCAACGAAAAGCTGATTGGCGTGGCGATGGAGCTGCACGGCAGGGCTCCGGAGGACTTCGAGGCCAAGCCGGTGGAGACGGTGCTGGATGAGGAGCCGCTGCTGTCTGAACATCTGCTGGAGCTGGCCGCGTGGATGGCGCAGTACTATCTGGCTCCGCTGGGCGAGGTGCTGCGGGGAATGCTGCCGCTGACGGCGGAGGTGCGGCGGACTGTCTACTACCGCATCGGCGACGCGGGGCGCGATGCGCTGGCCGGCAGCTTCGACGGTCATGAACCGCAAGCGAAGGGGAAGCGCGGCCGTGGCAAGCTTTCTCCTGAAGATCAAGACATGGAGCACAAGGTGCTGACGCGCCTGGCGGGCGGTGAGCCGCTGAAGCTGAGCACGCTGCGCACGGCTACGGCCGCCAGCCTGCCCCTGTTGGCGTCGATGGTGCGCAAGAAGTGGATTGTGCGCGAGACCACCGCGGCGGAACGCGACGCGCGGCGCATGGAGCGGTTTGCAGTGCTGGCGCCGGAGGCGCGATTGCCTGCGCTGACAGCGAAACAGCAGGCGATACTGGCCGAGCTGGCGGCGTGCGATGGAGAGATGGCTCTGGCTGCCCTGCGCGAGAAGGGCGGATCGGCGAGCAGCTTGCAAACGCTGGTGCGGCGCGGCCTGGTGCGGATTGAGGACCGCGCGGCCCATTTCAGCTTGAGCGGGCTGGGGCATGTGAACCCTGCGCACGCGTTGAATGAGCAGCAGATGGAGGCGCTGGCTTCGATCTCGACTGCGACGGGCTTTCAACCATTTTTGCTGCACGGTGTGACGGGCTCAGGCAAGACGGCGGTGTATCTGGCGGCGATGCAGCGGGCGCTGGACCAGGGAATGGGAGCGATTTTGCTGGTGCCGGAGATTGGGCTTACGCCGGCTGCCGCCGCGCAACTGGACGCGACCTTTGGCAATCGCGTGGCGCTGCTGCACTCGGCGCTTACGCCGGCGGAGCGCTCGGAGCAGTGGCATCGCATACGGCGCGGCGAGGCGCCGATTGTGGTCGGCACGCGGTCGGCGGTCTTTGCGCCGGTTGCGAATCTTGGGCTGATCCTGATCGATGAGGAGCACGATCAGAGCTACAAGCAGGAAGAGACGCCGCGCTACAACGCGCGCGATGTAGCGGTGATGCGGGCCAAGCTGGCTGGGGCTCCGGTGGTGCTGGGGTCGGCGACGCCATCGCTCGAGAGCTGGCAGAACTCGGAGGCCGGCAAGTACAAGCGGATCTCGATGGCCAAGCGGGTGAACGATCGTCCGCTGCCGGGCGTGGAAATCGTGGATATGCGGATGGAGTTTCAGCAGACGGGGCAGGAGCAGCTTTTTTCGCGGTCGTTGATTGCCGAGACGCAGGCTGCGCTCGATCGCGGCGAGCAGGCGATGATCTTGCTCAACCGGCGCGGCTACTCGTTTGTGGCCATGTGCCGGGCGTGCGGGGAAAAGCTGGAGTGCGTCAACTGCGCCATTTCATTGACGCATCACAAACCGGTCGATTCGGTGGAGGCGATTGCCAGCGCCGGGCAGCGCCTCGAGTGCCACTACTGCGGATT
>Ga0302325_10008953_pt1 | contig 21959 bp, 14 predicted proteins | sample Palsa_T0_2_FD_201948 | JGI IMG/M metagenome (GOLD analysis project Ga0302325, IMG submission 201948) | Peat permafrost microbial communities from Stordalen Mire near Abisko, Sweden - Palsa_T0_2 | ecosystem: Environmental > Terrestrial > Soil > Palsa > Peat permafrost | place: Sweden: Abisko...
TGAATCGGCAGTCGAGTGAAGCATTGACTATCCTTGACCGAATCCTCTCGTCGGATTTAGCCGGGCTGCCGGAGGAAATTCGGTTGGTCATAGAGCAGAACCGAATTGATGTGTGTTTTGGCGGCGGATGGCCGGCCCCAGATGAGATAGAGCGGCGCTACGGGCAAGTTGACCGGCGTCGCCTGTTAGGCATCAACTTTAGAGAGGGGGACGCGCTAAGCGATGCCGCAGAAGCTTCCCTCGCGGGCAACAATTATGATTCGCTACCCGTCTATAATGCGCTGTTGTTTCAAGCGTATCGTAGCTTTAATTGGCTCCTGACCCGCGAAATGTCCGGGCATTTGTGCCGTGAATTAATACGCCTTAGTCAGTCGGTTCAAGCCGGGTTTTGTGCCATCCTTTCTGAGTCCAAGGAGGTGGCGCACCTTGTTGCTGATCATTTACGGGCCCTGAACGATGCATCCGTCGTAAATTCGGTGGTTGAGAAGATCGCGGAATGCTCCCATCTAGGCCGCCATATTACTTGCGCCTGCCATTTTCTTGAAAAACTAGGCGACGCCATTCCAGATGGATCCATCGCGTTATGGATCGAACGATTGAAGCCCGCGCGCCAGCTTCCATGTACGACATTGGCCGAAGATTGGGCTGCACAGCCCGCGTGGAAGGCCACCACTTTGCTGTTGGAAGGCGCGAACACACCTGTGGCGCAGTCGGTCATCGACGAGGTCCTTCAACATCGACTATGGGGCGTGAACGGAATCGCACGTCATCGATTTTACGAGGTTTTGGAAGCCGCCGCTGCGGTCGTTGGTAAGGCTGGCTGCCGCTCGCTGATAGCGGCCGTAATTCCGCACGTGATCGCAAACAAACCCGACCACGATTTCAGGGAAGCGCTTCAACTGCTCGTGTCGATTGCGGAACGCTGGCCCACCCTCAAATCCGAGATTCGCAAGAAGGTTTATCGCCGCGGACGACGGATCCCGCACCTCCTGGTATCCGCCGCGCCCTTCTTCGAGCAAACCGTTAAGCTGGGCGACGCTAAGGGCGCAGTGCATCGAGCAATAGCACACCTTCGGCTTCAGGTTGAACAGCTTGCTCCGGGAGCAACGCCTACTACCGGGCACGGCGAGTCGATTGTTCAGAATAAGCCAACGAAGGCCGGTAGCGTCGCCGTGAAAATCGGCAGCTGCATGGAGGAGTTGGGCGTGTTGATCCAGTATCGCAAGAAACTGAGCGGCTCCCTCAAACACGGGCTCGTCGAAGGCGTGATAGACATGCTATCCAACCCGGAAAATGAGAATGCCAACCGAACAAGCCTCTTTCGTACGCTACGCAGCCTCTCAGACTCGGTCGACGCCAAAACAGCGCGCAAGATCGCGGATATCGCGAGCCGCTATGCAAGCGATCACCGCGCAATCGGACACCCATTGTACGGGCACCAGGAGCAGCACTCACCGTTAAATCCGATCCGTATGGGCTTAAGTTGGCCGCAAGATGTTCGAGGGGAAGCACTGCTGACACTAGCGCAGCTTTCGCGCTACCACCGGCACCTCGTCGGACCAAAGCTTGTGACGCTGATTCTCGCCGGTGTAGCCGACCCAAACGCAGCTGTGCGCCGCAGCGCCTATCACGCGGTCCACCTTGCGGGACCACATGCCAGATTATGCCTGCCCGTCGTCGTTGGCGGCATCCGAGATACCGATGCTTCTGCCGCTAATGTTGCGTTGCAGGTCGTCGGGGTGCAGGCTGTAGCAATCTCAAAGCTTAAGCTGGTGCCGACGGTGCTTACCTTCCTCGAAAGCCACTGCCGCCACCCTGACGTTGGGGTTCGCAGAGCGGTCGCGGCCGTCACCCGACAAGTTCGGGCCGCGCTCGGGGGTCGTAAAAACGCAGATGCGGAAAGGCTGGACACCCTTGTCGAAAAATTGCGTGCTGACGTTTCGCGATCGGTGCGCGCCGCAGTTTCATCAGAGCAAGGTGCTCCCGGTAACGGCGCACCAACGCGGGCCTCTGGACAAACTAAACTCAAATCTCAGAAAACGAAAAAAAGAGCCCAGAAAGCTCGCCGTCGCGACCGGCCGCTGACGATCCGATAGCGCCGTAAGCTTACGGGCGCGAGCGCTTCACGTTCATTAGTTGTTCTGCCATCTTGGCGGCAACTTTGCGAAATTCGCTCAAAAACGCGGTTGCGAGTTCTGTTGGTGTCCCGCTGGCTTCGTGAGGGAGACAAACCGAGCTTTTTCAACGGCGGTTCGCAGCGATTTCTCGGACCGCAGCTTGTGGGTGAGACTCCAGAGGACGTGAGCGGTCGAGTTGATCCGCGGAGAATCGCGTCGGCGTTCAATCCGTCAGTGCGGGAACCAGCAGCACGTTGTCGTCCCCAGCTGAGCGAAGCTCTCTCTCGATCTTTGACATGAAGCTGGCATGATCCGACGCTCGCACACCCGATTTCGATGGTACCACCACAATATACAGCCAGTCATCGTCGAGCTTCTCGCCGCTCACCTTCAGGTAGATGCCATCCGATTCGGCTTCCTCGAGGCGTTTCTTGACCCTATCGACAATGTCCGTGACCTGTTGCGTGCTTGGCATGTGAGTGATCTCCGCCTCAAAATGAATCGAACACCGTGTTCATAATCGAGATGGCGTCGCGTGCGTCTCGGTCGTCCACCTCGACCGACGGCCGATAGTCCGCGAAGATGCGCATGGTATAAAGCCGCCCAATTAGCTCCGATAGCTTCACTCGCCGCGGCTGATCCATGTCCGGCATGCTCGTCTCGATCAATCGCCGAATTCCGCCCGTCCCGGTCTCGCCTGGATGGTTGGGCCCTTCACGGTTCGCCGGAAAGCTCACTCCAGGTGCGCCGGCCAGCGCGTGCGTCACCTTCGAGTAGGCCGCGTAGTACGCCCGCGCGATAGACGACCGATAGTGGTCACTAACCATGCGATTCGCCGCCTTTCGCGCGTCGCTTGCAAGATCGAACCAGGACTGCGGCATCAATAGATGATAGCCCGGCTGATTACGATAGAGAAGAAAGCGTGCGTCGTCGTAGATGGCCCACACCCCGCGCGCCGCCGGCGGATCTTTCCGTCGCTCACGTGACGAAGTCGGCTAGCGTTAGTTATCCTGTTTCCCATGTCGTCATCCGCTCCCGTGATCACCGATCCGCAGCAACAACCGGATATACCGGCAATTGACGCCAAGCTCCGTCTGATACTGCTGCCGGGACTGGATGGGGCTGGGCTGGCGTTTGGGCCTTTGCTGGAGATGCTTCCTGCCTCCATTCGGCCGACCGTTGTGACCTACCCGCGGGAGCGGGTGATGGGGTATCAGGAGCTGCTGCCGCTGGTGACGGGGATGCTGCCAAACGAGCCGTTCATTCTGCTCGGGGAATCTTTTTCCAGTCCGCTGTCGATCACGATTGCGGCGGCTCGGCCGTGCGGGCTGCGGGGGCTGATCCTCTGCTCGGCTTTTGCGCGCAACCCGCTGTGGCTGGCGCCGAATTGGCTGGCCCCCATGGCGCACCCGGCGATTTTTCGGCTTTACAATCCGTACGTCCGCGCGAAGGCGTGGTGGCGCGGCGCCGGGCCGTACAGCACGGCGCGGCTGGCGGCGATTGCCGGCCTGAGGCCGGAGGTCGTTGCCAACCGGGCTCGATCGGCGATGCGGGTGAACGTGATGCACCAGCTATCGAACTGCCTGGTTCCTGTCTTGTACATCAGGGGAGACCGCGACCGCCTGGTACACCAGCGGAACCTGGCAGAGATGGCCGAGTGCCTGCCGTCGATGCGCGTGGCCACGTTTGACGGCGGGCATGCCGTTCTGGAAAGCCGGGCGGCGCTGGCGTGCGCCGCGATTGTCGATTTCATGGCGGATTGCGAACGGTGCGCTGCCGGCGCCGACGTGGTGTCGTCAGGGCCTCCGTTTCCGGCCACGACCGACGCGAAGCGGCGTTCGTGATTGAGCAGCCATTGTTTGCGGGGAAGACCGCTGCCATCGGCGCCGACGACGCGATGGCAGGGAGATCGTCCGCGTTGCCTCAAAACATTGCGAAAGATGATCCAACGTTGTCCAATAGACGCGGATTGAGCGGGTGATTCGATGTGTTACGGCAATCATGGTTTTGAGCAAAGCGTCCTGCGCCAGATCGCGTTGAACCGAGCCCGCACTCCGACGCAGCGATTCTTGGCGTTATGCGATCTGCTGGATACCGCCCGCGCGATGGCGCCCATGGATGCGGCCGCTCGCCAGCGGCGGCTGCGCGCCAAGGCCGCTCGCCAGCATGAACGGGAGCAATGGCGTGCCGAATGCAGCAGACTCTATGCCGCCTACCGGTCAGACACTCCAACGGGCGTTTGACGCGTTGGTGGACACGCTGAACGAGCGGAAGATCCGCTACGCCATCATCGGCGGATTAGCGATGATTCAGCACAGCCGAGTGCGGACAACTGACGACATCGATGCGCTACTTACCATCCCGCAGATCGCCATGGCGGGCTTTTTTGAGGCGCTCCAAGCTCGCGGCTTCGCCGTTGAGCTTGTGAAGAACATTCGAGAACTTCGCGATAAAGGTTTGACCACGATCGAATTTGAGGACGTTGTCGTCGATCTCATGCAGCCGGTGCTTCCGGCATATGCGCATGTGTTGGACCGCGCCGTGGACGCAAAGATCCTCGGCCATGACGTGCGTGTCAGCTCGGCTGAGGGGCTGATCGTGATGAAGCTCATCGCATCCAGACCGATGGACGAGTCCGACATCCAGGATCTGCTGTCCGCGTACGGCAGCGAACTCGATCTCCCCTACGTACGTGCTGAGCTCGATTCGATCATGGAAGACGGTGATCCGCGCCGCGCGAAGTTCGAGGCCTGGATCCGGGACGGAATTGGGGGAACTTCTCCAAATTCCTGACGATACAGACGAGATTGATCGATCGCCTTCTTCTATTTCGCAACCTTGGCGTCCCTCAGCCGTGTATCGACGACCACGACTTCCTCCACCGGTGGGATCGGTGTGATCGGCGTTGGGGACTGGATGTCGGCGGTGACTTTGCCGAGGTAGCCGGGGTGTTCGACGCCGCCGATGTCTTTCATGACTTGCATGAGCGGGGGCATCATCTTCACCAGATTCTGCACGAAGGCGGTGGTATTTGACGTGCCGTTGCCATTGGATCCGTGGCCGCCTTCCCAGACGACCACTTTATCGAATTTGATGTTGGCGATTGCAGCGGCGGAGGTTTCGGCGAGCTTCTCGATATGCTCCAGCATCAGCATTTTATAGGCATGCTCGGCGCTGCCGCAGGCTTCGATGATCTGCTTGAGGCCTTCGCCTTTCTTGGAGAGGATTTCGAATTGGCCGCGGGCCTCGGCTTCCAGTTTTACGAAAATCGCGGAGGCTTCGCCTTCCGCTTCGACGCGGCGTTTTTCGGCGGCGGCCTGCGCATCGACGATCATCTTCGCCTTCTCGGCCTTGGCGGGCGCTTCCAGCGCGGCGCGGCGCTCGGCTTCAATGCGCTCGGCATCGGCCAGCGCCGTCTTGGCCATGGCGCGGTTCTGCGCTTCCTGGACTGCGGCCTCGGCCTCACGCTTGCGCGTCTCGCCGATCTGATAGGCTTCCGCCTGCTTCACCTGCAATTGCGCCTGCGCGGCGACGATGTCGGCCTGGGCCTTGGATTCGCCCGTGATTGCCTTGGCGTTGGCCTCGGCAATCGAGATGCGCATTTGCTGCTCGGCCTCTTTCACTTTTGCATCGCGGGCAAAGCCCGAAGCCTGCTCAGCGGTCTTGCGTTCCCGGTCAAGCTCGGCCAGTTGGACGGCCTGGTCGCGCAGGGCCTTTTGCTCGCCGATCTTCTGATCGCGATCCAGTTCCGCGACCCGCACGGCCTGCTCGCGCGCGGCATCGTGCAGCCCAATCTCGCGGAGCTGGCGGGCCTGCGCAACTTGGATCGTTTTTTCGCGATCGGCGTTGGCTACGCCGATGGCCCCCATTCGCTCCTGGTCGGCAACGTCGATCAACGCCTGTTGCACGGCCTGCGCGGCGGCCTTCTTGCCGACGGCGACGATATATCCGGATTCATCGTCGATGTCGGTGATGTTGACGTTGATCAGCACCAGCCCCAGTTTCCGCAGCTCCGGCTCCAGCGACGCCAGAATGTTCTTCAAGAATTGTTCGCGGTGACGGGCAATGTCCTCGATCCGCATCGACGCAACCACTTCGCGCAACTGGCCGAAAATAATGTGCTCGACGCGCTGTTGGAGCTTGTTCATGTCCAGGCCTAGCAGTCGGATCGCCGCATTCTGCATCAGCTCGGGCTCGGTGCCGACGGCGATCGTGAAGACGCTGGGGACGTTGACGCGGATGTTCTCGATCGACAGGGCCCCCTTCAGGGGAATCTCGATCTGCATCGGCTCGAGCGTGAGAAAGGCATAATCCTGCACCAGGGGCATAATGAAAGCGGCGCCGCCGTGAATACAGCGGGCAGGCGCGTTGCCGCCCGACTTGCCGTAGATCACCAGGACTTTGTTGCTGGGGCACCGCTTGTATCGGCCGACGAACATGGTCATCAGAATCACGAAGACGATGACGACGAATAAGGCAAGAATTCCCAGCCATTCCATCGAGGAAATGTCCGAAACCTCCGCGAGACCGGTGAACACCGCCGCCAAAGCGGGATGCGAAATACAAAAGGCCATGTGGTTCAAACTCCTTCGTCAATCAGTGAATCAACCCGCTGCAAATGCTCCAACAGCCGATGCGTGCTCCGATCGCAGCCGACACTCACACTTCCAGATCCGGCAAATACTTCTCTGCGGAAACCACTTGCATGACATCCGAGTCCTGGACGGCAACGACGATCACCTTCTGGCCGGTGACGAGCGGTGCATCCTGCAATGTGATTGCGGGAAATTCCATCAGGCGTTGCTGCAGGCTGACGGTGATTTTGCCCTGCCCTTCGCTTTTCGCCGGAATGCCCAGGTAGACGGTTGCCATTTTGCCGACAGCCTGGTCGATGTCGATCGTGCCGTCGCTGTCCATGTTCGCCATCACGCCGAAGAGGCCTTCGATCACCGCCATCATGACAAGCGCCGCGCCGATCGCAATCGCCAGAGCGACAACCCCCGGCAGCTTTGCCGCCGTGGCGGCCAATCCCGCCAGCCCGAGCACAGTCGCTCCCGAGACGATCCCCTGGAAATTGAACAGGCTCGGCACCCAGCCAAGAGCCGAATGCCCGCTGTCCGCCTGTGGAGCGGCCATATGAGGCGCCGCCGAGTCGAGGGCCCGCTGCTCACCAGTGCCGCCAGCAGCATAAGCGTGCGGGCGCGTGCTTCCGCGAAGGCGATGAATCCCACGGGACACGGTTCCGTGATCGCCGGCGGCAGATCCTCCGTGTTGATGGTGTAGATGCAGTCCGTGCCCCGCTCCAAACGCCACGATGCTGAGCAGCAACTGTGCCAGGACCAGCGCCCCGCCAACCACGGCACACGTTAGGAACAGCATCGTCAGCATTTCGCTTTCGCCCTTTCTGAGCGAAAACCAGCTTAACAAAAAACCGGGGGTGCCTTGCAATTATTATTCGGAGCAAGAATTCCAACGCAAGAGCGGTCGAGTACCGGCAGAGCGCCGGCAAGACGCGATCAAGTCGGGGGGAGTTGAACTCCCCCGGGACCATCGTCATCCGCCATGGGCCAGAAGAACCCCTTGATGCATGTAGGATTACGGACACAGATCTGGATGTGGTTTTCTCCCGAATTGTGCTGCCGCCGGAAGACGGTTCAGGCGTATCGCTTGGTGAGCTTCTCACTGTCTTTGGTCAGAATGCCGGCCTTGATCAGGGACGCCCGGGCTTTGGTGGGATTGCCGCGAAGTGATAAATATCTCCATGGGCGTCACGCCGTTAGGGGAGCGGGGAAGATCAATTCACGAAGTTGGTCAGCGAAATCTGCCCGGATAGCGCGGAACTCTTCTTCAAAAGCGGCGTCCGCTGTACCGGCTGCCGAGGCCGCCGCCCGAACGCGGTCGCTCCGCTCGATCAATCGTACGAGCTCACTGAACCGTTTAGCGACGGCTCGTCGCCGCGCGAGCAGCGCGGGTCGATCAAGTCGAAGTGTCACGACCGTGAACTCGCCGGGTCGGGTACGCGGCTTGATCTCGAGATCCACGAATGCGTAGTGGTCATCGGGGTCGTCAACACAGGCATCAATGAAGCGGTAATCATCGGCGAGCTCCGCGTCGGTCGGCCACCGGTCGGCCTTGTACGTATTGCACTCGTTGCAGCAGTAGTGGAGGTTGCTGTACTCAGTGGCGAGCCGCGGGAAGAGCGACTTCGGCCGGAAGTGGTCGATCGTCATGTTACGCACGGAGCCGAATGTGGACTCGTGTGATCGACAGTAGCCGCAGCAATACCGGAAATCCTCACGCAGCAACCGCTTGTAGCGTCCAAATTCGGCGTAGTTCGGCGGATTATCGCGTCGGCGGAGGATCATCGTCGGAAGCCCCCTCACTTCGGTGCCAGAACTCGCGCCTCCAGCGCGTCGAGCTTTGCCCGCGACGCGTCTTTTCTGCGGTCGATGGTGCGGAACCATTCGCGAAACGGGTGGGTAGCGTCGGGCCGCGTCTCGTAGGCGTCAAAGATCGCCTTGATCTCTGCCAACTCCGTAGCGTCAGCAAGCGAAAGTCCACCATTCAGTTTTGCGGTGACCAGCTCTTGGTAACGTCGCAGCCGGAGACGCAGGTGTAGAGGCAGGTGCGGGGCCTCGCCGCCCAACGGATAGCCGGTAAACTTGCAACCGACGCCTAAACGATCTACCCCCTCGAACAGGATCAGTAGCTGCCGTTCCAACTTCGGTGTGAGGGCGTAGACGCGCAGGACTTCCGCGTCCATCGCAAGAAGCGCTTCGCGCACCGCTTTCTCATCCGCGCCGCCGAAGAACACAGTTTCCCTCGACTTCACCGCCTCTCTATAAGTGCGTGCGGCCTCAGCGATTGCTGCCGCATCATCGGGCGAGAGTTGAGGGATAGGAAACCGCCGCCATTCTTTCGGCAGGGTCTGCCGCTTGCCTGACATCGCAAATGCGAATGCATTTGCGATAGGCGAGTTGAGGATTGCCCACAGGACGTCCAGCGAGAGGTCTTGACGTTTTGGTCGAAAGACCAAGAAACGGCTCGCGATAGGTAGTCCGACGGTATCGATTGCTGCTTTCAGTCGCCACGGCTTTCGCGAAGCCGGCGCATAGTTGACAATAACCTGTGAGTGGCTCGGCTTTGCTCCTTCGCGCCGGAGTGTCGCCTTGGCATAGTCGACCCACACTGTGGCAGGCAGTCGCCAAATCGGGTAATCGTCATCTGCGCGGAGCACTGCCGGTCGCCAGCCGGTGCGCCGCGTACGGGATTCCACAATTCGACCGTCCAATTCGATCTTCGACTTGAACTCGAAACCTTTTTGAATGTCCACGCTCTCGCTGAGACGCGGCAAATCCCTCAGCGACTCCCATATTTCCTGCAAGTCGGCCAGGCGCAAACTGCAGTCCGTCGACAACACAAAGCTCGACTGTGGTACGCGTGCCTCCGCTGACGCTTGGAGGCGCTCCACGAACGCCGGCATGTCCCACTCGCGCACGCGGCGGTAATAGACGCCAGTGCGCAACGAAGGTTGACGCTTGCGACCGAGTAGTACAGCCGTCTCAACCGATGAGTTTTCGAACACCTTATCTGGAAAGAGGCAGATCTCGCGCAGCTCGAAGTGCTTGAGCAGCCGATCGCGCAATGGTTTGGCTCCCTTGCCGTTCAGAGCCAGTTGCGGCACCACAAACCCAAAAACGCCGCCATCTGGCAGACTGTCGATCGTACGCGAGAACAACTCGACCGCCTTGTTGGCATGGCCGATTCCTAAACCCGGTAGTCGCTTGTAGTGACGAAGTTCCGCGGGAGTAAAGTCCTCAAACGGTGGGTTAGACAGCACTATGCCCGCCCGTTTGACCTGCCGTGCCAAGTCGTTGCCGGCGAACATGTCAGCGGCGACCAAGTTCCAGCCGTTCGGATGTGGCACATCGGCCAACGTTAGCGACAGCCTGCCGATTTCCCGCGCGAAGTCATCGACCTCCACGCCGTGGATGTGGTCACGCAGATAGCGATGCCGCGTTCTGTCCTCCGACGGCCCGTCGTACAACTCCCGCAGGAGGCGCACACCGGCCACCAAGAACGCGGAGTGCCCGCACGCGGGTTCCAAGATATGACGCCTATCCGGCGGAAACTCCTCGATCCACGGCGCGAGTTGCCACACCACGTAGTCGACGAGCCACGGCGGGGTACTGTGGGTACCGAGCGCCTCGCGTGTGTCTGTCGAGACTAGAGTGTTCTCGTAGACGTATGCGAGCGACTCGGTGGTGACGTTTGCCAGCGACGGAAATCCCGCCGCCCGCGCGGCCGCCGCGGCAATCGCCGTGCGTTCCTTCGCCGATGACATTACCGGTGCATTGGCGCGGTAGTGCCGTGCCACCCGATCAAAGACATCCTCGGGATCCGCCACATCCACGTTCTTGAACGAAGGCACACTCTTGTCGCGGAGCAGTCGCGCCGCGAGCAACCAAAAAACAGACTGAAATAGCCAGCGCGCAAAAGCTTTCGACGGCTGGCTGTCGGGCATCGCGTTGTGCACCACATTCAGTAAGGCCTCGACCAGCGCACCGAGCCGCTGGCCAGTCTCGCGCTCCAGCATGGGCATAAGGCCGAGGTCGACAAAGTCGAGCTGTCGGCCCGCGTCAAATTTTGCCGAGGTCTTTGCCTGGTAAATACGTTGCGGGGCGAAGTCGTCCCGGCGCGCGTCGAAAAAGTTTGGGATGTGGCGAGCCTCAACGGTTTCCAGCAGGCGGCTCCCGGTTACCTCGTGCTGATACCACAACAGACGGCCGCCAGAGCACCCGAAGAGAATTGGTGCCCCCAGGCTTCGGAAGGGCAGCGCATCATGAGCTGCGGAGCCGACCGGCAAATCGGCGGCTGCCAGGCATGCGGAGCGAGCGTCCGGTGGGTTTTGCGAGAACGCGGCCCAAGCGACCAGTTGCGTCTGAGCATCGTGCTGAAAGGGGTAGTTGGGGCGCAGCAGCGACGGCTCGTACCCGCACTCCGGCAGATACTTCATAAGGCTGGCAGCATCAACGGCCTCACCGACGATTTTGGTCTCCTTGACTCCAATGATACCTCCTGAGCGCGGCAACCGCTCCTGGCCCATAGACGATCCTCAGATCGACTTTTTCTGGCTCAGTGCGTGAACTGGCTCGGCGCTTCCGCCCGCCGTCGCAGGAAGCGGGCCATAACGGGATCCCGCGTCCGGTGTCGCCGCTTCGGGCTCGATGCCGATTTGCCATATCCGATCGACTCGCGACGTGTGTAGTCTACCAGCATAAAAATCCGGTTTCTTGGCTCGGGGCATGACGTGGCATCGGCATCTTGCCCATGATCGCGGTACACCGCGAGGTCGACCCGTAATCCGGTCGAATAAACCCGAGCGCAGCGAGCTCTGCCTGAACGATCACAACGGATCGCTACGCTCTTGCTTGTTTGTGCCGAGTACCGACCAACCCCGCGGCGTACCGCGGCCATGGGCAAGATGCCCATGCCACGTCAATTCAAGCACAAACCGTGTCACACGCCAAAACTGTTCGCGCAAAGCCGGTGTAGCAGAGAAGCCGCGCTGCAAGCTTTCGGAACGCCCGCCTCCGAACGTCACAAGCATCCCAAGCTACCAGAAGGGTTCCCGATGGAGCGGCAGAGGAACCGTTGGGCAAGAAATTGCTTCTCCGAGCAGGCGTAAGCCACTACACTGACCGCCCCGTGCTGACGGCGTTCATCGAGAGAATCGATCGGCAGGAGCGGCGATGTGGTGAATATCCCTAAACGTACCATCTATGGCCTGCTGAGCGCTTCAAGCGCCCGGTATCCCGATCGCCCGGCCATCATCGCGGAAGACCGCGATCCGATGACCTTTCGGGGATTGCTCGATCACATCGATGATCTGCGCGGCAGGCTGGGTGCGATGGGACTCGGCCCGGCCAGCCGCGTTGCGATCGTTCTTCCCAATGGGCCCGAAGCGGCCGTGGCGTTTCTCGCGGTCGCCTCATTCGCCATGGCGGCACCGCTGAATCCCGCGTACCGCGAATCAGAATTGGAATTTTACTTTTCCGATCTGCGCGCGGATACGGTCATTGTACTCGCGGAGGACAGCATCGCGGCGACGAACGTCGCCCGCGCGATGAAGATTCCCCTGCTGCGCGTTGCGATCGACCCATATTCTGCAGCGGGCTCTTTACAACTGACCGATTGCCCCAGCAGCGCCGCGTCAGCCCGGGAGGATGTCGACTCAGATCAGCCAGCTTTGATGTTGCATACTTCGGGCACGACCTCACGGCCCAAACTCGTTTCGCTGACACAAGCCAATCTCGCGGTCTCCGCAACGAATATTCAGAACTGGCTCGGGCTGTCGCCGGCGGATCGATGCTTCAATATCATGCCGCTGTTTCATATCCACGGTCTGGTCGGCGCCCTGCTGTCGAGCCTTGCCGGCGGCGGCAGCGTGATCTGCAGCGAGGGTTTTGTTGCCACGAAATTCCTGGCGGCGTTGCGCCGGTCATCTCCCACGTGGTACACGGCGGTGCCGACCATGCACCAGGCGATCGTCGCCCGCGGCCAGGCCGATCCGTCGCTCTGCGCTTCGACATCGTTGCGGCTGATTCGCTCTTCATCAGCAGCGTTGCCTCCGCAAGTCGGCGCGGCCCTCGAGCAGCTCTTTGGCGTGCCGGTCATCGAATCCTACGGAATGACCGAAGCTGCGCACCAGATGTGCTGCAACCCGCTGCCGCCGGCAGCGCGAAAGTTCGGCTCGGTGGGATTGCCTGCCGGGCCGGAAGTTGCCGTCATGGACGAAAGCGGCCGACTGCTGCCCTGCGGCGCAACCGGCGAGGTCGTCATCCGCGGACCGAGCGTGATCCGCGGTTACGTGAACAACCCCGAGGCGAATCGCTCCGCTTTTCGCGATGGTTGGTTCCGTACCGGCGACCTGGGCAGGGTGGAGGCGGACGGATATCTGTTTCTTGCTGGCAGGATCAAGGAGATCATCAACCGGGGAGGCGAGAAGATCTCACCGCGCGAGGTGGATGAAGTGTTGCTGGATCATCCGGCTGTCGCGACAGCCGTCACCTTCGCGATGCCCGATGCGCGGCTGGGCGAGGAGATCGCGGCAGCGATCGTTCTTCGAGCGGGGGCAGCCGTCACCGAGCAGGCGATGATGGAATTTGCCGCCGCGCGGATCGCTGAATTCAAGGTGCCGCGCCGCATCATCTTTGTAGACGAAATCCCCAAAGGCCCCACCGGCAAAGTTCAACGCATCGGGCTTGCCCGGCAACTGGGAATCGAGTCTTCCGTTTCCGCGCCGGTGCTGCCCAGCCTGCCGTCCGATCGCCCGCTGAATGGCGACGAGGCGGCGCTGGCATCGATCTGGCGCGAAGTTCTCAACGTCTTGTCGGTCAGCGCCAATGACGATTTTCTGCTTCTTGGCGGTGATTCGCTGCTCGCGACACAAGTAATTTCGCGTGTTCAATCCCGTATGGGAAGAACGCTTCCGATCATCGCCTTCTTCATCTCGCCGACGCTCGCGTCCGTCGCTGCCGCGATCACCTCTGCCGTACCTGAGCAGGAAGGTGCGCGATGACCGCCTCACGAGAAGCGCATTTTAATGCGGACGATCAACGGGTGCCTCGGTAATGAAGACCGCCGATCTGAGCACCGTCCTCCCCTCTCACCATCCCGCGCCAAACTCCTTGGTGGCCACCGCATCGCTCGCGCAGCGCCGGCTGTGGCTCACTGACAAGTTAACGCCGGGCTCACCGCTTTTTAACAATGCTCACGGCATCCGATTTCGCGGCGTGCTCGATCCCGATCGACTGCAGCGCGCGATCATTGCCGTTGCCGAAAGACACCAGCCGCTGCGAATGTATTTTGTCGATTCCAATCCCGCATCAGACAGCGGCCCATCCGCGCGTATCTTCCCCCAACCCAGGACGAATTTATCGGTGGTGGATCTCACTCAGTTGGCCGCGAACCAGCGTCAGGATGAAGCCAATCGGCTGGCGATCCAGTTTGCCCGCGAGCCTTTCGATCTGGCGGCTGGTCCACTGTTCCGCACCTGTCTGCTGCGGCTCGGTGCCGAAGAACACCTGTTGGTTTTCATCATTCATCACATCATTTCCGACAGATGGTCCGTCGGCATTTTGATGCGCGAGCTCGCCTGGTTTTATTCGGATTCGCCCGGACCGTCTCCGCTTCAGCCGATTACCTTTGGCTATACGGATTTCAGCGACTGGCAAATTGAGCAACAGACACATCCCGCCGCCTCGGGCGATCTGCAGTACTGGCGAGAATTGCTGAGCGGCGCCCCCCCTTTTCTCGATCTGCCGGCCGATCATGCCCGCCCGGCCACGTTCACGTTCGAAGGCGCAGTTCACGTCGCTTCAATCGAGCCGGATCTGACCGGAAGGATCAAACGTATCGGGCTGGCGCAAGGTGCGACGCCATTTATGACGTTCCTGACGGCGTTTCTGGTGCTGCTTCATCGGATCACGCAACAAGCGGATCTTGTCATCGGCACGCCGGTGGCTGGACGAAACCGGCTGGAAGCCGAGCGGCTTATCGGCTTTTTCGTGAATGTTCTTCCCGTCCGGGCCCAGTTGAATCGCGCTCAATCGTTCAGCGACAATCTGAGATCCGTGCGATCGACGGCTTTGGACTTGCTCGCGCATCAGGAAACTCCATTTGATCGGATTGTCGAGGCGGTCTGCGAGGATCGCGACCAGAGCCGTCATCCGCTATTTGATGTTGTCTTCAACTTTCACAATGTCCCACCCGCCTCCCCCTGGAATGGAGATCTTCGAGCCGAGTTGGAGGAAATTCGCGTCGGCGTCGCGCGCCATGATCTCACGCTGACGCTTCGACCGTCGCCCGGCGGCGGGATGTGTTGCGAATTTGAATATTCGCGCGAACTGTTCGAAGCCGCCACGATCGCGCGCCTTGCCGACCAGTTTCTGAGATTGCTCGAAAGCATCGCTGGCGACCCTGCCTGCCCGATCGCAAAGCTGCCGATGATCGATGCTGCCGAACGGCAGCTGATTCTGGAACAGTGGAGCGGACGTACCGCAACAGCGGCGGCCAAATACTGTGTTCACGAATTGTTCGAGCGGCAGGCCGCCGTTACGCCCAACCAGGATGCCGTTGTCTGCGGGCTCGAGCGGCTCACATACGCCCAGCTCAATCGCCGTGTCAATCAGCTTGCCTGGCGCTTGCGCGCCGCCGGCGTTGGCCCCGAAAAGCTGGTGGCGATTTGCCTTCGCCGCACACTTGAGCTTCCGATTGCCGTTCTGGCCGTGCTGAAAGCCGGCGGCGCCTATGTCCCGCTGGATCCGGCGTACCCCGCGTTGCGTTTGACCCACATGATGGAGGTCGCGCAGCCCAGTGTGCTTCTGACGCAGCGAGAGCTCTCCAAAGCGTTTGGGGCGGAGCCGGGTCGCGCCCTGATTTGCATGGACGAGGCGCCTCTGGGAGACGCCCAGCGCGACGACAACCCCCCGAACGTCGTCGGGCTGTCAAATCTGGCCTATGTCATCTTCACTTCAGGTTCAACCGGACGGCCCAAGGGTGTCGCAATTGAGCATCGGGGTCCAGCGGCGCTGGTGGAATGGGCGAAGCGGATGTTTGATGAGAAGGAAACCGGCGGAATGCTCTTTTCCACGTCGGTCTGTTTTGACGGCTCGGTCTTTGAGTTCCTTCCGCCCCTCACGCGCGGCGCAAAAATCATTATCGTGCCCAACATTCTCGAGCTCCCCGAGGCGCCGGCGGCGGAAGAGGTAACGTTCATCCACACCGTGCCCTCTGCCATGACAGAACTGATCCGCATGGGTGGCGTGCCCGCCTCCAGCCGGGCGATCGGTCTGGGCGGCGAATCGATGCCCGCCGCGCTCGCGCGGCAATGCTACGCCCTGCCCCAAATTCGCACCGTTTATAACATCTACGGCCCCACCGAAGACACCGTCTGTTCCACTTCCTGCATCGTTCCAACGACGGGCAGGACCGCCCCATCGATCGGCCGGCCCATTCCGGGTTCACACACCTACATCCTCGATTCGGATTTGCAGCCGGTGTCCGTTGGAGCAATCGGCGAGCTTTATCTGGGTGGCAGCAAATTGGCGCGCTGTTATCTGCATCGCGCCGATCTAACGGCTGAGCGATTTCTGCCCAGTCCCTTCCATCCTGGCGACAGACTCTACCGCAGCGGCGATTTGTGCCGGTGGAACCGCGACGGATCGATTCATTATCTCGGCCGAATCGACCAGCAGGTAAAATTACGCGGCTTTCGAATTGAGCTGGGGGAGATTGAAACCGTGCTGGGAACTCACCGCTCGGTCTCTCAATGCCGGGTCATCGTCCGCGGCGACAGCTCCGATCGGCAACTGGTGGCTTACATCGTGCCCAACGCCGGTGCTTTGGAGCCGGTGGAACATCTCCGAAACCACCTCGGCAAACATTTGCCCGGCTACATGATCCCGTCGGCGTTCGTATTTCTGGAATCGATGCCGACGACACTCAACGGCAAGATTGACACCGCCGCATTTCCCGCGCCGAACCGTTCGGCGAGAGTGCCGCGCACCGAAATGGAGCGCGCATTGGCGTCGATCTGGCAGCACGTTCTGGGGGTAGGCGACATCAGCATCGACGAATCGTTTTTTAATCTGGGCGGCGATTCGTTTCGCGCGGTTCGACTCATGCACGAGGTGAAACAGCGCATCGGCCGTGCTGTGCCGCTATCGAAGCTCTTTAGTGCGCCGACAGTCGAACGTTTTGCCGCGATGCTTTCCGATCAGACGGACCCTGCGGCCGCATCAGCCCCATCGGAAACCCTGGTGTTCCCTTTGCGCGCCGCGGGTAAACGCCGGCCGCTGTTTTGTGTTCCCGGCGCCGGCGGAAATCCGGTGAAATTCAATCCGCTGGTCCCCCTGCTCGACCGGGAGCAGCCGGTCTATGGATTCCAATGGCCTGGGTGGGAAACGCAGTCTCAAGCAATATCCACCCTCGAGGCGGTCGCCGCGCTATTCGTATCACAAATTCGCCAAGTCCAGGCCAGCGGACCGTATCGACTGGCGGGTTATTCAGTTGGCAGCAGCGTGGCGTTCGAAATGGCGCAACAGTTAGTGGCCCAACAGCAGAAGGTGGAACTGCTGGTTCTCTTCGACGGATTTGCCCCGGCCGCATTCCAGCCCCGCCCGCGTTGGCAAAAGCTGCTGATCCATGCGGGGCAGATCGTGAACAATCGACCGCGCGCCGCGGCAGAATACGCCATTGATCGAATGAAGAGCTTTGCCCGAACGATTTTGGCACTTCCCGATGGCGTTGCGCCCCCACCGCCAGTTGTGGACGATCCCGAACTGGCCGAGTCGATCGAGCGAGTGATGCTTGCCGCCAACGACGCCTGGCGCCGCTATCGCCCGCGTCATTACCCGGGGACCGTCGTGCTCCTGCAGGCCACGCAACCTGCAGACTGGCTAAAATTCGTTGTCGGCGGGCCGGCCAACGGATGGGCGGAACTTGCTGATCGCGTGGAGATTCATCCTGTGCCCGGCAAACATCTGACAATGTTCCAAAAGCCGAATTTGCTCAGGCTCGCCGACGAACTCAATCGCTGCCTGGAAAGGCTTGGCGACTGAGGCATCGTTGATTTAGCGCGCCGCGCAGGGATCGAACCTGCCGCTTCTCGATTTGGAATCGAGCGTTCCGCCATTGGAACTTGCGGCGCGTGAGGAAGTTTCAGCAGACTCGGGCGAGGCCGTGCAACGCACGGCTATACCGCCAGCAAGCTCGGCGGCTACACGGGGACGGTATACCCGAATCAAACCGCGTCTATGCGCAGGGAGGGATTCGAACCCCCGTAGGCCCGTTGAGAGCCGGCGGGGTTACGGCCCGCCGCGTTTAACCACTCCGCCACCTGCGCGAATTTCATCCTCGTCTCCTCGTCCTCTTACATTCCTCAGGCCGCGTACTGGAATCGAACCAGTGACCGGTCGCTTACGAGGCGACTGCTCTTCCGACTGAGCTACCGCGGCGTATGTATTCAGCCGTCACTTACCCCTCTCCCGGTAATCCGGGAGAGGAGTGAAGTGAGGGGGACTCGAGAACCAACGGCGCGCGACGTTCGAAATCACCCTCACCCCTTCCCTCTCCCGGGGTACCGGGAAGAGGGGGTAAGCGGCGTCAATCTCAAGCAAAAACACGTCACGCGATGATCCGGCTTACGACGCCCGAACCTACCGTTCGCCCGCCTTCACGGACGGCGAAGCGCAGCTTTTCATCCAACGCGACGCCGCTCGCCAGCGCCACTTCTGCGGTGACGGTGTCGCCGGGGAGAACCATCTCCACGCCATCCTTGGGCGTGACGATGCCCGGGACATTTCCGGTCCGGAAGTAGAACTGCGGCTGGTACCCGGTGAAGAACGGCGTGTGACGGCCGCCCTCCTCCTTGCCCAGCACGTACAGTTCCGCGAGAAACCGCGTGTGCGCACTGACCGTCGCGGGCGCAGCCAGCACCTGGCCGCGCACGATCTGGTCAGCGTCGATACCGCGGAGCAACAGCCCCGCGTTATCGCCGGCGATTGCCTCATCCAACAGCCGGTGGTTCTGCTCGATGTCGCTCACGACGGTCGCACACGTCGGTCCAAGCCCGATCAGCTCGACGGGCTGGCCCTTGCGGATCCGCCCCGCCTCGACGCGGCCGGTCGCCACGGTGCCACGCCCCTTGATGGCGTAGACACCTTCGATCGGCATGAGGAACGGACGGTCGACTTCGCGCTGCGGCTGCGGCACGTACGCGTCGAGCGCCATCACCAGCTCATCGATCGAAACACATGCCGCGTCGTCGACCGGATCGCGGAGAGCGGGAAGCGCGCTGCCGCGAATCACGGGGACCTCGTCGCCGGGGAATCCGTACTTCGTGAGCAGTTCCCGCACTTCCAGCTCGACCAGGTCGAGCAGCTCCGGGTCGTCCACCAGATCGACCTTGTTCATGAACACGACGATCCGCGGCACGCCGACCTGCCGCGCCAGCAGAATGTGCTCGCGCGTCTGCGGCATCGATCCGTCCGCCGCCGAGACCACCAGTACCGCCGCGTCCATCTGCGAGGCCCCGGTGACCATATTCTTCACATAGTCCGCATGCCCCGGGCAATCGACGTGGCCGTAGTGACGCGCATCCGACTCATACTCGACATGCGCGGTAATCACCGTGACGGTCTTCGACTCATCGCGCCGGACACCGCCCTTGGCGATCTCGTCATAACCTCTGGCCTTCACCGAGCCGGGGAAACGATGCGCAGACCGCGCCGTCAGAGCTGCCGTCAGCGTCGTTTTTCCATGGTCGATGTGACCAATGGTTCCAACATTCACATGGGGCTTGATTCGCTCAAACATCAGCTTCGCCATGACAATCCTCCAAAAAACCGTGCGTGCCGTGACTTGACAGCACTTTGTATGTCTATTCCGTTGATCTCAATCACTTCGCAAAGCAACGTGGCCGCGTTCGACGCGGACATCCGCCATGAAGTCGCGTCTGCCCCCTCTCCCGGGGTACCGGGAGAGGGGGAAAGCGGTCCAGCTCTGTGAAACTGCCGTCAAGCAAAACGCCCCGCGCTGCGCGCAGACGTTCAGCCGCAGTTTCGAGGGCGGACCTTCGTCTGCCTGACGAAAACGAACCAACAAACGCGGTCCAACTTCTTCCCAGTTCTATAGTAACGCTTACTTTCGACCGGGAAGAACTCCCGGCCGCGGACGGCGGGAGCTATGGGCGCGTGGTGACGCCCAATGTCGTATACACGGTTTGCCCTTCGGCGACCGTGTATGTTGCATTGGATGTTTGCCAATATTGCCGCATGGGATTCTCCATCGACACAACGTGCCGACCGGTTCAATTATTCCTCAGTCGCCTTAAAAATTCAAGTGCAAAATATTGCGGGGTTCTCTATTACAATGACATCATTATGAACAGACTCCTACTTCTTACGGCGATGATTTCATTGCTTGGACTGCCGCCGGGTGCCGGCGCCGATGAGACGCCGGCGACGCAGCCGAGCGAGAGCGGGCAACATGCGGGGCATTTCGAAGGGACGATCAGATTCAAGCTCGATTACCTGTTGTTCCTTCCCGCCGCGTATGGCCAGGACCCGGACAAGAAATGGCCGTTGATCTTCTTTCTGCACGGCTCGGGGGAGCGCGGCAACAACGTGAAAATGGTCAAGGCGCATGGGCCGCCGAAGATTGCGGAGACAAATAGAGATTTCCCGTTCATCGTGGTTTCGCCGCAGTGCCCGCCGAATGACGGATGGAAGCCGATGGAACTCAACCTGCTGCTCGATCGGATTCTTGCCGGCTATCGCGTCGATGCGGATCGGGTCTACCTGACCGGCCTGAGCATGGGCGGCTTCGGCACGTGGGACTGGGCATGCCAAAACGCCGATCGCTTTGCCGCGATCGCGCCGATGTCTGGCGGCGGGAACACGTCGCTGGTGCGGAGGATCAAAAATCTGCCGATCTGGGTCTTCCATGGCGAGGCCGATCCGGTTGTGCCCGTCGCGAAAAGCGAGGAGATGGTGGCAGCCCTTCAGAAGGAGGGCGCGGATGTGAGGTTCACTCACTATCCTGGCGTCGGTCACGACTGTTGGACGCAGTCATACAACAATCCGGAACTGTACACGTGGTTCCTTTCGCATCGTCGCGGCGAAGTTCGCCGCGCCGAGACCCAGCCGGCCGGAAAATGATCGACCTGCGCGTTCGATTTTGCTGGCAGGCGATCGCGTCGCTCCTCTTTGCACCGGTTGCGCGAAGCAAAGAGATGGCAAGACTTCTCGCAGACCGTCGGCGCATCAGTTGGACAACTGGTCAAACGAAACATTGAGGACTCCGAAAATCCGGTTGCCTGCGTGTGAGGCAGCGAACTCCGCAAAATCCGCCCAAAGTGGAACACCGTATTAAAATAAATCGCATTTTGAGTGAATCTATGCCTTTTTTGATTGACTAGGGGCAGTCCCTACCTTTAAAAGAGCGTCTGCAGCGTGCACAACGGTGCGAGCCACGCCTAAACCCGCCCAAACCGTGCCGTGAGCTTTGAAAGCCGGGAATGAACTGTCGTAAACCCTTACCTGCGGTGAGCATTGGTTTGGCAGTCTGCAATGGAGAACGGTATCTCCGCGCAGGGATCGATTCACTGTTGAGTCAGACGTACCGCGATCTCGAATTGATCATTTGCGATAACGCGAGCAACGATCGCACGCAGCAGATTTGCCGCGACTTCGCGGCGCACGATGGTCGGATCCGCTATTATCGCAGTGAATACCGCCTCAGCTCGGCAGAGAACTGTAATCGAGCGTTTAATCTCTCACGGGGGCACTACTTCAAATGGGCGGAAGCAGACGACCTGTACGAGCCGCAACTGCTGGAGCGATGCATTTGCCAACTGGAAGCGGAACCGACCGCGGCAATGGTGTTTACCCGCACACACGTGATTGATCCCGCCGGCAACGTCATTTCAGACGATGGTTGTCCTCTGGCCACCGACTCACCGAGCCCGGTGCGTCGTTATCGTGAGTTGATCTGCGCGGAAGACCGCAGTCACGATGCGTCCGAAATTTTTGGTCTGTATCGACGGTCGGTGCTGGCTCGGACCAATCTGTTGGAGAGAGTCTGCCATGGCGAGAGCCTCCTGCTCGTGAGATGTGCGTTGATGGGGCGATTCATCCGTATTGATGACGGTCTGCTCCTGAAGCGCGATCGCGGCTCCCGATCGACGCGCCCGCAGCCCAGCCAGATTCAACACGAAAGTGTTCTTGCTCGCCTGATCAGCGCGAGAGCGACCTTTCCCGCCACATCTTCTCATGCATC
>Ga0302325_10008954_pt1 | contig 21958 bp, 19 predicted proteins | sample Palsa_T0_2_FD_201948 | JGI IMG/M metagenome (GOLD analysis project Ga0302325, IMG submission 201948) | Peat permafrost microbial communities from Stordalen Mire near Abisko, Sweden - Palsa_T0_2 | ecosystem: Environmental > Terrestrial > Soil > Palsa > Peat permafrost | place: Sweden: Abisko...
CCAGCATTGCACGGTGCCCCCCGACAGCAGCGCGCAGGCGGAGGTGCTGCCGACGGAGACGGCCGTGGCGCCTGTGAGACCGGCGACCGCGACGGGCGTCGACGAGCATTGCCCGTTGGAGCAGGTGTCCGGCCCGGTCGTCGTCCCGTTGCCCAGTTCGCCGTATTTGTTGTCTCCCCAGCATTGCACGGTCCCTCCCGAAAGCAGCGCGCAGGCGGAGTAATAGCCGACAGAGACGGCCGTCACGCCACTCAGGCCCGAGACCACCACGGGGGTCGTTGAGCAGGGAATGGTCTCGCCACAGCCACCGTCTTCCGCCCCCTGGCAACCAAGCTCGCCGTAGTAGTTCTGCCCCCAGCACCGCACGGTGCCCCCCGAGAGCACTGCGCAGGCGGAATCTCCAGCGGCGGAGACGGCCGTGGCACCCGTCACGCCGCTGAGTGCGACGGGCGTTGACGAATTGATCGTTGTGCCGTTGCCAAGCTCGCCGTCGAGGTTCGGCTCACTTCTCGTCGATGTGGCGGAGGGCCTCGAGCTTCGCCTTCTGCACCCAGGGCTTCGTGTCGCCTGCGGGATCAATCTCCGCGGCGCGATCGAAGGTACGGACGCACTCGACCCAGTCCCCCACGTCGCACGCATGGAGGGCCATGCGGCGGAAGGCGTCGGCCGTCTCCTGAGGGGTGAGCTCGGGGGCCGCGACGGGGTGGTCGAGCTTCGGCTCCGGGACGTCCGTGTCCGCGAGCGCCGGGCGGTGGCGGTCGCGAAGCAAGCCAGCGAGCAACCCGACGAGGGCGGCGAGGCCCACCGCGGCGTAGGCGGTCCACGAGTCGCGAAGCGTGCGGCGGGCGGTGGTGAGCTCGTTGCGCGCGGTCTGGAACGCGATGCGCAGGCGCTGCGCGACGTCGCTCTGCGGGATGTCGTCGATCTCGGCCCGGAGGATGGCGACCTGGCGGCGGCTCAGGGTGGGTCCGTCGAACGCGCGGCGGACGAAGTCGATCTGGCGTCGCCGGTCGATGGAATCGACGACGTCGTCGGCCGAGGCGCCCAACTCCGCACGCTCGTCGGGGTTTTCGTCGGGCCCCACGTCAAAGAGGCGGACCCTGCGGCGCCTCCGGATGCAATCGATGGCAACGAAAGTAGCCATCTTGCGCACGAGCGCGATGCACGCTGGCAGCGTCGCCGGGGGGTCGTCGATGGTCAGCGCTCTCGCGAGCACCTCCTGGGTCAAGTCCTCGACCTCTTCGGACGGCACGCGGTGCTTCCAAAGCACTGCGGCAATCGCGGAGCGCACTTCAGGACGCGCGAGGATCATCTCCGACGGCGACGCCGCCGGCACCTTGGGGGACACGAGAGATTCGCCTTGCATGTCTTGGTAGTCGTTTGACGACGCCCTTTGTACTGGAGAAATTTTCGGCTACCCGCGAAGTGGGCGAAATCTCGAGACAATTTGGTCGCATTTTTCCGGTTCCCCCGAGCCTTCTTCGCGCTTCGAAGCACCCGGCAAATCTCACTAGAGGCCGCCTTCACGGATTGACGGGCGCTCCGCGCGGAACGAGGGCTCTCCTTGCCGAGACGACGGGCGTCTCGCTTGGAACGAGGGGTCTTCTGCGCGGGATGGCGGGCGTTCGGCCTGGAGTGAGGGCCCTTCTTCGCGGGAGGATGCCCCTCCTTCGCGCGATGCGAGACCCCGTGCACCACACGACGGCTCTCGTCCTCGGGATGCCGGGCGTTCTGCGCCTGATGAAGAGCTTCCTCCGGGAGATGACGACCTTCCTTCCGGGGACGACGGCGTTCATTCCATTGATGGGGCGCCTTCTCCGCCTCGTGAGAAGGTCCCTTCGGGAGAGAACGGCCTTCATTCGCGGTTTCGTGGGCCTCACAAGGAAAATGGAGGCCGTGAGACCGCGAATGGAGCCCTTGATACCGCGAATGGAGGCCGTCCTCCCCGGTTTGATCGGCTTCCTACCGCCTTCGAGCAAGCTGCTCCTCGGTGTGAAGCACGTTGTCCGTCACTCGCGGCGCTCGGTCCGGCCGGCGAACGGCGTCGCGCCGCGAGGAAGACGGCCCATGACGGCCTTTCGAGAAATCGTAAGTACAACGTGCCTCCTCGAACGACTTAGTCATTGAAGGAACGGGACCGCGGAGCGCGCCGCCCCGCGCGTCATCGTTCTTGACCAGTCGTATCCAACGGAGAAAAGTCATGAAGACGAACAGCACCACTTTGAAGACGCGCGACACCGCAGTGATGGCGGGCATCGACAAACACATCACCACGCCCATCACGATCAACGGCACGTCCTACACCCCGGCCGCTCTCAAGGCCGTCTTTCAGTCTCAGATCACCGCTCTGGACAACAACGACGCGCTCCACAAATCGTTGGCGGACGCGGTGGCGAACGCGAAGGCGCTCGCGAAGACGGTGGGCAACATGTACTCCCTCCTCCGCTCCGCGATCATTTCGCAGTACGGCAAGAACGCGAACTCCGTCCTCAACGACTTCGGCATGACCACGCCCAAGGTGGCCGGGGCGAAGACGGTGGAGGCCAAGGCCACGGCTGCGGCCAAGCGCACCGCGACACGCGCGGCGCGTCACACCATGGGGGCCGTTCAGAAGAAGGCGGTGACGGGCAACGTGGTCGGCATCACCGTGACCCCGGTCGTCTCTGGGCCCGCGGCGCCTCCGCCCGCCACGACCCCGACCACGCCTGCGTCACCCGTCGCCGCCCCGGTTGCGGCGGGCTCCACCGCCGGTGCGACGACCCCCGTCGCTTCGGGCGGGACAACGACGCACTCGTAAGGGGCGCGCGACGCCGGCGCACGTGACGTGGCGTGCGCCGGCGCCGACCAGGGGTATCCTTGCCGTGGGGGAGGGTCACACCATGGCGCCGCTTCGCTCGTGTGCTGGTTGCTCGCGTCACGTGCGCGTCAGCGAGCAGGCGTGTCCATTCTGCGGCCGGGAGCTGGACGACGCGTTCCGTTCGGTACCGAGCCCGCGCACGCTCGTGGGGCAGTCCCCGACGGGACGTCTCTCGCGGGCGGCGCTGTTCGCGCTCGGAGCCGGTGGCCTCACCATCTCATCGGCTTGCAGCTCCAATCGAGCCACGTCGGCCACGAGCGAGTCGGAGGCTGGGTACGACGCGGAGACGGAGGACGCGGGCCCCGTGACCACAATTGGTTTCTACGGGTGCGCCCCGTGCCCTGGTCCAGATGTGGACACGGAAGAGGACTTCACGAGTCCGTGCAAGGCCGGCTTCTACCAGGGGTCCTTCACCGGGAGCTACTCGTCGCACCTGGTCCTCGGCATCCCGCTCGCCGTGAGCGGCAACGTGGACCTCACGCTGGATCAGCAGGGGTCGTCCACCCAGATGTGCGGGATCGATGTTCAGGGCGAGGGCGTCACCCTCGAGCACTGCAACGATGTCTTCACCGTGTCGCGCGGAACCATCACTGGCGTGGCCAACGGGATCACTGATGCGGGCGCCTTCGGCTACCCGATTTACTGCACGATGACCGGCACGCTCGACTGCGCCAAGATGGTGCTCGACAACGGCTGGATCGAGTGCACGTACTGCGCCGTTGGCGTGATCACGGATGGCGGCGGCGCCGCCAAAGGCGATCCCCTCGCCACCTGCGAAGGCGCGGGTGGAAACTTCGCGGGCGTGCTCCAGGCCAACTACGACACGTCCACGTTGTCGTTCACGGATGGCGTGTGGAACGGCGCCGAGGACCTCTGCACCGGCATCGGCGGCACGTCCACGGCGTCCTGCAACGACGGTGGCTCGCCGGGCCCCGAGGGCGGGCCCCCGACCGATTACCTGCAACCGGCGGACGGCGGCTACGGTCTCGCCCCGAATTATGGCGGCGCCGGCAACTGGAGCGCCAGTTGCCTCGATTGCGAACACGATTAGCTAACCGAGCCCCGCCTGCTTCAAGAGCGGTGCGATCTCGGGCCTGCGCCCTCGAAACGCGACGAACAGATCCATCGCCTCGCGCGACCCGCCTTGCGCCAGGATCGTGTCGCGGAAGCGATGGCCCGTCTCGGGAGCGAAGCGCGTCTCCTCGAAGGCCGCAAACGCGTCGGCCGAGAGCACTTCGGCCCATTTGTACCCGTAGTAGCCGGCCGCGTACCCCCCCGCGAAGACGTGCGCAAAGCTCTGCGGCATCCGGTTGTACGGCGGGGGAAGGAGCACGCTGACGGCGGCGCGCACCGCGTCCAGGGTGCCCTGCACGCGGGCCCCGCTGCGCGGATCGTGGTCGCGGTGGAGGCGCAGGTCGAGGAGCGCGAACTCGAGCTGGCGCACCGTGGCCAGGCCCGACTGGAACGTGCGGCTTGCCTGCAGCTTGGCGAGCAGCGCGTCAGGAAGAGGCTGGCCCGTTTGCCAGTGCCGCGCGAACTCGCGCAGCGTGGGGCCGTGGTAGCACCAGTTCTCCATGAACTGGCTCGGGAGCTCCACCGCGTCGCGCGCGACGCCGTGGATGCCCGACACCGCCGCCTCGTCCACCTGTGTCAGCAAGTGGTGCAGGCCGTGGCCGAACTCGTGAAAGAGCGTGAGCACTTCTTGGTGAGTGAGGAGGGCCGGCTGTCCCGGGAGCGGCGGGGCGAAGTTGCACGTGAGGTAGGCGACGGGCCTCTGCAGTCCTGCGCGCGCCCGGCGCCGCGTGATGCACTCGTCCATCCACGCGCCGCCACGCTTGTCTTCGCGCGCGTACGGGTCCAGGTAGAAGAGGCCGATCCGCGCGCCGTTCGCGTCGCGCACGACGTACGTGGTGACGTCGGGGTGCCACGTCGCGATCCGGCCGGCGGGGTCGGTGGCCCCGCTCGCGTCGGTGCGCTCGATCGCCACGCCGTAGAGCTTTTGGACGAGCGAGAACATGCCCGCGATCACGCTCTCGGCCGGGAAGTACGGGCGTAGCTCTTCTTGGGAGAAGGCGAGCTTTCGCTCCTTCAACTTCTCCGCGTAGTACATCGTGTCCCACGGGCCGAGGTCCGTGATGCCGTCGCGCTCCTTGGCGAAGCGCTGCAGCTCGTCGAGATCGGCGAGCGCACGCGGGCGCGCGCGTGTGTTGAGATCCAGGATGAACCGCTCGACCTCGTCGGGCGAGCTGGCCATCTTCGTCGCGAGCGAGACCTCGGCGTAGTTGCGGTAACCGAGGAGAGTGGCTTCTTCGTGCCGCAGCGCGAGAATTTCGTTCATCAGGGGCGTGTTGTCGAACTTGCCTGCGAGCGGGCCCTGGTCGGAGGCGCGCGTGGCGTACGCCTCGTAGAGCTCGCGCCGGAGGTCGCGCCGGTCGGCGTAGCTGGCAACGGCGTCGTAGCCCGGGTAGTCGAGCGTGAGCAGGTAGCCGTCGAGGCCCTTGGCGCGCGCCTTCTCGCGCGCGGCGGCTTTGCCTTGCCCCGTCATGCCCGCGAGCAAGCTCTCGTCGGTCACGTGCTTGCGGAAGGCCTGCACCGAGTCGAGGAGGTTCTCTTCGAACTTGGCCTGCAGCTCGGAGAGGCGCAGCTGCACGGCCTTGAATCGTTCTTTCTGCGCAGCCGGAAGGCCGATGCCCGCGAGCTTGAAGTCGCGCCGCGCATCCTCGATCACCTTCTTGCGCGCGGTCGAGAAGCCGGCGTGCTCCGGGCTTGCCGCGAGCGCTTCGTACACGTGGAGCAGCTCTTCGTTTTGCGAGACCTCGAGCGTGTACTCGGTGAGCTTGGGCAAGCAGGCATTGAAGGCTTGCCGCCAGGCCACCGTGCTCGTGACGCCGAACAGGTGCGCGACGGGACCCCACACGCGCGCGATGCGGTCGGACAGCTCTTCGAGCGGCGCGATGACGCCTTCCCACGTGGGGCGCCAGCCCGGGAGGCGCGCTTCGGCGAGCAGCGCGGCGAGCCCGGCGCGGCCCTGGGCGAGGGCGGCGTCGACGGCCGGCTCGGCTTCGTCGGGCCGGATGCGGTCGAAGGCGGGGAGGTTGTCGGTGCCGGGTGCTGCTTGTGAAGCCGAGGCGAGGAGAGCGTTTTCGTTCATCGTAGGAATCAGCGGGCGACGGCCATCCAGATGCCCACCGCTACTAGCGCAATCGCGACGATGACGCCTCCGACAAAGGCGCCCCGCGGGCCGCCGCCCACCGGGCGCGCGGCTTCCTCTTCCGGCAGATCGGCGGGAGGCCCGACGATGACCGTGCGGAAATGGAGGGCTTCGAGCAGGCCCTTGGCCAGCGTGACGAAGTCGTCGTACTGCGCGCGATCCAGCGCCAGCGGTCGTTTGAAGCGCTGGCGATGAACGGCGTCGAGGTGGTCGTACGTTCGCAGCTCGGCGTTCTTGTCGGCTTGGTTGGCGTGGCCGACGAGCAGCGTCGGGTGCCCGGCGAGCCGTGGCACCAGTCGCATGTGCTGCATGGCCTGCACGCCCCCGGCGGTGGAGGGCCCTTCGGGCTCGGTCAGCTCCGCGGCGTACTCACCGGGACGGAGTCGAAACTTCTTGAGGGCCTCGTTGACGGCCGCTGCGAGCTCGGAAGCCTGCAGAGCGTGGTACGTCTGGAGGGCCGCTTTTCGGGACATGGAGACACCTCTTTCGATCGTAGCTTGCCGCCCCCGCGCAGGTGAATTCCGGTGACCGTCCCTTTGACTTCGACCGCGACGACAGACCTCAGCGACGCCCACCCCGACGCCCAGGTGTGCGAACCGGTGCTCGCCAGCTACGGGGGCCGGACGGCCTTTTTTGGCCCGGTTCACACGATCAAGGTCTTCGAAGACAACGCCCTCGTCCGCTCCACGCTCGAGACGCCGGGCGCGGGGCGGGTGCTGGTGGTCGATGGGGGCGGATCGCGCCGGTGCGCTCTCCTCGGAGGGAACCTGGCCAAGCTGGGGGTCGCTGGCGGATGGGCGGGCGTCGTCGTGTACGGGTGCATCCGCGATTCGCGCGAGATCGCGGGGTACGACCTCGGGGTGATGGCGCTCGGTACCCATCCCCGCAAGAGCGAGAAAGGTTTGCACTCGGGGGCGTCGGGGCGCGATGTCGCCTTCGCCGGCGTGACGTTTCGCACGGGCGCGTGGCTCTACGCCGACGAGGATGGAGTCGTCGTCGCCGATCGCGCCCTGCACGTCACGGACGGCGATCGATGAACTGGCGGAACCAGAGCTCGAGGACGAACAGGGTCCACACCCGATCGGGCGCGGCGTAGTCGCGGTCGACGGCGGCGATGAGCCGCTCGACCTCCCGGGGATCGAAGAGCCCGCGCTGACGGGCGGTGCGATCGAGCAGCACGTCGCGCACGGCGGACCCGAGGTCGCCCTTCATCCACCGACGCAGCGGCAACCCGAAGCCGCGCTTCGTGCGTCGCAGGGTCGAGCCGGGCACGAGATCTTTCACCGCCCTCCGGAGAAGGCGCTTGCCCCGAAGGCCCATCAGCATGCGGCGAGGAAGCCGCGCCGCGAACTCGACGACGTCGGTGTCGAGGAACGGGCAGCGCACTTCCAGCCCGTGTGCCATCGCGGCGATATCGACCTTCGCGTTGATGTCGTCGACGAGGTACGTCGCCCAGTCCAGATCGATGAGCCGGCCAAGGCGCGACCGCCGTCCGCTCTCGGCGAGCAATTGTTCGAAGCGCGCGGTGACGGCGCCGCTCGGGGCGGGCCACGCGCCCGGGACGAGGAGCGCGCGTTTCTCCTCGGGCGTGAACTGGCTCATGATGTACGGGTAGCGAACGGCCTCGCCGTCGCCGAAGTGCTCGACGAACGCCGCCGCGTGCGGCGCGGCGACCCGGGCGACAGCGCGAAGGGCCGCGCGATAGAGCGATCGGAGGGGCGCCGGGAGCGCATCGTGCACATGCGCGAGCTGGGCGGTCGCGTAGCGCGTGTAGCCGGCGAAGGTCTCGTCGCTCCCGTCGCCCGAGAGCGCCACCGTGACGTGCTCGCGGGTCATCTTGGCGAGGGCGTAGGTCGCGACCGCCGAGCTATCGGCGAAGGGCTCGCCGTGGTGCGCGATGGACTCCGCGACGACAGCGCCCACGTCGGGCGCGACGACCGCCTCGTGATGGACGGTGCCGTAGCGAGCGGCCACCGCGCGCGCCCACGGCAGCTCGCTGTCCGGGGCGTCCGGAAAGCCGATCGAGAAAGTCTGCACGGGACGCGTCGACGCCCTGGCCATGAGCGCGACGACCGCCGAGCTGTCGAGGCCTCCCGAGAGGAATGCGCCCAACGGCACGTCGGCGACGAGGCGACGCTCCACCGCGGCCGAGAGCAACCGGCGCAGCTCTCGCGCCAGCTCGCCCTCGCTGCCGGCGAGATCTTCGCCCGAGGGCTTGCGCCAGTAGCGGCGCAGGGCGAGGTGTCCCTCGCGATCGACGGTCGCGACATGGGCCGCGGGAAGCTTGAAGATGCCGCGGTAGGCGGTCGCGGGGCTCGGCACGTACTGGAGCGTGAGGTACTCGTCGAGCGCCTGCAGGTCCGGTTCGACGGGCAGGGCGGGGAAGGCGCGGACGAGCGCATGCAGCTCGGAGGCGAACGCCAGGCCCGTGGGCAGGGCGCGGTAAAAGAGCGGTTTCTTGCCGGCGCGGTCGCGCGCGAGGACGAGATGCTCGCGCTTCGAGTCCCACAGGCCGAACGCGAACATCCCCTGCAACCGCGACACGAAGCCTTCGCCGTATTCCTCGTACAGGTGGACGACGACCTCGCTGTCGCTCTTCGATCGGAACGTGTGCCCGCGCCGAACGAGGTCGGCCCGCAGCTCGGCGAAGTTGTAGATCTCGCCGTTCACGACGACGCCGATGGTGCCGTCCTCGTTGAGCAAGGGTTGGGTGGCCGCGGGGCTCAGGTCGATGATCGAAAGCCGCCGGTGGCCGAGGACGGCGCGCCCGCGTCTCCAGAGTCCCTCGGCATCCGGGCCCCGGTGGCGAAGGGCGGCGTTCATCCGCCGGACGGCATCCTCGTCGGGCGCCCCATCGCGCGCGAGCAGACCCGCCACGCCGCACATGCGCCGCTCACCGTCCCCCGGCGCTGAAGCCGAAACGAGCGGTAAAGCTAGGGTCGTGGTACGCCCGGGCGGGCGTGGGCAGCCGCTTGCGGGTGATGCATGTCGTCGTCGGGGGGGACATCGGCGGCGCCGAGCGGGTGGTGGTGGACCTGGCGACGCGGCCCGAGCGGACGGGCGCCGACCACCAGGTGGCTCTTATCACGCCGAACCGCAAGCTGGCCGCGTACCTGGGCGCGGCAGGCCTCCACGTGCACGATCGCGGCCCCGCGCGCGAGGACCCCATCGCGTACCTGGTGCGATCGCTGGGGCCGGCCGACGTCGCGTGGCTCGCAGGGCTGCTGGTCAGCGAACGGATCGACGTCGTGCACACGCACACCTTCGGATCGCACGTCTTGGGTACGCGCGCGGCCCTTCGCGCGCGGGTGCCGCAACTACGGACCGAGCACCACGTGATGCACTACGCTGACGCGAGCTCTTCGATCTTCACGCGATGGTCCGCCGCGCGCGCGGATCGCATCGTGACCGTGAGCGAATACGTGCGCCGCGCCATCGGCGCCGCCGCGCCCGGTGTGGGCAGCCGCGCCATGGTGGTCCGCAACGGGGTCGACACGGCGTACTGGGCCCCGCGCCCCGCGCCGCCCGGCGCGACGGACGACGGCTTCCGGGTGGGGATCGTGTGCCGCCTCACGGCGTGGAAGCGCGTGGGAATGGCGATCGAGGCCGCCGCCAGGGCGCGCGCGGACCTCCTCGTCGTGGGCGACGGCGAGGACCGCAAGGCCCTCGAGCGGCTGGCGCGCCGTGCCGGCGCGCGCGTCGAGTTTGCGGGCTACCAGGCCGATCCTCGCCCGTGGGTCGCGCGCTGCGACGCCGTCGTGAGCACCGCGCGCGACGAGCCGCTCGGTCTGTCGCTGCTCGAGGCGCTGGCGATGGGCCGCCCGGTGCTGGCGTTCGCGGGCGGCGGGGTTCCGGAGATCGTGGAGCACGGCGTCACCGGCTGGCTGGTGAGCGACGCAACGGCCGTCGCGATGGCCGACGCGATCGCGCGGGCTCGTGACGACCGACCGAGGCTGCGCAGTATGGGAAGCGCAGCGCGGCGGTTCGCGGTCGACCGGTGCGCCGTCGAGCGGATGTGCGACCTCTACGCGGCCGTGTACCGCGAGACGTCTCGCCCCTCATGAGCCTCGTCAAGACGGCCCTGCGCCTGCTGCCCTTCCAGGTGGTGCTTCGCGGGGGCGAGGCGATCTTTCCGCTCCTTCTCGCGGCATGGTTCGGCCGCAACGCCGAGACGGACCTCTATTATCTCTTCGCGACGTACTTCGTCTTCGCCGCGGCGGTTCTCACTGGCGCCTTCCAGGACTCGGCCGTCATTCCGGTGCTCATCGAAGTCGAGGCGACCGAACCGGCGAGCGTGCCCGCGGTCGCGGGCGCCCTGCTGGGCCACACGCTCGCCATGGGCGCGGTGGTGGGCCTGGTCACGGGCGCGCTCGCCCTGGCCGTCGCCGCGTTCACGATCCCGATGCACGCGGTCGCATACGACCTGATCGCCGTGATGGCGGCCGGCGTCGTGGCGACGGGGGTACGCGCGTTCTACGTTGGGCTGCTCAACGCGCGCGGCGCGTTTCACGCGTATCCGGTCGGCAGCGGCCTGGGGACTGCCCTGATGTTCGCGCTGGCATACGCGGGACGCCGCGTCGGCGTCCGCATCATCCCGGTCGCCACGATCGCCGGAGAGCTTCTCGCGATCGCGATCTTGGCGGGGCTCGCGCGCCGGTCGCTCGGGACGCGCGTGAGGGCTTCGTTCGCGCGGCCCGAGCCCGTGAGGCGCATCTTCGCGCTCGTGCGTCTGGAGGTGACGGGCACGCTCATCACTCGGGTGAACCCCTTCGTCGATCAGCTGATGGCGGGCCTCGCGGGCGTCGTCGGCGGCGGCACCCTCTTGCGCTACGCAGGCGACGTGGCGGCGTTGCCTACGTCGATCCTGCAGGCCGTGCTGTTCCCGGTGCTGCTCACGCGGCTCGCGGGCGAAGTCCGGCAACCCGAGGTGTTCGCCGCGACGACGCGCCGGACGCTTGCCGTCGTCGTGGTCCTGCTTGCGTCGCTTTCGGGATTGATGATTGTGCTGCGGGCACCCCTCTGCGAGCTTCTGTTCCTGCACGGCACCATGGACCGCGACGGCGTCGCGCGTATCGCGGCGATCCTGCCGTGGGCCCTCGTCGGCTGTGCCCCGTTCGGCGCGCTGCTCGTGCTGGCCAGGGCGCACGTCGCGCTGCAGAACAGCCGCATCATGCCCGGAATGGGCTTGCTCAACAGCCTGCTCAATGTCGGCCTGAACGCCGCCCTCGTCGGAGTCGTCGGCCTCGGAGGTCTGTCGCTGGCGACGTCGCTCACGTATCTCATCGTGGCCGTCGTGTTCTGGTTCCGTTTGCCGAGGGCCGCCCGTGCTTGAGGCGATTGGCCGCGCGGTTGCGCGGCGAAAGGCCAAGACGGCGGTGCTGGCGGCGTTCGCGCTCGCGCTGGCGATCGGGTGCACCTGGGGGCTGCCCGGCTCGGATTCATGGGCGGCCGACTCGATCTCCCCGCGTTCGTGCGGCCTCGGCGCCATCGTCGAGACGTATTGGCCCGGTCACTTTCACACCTACCCGCCGTTACACACCTGGCTGCTCACCGTGCTGTCGCTGCCGTGGATGGCGCTCGCCGCTGCGCGCGTCGGCTTGCACGTCGATGCTCTCGGGCTCGAGCTCATCAAGCCCCTCTACATGACCGCGATCGAGGTCAGCGCGCGGGCGGTCACCGCCGCGATGGCCCTCGGCATCGTGCTCGTGACGATGCGCTACTGGACCCGCGTCGCCAGCCGCCGCGTCGGCGTGCTCGCCGGAATCGCCGTCGCGTGCGATGGGGTGTTCGTCTACTACGGCCACACGGGCAACCTCGACGTGCCGTGCCTCTTCTGGATCGTGCTCACGATCGACGAGGCGCAGCGCGTCGCCTCGGGCGAGGCTCGCGAGTGGCGCATGTGGCTCTGCGCCGCGTGCGCCGTGCTGACCAAGGACCATGCGGCGGGCGCGCTCGTCGGGTGCGTGCCGCTCGCGGTCGCTGCCAGCCTGCTTCGCGCGCCGTCTTCGCTCTCGTCGGGTCGGGACCGTTCCGTGCGCGCGCGCCGACTCGTCACCGGCGGGCTCGCGTCGGGGGCAGCGTACCTTGTCGTGTCGGGCGCGCTTGTCAACCCGAGCGGATTTTGCCGGCGGCTCGGGTTCCTGTTCGGGCCCGCGAGCCAGGGGTGGACGCCGTATCCGCCCGGATGGCACGGAGCCCTCGCGGTGGCGGTCGACGCGACGCGTTCGATCCCTCGCTTCGGGTCGTGGCCCCTCGCCGTCGCGGCCCTCATCGGCGTCGTGATGGTCCTGTCGTCGCCGGGCGCGCGAGACCGGGTGGCCTTGTCCCTTCCGATCGTCGCCGCGCTCTCGTTCGCGATCGTGTTCGACCTCGGGGCGCGGCGGAGCGAAGAGCGCTTCCTCCTGCCCCAGGCTGTCCTCTTGTTCCCGTACGCCGCGTTCCTGTTCGAACGGGCGTGGTCGTGGCAACCCGCGGTGGCCATCGTCGCCGGAGCGGTGAGCGTGGTGCCGGCGCTCGAGGGGGTCGCGTCGATGGATGCGACGCTCCTGGCCGACCCGCGCTACGCCGCCGAGGCGTTTCTCGCGACATTGCCGGCGGGCACGCCGGTCGAGGTTTACGGCGGCCCGGTGTTTCTGCCGCGGATCCCGCGCCGGCTGTCGGCACGGCGGCCGGGCGTCGAGCCGCTCGGAGACCGCCAGCGGATCGACGGCGTCGAGGAGATCGTGGACCCCGCCATGGACCCCCGTCCGCGCGCACCGGAGATCATCGTGCTCTCCACGGAGCTGAGCAACGAAGCCGTGACCGAACCGCCCACGCGCCCCCTGCCGCCGGCGACGATCGCCTACCACGACGCGGCCTCGCATCGCCTGCTGCGCGGCCTCTACGACGGCAGCCTTGGCTACACCCGCGCCGGCACCTTCCGCTGCGCGGTCCCGTGGCCCCTCGAGTGCCGGCCCATCCACGACTCGACGGCAGGCCAGGTGTGGATCTACCGGCGCGCGCCGCCCGACCGCTCGTAGATCCAGATCTCCCGATCGAGGCTCGCGTGGATGTCGACCGTCGGCCAGAACGAGGTCGCGGGTGCGGCGACGTGGACGAGGCGGTAGCCGAGGCGGCCGTCGCGCAGGTCGTGAAAGTAGGCGACCGAGTCCTCGTCGAGGCGAGCGACTTGCTGTTGCGGCGAGAGGGCGCGGCCCAGGTCGGCCAGCACGCCCGGCTCGACCAGGTACTTGTAGGCCCAGAACTGCGATACGAGGACGAACCGGGGATCCCGCGCGGCCACGTTCGAGAAGCGATCCCGCACCTCGGTCACGCCCGGCATCGGGCTCCGGGCGGCCGGTGGAGTCACGTCGACGCGCTCGACCGCGAGGCCCGCGGGCAAGCGCGGGAGGTGGACGTTGTTGTCGTAGATCTCGAGGCGATCGCCCGTCTCGACGTGGGTGCCGAGCCATCGTTCGGCGTCGTAGCGCGGGTCGAGCACCATCGCGGCGTCGACGGCCGCGCATCGAAAGATCGCCGGGACGAACGCGACCGCGAGGAGCCCGGCGAGCGCGCCGAGGCGCCCTGGCCCGAGCCAGGTCTGCAGGGCGTCGCATCCGAGCCCGGCGTAGACGCCGCACATCAACATCTGAGGCAGGACGAAGCGGTCCTCCGTGCGGCGAGCCGTCATGTCGAACGCCAGCGTGAAGGACAGTGCCACGAGGACCGGCACCCATCCTGCCGCTCGCAGCGCGCGATCGGGGGCGCGCCACGCTGACGCCAGGCCGAGGACGACGAGCGGCGCCATCGTCCACGGAAACGCCCTGCCGAAAGCGATGACCGCGTCGCGCGCGACGTGCGCGTAGCCGAGCGCGTTCGCGGCGTACATCGCGTGGTCCTGGCTCGCGGCGCCGAGGAGAAATCGCACGCGCGCCGCGAACCCGACGGGGTTGAAGAGGGCGCCGTCGACGAGCAGGACGATGGCGGCGCCCGCCGCGACGCCCGCGGCCAGATTGGCTCCGATGGCCGAGGCCTTGTCCCTCGCCGGTGGGTCGAGCAGGAGCCATCCCCCGAGCGCGAGCGGAACCGAGAGCAAGAAGAGCGCATAGGCCTGGTCTTTGGTGCAGACCGCGAGCGCTGCGAAGACGAGCGCTCCGCGCAGCGCGCGCGGCTCCCGTTCGGCGATCGCCTCGACGACGTGGCGCACCGCGAGCACGCCCCAGAACAGGTAGGGGACCTCGAGGTTCGAGGTCTGCGAGTAGTACGTGAGTACCGAGCACACGGCGCACGAGGCCGCGGTCCACGCGCCGGCGCGGCTCGAGCGGCGCAGCGTTTCGCCGATCCTGGCCAGGTTCCACACGAGGCCGATAGACATGGCGATCGTCACGGCGCGCGCGACGACCGTGAGCGCCGTCATCGTCGGCACCTGGACGAACGTGGCGACGAGCGCGGGCGGAGCCAACGACGGCGCGCGAAGCAGCGCGGCCGTCCAGATGGGCAGCGTCGCGAGCGCCAAGAGGATCATCTGAAGCGGCGGGTACGTTGCGTGGTGCCCCCAGGCGTAGGTGTCGATGACGCCCGGGAGAAAGTCGCGCGGCGCGATGCCGTCGTCGTCCCAGCCGTCGGACGCCGGGAGCCCCCACAGCAGGCCGACGAGTCGCGGCAGCAGCGCCAGCAGCAGGACCGCGCCGAGGGGGCTCCGCCACGATGGCCACGGCGGTCGCCCCCGCCGGTTCATGGGAGGCTCTCGTCGGCCAGGCGCTGGCGCTTGGCAAGCGGGAACGCGTGCACCACGTAGACGGCGAGCAGCACCAGCGCGGCGAGGCGCGCGACCAGCGCGAGGACGCCGTCGGGTCGCATGTCGACCACGTGGTCGTAAAAGCCGCGCAGGTACGTCTGCGCGATGGCCATGGCTGCGACGAGCGCGCCCGCGACGCGGCGCGCGGGGATCGTCGCCGCGAAGGGAATGGCCCACGTCATGTATTGCGGCGAGAACACCTTGCCGAAGAGCCACACACAGAGCAACGCCCCCAGGCCCGCGCAGGCGATCGCGCCCGCCCGCTCGTCCTGCGTCGCGGGCGCAGGTCGGCGCGCGACCCACGCGGACCACAGCAGGACCGAAAGCGCGAGGATGGGCGTCGAGGCGGCCGCCCACCATCGACTGGCGTCGCCCTCGAGGTTGTACGAGCCGAACGACAGCGTCGCGCGCACCGCGCCCGTCCCGTGGCCGGCGACGAGCTCGGCCAGGGCCGCGACGGTCCCATACGTCGACTCGATCTGTAGCCCTCGTGCCCCGTGGTACCCGAAGAAACTCGCGATCGCCTCGGGCGATGCCAAGAGCATCGGCACGAAGCCCGCCGAAAGCCCGGCGACGACGCCTCCGCCGATCCGCCGGAGCGCCCCGGGCTCGCGCCACGCCTCTCGGTCCGCCGCCATCATCGGGAGCAGCGCGAAGATCGGCGTGACCTTGGCGGCTGCCGCAAGCCCGACGCCGAGCCCCATCGCGAAGGCCTTCCGCCGCGCGCCCCCCCACAGCGCGACCGCGAGGAAGGCGGCCGGCACCGCGTCGATGCGCTGGATCGCCAGGCCGCCCTGCGCCAGGAGCAAGGCCGCGCCGATCCACCATGCGGCGGCTCTATCGGGATCCGGCGTTTCTCGCGCGCGGAGCGCGATCGCGATCGACGCCAGGATCAACGCGGCCATCAGCGCCCCGGATACCATCGCGAACACTTCGAACGTGGGCGACACGAACGCCGGAAGCAGCACGAACGGCAGGACGAGCGCCGGATACTCGAACGGCACCTCCGTGTACGGCATGTGCCAGCGGCCGTCCGAAGGGGGCAGGCGGCGAAAGTCGTCCGGTACGGATCCTCGCCTCGCGGCGAGCATGGCTCGGTCGAAGGGCACCCCGCGGATCGCGTTGGCAGTGGCGTAGTAAAGTTCCTCGTCGACCGCGCGGCGATAGGCGAACGCGAGCGGCAGCCACGCGCGGAGGGCGACTCCCCGCGCCGAGGCGGGGGTCGACGTCAACGCGTCGTACCGCCGCGACGACGGCCCCTGGTTCAGCCAAACGAGGCCCGCCAGCGCCGCCGCGACGAACGCGACCCGCGGACTTCGCGTGAACGCCAGGGGCATCGGCGATCGTGAGCGTTACCGTACGCCCTTCGAGCCCGTCAAGGAGCCAGCGGCCCCGGGAAAACCCCGTGCAGCTCGCTTGCAAAACCCCGGCGCCCGGCGACCCGGAGAGAAAAAGCCAGGACACCGCGCCCGACTTCCATTACGACAGCACGTGCGTACGCCCGAAGGCGTTCGCCCGCGCAAGGCAAAGTGTCTTCGCGGAGAACAAGAAGAGCAGAGACATGGCAACTGGTACCGTGAAGTGGTTCAACGATGCGAAGGGCTTTGGATTCATCACTCAAGATGGTGGGGGCGAGGATGTTTTCTGCCACCAGTCCGTCATTCAGGCGCCGGGCTTTCGCTCGGTGAGCGAGGGACAGAAGGTGGAGTTCGAGATCAAGCAGGGCCCCAAGGGCCTGCAGGCGGACAAAGTCCGCGTGATCGGCTGAGCTCACGTAATCGATAGCGGGCGCCCGGCCTCCCCCCAAGGGGCCGGGATGTCCCCATCCTCTTGCCTCGGGGTTGCCTTGGGCTTCGCGTCTCGGGACTCCGCCCCACGAAGGGCGACGAGCGAGCAGAAGATCGAAAGCGCGGCCATTTGCGGCTGCGCCCGCTGTTGAACGCGATGCGTCAATCGGCTTGACCATCGCGGAGCTGATGGCGTACGCCACCCGTCGTCATGTCGTTCCAGGTAGGACGGGTTGGGCTCCTCGCGGTCGCGCTCTCGGCGTGCTCGGGGGTTGCGGATTCCATGGACCTCTCGGTCGCCGGCGGCGACCCGCTCACCGCGCCTGATGCGGGAGCGTTGGAGGGGGGTAGCGACGCATTGGCTGCGTCGGCGCCTTGGGGCGCGAGCGGCCAAGTGGATGGCGGGCCCCTGGAGGCTGCGGCTTTGCCCACGCAGTCGACGTCGGGCGATTCCTCGCCGGCCTCGGATGCCGGCATCGGCGCCCCGGGGGACCCGCTGGACGCGACGCTCGCCGACGCATCGCCCGCCGACGCGTTGCCCGCCGACGCGACGCTCGCCGAGGGCGAGAGCCAGGCCGCAGGCGAGGCATCCGTCATCGACGGGCCGCCCGTGCCCGCATCGTGCTCGGTCACGTTCACGGTTGCCGATGCCTTCATCGACGGCGTCATCGACACCGCCGTCGCGCTCGGCGGCGACACGACCGCGCTCGGCGATTGGGGCCCCGATGCCGCCGCGCCGATGACGTCGATCGGTGCCGGCGCGTGGACCGTGTCGCTCGTGATGAACGACGGCGACGCCGTTCAGTTCCTCTTCGTCAAGCGCGGGCCAAGCTCGTACGTCTGGGAAGACTGGGGCGTGAACAGCAACCGCTCGCTCCTCGTGTCGTGCGCACCCGACCCGGATGCAGGCGCCCCCGCCGACGGCGGGCCTGTCGTCGGGACGTCGTACGCAGGCCAGTTCGGCGTCAGGCCGCCCGACGCGACCTGAGCGCATCGCGCCGCAGGCGCTACTTCTTGAGCAGCTTGAACGCGTGCGTCCACCGGTTGTGCTGCAAGCCGGGGATGCACCACAGCATGCAGAGCGGCTCGATCGCGCGCGCGGCGACCGCGCCGCCCATGTCCTCGACCTCCCAGCCGATCTGCGCGAGCAGCGCCGTCGTTTGCGCCCGGGCCGAGGCGTCGTTGCCGCAGATGAACATCGTGGGCTTGATGCCGCCGAAGTCGGGGTCGACCATGAACGCGCTGCCTACGCAGGAGAACGCCTTGACGAAGTGAGCCGCGGGCGCCTTCGCCTGCAGACGCTCGAGCAGCGACTCGTTCGGCCCCGTGAAGAAGCGCACGACGCCGCCCTCGGGGGGCGCGTTCGCGATCGGGTTGGTGGTGTCGATGACCAGTTTTTGGGCCAGAGCGCCCTCGCAAAGATCCACCGCCGACTCCGCGGCCGTGCCCTTGACGGCCAGCACCACGGCGTCGCCGAAGCGAGCCGCGTCGGCGAACGTGCCGGTGCTCGCCTGGGGCCCCGCGCCCTTGAGCCATGCGGCCATCTTCTCGGGCTCGCGCGATCCGCGCATCACCCCGTAGCCATGCTTCATGAGGCCGTCGGCCAGCGCCTGGCCCACCGCCCCTGATCCCAGGATTCCGATGTTTTTCATGGGCGCAGGATGGCACGGCCTCCGCGCGTCGGACACTGCGCCCGCGTCACTGGCAGTACGTGGCGAGCTCCGAAGGAAGCATCGCGACGACCTCCTCGCATTCCGATTCGCTTCCGCTCGCGGCGATCGAGGTGCACGACGACCCCTCGCTGGGATCCGCCGTGGCGATGAGCGAGCAGCACATCATCAGACCGGCGCATGCGCCGCTCGAAGCGCCGCTGCTGCTGCCGGTGCCGGAACTGCTGCCGGGCCCGGAGCTGCTGCCGCTGCCGCCGCCGCTCGATCCTCCTCCTCCGCCATCTGGCGAGCACTGCGAATCGCACATGGCCGACTCGCACTGGAACGTGGGCCCTTCGCAGGCCTGGCAGCTCATCGTCTGGCATTGCATGAGCTGCGACAGGCACATCGTCTCGATGCAGTCGACGCACTCGTTGCCGTACCCGCCGAGCACAATCGCCGATGCGCACACCCAGCCGTTCGTGTCGATGGCCGGTGAGCCGCTCGACGAGGGCGAGTCGCTCTCGCTCGCGTCGTCGCCGTCCGAGCCGCCGCCCGAGCCGCCGTTCGATCCGGCGGTGCCGCTCGATCCCGAGCTGCCGCTGCCGCCGTTGCCGTCGCCCTCGCTCCGCTCGCCGGTCGTCCCCTTGGAGCCCCCGCAGGCTCCGCCGCTCACGAGGGCGAGGAGCACGGCGAGGGCGACCGCGATGGTCGGGGAGGAGTGCACGACGACCGAGCTTCTAGCGCGCCCCACGACGATGCATCCTACATGGCCGCCGTGCCTGAACAAGGGCGCCCGCGGGCGGGGGGGAATGGTAAGATCAGCAGTGTTGAGCAGCAGTCAGCCCCCCGCGGAAGCACCGGACCGGCGCGTCGACACGCGCCACCTCGCCTGCTTCCCCGCGTCGATCGAGCGCGTCGACGGCGAGCATCGCGTGGCCATCATTCGCGATCTGAGCGAGTCCGGCGTGCTGCTCTTGATCCGCACGACCAAGCTCGAGATCGGCGACCGGGTGGTGCTGCAGCTCTACATCGCCGAGGACAGCGAGACGTTCCGTCCCGCGACCGGGCACATCGTGAGGATCGAGGAGCTGGAGCCGGCGGCCACGGGCCCGTGGATGGTGCGCGTCGCCGTGCATTTCGACGAGCCGCTCCCCGTGGGCGATGCCGACATCGTGGCGTTCCGCGAGCGAGTGGAGCGTCTCGGCTTTCACAGCTAAGCGTTCCGCCTCATCGCATGCAAAACGTCATCGAGAAGGCCTCCGTCCTGCACGAGGCCCTGCCGTACATCCGGCGATTTCACGGGCGCACGTTCGTCGTCAAGTACGGCGGGCACGCGATGGTCGACACCGAGCTGAAGGCCAGCTTCGCCAAGGACATCTGCCTGCTGCGCTACGTCGGGATCAACGTGGTCGTCGTGCACGGCGGTGGGCCGCAGATCAACGCCACGCTCGAGAAGATGGGCGTCGATTCGCAGTTCGTCTCGGGCCTGCGCATCACCGACGACGAGACGATGGACGTCGTGGAGATGGTGCTTGGCGGCAAGATCAACCAGGAGATCGTGGGCCTCATCTGCCAGCAAGGCGGCCGCGCTGTGGGGCTCTCGGGCCGCGACGACGGCTTCATCCACGCGCGCAAGCTGCCGGGCGTGCGGACGCGCGGCGAGGGCGGCACGGATACCATGGTCGACCCGGGGCGCGTGGGCGAGATCGTCGAGATCGTCCCGGAGATCGTCGATCAGCTCGTGCGCGGCGGGTTCATCCCCGTCATCTCGCCCGTCGGCGTGGATCGCGACGGCAACTCGCTCAACATCAACGCCGACACCGCGGCGGGCAAAGTGGCCGAAGCGCTCAAGGCCGAAAAGCTACTCCTCCTGACCGACGTCGAGGCCGTGCGCACCGCCGACGGAGCCCTCATCCGATCGCTGACGGCGCAGCAGGCCGCGCAGCTGATCGAGACGGGCGTCATCCACTCGGGGATGATCCCCAAGGTGCAGTGCGGTCTCGACGCCCTCTCGGGCGGCGTGGCCAAGGTGCACATGCTCGACGGGCGCGTGAAGCACGCCGTCCTGCTCGAGATCTTCACCGATCAAGGTATCGGCACCGAGATCCGCGCGCGCTGAGACGAGTTTCTAGCGCCGGCGGCGTCGGCCGAACAGCGCGGCGACGACGCTCAGTCCCGCGAGGCCGACTGCGGCTGAGCCGCCGCCGCCCGCGAGGTTGCACCCGCCGCTGGAGCCCGTCAGATCGGAGCTCTTGAGGCCATTGCCGCCCGCGTCGCCCGTCGCGGACGTGCCGTTCGCGCCACTCGATCCCGCCGCGTTTCCGCTGGACGCGCCCGTGCCACCGCCGTTCGCGGCGCCCGTTCCTCCCGAGCCCGAAGCCGCGCCCGACGAGCTCGTGCCGCCACTCGAGGCGGAGCCGGCCGCACCTCCGTCGTGCGCGAGCATTCCGGTGCCACCCTCGGCGCCCTCGACGAGCGCGATGTCGGCGCAGTGGTGGTAAAAGTAGCCGCCCGGCATGTTGTACGGGTGGTTGTTCATGAATTGAATGATCTGAAGAGTGCACTTGGTGCACGGCGTCTGGGGCAGCGTGAGGGCGTAGGTGTATTGCTTGGGCACCGTGATGTCGGCCGCCAAGTGGGGATAGAGGCCGTCGACCAGCACGGGCGGGATCGGCGGATTCTCGATTCCGGCGTCGGTGGAGAGGCCCAGGGCGTTGGCCGAGTACGGGGGATCGGTGAGGTCGGTGCGGTTCGCGTACGAGAGCGCGATGCGGAACCAGCCGTCGTGCGCCACCGTCTCGGTCCATTGCACCGTGATCGTTTGCCCGGGAGCGTAGGTGGAGACGGTGTTCGTCGTCGTGTACGTGACCGTGGAGTCGACGCCGCAGGGCGCGATCTTTTGCGGATCGCCGAGCGTGTCTTGCTGCTCGATCCACTGCGGTGGGTAGTCCATCGTGAAGTGCGCGCTCGCCGGCGCCGGTGCGACGCCGGCTGCGGCCACGGCCATCGCGACGACGAACGCCTTTTTCATGATCCTCGCTGTAGCAGAGCGCTCTTCTGGCGCTCGCGCGAGCGGGCAGAATCGCTATTCGAGAGAAACGTCGTCGCTCGCGTCTGCCGGTGAAGCGTCGTTGAAATTGTCGCCGCCGTCCGGAAATGCGCCGGGGGTCGCGTCGGGTTCGGCGTCACCCGGCGCGCCATCGAGCACTGGGTTTCCAATCGCGCCTGCGTCAGTCGCGGACCCTGCCTCGGCGGCAACGCTGGCGTCGGCCTCGGTGGCGCCGGCCCCCGCGTCGGGCGCCGGCGGCGCGAACGTGGCCGCCGCGTCGCCGCCTCCGCTCACCGTGGACGGGCCGCCATTACCGCTGCCGCCCGAGCCGCCGGTCCCGAACTCGCCGCCGCTACTCGACGCGCCCACCGACGCATCCGCCAGGACGAGGAGCCCCCCGTCGGTCTCGCTCGCGGCCGGGACCGAGCTCGCCAGGCCGTTGTCGGGCGGGAGCGTCTGCGGCACGAGGTTGCACCCTGTCCACGCCGCCGCGGCCATGGCGATGAGCGCCACGATGCGGCCCGCGGTTGCGTGCGTGGAGTGCGAGACTCGCGTCCGTTGCATGGCGGGCAAACCCCCGTCGCCCGGATCCAGCATACCCCGCCAGGGCCCTCAGCGTGAGCAGG
>Ga0302325_10008956_pt1 | contig 21956 bp, 16 predicted proteins | sample Palsa_T0_2_FD_201948 | JGI IMG/M metagenome (GOLD analysis project Ga0302325, IMG submission 201948) | Peat permafrost microbial communities from Stordalen Mire near Abisko, Sweden - Palsa_T0_2 | ecosystem: Environmental > Terrestrial > Soil > Palsa > Peat permafrost | place: Sweden: Abisko...
CGAGCGGTCGTAAGCGCGGGAAGCTGGGCGCGGGAAGCTAGGCGCGGAAGTCCAGCTCAGAACATCAGGCGCAGAAAACAAATGGCAACGATTCCGGTCGGCGTGGACGAAAATCTCGGCGCAGGCGAAGAGGGCGGCAAGGGCATCATTCGCGTGATCCTGGCTGACACGCAGGCCATTTTCCGCGCCGGGTTGCGCAAAATCTTCGCGCTGGAAGATGACATCCGGGTGGTAGGCCAGGCGGAAACGCTGGCGCAAACCCAGACTGCGGTGAAAAAGTTTTCCGCGGACGTTCTGGTTTTTGAATCGGCCTTGGCACCCAATCCCGTGGAAACGGTAGCGAGTTTCATCAGCCAGTCGCCGACGGTGCGGATTGTAGTGGTTACTCCTACATCGAACGAAGATTTGACGCTGGAGTTGTTCCGCCGCGGAGCGCACGGAATTCTGTCGCGCGAAGTAGAGCCTGAGATTATGGTCGACTGCCTGCGCAAGGTTGCCGCGGGCGAGAACTGGCTCGACAGCCGGGGCACGCACTGGGTGATGGAAGCTTACCGCAATCAGAATTCGCGGCCAGCCGGTGGCCGTCCCAAGGTGCAGCTAACTCCGAAAGAAACGCTGATCGTTTCCTGCGTGACGCAGGGGATGAAGAACAAAGAGATTGCGTTACGCGTGGGCACGACCGAGCAGGTGGTAAAAAACTATCTGCGAAAAGTTTACGACAAACTGGGAGTGGCCGACCGCCTGGAACTGGCGCTCTACTGCCTGAATCACCACGTCGTGGACAACACAAAAGTGCCGCCGATGCCTGCTGCGTCCCCCACTGCAGTTCCGGCGAATGGGCATGCTAGCGCGGCCGCTGCCGGAGCTGCCGCGGGAGCTTCTGCCGGAGCGTCGTCCTCTTCTTCCGTTGTTTCTTCGTCCTCTCCAGTGAAGCCTTCCTGAAGCGTTATTCCGATCCTGAATCCTCGAACCTGAATTATGAAAGTGTTTCTGACGTCTTACGGATCAAATTTCTGGTCATCTTTTTCTGATTACATTCTGATCATACTTTCTGATCATACTTTGTGATCATGCTTTGTGATCATGCTTTCTGATCATGGACCGTTTCTGGCGATGCCTTTCAAGTTGCGGTTGACGGCTTTCACCCATAGAATCAAGAGAGGCCGTTCGATCGGCCCGAATAGGATTTCGACCGTTACCTTTCAACCTTTTCGGACGATGGGAGATCGGCGGAAAGACCGTTCATTCCTCAGTAGATTCTCGCCGGAGAGATGGCCGAGTGGCTGAAGGCGCACGCTTGGAAAGCGTGTTTAGGGGAAACTCTAACGTGGGTTCGAATCCCACTCTCTCCGCCAGTTTATTTTCAATAACTTACGAGCGTCGCTCTCTTCCAGCGTGCAATGGCGTGCAACGTGCATCCAAAGTTGCATGGCCCTCAACCTCTATCGACGCCACCGCAAGGAATGTGAAGGCTCCCACCCCGAAGACACCCGCACGGGCCAGTTTGAAGAGGGACGGCGAGGCTGGAAAAAATGCGCGTGCCTCATCCACCTGTCCGGCACGCTCGGCGGGAAGTTCAACCGCAGACAAACCGGCACCGCCGATTGGGACGAAGCCAAGTCCATTGTTGCTTCGCTGCAACAGTCCGGCTCTTGGGACGGCCAGGACAAGATCGAAACGCCCTTAACGCTTCCCGCCACGAACCCCGAACCCGAACGAATTAGCGTGATTCGTGCAATAGCCGCGTTTACAGCCGAGTTTGAGGAACACACGGCCCCGAACACTCAACGGAACTATAAATTCGTCCTGAAGCAATTACGGGGCTTCTCGGATGCCAGGGGCTATGCCGCTATCGACCAGTGGACGCCCATCGACGTGCGAGAGTTTCGCGCGTCGTGGGGAGTGTTGCCGAGCACCACCGCTAAAAACATGAGCGTCGTCAAAGCCTTCTTTGAGTTTTGCCACGCGAATGAATGGACGCCGCGCAATCCGGCCCGCTTGGTGAAGAACCAGCGCGGCCAGCATAACGACCCGCGCAGCGAACAGAAATTGCCGTTCTCCGATGAAGAACTCAAACGCATGTATGACGCTTGCGATACAAAATACGGGAAACGTGAGATCCAATTTTCCAAAGCGACCAAAAAACGCAAAGAGCAGGGGCCGTATGCCCAACATCGCACGCGATGGACAGGGCAGGACATAGCGGATTTTATTTCGGTGTCGGTATATACCGGCTTGCGGATTTCCGACGTGAGCACGTTTCATATCGACCGGATGCGGCCTGACGGCACGATCCAGCTCAGGACCACCAAGGCGCACACGCACGTTTACACCTGGGTTCCCGAATGGTTGCAGCAGCGCATCCGCGCCCGCTCGCTTGAAACAGGCCCGTACATTTTCGGGGAGCACAGCACGAAGGATATGAACGTCATTACTGACTTGTGGCGGCGCAAGCTGAATAAACTTTGGGAACTGTGCGGCCAGTGGAAAGACAGGCCGACGCCGCATCGCTTCCGCCACACCTTCGCAAGAATTTTGCTTGAGCGCCCCGGCGTGACCGTGCGCGATGTTGCGGAGTTGCTGGGGAATACCGAGCAAATTGTGAGGAAGCATTACGCCGCATGGATTCCCGAACGTCAGGAACGATTGACGGCGGTACTCAGAGCAGCTTTCGATACGAAGCCGAAACCAAAGCCGAATGTTATTACTATGCCGAAACCCGCGAAGGGGTGACAGGAGAATTCCACCATCCTATTTAGGCTCCCATCAGCAGCCGCGTATGAATGCGCCGCACAGCGGATTCCGGCACGCTGTAAACCGTGTGCGCCCGCTTGCGTCCCATCCTGATTTTGATGACGCCCGGATCGTCCTTGACGAGCTTTCGCACCGTCTCCCTGCCCAAACCCCAAAGTTCCGCGAGGTCGCTAACGCGATAGTGCTTCTCGGCGAAGCTATCGTTAGCGGCGAAATAACGCCGCTCCAGAGCAGGTGCCGCCTGGCTGGTGTTCTGGATTGGTTTTTTACCGAGTGACTCTGCGCTCGTCATTACCTTCTCACGTGAAACTATCGTCGATTGCTGTTCAAGATCAGAAGCCCAAACCTATGCCCATACCTATACCCAGATCCTGCTCTGGCTGTTGTGACCTGGCAGCCTCCTGATGCTGCATTGGTGCAATCGCCTGTTCTGCCTTATGTGCGCTCTGGTGCGAGACATCGTGACCAAGAGCCTGCGGCAACTTCTCGCGGTTGTTTGTAAAAATCTGCGCGTCCCACTGTCCACGCGAAACCGAGACATACGCCATGCGGCTATTGAGCAAGTCTTTCGCCGCCAGCTCCGTATCCACGTGAATGAGTACACGCTCGGCGGTCTGTCCCTGACTGGAATGACTGGTGATGGCATAGCCGTGGTCGAGGTGCGGATGGTGCTGAGGTTCGTAGTCCATGCTGCGCCCGTTATCAAGCTTCAACCGCATCGCGCCGTCCGCTGCGATGCTTTCCACTGTACCGAGTTCACGGTTTGCAATCCTCAGCTCATGATTGGGCGCGGTGAATTGGATACGGTCTCCAACCGAAAATGCCTTCTCCTGCTCGCGATACACCGAGACGCCCATCTGTCGTCGAGGGTCATAGGTCGTTACACTTCCATCTACGCGCAGCACTGTGAGCCGATTGTTTTCCGCGTCGATACTTTTGACGCGCGTGTAATCGCCCTTTGCAATGCCGGTCTCCCGCGAACCGCGCGAATAGCGCAGAATGTCGTCAACTCGGTATTGCTGTGCCCAACTGCGATCCGCTCCGGTCATCTCCTGACGCGGCACCAGCGTTTGGACGGAGTGCTCGCCTCTCCTTACGACGCCGCACGCTTGCAGCTCGGCATGGATGCGCTGATTAATCTCTGTGCGTGACAGATTGTCGGGCGACACCACCAGCGTGCTTTCCGGCGACTTGGCATACTCGCGTGCGATGGCCGAGATGCGCTCCTCGTAACCTGTCACTTCATGTACGCGGCCCTGCCGGTCAAGGCTATCGATGGCCGCGCCAACCTGACCACGCGCCAATTGCTCGACGGCCTGCTTCAGTTCCGGGTCTTTCTGGCGCACGACCTCTTCGAGTCTCACCGTTCGCATTCCCGCTTCCTGAAGCTGCGCGAAAGGACGGCCCGCTTCGACCGCCTCATGCTGCCGCACGTCGCCTACCAGCAAAACGCGGTCTCGCGCATGAAGCCGTTCCATGAAGTCGTGCATCTGCCGCGTCGAGGCAAGCGAAGACTCGTCGAGTACATAGAGCATTTTCTCGCCTGTGTCCGGCTGCTCTCCCCGCGCCAGATGACGCTGCAGAGTCGAGGTCTCGATGCCCGCCTCGGCCAGCTTCTGTGCCGCGCGTGAAGTTGGAGCAAAACCTTCGACCTTGTAGCCTTCGGCCTCCGCTCCTTCCCGGACCACCGCCAACGTCGTTGTTTTTCCACCACCCGCGATCCCGTCCAAGCCGACGATCTTCTCGCGGCTCACGAAGATGTCATCGACCACCTCGCGTTGCGCCGGACTCAGTTCTGTATGGCGGTCTTCGATTGCAATCCGCAGCGGGGTCGAAACTAGCATCGGATCGTTGTAGGTGCGCCGATTACCGCTCTGCATCCGTCCGACGATTTCCTGCTCCATGCGAACCATTTCAGCGGTGGTATAGAGTGGCGCGGCCCGTCCTTCAACAGGGCCAACGACAAGAAACTCTCCACGCTCGACTCGCTGCGCAAATTCTTGCCGCACTTTGTCATGGGCTGATTGCCCCATGCTACGGCTTATCGCCGCCTGCAAGATGCTGCGCTCATCCTGCACGGCAGACCGCTCGAAGACATGATTGCGAGCATAGGTTACGGCTTGCTGCTCGGTCTTGTTCGAGTGCGGCGCATGAATCTGTGTATGTTCGCGCGCCTGGGCCACAACGCGATCCGCCTGATGGCCGTGCTGCGCAGCTAGTTCGCGGTGTCGCTGCAATACCTCTTCCGGAGAATGAATCTGCTTGCTGTCTCGCGTGCGGTGAGCCGCAATCTGGGCCGCGCCCGCGCCTTCTCTTCCAATCTGCTGCAAGTGACTCTTGATCTGTTCGCGGCGCGGACTGGATGCATCCAGGTATTCCTGCGTGTAGCCCTTGATTTCCGGCTGGCCATGCTTTCCTCGCTCGATCTCATAGCCAATCCCTTGCAGCCGCGTGGCAAGCTCGGAACGATACACGCTGGTCGCATACTGTTGCGACTGGAAAAGACTTCGCTCCTGAAGAGCGCGAGGGTGGCCGTTCTCGCGCTCGGTCATATTGAAAATGACGGCATGAGTGTGAAGTTGCGGCGCAGCATAGCCATCCACCGGGCGGGCAGTGTCATGCTCGAAGGTGGCGGCGATAAACTTGGCTGTCGTCTCTGGCGCGTGGATATTGCCGATGCGCGCTTGCGCATACCGCTCCAATTCGCCAAGTGCCATGCGGACACTTTCACGGTGCGCCTGCCGCACACGCTCATCGCCGCCGACAAGCGCGGTGAGAGAAACGGATTTCGGCGCTGAGAATGTCGCGTCCCATCCGGCGCGATGTTCGACGCTGGTGATTTCCTTGCCGTACTCGTTGTCGTAGGTCTTTGCAGGCTGGTGCTTGACGAGTTGCGCGCCGCTTTCAGGATGCTGTCCTTCGCTCAATCGAGCAAATTCCTCGGCACCAACGGAATCACGCAGTCCCCACTCCTGGGCAAGCCTTCCCTGCCACTCGCTATGCACCTGCGCGTCACGGCTCCAGTAGTTCTGCTTCTCCGACACAAACTCGCGCACATGGTAAGTCCGCGCCTGTCCTGCCGATAATGCTGTGGAGATGGTCAACATGCGAGTCAGCTCTGCAACGAGCGCGGTAATATCTCGCTCCTGTTTTCTGAGTTAGACTAACTAAGCATCGCAAGAGATGCTCACTGTTTGTATTATTTATTGCTGGATTACTCAAGGTTGTCCATGTGGAAAAACCAACACTTCTATAGTTATCTCGCGTTTGTGTTAATGATTCGACTTGCAATAGCGATCCGAATTGGCACGCGACAGCACGCTCATCGGCAGTGTGTATCGGGGATACAGCACAGGATAAGCGCCAAATGAAAGCGTCAATGTGGCGCTGTAGATATGGGGAATGAAAGACCTACTATCCGTAAGGCTAAGTAGTCGAATGTAAACATGTAATACTTAGCCGGAAATAGATGTAATAGAAGAGAAGTTATACCATCTTATCCAGCACGCTGACCTGCGCACTTCGCAACCATCAAAGGTGCTGTTTGGGGTCGTGCAATAGAGCACATAAGGACCGTCTGTACGGGATTGGAGTTCTTGAGATTAGAGTGGCAATTAGCTCAGTCGATCCACTCCGATTCGTCCTAGCTCTCGGTCTTCTCATTCCCAGTTCTTCGCCTCGATGCTCCCGGAAAGATAGTCTGCCTTTTGACGGGCTTCTTCGGAAGGCCAGAAGGTGGTGTCTTCACCTCTGGTTGCGGACTCGAATCCGCTGGCTGAACTGCAACTGAGAGTGGCGCGATAATCGCCGAATGAGGTGTATCATCGCGGCTGGTTTTACCTGCGAAAAGGTGTGGTTGGTTTCGACATTACGATGGAGTCGGCGAGTCCAATTAACCCCAGACGAGGTGCTGATCCGCCTTCCAATTCCGCCGGAAATCCGAGGCGATACCATCCTTGTGAGTGGTCTAGGAGCCTCGATCTAATGGCCGCCAACTCGTACTTCTGAAGGGGTCGCAATTCTCACTCATACCATGTCACAGCAATGATTGCCGGAAGGTTGAAGAGCACGGCGAGGCAACAATCTACCGCCTTGAACGCCGAGGAAATCCAAGGGGAATCACGGTTCTTTCTCCGGCGCATAAGCGCCGGAATTGGCGCGCGATTTGGCCAGGGGTTCGTCGGCTTCTAGGTGATTGATCGACTCTGTAGAAGCCAGGATTTGGGGAGCCTATATGCATTACCTCTTCATGCAGGACGGCAAGGCGTGCTCTTGATTAAGCAGCACGGATGCTAACTACTTCTTCGCAGGACTCGGATCGCCGCTTTGAAGGGGTTGCCCCGCTGGGGCAGAGAGAGACATTCCGAACATAGCGGGAGGGTTCTTACGGGCGTGGGCACGGCCTGTCAACGCCCCGAAGGGAAGCGCAGCCGCAAGGCGTTCCGCGCCCTTTGCGGAACGGAGCTTGACGGGCCGTGATCCGCGCTCGTACTCTCTTCCCGCTTCGGAATGGCTCGGTTACGGTCGCCGCGAAGCCTACCGCTGACGCGCGTGCGGTTCTCTCTTCCCGAAGTGTTTCTCGAACAGCTCGCAGGCCGCTGCATGCCTTCCACGGTCACCACGACCGATTTGGCCTCGCTCTTGGGATCGGAAGAGATGTAGTCCTTCGCCTGCAACCGTCTCGTATTCCATCCACACCTAGCTTGGAGTTTGCCGCAAAGGGTTGCACCCGGAACCTCAGAGCATGACCGGACAGACGCCGGACAAAAGTCCGGACGCACACCGGATGCCGCTCGCGCGCGGCGACAACGCCTCAGATGTCGCATCCGCGTAACCTTTGATGGATCAACACGTTTACGCACAGAGCGCCCGACGGTAGCTCATTAGCTCCCGCCGTCCCGGAAGTCGCTTGTTTTCAATAGGTATCCCAAAAGATACCTAAAGTAGCTCGGCAGTTCCCAATTGGGGATGACGTGTCAACCTCCTCCCCATGCGAAGCATGGCCCGGTTTTGACTTTTACCGTTTCCACGCCGCATATCCCGCCGCAGCCGGCCCCACATCGGCCTGCACCCGCCTTTATCGCATCGCGTTCGCCACGCCTCTGGATAGCGAATCGGTGGACTAATAGGCATCGCAAAGCGCGATCAATCGGCCCCCTAATTGGGATCGGAGACGGCGACTAATTGTATCGGGATCGGGCGATGAATCGGGAGCAGCAAAGGACGCCAAATCGGATCGGGATCGGAATCGCTCAAGGACCACGGTGAGCGCAATAGAGATTTTGCAACAGTTGAACCGCTCCTTCACATGGTAGGACGATTTCGGAGCCACTTCGATAACCTCAGCCCCACTCCGCCGATCACTACCAGTCCAACGGATAAGAACGGACTTGAGAACGGCCACAGAAGTGGGAAAGTGGGCACTACCTGCGAACGTCCCGCATTGAGCACAGAGTCATATGGTTGTGTATACGTTTCAGTTGCCAGAGGTTCCCCAGCTTCACTGTACGTAAAATGATGACTCCCGCGTAATGCATAGACTTCAATCTTCTCGGGCCGCGAAGCGACGATTTTGAAGGGCCCACCTTCCGCAGCGACCTGCCAGCCCCGTAAGTACCTCCAATCGGAGTCGTAAACCTGAACGCGGCCTGATGGTTCAAGCGGCACAATGCGAAGGCCACTTGGTGATGTAACCACCCCGTTCACGTACCCCGGAGGCCACTCGAATGAGGGTGGAAGCTTCACCATCCCAAGTGAAGATAATGCTGCCCCAAAGAACCCTGCTGCGCCCAACACGACAAAAAATCCGCCTACCCAAACCAGCCAATTGAAGCGCTCTCCCCGCTTGGACTGGCGCGAAATTCCTCGGATCGCCAAAGCTATCCAAATGACGGCGAACGCTCCGACACTCCAGCCGAACAGAGAACCCATTCCGGTCTCCTTGTTTGAGTATTGTCTCGCAGCGATTCAAGTGTTGTTAACGTTTACGCTCAAACCCCCAGCCAGAGGTCAATGAGTAAAATCGTGATGTTACATCAATCGATGGAATAGGGCTGCAATCACTGAAATCACTGCAAGGGATAATAGGGCAATCGTGAAGAACCGCGCTTCACTCTGCATCTTTGGCGTCACGGGCGGGAAGGCGTCAATGGGTCCGAGGTCTTCGCTCACCTTCCACATCCGCCACCAATTAAATAATTCTCCCTTGATAAGCTGGCGAATTGCGAGGATCAGTCCTACGCCCCAAGCCGCAAAGAAAATCAACCCCATGAGAACCCACAGTCCTTCGGACACGGTATTCAATGAACGCACTCTCAGTGCTGAACCGAGTGATGCGGTGAAAATGCTGCTTCCGAATAAGCACACTAAAACTCCCAATACGCGAAGCTGAATCCGCATCGCGGTGTCCAGCACCATGCGCTGGTAATAGCCCTTTGCGCTGGGAGAGAAAGGGTTGAGGTTGAGACGCATCGGGTCCCGCATCGCGGCGAACCCGAACACCGCCAGAGCCAGACCTATCAGCGAGCCTACTATAGTCCCCCCTCAACGCCCTCGACTGGTGCTTCACGATATGTGCCAATAACCACGAAGGACATCATCACAGGCAGCCATCGAGCTTGTGATAGACGGTAACGTCTTTTAGCTTGTCGGAAGGCTCTGCCCTCGGAAGTGAATCCTTCTGCGAACCGAGAAATTCGAAGGCGATGTAGACGTTGTTCTCGCTACAAACCCAAGGAACATCTTCTTGGCCGATCTTCACAAGATCGTCGTACGAATTGTCGTACACGCCTCGGGAGAATTCCTTAACACTAACGCAGCACAACTGGCGGAAAAGGAGATGTTTCGCCGAAAGATATTCTTCCACCTGTTTTCTGGTCATCCCAGTTGTTAGGACTCCTGAGTACGACTGAAGCGCCTTTTGGTACTCGACCTCTTGCCTTCGCCGCACTCGTTCTTGAAAAACGTGCCGTACGCCGAACGCAACTACCAGAACGACAATCACGATGGCCAAATAAAAGTACCAACGCCGCATTTGCAGTGATTTTACCTCTATTGCGCGGACTAAGTGTTGAAATCAGGCCTTTACGCGTTTTAACCGCTGGTCATTGAGTGATGTCGCGATTTGTACCAACAACTGGGAACCCTTACAATCGAGATCATCTCCCGTCCGATTGGAAGCTGTGCGACTAGGGGGTGGTGAATGAAGTTGCAATGGCTCTGTTATCTGGCAATGGCTTTGGCTTGCGGCTCGCTTACGCGGTCTGGGCAGGCCCAGGAAAGAACAGACCCGTGCAAGCCCCCCATCCCCTCTCCTGCCGCTGGAACTGTGAAGCTGACACTAAAGGGTGGCCAGTCTGTCTATCACGAGGGCGAGATCATCCCACTTGAACGTACGTTCACATATAGATTGGTTCAGTACCATCCCAAGGCAGGTCCCAACCTTAGGAGGTTTTCTTTCTGCCTCATCCCGGAGGGGTCTGATCCGCTGCAAGACGAGGAAGAATCAGGCCTTTGGGGAAGCGCCGGGGGCTCGTTTCCTTCCGGTCCCTACGATGTGTTTGATCCTGGTGTCACCTACGTTGACGACATGGTGCTCAATGAGTCGAAGTCGGTGCCGCCAGGTAGCTACAGTTTGCGGATGGGTATTTCCAATGAAGTCAAATTTCAGGTCCTCCCCGCCACGCCGGAATGGCAGGCCGAACAATTGGCCAGTGCGCTGGCGGTGCTGGATGCCGATCACACGAGGGACACCCCGTCCGACATAGAGCGGACTAAGCAGGCATTACGAGTTTTGAGATTCCTTGGGTCGGAAGCCTCTACCCGCGAACTTGCGCGTCGTTTCTGGTCCTACGACCAGAAACGTCAAGTTCACCCGATAAGCGCCGAGTATCCAATAAACCCATTCTTCTATGGGTATGAGCGCAGCCAAGATTACTGGGACATCAAGGCTGGGTTGATTGCGTCGCCTTACCGCGCAGTTGCTATCGAGGAATTGGCCGCAGCGATTCACGATCCTAAGCGTCCGGCCACTCGCGCAATGGTGGAGACACTGGCGCTGCTAGAAATTCAATCAAAGCCTGAATACCCGAGGTTCATTCCTATGCGGCAGTACGGCCAGGTCGAACTTCAATCCCCGACACCTGACTGTCCGTTTCTGTTTCTGCCTTGCGCTAGCGACCCAAGCAAGTTTGAAAAACAGCGGCAGGCTAAGGGCGCAGCATACAACGATCTCGTAGCTGAACTTTTGAAGCAGGGTCAGTAATTGACGAAACCAGGCGATGTCATAAGCTTGCGCCGTCTATTCGCCCGTCAGCTCGGGTTTTGAGCGCAATCGCGATTTAACACCAACTAATTGTTACTGCACGAAAGTTTTGCTTCCACCTCAACTGGCTTATCAAGGATCAGATAAGGCTTGAATACCCACTTTCGCGCTGAGTCTTCGCATGCCTTGTAGCCTTCTGCAGGGCCGGACACTGCATGAGCGCTCACAACGTGCCCGTCCGTTCCGATTACAACCTCCGCCGTTACGGTGAAATGCTGCGATCTTAGCGAAGCTGGCCATTGAGGGAAGCCCGTTTTGATCGGCACCGCATGCACACCAGATACCCGGTCACCGAGCGGACCAATCGCGGTAGACGGAGGTACAAAGTCCGCATCGTCAACGTGCGAAATCAATTCAATCGTTGCCACGCGCAACTTCAGGTATGGCTTGCCGGCATCAGTCACTGCTACCGTCTGCGCGAGACTTCGTCCCTGAAATGGCGCAATGTCGTTATAGACCGTCTGGAACCAGCCGAACCCCTTGCTATACCGAAGTACTGAACCATCAGGTTCAAAACAGTATTGTGTTGGATTGCTGATCTCAGAGTCTTTTTCAAGCAGCACGCACTGAAGCTGATAGCCGCTGAAAGTTCGCTCGACAGTTCTTCCGTGAAAACCCTCCAGCGTAGCGGCGTAGGAAAACGGATCAACTATCTCGCTCCGAACCTGTAGCTGTGCCCGGTCGGGCCATTGCTGGTCTCCGAGACGATACAAGCCTTTCTCCGTGGCATAGTCTGTCTCGTTAAGGTTGTCGCTCTTGTAGATTCTCTTGTACTTCTTTGCTCCTGCCCAGTACTCCTCGTACACGCCACTGTGCACATTGTCGCCGTCCTCATCAAACTGATCGTAGGTCACAACGATGTGCCACGGCTGCAAGTCTGCCGACTGCAACCCGTTCAGAGCAGCCTCTTTGCTGAGCCATGTTGTTAAATCCACAGCGTCCGCGCCAACACTGTGTTTATCGCTCTTCAGATTAATTGTTACAGACGCAATCGGAGGAATAGCAATCGCAGCGTCCGATTTCGCCTCGGTTGCGACCACCAGAGTCTTCAGGTTCCCGGTGTGGTTTGTAGCGGGAGTCTCTTGCGCACGTACAAGTGCGAGGAAACTAGCAACTGAGATTAAGAACAGCGGGACGTGAAAAGGTTTTGGCATTTCCTTATCCGCGGAGCATTATATGCCTCAACTGTCGAAACCAGGCCTCATTCAGGGGTTCTGAGCGCTTCTATGAGAAGGTCGTAAAAGTCAAGGCGGACGTGGCGGCCCTCCTTATTTTTCTTGTTCTTTGTGGCTTTCGCCACATTTCCGCAGAAAATTTTGCGTTAGGATCGCTCAGGAGCGACGACTGGCAACTCGGTCGACCCAGAGGACCCCCGCTTTTGTCTGTTTTCGGCGTAGTCAGTCCGCCTAATGCTAGTTCGCTCTGCTCAGGCTTCATGGAACGAAGTGACGTTCCCGTGGTAGCAGAGCAAGCGTTCGAGACGCTAATCAAGCAATCAAGCAAAGCGAGGGACTGGAGAGAGACTCTGGACCGCACTGTTGACTAGACCTGACAAGGCCTTAGCGGCAGAACGAGCGATAGATTGCGAAATGACAATCCAACTCGGTGAGTATAAGTCTGTTATGCCAGCGTTGGGCTTCGGAGACGATTGTCGAAGCCGGCTTCGCCCGGCGCGCATTTATGGCGTGAACACGCCCACAGAGACTTCCGTGAACTCCAATGTCCTTGGGGAACAATGGCGCAGGCCCGAACCCACCGATCTCATTTTTCCCAAGTGGCAGCGCGAGCTTTTCAAAACTATACTCGACGAACAGAAGCTTCGTTTCGACCGGGAAGGCAGACCTCGTACAGCCTACAGTCTGCGGCATACATATATCTGCCTCCGCCTGATGGAGGGCGCCGACATCTACCAAATCGCTAAGAACTGTCGCACCAGCGTGGAGATGATCGAAAAATACTACGCGGCGCACATCAAGACCTCGCTCGACGCCGCTGCAATCAATGTCATGCGGCCCAAGAAGAAAAAGAAGGGCAAGGGAGGCATCACGAAGACTCAGGCTTCACCGCAACCTCCAGATGAGGGAACAGATGTGTAAAATCGGGGAGCGTGCCAAGAGCTGTTGATTCATGCGATCTCGTTTCGGCTTTTCAAATAGTCCCGTCCAACTCAGGGGAAAGCATAGAGCGTCTCTCTCCGTCACAACTTTGACGCGCTGACAATGTTTCTAGTACCTCGTCTCCACGTATTGACCATATCTCCCGTGGCAGGCCGACCCGAGATTGTTCTTGTGCGGTCGTAGCCTCGTGTTACGGCTCTCATGCTCAAACTGCCTACCGCACACGGAGCAACGATAAACATACGCTGGCCCGCCTGATTGGACCCTGGCTCGCCGCCCAACCACCGCGTGACTTATTGCCGGGGCCACAGCCAACGGGCCAATTGGCGTCAAGTCAACCGCATAGCGCGGCACGAATATCTGTTGCGTGATGCGTGCGCCGACAATCCGATCCACTCGATACGTGCGATCCAGTCGATTCTGTGCCCGTACCGCCTTTAGTACGGTATTGCCCTCCAGCGTCCGACGCAGCGAGTAAGGTTCGATCATCCGCGTATCGCGCTTTCCACGTTCATCGACGTAATCAAGATCAACGCAGAGATAGTTGGCCGCCGCGAACCTGATGACCTCAATAAACGACGTGCTCCGGCCTGGGAGCCGGAAACCGCCCGCAGGCACCCGTAAAACCTGATCGCCCGCTGCCATCGGATATGGAGCTACCGCCACAGGGGCGCGCGTACCGGCGAGCCAGCCAAAGAATTCAGGCAGAGCATCCCAAAAGGAGTCCACCGGCGGCAAGGCTGGCAATTGATGCCCCAGCATGTTTCCCCATTCGGCGTGCAACTCTTCGCGGAAAACACCTAATGCTTCGAATCTAGGGAAGCCAACATTCTTAAAGTTGCATTTCTGCTGGACGATGTCTCTGATAACGGCTGCCGTTGCGTGGAATTCTCCGTTGCGAAACAGGTTGATCACATCGTAAAGATCACGCGGTCTTGACCGTTCCCCAAGAGCGCGGATTTTTTCTCCAAACACCTCTTCAAATGCGTAACAACGTGCGGTAATTCCTTCTGCTGGAACATCGGAATATACGTGCGACACCGGGCGCATGACGGTGGGCAAAACCACTACTTCATCCGCCGTCAGATCAATCTTGATGCGGGGAAGGTCCCTGCCCCGTGGCGCGATCGGCCCGCGATAGCCAACCCGTCCCTCGCAGCATCTTCCGCCTCGCCGGTTGTCATATATTTCAAACCGTCGCTGGTCGGCAGGCAGTTCAATACCCGCCGTTTCATAAAGCCAATTGCCCAACTCCAGGAATCGCGTCTCCAGAAATGCGGCATCGAGTTGCGCCGCATCGGTAACCGTAAAATCCAGATCCTCGGAAAATCGGTACGTCTCAAAGAAGCATTTCTTGATGCAAGTCCCGCCTTTGAATACCCACGTCCTTGCTAGGTTCGGATCGCGATAAATACCTGCCAAGACCCAGCCCAGAACATAGTCTTTCTCGACAATGCGAGGCTCAAGCCCAAACTCATCTCCGAACCGCAGGATTTCTGCGCGATCGATCACGCTGTCCTCACCAACCAGCTTGGTGGAACCAAGACACGCCAACGCTTTATCAGCTTGCGACCCGGCACATTTGGGTCGAGCTTCGCATTTCCCGTCGTAAGGCGCTTGCGGCAGCCTTCGATTAGCTGCTCCGGCCCACCCCGTCTTTCCGCCAAGAAACCGAGGCGCTTGAACACAGCTCCATTTTCAAGGCGCTCGCCTACGCTGAGCAACTCTTCCGCAGTACCCTTGTTTTCGCTGAAATACTTCTCAAGGCAATCGCTCACATGGCGAATACCGCCGCCGATAGCCGGATCGTCGAGCATATCAATCATCGTCTTCGCCGGATTCGATATCTCCACCTTAACCTTGCCCCGCCAAAGCGGCTTCGTGCCGAACATGGCGCGCTTTGAAATCCGCTTTAGCGAGAAATCGACGCCCTGGATCGTTTTCTCCTTGCCTCTCAACGGACGAGTTGTGAGCACGCAGACGCCCCGGAAAATTTGCTCAGTCAATCCCCAATGTTCGGCTGCCGTCCAACCGCCGATATACGCTGGTCCAAACAAAGTCGGGACAATCAGCCACGGGTCGTCAAGCACCTGACTTTGACCGAGCGATGCAATGGGCACCGGCGCGTACAATCCACGTCGCAAGCGCTTGATCCACCTTTGCGTGTTCCATCGTGCCAAGAGCTTTGTCGCTTGCCGCCGATCTATTTGGAGTGCGGTCGTCACATCCTCAACCGAGATGATCTCGCCCGCACTTTGCAAGACTTGGCTTAGCTGTCCCCGGCCCTTGGGAATCGGCTGAAGTTCATCCATAGGGGTATATTACACATGCACGAAGTCCCCGTAAAAGGTATTAATCGACATCGTAATATACCTTTTCGGCCGAAGCCTGGAAGTCCGTCACCTGAGGAATTTTCAGTGGCCGGCAGGAACAAACCATCATCAAACTAAATTCCTGCAACGCAACTCTCGTTTCCGCGACACGGTGCATGCATCAAGCAAAATGCTCCCTTCCCGGCTGTCCCCCATTTCGCACGCCCTGATCGGACGCGCTATCTGTATAACTATTTTTCCTTAGCCGCAAATGATGTAATGTTTTTTGCTCACTCTAACGGGCCCCGGTACTGTCATGCACATATATCCGTATGGCATACATCTCCAAGACCGACTATCTTCTGTGGCGGGAATGCCCGAAAAACGCTTGGCTCCGCATCCACAAGCCGGAACTCTACTCCTCCGCTGAACTAACGGAGTTCGAGCGATCCATCATTGACGCGGGAATCGAAGTCGAGGAGATCGCCCGGAGTCTGTTTCCGCATGGCACGCTGGTCACTGGCTCTATAGACGAGGCACCCCAAAGTACGTGCCGACTCCTAGCCTCAAAACCACGTACATTGTTCCAGCCTGTATTCGAACGAGACCAACTGTTTGCAAAAATCGATGTTCTTCAATGCGACCCGGAAACGGACGAATACACTATCCAGGAAGTTAAGTCCTCGACCGGAGTAAGAGAGGAACACGTATACGATCTCGCGTTTCAAGTACTGCTTCTTCGACAATGCGGACTCGATATCACGCAAGCTTTCGTAGTTCATCTCAATCCTGACTACGTTCGAGAAGAGGATGTAGATGTCCCGCAACTATTCATGACGGTGGACGTAACCGAAAGGATCGCTCAGATATCGGATGAAGTGATCCAGGAAATGCAAGCGTCGCGCATGTATCTCTTGAGCGAGGCCGAGCCACAAGGTCCCTGCTCTTGCATCTATAAAGGCAGATCGAAGCACTGTAGTACGTTTGACTACTCAAATCCTTACATTCCAAAGTATGGCATTCACGATATCGCTCGCATTGGCAACAGTCCCAACAAACTCAAAGAACTGGTGGAAGCAGGAGTTTTCGAACTAGAGAGCTTGCCGGCTGCTTTCAAATTAACGACGGCCCAACGCGCACAACTCGATGCATATCGAACGGGAAAAACCATTGTCGACAGATTGGCCATCTCGAAAGAACTGGGTGATCTTAGCTTTCCGCTCCACTTCATCGATTATGAAACGTTTGCCTCGCCGTTGCCGCTTTTCCCGAAATACTCTCCATACGACCAAATCCCACTGCAATACTCCGTCCACATCGTCGGCTCTCCAGGTGAGGAGCCGATCCACCGAGATTTCCTGCATACCGGTTCATACGATCCGAGCGCTTCATTTCTTAGTTCCCTCAAACAGCATGTGGTGCCTTTCGGCGCAATTATTGTTTGGAACAAGGGCTTTGAGTCTCATGTCAACGATGAGATCGCGCGCAGACTCCCAGCCGCACGAGACTACCTTTTCGAGTTCAACGATCGCGTATACGACCTCATGGAGATTTTCACGAAGCAGTATTTCGTCCATAAGGATCTTTATGGCAAGGTCTCTATCAAGAAGGTTTTACCGGTCCTGGCTCCACAGTTGAGCTATTCTCCCTTGCTAATACATGACGGAGCTACAGCCTCGCTCGTGTGGAAGAAATTGATCTCAGGCCAGCTCAGTGACGTCGAGTGTGCCAAGCTTCTTGCGCAACTCCGGGAATATTGTGCGTTGGACTCTTATGGAATGTACGCAATCTGGCAAGCTTTGATGGGCTTGACAAAAAACTGACGAAGTATGGATATCGACGTTCCCAAGCTCCAAACCAGAACTATGCGGCGGGCGCCGGACCCTGCCTCATATGAGCTCTATCGCGCCGCATTGGAATGGGACCTCATTGACCCGATCCTCATCCGAGATCGCGAGGATCTGAAGTCTGAACCAAAATGGCGCGAACACATAAAACCGTATCATCATCAGATTAAGAATCTGGTGACTTTCTGTCGCCGCTTGCCCGTTACGTTGCTTGCAGACGATGTAGGACTCGGCAAGACGATCAGCGCGGGTCTCATTGCTAGCGAGCTGATGTCGCGCGGGCGGCTCTCGAAGATTCTTGTCGTCTGCCCGAAGCTGCTGATGCCGCAGTGGAAAGAGGAATTGGAAAGCAAGTTCGGGATTATAGGGATCGAAGCGACAGGAAAAGAACTACTGGAAGCAAGAGTCCCGGATGGCGGGGGAGCGGTGATTACTACCTACCAGTCCGCACGGATGTACCTGGACGCTTTGAGCCAATCGGGATTTGAAATGCTCGTTCTCGACGAAGCTCATAAACTTCGGAATCTCTATGGCACGAATCAAGCTCCGCAAGTAGCCCAGCGTTTTCGCGAAGCGTTGGCTAACCGAGTGTTCAAATATGTCCTGATGCTGACAGCTACTCCCATACAAAATAGATTGTGGGACATCTACTCCTTAGTTGATCTCTTGGCGGTTGCACGAGGACACCAAAATCCGTTTGGGAGCGATGGCATGTTCGCCCGAACTTTTATCGCCGACGACCGAGGGCAGGCTCGTCAGCTAGTTCCGTATATGCGCGAGAGATTTCGATCAATTGTTTACACGTACATGTCCCGAATTCGGCGAGCAGATGCAAATTTGCACTTTCCAGAAAGGATTGTGCAATTGCACCGGGTCGCTCCATTACCTGAAGAACTTGAGCTTATCGATTCGATTCGAAGCCCGATCCAAGGGCTCAATAGGTTGGCACAGATATCCATCCTTCAAGCTCTCATCAGCAGTCCCCATGCCCTGCTCTCACAGCTACGAAGGATGGCCGAAAATGGAACCGTTCCGAAGATTCTTACAAGCAAGGTTGAGGAGATAGTCGGGCGGATTCCCACCACCGCAAAATTGCAAGGGCTAGGAAATCTTGTCGATCAATTGCGTGCCGAGCAACCTGAGCACTGGAGAGCGGTCATATTCACCACCAGACGCGAGACCCAGACAACTATCGAAACTTTTTTGCGAACGCGTGAAATCTCTTGTGGACTGATTAATGGCGATTCAGGGGCGCGAAACCAGCAGACGATAACGAAATTTAGAAAATCACCGCCAGAAATACATGTGATCGTATCAACCGAGGCCGGCTCCGAGGGAGTTAACCTGCAAGCGGCAAATGTCCTCGTAAATTTTGATCTTCCTTGGAATCCGATGATCGTTGAACAACGCATAGGCCGCATTCAACGATTGGCGTCCGAACATGCGAGCGTCTGCATTTTTAATATGATCCTTCGCGGGACATTCGAGGAATACATCGTAGGCAGGCTCATGGAAAAGCTCCAGATGGCCTCCCATGCAATCGGAGACATTGAAGCTCTCCTTGAAGCTGCGGGTATGGACGATCAGGGGGAGGACAGCTTGGCATTTGGGGAATTGATCCGTCAGCTCGTCCTCGCCTCATTGGCGGGCAAGAATGTCGAGGAGACAACCCGCCTTGCGGAGGAGAGCATTGCAGCCGCCAAAGTCGAACTTGAAAGTCAGGAAAAAAACATCGACACATTGCTTGGTGTAATGGATGAAGGAAGTGAGATTCCGTATCCCCATCTGCCACAATTGGTGAGGTCAATGGAAGTGCAAGAGTTTGTCCTTGCGGCAGTGCGGAGGCAAGGAACTGAGCTAAGGCCCGAATCTGAAGGGATCTACGTCAGCGAACGTGACGGAAAGGTGGATCGAATTTGCTTTGATGAGGAACACTCGTCGAATGCGGTTCTGTATAAACCCGGAACGGGGCCGTTTACCCGACTTGTCACCCAAGTGACAGCTAGCCCCTTGCATGATGTCCAAGATGCCGACGATAGACCACGCGCCAAAATGGAAGTGATCACCAAGGAATGGGTAGAGAGCTTTGGCGCTAAATTTCATTCGGCTGAGATTCTGGATGTCATGCGTTCGTTCCGTGGAGCAGCACTCGTGCGAGTACGCGCCATAGTCGGCCATGACAGCTATGAACGCCTAGTGAATGTAGCCGTACCTCTCGGCGAATGCTGGATTCCTGCGGGTGTGACCGGGACTAGCCCGATCTCCGACCCGCTAAACAAGGCGGAATCGATAGGATTAGACCCCTCTCTGGTCCTCCAGAAAGCGATGCAAGATGAAGGTGTAACCGAGTTCTGTCGTTTTTATATTGATCGGCGGCGACACGAACTTGCGGCTGCGGGATCTGATCCTCGAAAGCAAAAGAAAGTCGAGGATGATTTTACTCCCAGATTGGAAGCAAATCTCGTTGGGTTGGCTGGGGATGTGCGCAGGCAGCTCACTGTTCAGGCCACATATGAACTTGGCAGTGGGCATCGATATGACAGTTCGATTACGCTCATTCCTTCCGGGAACAAAATCACCCAATGCCCGGACCTGCGTCCGTGTTCTCGTTCCGAAACCATTGTTCCCCGTGATTGCTTGGGACGATGTGAGATGAGCGGTTCACAGGTGCTCAAACATTTGCTAGTCAGGTCGGAAGTCAGTGAGCGGTCCGCACTTCCAGAATTTATGGGAACGTGTGCGGTGACTGGCAAACGTGCACTACAAGATGAACTTGACCAATCGTCCGTCACTCAGCAGACGGTTTTGAGGTCCGTCCTCAAAACCTCTGAATTGTCCGCAAGACGCGCGGAAGCCCAGTTCTTCAGCAAATGCGAATTCACGGGCATCCAAGCTCTAGAGGAAGAACTCGCGACGAGCCAAGTCTCCGGGAAGAAGTACCGCAAGGACAAGCAACAACGATCAATCGTGACGGGTAAGACGGGATATGTCGATGAATTTGTTTCATGTTCCCAAACACAGCAATCCCTGCTAGCCGAAGAGGGCGAAAGGTGCGCCGTTACCAACCAACTTGTGCTTCCTGGATTGCTGGGGCTATGCCAGATCACAGGCAAGAAAGTACTGCCTTCCTTACTGGAGAGGTCGGCTGCTACAGGAAGATTGGCTCTTAAGCAATTCTTTGTTTTAAGCAGCATCTCAGGAGCGCGAGTACTCGAAGAAGAGAGTGTCGCTTCGGCAACGGGAAAATATTGTCTGCAGAAGGAAGCGAAGATATGCATGTGGAGCGGCAAGAAGTGTCATCCTGATGACCTAAGAACATGCCATCTCACGCAGGTGCCCGCTCATTTCGAATTCATGACAACGAACGGAGAGATACGGCTGGAACCATTGCTGAATCTTTTGAATGGCATTCGGAGGAAAGCGGATAACCAAGAATTATGGCCCACCATAGTTGCCAACATCTCGAAACGTCTCGACGGCCGATCGCAAGTTGAAGCGGCTGCATTGTCCCCAAGCGGCAGGCACTTGGCTGTCTGTCTCGAAACCAAAAATTGGCTCGGATTGAAAACTAGACAGGCTGGCCTTTTATACGCTATCCACGATCGCGAGACCGTCGGAAGAATTGTAACTGGGAAACGCGGGAGCGAAGGGTGGGAGCTGGAAAAAGTTATTTAAAATGTGATCCGATGGCGGTGTGCGTATCGGCAACGCCAGCGATCGTCAAAAATGTTCACCGAAGTTCTGGAACATATCGGCGCGGTTGGCGTCGATTTCCTCTGCCGATGGAGCCTGCCCGTATTTGGCGAACATGCCGCGTCCCGTTTTGAAAGGAGCACCCGATGGTTGGCCTTCGAGCGCGGACGCGAGGTCACGTTCAAGAACCTCGCAAACATAACCTTCGGGGGAAACGCCATGCGCGTTGGCCTGGACCTTTAGGGCCGCTTCAAGCTTCTCTGGAAGTTCGATCTTCATGGCTGATTTCCTTTCTCCATGACCAATTGTAGCGATTTTCGTGGCGTGGTCAAACACCGACGATACACCCTTATGTCGGACGTCTCCCCCGCCCCGGTACAGACGTGGCACCGCCCCCTAACCAACCGAGCCATACTGTCGTCTGCATGTACCTTGCCTCTTTCCGTGACCCAAGAACGGACGGGGCGCAGCGGCCAACCCAATAGCCACAGGCCTGCGTCCTTTCGCGACATAAACGAGCAGCCTTACCATCGAGGCTTATTTAGGTGTCTGATCTTGCCAGCGTGCAATAGCGTGCAATGGTGCGCGGCAATCCTGGTAAATTTGGCATCCGTGGCAATGTAGTTTCTATAAGTTATGGAAGCCATTGACCGGGCGTGGGTACGAATCCCACTCTCTCCGCCAACTCATTTATAATCAATAATTTACAGTGATTTTGTGGTCTACTCATAACCCACTCTCGGCAGTAGTTTTCATCTTTAGAATGAGCGACATGCAGTTTCGCGCGGTCAGAAAACGTGCCGATAAGTCTGAAAGCGAGAAAGCGACTGTTTCAGAATCAGTTGCTCGATCGAAGCAGCAAGGAAAATTGTCAGACTAGAATCCCAATACCGGGATCCGCGTTCGCATA
>Ga0302325_10008957_pt1 | contig 21953 bp, 25 predicted proteins | sample Palsa_T0_2_FD_201948 | JGI IMG/M metagenome (GOLD analysis project Ga0302325, IMG submission 201948) | Peat permafrost microbial communities from Stordalen Mire near Abisko, Sweden - Palsa_T0_2 | ecosystem: Environmental > Terrestrial > Soil > Palsa > Peat permafrost | place: Sweden: Abisko...
TGGGCGCGTTCCCGATCTCCGAAATCGTGAAGCCGCGCCGGCGCAGCTTCGCGGCGACGCGCGCGGCGAGACCTGGGACGGTCGTTCCGTTCTCTACCCGCACGCGAATCGCGGCGAAGGCGACGTTCGACGTGGTCGCCTCGGTGGCGTCGGTCGTCGGGCCGGGCAAGAGCGCAGCGACGAGCTTCCGCTTCGCCGACTCGTCCGGCACGATCGAGTCGCCGTAATTCGGCAGCATGACGCTGGCGACGTACGGCACCTGCGCCGTGTGAATGTCGCGCGGCGTCAGGTGCGAGAACGCGATCACCGACGCCAGTTCCTCCCGGGGCGTCAGATCCGTTTCGATGTCCCGGTTGACGACGGCGAGTAGCTGCTGCGCGTGGGAGAACGTGTTGAGCTTGTCGTGTTCGACCTTGTTGATGATCGCACGTATGACTTGCTGCTGCCGCATGATCCGGCACGGATCGCTGCACCAGTCGTGCCGGAACCGCGCATAGCCGACGGCCTGCGCGCCGTTGAGGTGCTGCCAGCCCGGCTTGAGGTGCACGTGCAGATGGCCCCAGCTATCGTCATAGTCGACCGGGCCGTTCTTGCCCGTGCCGCGCAGCGCGTCGGAGTTCTCGACGTCGACGTCGACGCCGCCGATCGCGTTGACGATGTCCTTCGACGTGTCGATCCGCATGATGATGTAGTGGTCGAACGGCGGAATGCCGAGCCACTGGGCGATGACGGATTTCGATTCCTTGATCCCGCCTTCGGATTGCGCCTGGTTGATCTTCGCCTGCTGTCCGTTAGGCATCGTCGCCACCATGTCGCGCGGTACCGAGAGCTCGTCGAGACGATGGTCCTTGAAATCGAGGTCGAGCGCCATGATGATGTCGCTGCGCGACGTCTTCGACGTCTCTTGATCGAGCCGGTCGTAGTCGTAGTCCAGTCCGATCAGCAGCACGCGGACCCGGTCTTTTCCGAAGACCGTCGCGGCATCGGGCATGAGCATTGCTTGCATCGAGCGCACCGGAGCCGCGACGATGTCCATCGCCGTCGTCACCGGCCGCGAGTTGCGGAAGAGCACACCCGCCGCCGCCAGTAGGAGGAGCACCCCCAGGATCGCGATGCTTCGCTTCATGTCGTCTCCGTTTACCGGCCGGTTCGCATACCGAGTATAACCTCTGGGCGATGACGGATTCGAACCGCCGGCCTTCTCCGTGTAAAGGAGCTGCTCTCCCGCTGAGCTAATCGCCCGCCGCGCTTCGGGCCGGTTCGCCGCGCGGGAGGGTCGTCCCCGGGCGGGATATATGGTGACGGATGCAACAGCGGCGCCTCGCCCTCGACGACTCGCGGCCGATCTGGCAGGCGATGCTCGTGTTCCTCGTGCCGCTGATGATCAGCAACGTGCTGCAGTCGGCGTCAGCGACGCTCAACAGCATCTATCTCGGCCGGCTGATCGGCGTCGGGGCGCTGGCCGCGGCGTCGGCGTTCTTCCCGGTCGTGTTCTTCATGATCTCGTTCTTCATCGGGATCGCGAGCGGCAGCTCGGTGCTCATCGGGCAAGCGTACGGCGCCCACAACGAAGAGCGCCTCAAGGCCGTCGCGGGAACGACGCTGACGCTTTCGATCGGTGCGGGCGTGATCATCGGCGGCGTGGGCTGGTTCTTTCTGCCGGGCTTGCTGCACCTGATCGGTACGCCGCTCGACGTGTACGACCAAGCGCTCTCATACGCGCGCGTCGTGTTCCTCAGCTTGCCGATTCTGTTCGTGTACCTCTCTTATACGACGTTCGTGCGCGGCACCGGCGACTCGCGCACGCCGTTGCTCTCGCTCATCGTGAGCACCGTGCTCATCCTGATCTTCACGCCCGCGCTCATCCTGGGCTGGCTGGGGCTGCCGCGGCTGGGCGTCGCCAGCGCCGCGTACGCGAACGTGGTGGCGAACACGCTCGCGCTGATCTACATGCTCGTCTCGTTGCGGCTCGAGAAGAATCCGCTCGCGCTCGACATGTCGATCGTCCGCAACATGAAGCTCGAGGTCGGCCTGCTGGGCCAGCTCGTGCGGATCGGGATCCCGACCGGCCTGCAGATGGTGATGGTGTCGCTGGCGGAGATCGCCGTCATCTCGCTGGTCAACCGCTTCGGCTCGTCGGCGACCGCCGCGTACGGCGCGGTGAACCAGATCGTCTCGTACGTGCAGTTCCCCGCGATCTCGATCGGCATCGCGTCGTCGATCTTCGGAGCCCAGTCGATCGGGGCGCGCAAGTTCGACCGGCTGCGCAAGATCGCGCGCGCCGGCATCACGCTCAACTGGGTGATCGGCGCGGTCCTCATCGGCCTCGTCTACGCCTTCGATCGCAGCATTCTCACGCTGTTCGTCACCGATGCCCGGGTGATCGAGACCGCTCACGAGCTGCTCGAGATCACGCTCTGGAGCTACGTGCTGTTCGGGACCTCCAGCGTGCTGTCGGGGCTGATGCGGTCGAGCGGAACGGTGCTGTGGCCCACACTGCTGTCGATCATCTCGATCTGGGGTGTGGAAGTGCCGGTCGCCTACAGTCTCGCGCCGCACCTGGGTTTGCGGGGCGTGTGGATCGCGTACCCCGTCGCATTCGCGGTCAGCCTCGCGCTGCAGACGTTCTACTACCGCGTGTTCTGGCGCCGGCAGAAGCTCACCGTGCTCATCGAGAGCCACAAGGTCGAGCCGGTGACGACCTGATGGGCGCCTCCGAGCCGCGGCTGGCCAAATCGTATCCGGCACATGTCGTGCTGGTCGTCCTCACGCTGTTTCCGGGGCTGATCAACACCAGCGCGATCGCGCTCGTGGCGCCGGTGATCGGGCGCGACCTCGACGTCGCGCCCGACGTCGCCGCCTCGCTCCCGCTCATCAGCGACGCGGCACTCGCCTTCGGCTGCGTGCTGGCCGCCGAGCTGACGCGCCGCATCGAGGGACGGACGCTGTTCTTCTGGCTGATCGGCGTCTCGGTGTTGAGCTCGCTGGCGAGCGCTCTGGCGCCGGCGTTTCCGGTCTTGCTGGCGGCGCACATCGTGCACGGCTTGACTTCGGGGATGCTGTTCGTCGTCGTGCTGCCGCCGTTGTTGACGACGTTCAAGAGCGACAAGCTCGCCGCCACGGCCAGCGTGATCGTTCCCTGCCTGTTCGGCGCGGCAACGCTCGGTCCGTTGGTGGGCGGCCTGGTTGCGGCACCGGGAGTGTGGCGTTCGATCTTCGGCGTCGAGGTCGCGATCGCGATCGTCGCGATGCTGCTCGCGCGCAGCGTGCTCGCCAAACGCGACCCGCAAGGCTCCGACGAGCCGGTCGACTGGTATGCGCTCATCGCTGCCGGGCTGGGCTCGCTGCTCGTGTACATCGGAATCGGCGGCTTGGCGGGCAACGACTGGCGCGATCCCTTCGCCAGCGTCCCGCTAGTCGCCGGGCTGGCGGTCTACGCCGCGCTCATCATCGGCGAAGCGCGCAAAGAGCACCCGTTGGTTCCGGTGCGCAAGCTCGCGACGTCGCTGGCGCTGGTCGGAACGATCGCGACGGTGGTCGGCAGCGCGACGTTCAGCGCGCTCACGCAGTCGTTTCAGCTCACGCTGCTGCGAATCCAGGAGCTCGATCCGCGCGGCACGGGGTTCGCGTTCTGGCCCGAGTTCCTGACCGCGATCGCGGCAGGCTGGGTGTTCGGGCGAGTGGTGACGACCAAGTGGGTCAACTTGACCGGAGCCTCGGGAGTCGTGTGCATCGGCATCGCGGCCGCGCTCGCCCGCGCGTCGGCGCCCGTCGATGCGCGCACGGTCGGGTGGCTGTGCTTGATCGCCGGCTTCGGCGCCGGGCTGAGCGTCTCGCCGGGCTTGTTCTTGGTGGCCCTGTCGTTCGAACGCGCGCTGGTGGCCCGCGCGATCGCGTTGCTCAACCTGTTCCGTCTCACCGGCGGCTTCATCAGCGCGCCGGGCGTCGAGCACACGATCGGGTCGAGCGCTACGGCGCATCTCAGAGCCCTCGATCCGGCGCTCGACCCCCACACGGCGGAACGCGTCGTGCGGGCGTTCGTCACCGGGCGTTCGATGCCGAGCGCGGTGTCGATCGACCCGCTCAAGCACGCATTGATAAGCGGGATCGACGAGGCGTACGTGATCGTGGTGATCCTGGCGATCGTCGGTGCGGCAGCCATCGCCATCACCCTGCTCGCCGCGCACATTCCGCTTCGCGCACCTGATCTGCGAAAGTTCGACGAAGGCAAGGCCGCGCTCGAGGCCCCGGGCCTACAGAGGTGAGCTCACGTCTTGGGCGCCGGAAGCGGTTGGTCGGCCCAATGAGCGAACGCGTCCTCGATCGCCGCTGAAACGCCGGCGCGATAGTCCGCACCGTGGTGAAGGTGATCGCCGATCTCGTCTTGCGTCGCGATCACGCGGCCGGTGCAATCGACCGTGGAGAGCATGATCTCGGCGTGCGTCGCAACGCCGTCCGACTTCGGTGTCTGCTCCCAGCGCAGCGTTCCCATCACGAGCCTCGATGCGTCGTAGCGCGCGCACATCGCGGGCGCGTTCTTCGTCGCGATCAGATGATCGGCCGGTTCGGTCACGATGGCCTCATAGCCGCGTGCGGCGTATCGCTTGCGCGCTTCCTCGGTGGCGAAATCGAGGCTGGGATCCGGTTCCATGCCCAGTTGGGTGAACGGCACGATTGCGATCTTCGGACCCTTCGGCAGCCGCGGCGCGGGCGTCGCGGTCGCATTCGGCCGCGCGGTGTCGGGCGTCCGCGATGCGAACAGCTCCAGCACGCGCCCGATGGCCTGGGAGATGCCGTCGGCGAAGCCGGCCTGGACGTTGGCGTCGACGTAGTCCTTGTCGCCGACGGCCGTGCCGGTCCACGACAGCGACCCGTCGCAGCGCACCAGCGACAATCGCAGCTCGACGTGCGTCGCATAATAGTCGACCGCCGCGAGGACGTTGTTGCGCTGCCGCACGGCTCGTTCGGTCCGCATCGTCGGCACGAAGATTCCCGTCGCGCCGGTTTGCGCGCAGATGCGCCCGGCCTCGGCGACGACGGCCAGCCGGTCCGTCGGCGCCAGCGTCTTGGGCGTGAGCCCGCGCTCGGTCAGCTCCGCGGTGAGAACGCCGGTCGCGTCGTCGAGGTTCTGCACCTTCTCCGAACCGGGCTGCGCGAACGGTACGACCGCGACCACCATCGCAGCGGAAACCGGAGCGGCACCGGCGGCCAGACCGGCGACGACGATTGCCACGGCGACGGATCGGACCAGCCGGATCGACGAAGGCATGCTCGGGTCCTTCGTGTCACGAGTTGCGGCTTCCATTCAGCTCATCCGGAAAAGGTGCGCGCGAAGAACGCTCCCAAGGTTCGTTTCGCGTCATGCTCTTCGTCGTCATCGAGCACTTCAAGAACCGTGATCCGCGACCCGTTCGCGAGCGCTTCATGGAGCGCGGGCGGCCGCTCCCCGACGGGGTGACGTACCACGCGAGCTGGATCGACGAACCCGGCTGCCGCTGCTTTCAGATCATGGAGGCCCGCGACGAAGCCGCCCTGCGAAGCTGGACCAACCGCTGGTCGGATCTGATCGACTTCGAGATCGTCCCGGTCGTGACGCCGTCGGAGTACTGGCAGCGCGTAGCGTCGTCCGCTGATAAGCCTTAGCGTGACCCGGGATCAGCGCAAGGGCGCTGGCTCTCGCGGAAAATGCTGGGCCAGATGGCGGCCGACCTCTTCGATTCCCGCGACTAACCCGGCAGTTGGGTCGCCTTGGCGAAAATGTTTCTCGACGGTTGCCGCGACGTCGTTCCATACTTCTTGGCCGAGCCGTTCGTGCGCGCCGGCGTCTCCGACGACCGCGAACTCGCGCCGCGACGGCACGACGAAGAAGTGGACGGCGTTGCGCTCGCGCCGGCGCGACAGACCGCGGCGATGGAGCGAACGCAGCGCGGCCGCGTGGACGTCGCCCTCGACGTGCGGCGAGATCGAGACCGTGATCGGCGCCGTCGTCTCGGCTTCGGCGCGGACGATCGCATCGCGCACGCGCCGCTTGTCGACGAACTGGTGCAGGTCCCGGTTCACCATGAGCCCGTCGCTCCGCCGCCGCCGCCCATACCGCCTCCGCCGCTGAACCCGCCGCCGCCGGAGAACCCGCCGCCACCCGAGAGGAGGGCGCCTACGAGCAGACCGCCCCAGCCCCCGCCGCCGCTGCTGATGTACGGTCCGTTGGAGCGCGGCAACTTCGAGAGCGTCCACAGGACGCCGACGACGATCAGCAGCCCGATCACGATCCCGACGATGACCCAGAGCGGGCTGCTTTGGTCGCCGGAGTCGTAGGGCTCGATCGTGGCGACGGGCGCCGGCGTGACGCCGAGCGCGCGGCGCTCACCGCCGAGCGTGCTCAGGATGACGCCGACGCCGTCACTGACGGCCTGATCCGGCTGACCCGCCAGCAGCTTGGGCGCGATCGTGTTGCGGATGATCTCCGACGCGAGCGCGTCGGTCATCACGCCTTCGAGCCCATAGCCGACCTCGATCCGCACCTTGCGGTCGGTCGGGAACACGAACAGGACCAGGCCGTCGTCGAGACCCTTGCGGCCGACCTTCCACTTCGTGAAGGCGTGGATGGTCCAGTCTTCGGTCGGCGTGATCCCCGTGGTCGGCGCGACGTACAGCAGCACCTGATGGCCGGTGTCGGACTGATACGCGCGCAAGCGCGCGTTGAGCGTCGCGACGGTTTGCGGCTGCAGGTAGCCGGCCGTGTCGGTCGCCCACTGCGCCGGCGACGCCGGGATGGGGATCTCGCCGGCGACCGGCGCCGCGGCGACGCACACCAGCATCATCAGCGCCGCGAGCCAGCGACCGCAGCGCATCAGGCTAGAACTTCACCTGCGGAGCATTCTCTGCGCCGGGCTGCGATTGGAAGTACGACTTCTCGTTGAAGCGCGCGCCGAACAGCCCCACGACGATGACGGTCGGGAACGTGTCGCGCGTCGTGTTGAACGTTTGTGCGACTCGGTTGAAGCGCATCCGCTCGACCGCGATCCGGTTCTCCGATCCCTCCAGCTGCGATTGGAGGTCGAGGAAGTTCTGGCTGGCCTTGAGGTCCGGGTAGGCCTCCGCGACCGCGAGCAGGTGCGTCAGCGCCGACGACAGCTGGTCTTGCGCCGCGGCGAACTTCGCGAAGTCGGCCGGGTTGCTGGGAACCGCGTTGCCGAGGTTGAGCTGACCGACCTTGGACCGCGCCTCTGCGACGGCGACGTAGGTGCTCTTCTCGAAGTTCGCCGCGCCCTTGACCGTCGCCACGAGATTGGGGATCAGGTCAGCGCGTCGCTGATAGACGCTTTCGACCTGAGCCCATTGCGACTGGACCGCCTGGTCGAGCGTGACCAAGCGGTTGTAGGTCCCGACCACCCACATCGCCGCGATCAGCACGACGACGACGAGGCCGCCCAAGACGATCAGCCCACGGTTCATATGCCGGTAGCTTCACTGTCCACGACAGCGAATCCGCTGCGGGCAGCCCGGCGTGAAGCGACGTCGGCCGATGGCACTGAGGTGCGCCGAAGAGATATTTTCGGCTTGACAACGATGCCGTGGAGAGTATGCTGGGTGAGGATTCCTCGTTAGGTGAGGCGTCTGCACGCAGAAAAGCCGCTGCCCGGAAAGGTCGAGAGACCCCAACGGGTGACCAGATCCCGCCGAATCAAGGCGGAATCTAACGCGGCTGAGACCTTCGGGACTCTACGGCGTGCAGTGCTAAAGCTCGACAGTGAGGGAAGAGCCCGCGGCCCGGCCGCGCGGAGTTTCTCGACTGTCGCCTGCGCAGGAGTGCATGCGACTTTTTTGTTTCGGGAGAGGAGGTGATGTCAAGCCATGGACGATGGGCCGAGTAGCCGATCTAGCAAGCTCGTAACGAGCTGCTCGCATTCTGCCGCGTTCGTCCGTACGGCGCGGTAAACCGTAACTTTTTCGGAGGTATGTGCCATGCAGAAGATCTTGGCATTTCTGTTCAACGCTGCCCGCGTGCGCTTTCGCCGCGCGTCAGCACCCCACGACGACAATCTGCGCGCGAACCAATTCGACGATCGCGCATCGTGGAGCATCTATCGCGTCATCAGCGGCGGCTGAGCAGATGACCAAGACGTTGGAGGCCGCGCATCTGGATGCGATGCACGCGGGCGATATTCGCGGTGCGCTCGGGACCATCCGCAAGCACGATACGGCATCGCGCAAAGGCCTGCGGGCAAAGCTGATTGCGTTTGCCGCCATCGTCGGCCCGGGCTTGATCGTCATGGCCGGCGACAACGACGCCGGAGCATTCTCGACCTACACGCAAGCCAGCCAAAACTACGGCACGACGTTGCTGTGGACGCTCCTGCTCTTGATCCCGGTCCTGTACGTGAATCAGGAGATGGTCTTGCGGCTAGGCGCGGTCACGCGAGTGGGCCACGCACGGTTGATCCTCGAGCGGTTCGGCAAGTTCTGGGGCGCCTTCAGCGTGATCGACCTTCTTCTCCTCAACGCGCTGACGATCGTCACCGAGTTCATCGGGATCAGCCTCGGCCTCGAGTACTTCGGCTTGCCGAAGCTTCTGGGCGTGGTCGTCGCGGCCGGGCTCACGATGGCCGGCGCTGCGACCGGCAGCTTCCGCCGCTTCGAGCGCTTTGCGCTGCTCCTCGCGTTCGGGAGCCTGCTGTTGGTCCCGGTGCTGCTGATGGTGCACGCACCGGCGGGTCAGTCGCTGCACGATTTCTTCGTGCCGGGTATGCCCAAAGGAGGCGATCTGGGCGTCGTCATGCTGCTGATCGTCGGCATCGTCGGCACGACGGTCGCTCCTTGGCAGTTGTTCTTTCAGCAGAGCTACGTGATCGACAAACGGATCACGACGCGTTGGCTCAACTACGAGCGCTGGGACCTGGCGCTCGGCATCGTCGTCGTTGTCTTCGGCGCGTTCGCAATGTTCTCGTTCACCGCGGCCACGTTCGCCGGGCACCGAGAGTTCGGCCATTTCCAGGACGCGGGCGCCGTCGCGGCCGGCATCGCGCACTACGTCGGATGGTTGCCCGGTGACTTGTTCGCGTTGGCGCTCGTGGATGCCGCCGTCATCGGCGCAGCCGCCGTTTCGCTCTCGACCGCCTACGCGGTCGGCGACGTGCTGTCGCTCAACCATTCCCTGCACCGGAAGATCGGCGACGCTCCGGTGTTCTACCTGGTCTATGCGGGGCTGATCGCAGTCGCCGCCGCCATCGTCCTCATCCCCGGAAGCCCGTTGGGCCTGTTGACGAACGCCGTGCAGGTGCTGGCGGGCGTACTGTTGCCGAGCGCGACAGTCTTCTTGTTGCTCCTCTCCAACGACAAGCCGGTGCTCGGCCCGTGGGTGAACACGCGGCGCACGAACGTTTTCACCGGCGTAGTGATCGCTGCGCTCATCATGCTTTCGATCGTCCTTACGGCCGCTACGGTCTTTCCCGAGATCAGCACTCGGCAAATCCTCTGGATCCTTGCTATCGGTGCCGTGTTCACGGTCTTCGCGGGCGTCTGGATGGCCTTTGCTCCGCCCGCGGCGAGCGACGTTCCATCCTACGACCGCTCGACGCGCCATCAGTGGCAAATGCCGCGGCTCGAATCGCTTCCTCCCGTGCGCCTGACCCTACTGAGCCGGATGTGGCTCATCGTGCTGCGAGTCTATCTCGTCGTCGCCGTTGGCCTCGTCGTGTACCGCGTCGCCGCGATCGTGCTGCACCGAGGATAGTGGAGCGCTCCGTTCCGTGTTCGACAAGCGGGAGCACTGGATACTACTCGCTCTTGTGATCTACGGCATCATGCTCGTCATCGGAATCGGTGGCGTGGTGCTGCGCCTTCTGAGGTAGCGTCGCGATATGGTCAATGGCGTAACCGATACGGAGCTATTCGCACTACGGGTGCTCGTCGCGTTGCTGCTGAGATTGGCTCCGCGCCGACTGGCGCTTAGCCTCGTTTCGGGACTCGCATCACCTTTGACGTGGAAGCCGCCAGATAATGCTGATCGAGCGCCTGCCGCAACATCGTCTTAATGACCGCTTGCCGGCTCACATTGAGCTCATGAGCCGCCGCATCGAGCTCAGCGAGCATCGGTGCGGCGAAATCGACATTTACGCGCTGAATCGGCGCCATCATGCGTCCGCTGTTGGTGAAGTAGCGAGAAACATCTCCGCCCTGATCTGCTAGCCGCGCGATATCCTCCGCGGAACGCGTTGAAGCGCCCTTAGGACTCTTTTTCATAGAGCTCTTGCTCGGGTTTGGTCGCTTTCCAGAGCGTAACGAGGTGGTAGTATTCGCCTTCATCGTCTTCACGTATCTCGAAGATCAGCGACTACAGACGGCCCTCGACCCAGCCGATTGCACGGTATTGTTCCGGGAAATCGGAGCGTTGGTCGAGGTAGTACGGCTTGCCGAAGATCGAGCGCGCCTCCTCAAAAAAGCCAATTCCTCGCTTGGGATTCGCGCGAAGCTCTTTGCTCTTCCGTTCGTCGAAGTCGAACCGCATCGTATGTATAACAGTTATACCATTTTGGAGCTCATCCCTGCAATAGGACGCGGCAGTACCGGCGACCGGGATCTGGATGTCCCTGCCCGAGCGCGATCAGCGGCGTCGGCGGCCCCGATCAGGGCATAATAGAGGTGAACGAGGTACGCGCAAAGCGCGAACGTCCAGAACAAGATCCAGATCGCGCGCCGGCGCGGGGAATCGGACGGCAGCAGGAACGCGCACAGCGCGGGAGTCACCAGCGCCGCGTGTTCCGGTACGCCCGTGACTTCCGCAAAAATGATCTTTCTCTAGTGAGCGAATCCTGAATCGCTAGCCACTTGCCGTGCGGACGTCACATGGACGGTAGTGTCGACAAACGCCTGCAACGGATGCGTCCCGTCGAGTTCAAAGTCGTGCCCCTTAACCCAGTTATGCGCAAAGAGCCCTAGGGGACCCAGGAGCGCCCACGAGAGAATCGTCATGGTCGAGGAGACGCCGGTTTTGTTCTCGCCTTCGTCAGTCTTTCGTTGACTGCTCAGTCGCACTTTCTCACCACTGACCGCGTATATCCAATCGATCTGCACGCCGAGGCTGCCCGCATGCCCGTGAGATCCCGCCCTTTCGACGGCGAGGACTTCGCCTTGACCGCCTGCATCTTTGGCGACCGCAACGTAGCCATCGATAACGACGTCGTTGGAGGCCTTGAGTCCAAATGTGTCGCCAACCTTAGCCGTGCCCGATGAGATCTTGTCCGTCAACGCGACAATGACGACCGTCCCACCAGGGACCGTGAGCACGCGCGTACCTGGCGGCAAAGGTACTGCTTCCGCAGGAGCCGTCGTAGTTGGCTCGGGCGAAGAAAGCGTTTGAGCCGCGAGTGTGCGCTGCGAGAGCAACATGCTCGCGCACACGGCACTTGCCGTGAGACCGGATCGAATTCGCATGTGGCACCCCTTCGAGGACCCGGCACGTCGGCACGGACTCCATCGTGGTGCCCTGCGTCAGGTTGCCCGGCCTGCTGAGCGTTCCAAAAGTTTACGAAAACTGACCGATGCGCGACTGCATTAGCCTAAAAAGAACCCAGCGGCACTTTTCGAGGAGGCGACGGCGTGCCAATCACATTTCGCGCCAGCTAACTGTTGATCCGAGAGCCCTCATATCGTCGGGTATGGTTACTGCGCCCCTGCTGCTCCGTACGGCGGCGACCGCGTTTACGCCGCTTTCCCGGACCGCCTCGCTGAATGCTTTCTGTACAGCATGAACGCTACGCCGCCGTCATACACGAGCCGTGAGATGGAAGCGCTCACAGGGTACATCGCATGGCTGTCCAAGGGTCAGCCCGTCGGCGCCAAAGTGGTGGGTCAGGGCTACGTCGCGTTCCAGCCGGACCGCACGCCGGACGCGCATGCCGGCGCCTCCGTGTACAGCCAGCGCTGCTCGGCCTGCCATGGCGCCGACGGCTTCGGCAACGGCAAATTCCCGCCGCTTTGGGGTCCCGCATCGCTTAACGGCGGTGCTGGTATGCACCGGATCGCGACGATGGCTGAATTCGTACGGTACAATATGCCGTTCGGCTGGCGCCCGAATACGCTGTCGCGCCAGCAAGCCTACGACGTCGCCGCTTTTATCCTCTCGCAGCCGCGCCCCACATTCCGAAAGAATCGCTTGATCGCGTTCCCGCCGATTCCCGGTCGGACGTTCTAATCACGGCGCGTACCGGCCTCGGCATCGGCGGACCGGTTGAAAAGAGTGGGGGGTTCTCTACTATGCATGGGTCGGCGGGTCGTCTACTTTGATGGGTGAGTCTGCTCTTCCGCCGCTCTCCATCCGAGGTTCCAGCGATGCGCCTTCCGTCGTATGTCGTGGCCGTCCTGATCGCCGTCGCCGGCTGCAGCGGCTCGGGCGGGACGACGCCTAGCCCCTCGTTGCCGGTTCAGCCGACCGTGAGCCCCACGCCGAGTGCGCGCTCGTCCACGCCGACGCCGACGCCCTCGGCGAGTCCCATCAGGTCGACTCCGACGCCGACTCCGACTCCGACGGCGAGTCCGACGAAGACGCCCACTCCGACACCGACGCCCACGCCGAGTCCGACGCCGACGCCGTCGCCCTCGCCCGTCGCGGTCACGCGGCACCTGGCGGTCGCAGTTGGCGGACTGACCACAAATGCGATCATGGTGTATACGCTGCCGCTGACGGCGTCCAGTGCTCCGGCCTTTGCGCTGACGCTGCCGAACGGCGCGTCGCCCAATTGGCTCTGCAACGATCGCTTCGGCGAGCTGTTCGTCATCGGCGGCAACGTCATGTACGTCTACGAGCCGCCGTACACGGCGGCGAGCGTGCCGGCCGCGCACTTCACACTGCCGTATAACGCTACGACGTGGGGCTGCGCAGTCGACCCGGTGCACGGTGAGCTAGTCGTCGGGAGCAGCACCGCCTACGCCGGAGAAGGCAAGGCCTTCATCTATCGGCCACCGTTCACCGCGGCCAACGTCGCCGCGACGCTGCAGGTCAACCCGAACTTCGTCGGCGCGATCTTCGGTGGCATCGCGTTCGACGCGGCCGGGGATCTCGTCGCGCAGGACAATCCGGCAGGCAGCGGCGTCAGCGAGCCCGGCACCATGGTGTACGCGCGTGCGCCGTTCACCGCCGCCTCGCACGTGCAGTTCTGGGGAGCCGCGGGATCCACCAGCCAAATGATCTTCGATGCGCAGGGGAACCTGTATTGCGGAAGCTGCACCACCGGATCTTCGGCCGACTGGGGTGTCGGGGTGTACACCGCACCGATCGCGTACGGACCGAAGGAGTCCCCGAACTTCGTGGTTGACGGAACGATGTACAGTGGGCTCTTCTTTCCGACCGGATTGACGATCGATTCCTCGCAGTTGCTCTATGTCGAGTATGGCACCGACACGCTCCCGCTGCAGGTCGCCGTCTTCGCAACGCCGCTCACGGCCTCGTCGATGCCGTCGCTCATCATCACGCCGCCCGGGAACAACAGCCAGAACTCCATCGCCGGCGTCAGCGCCCTTCCGTAGCCTCCGGTGCAACCGTTTTGCCCGCTCGATCGCGTTTCCGCCGATCCCCGCTCGGATATTCTGACCGCGACGGTTCCGCGGCCGCCTTCCCAGATTCGTAGCTGTTACGCGGGGCCGCCAAGTGTTCACCGCGAGGACATTACGTTCACCCAATGAACACCGGCTCATGCGGGCGTTCGAAACTGATTTTTGGCGCGACAACGCATCGCGGAAAATCTGGGACGACATTGTTCCGGGCGAGCCCCGGCCGACCGTGCCGTACCTGCTCACGCTCGAGGCGATCCAGAAATACTGCCGTGCGGTCGGCGATCTTCACCCGCTGTATTTCGACGAGGCGTACGCGAAGAAGAGCCGGTTCGGCGGCCTGATCGCGCCGCCGGCGATCCACATCTTGCTGATGTTCGCGTGCACACCGGCCGACGATTGGATGCGCAGCCCGGGCACCGTCAACGCCGGCCAAGCGTGGAGCTACAACGTGCCCGCGCGTCCCGGCGATACGATCACCTTGCGCGCGCGAGCCCTCGACAAGTTCATCAAGAAGGAGCGCTTGTTCGTCGTCCACGACAACGTCTTCTTCAATGAGCGCGATGAGGTGATCTGTTCCGGCCGGGGCTGGACGATCCGACCGGCGTGAGGATGACGCGATGACGGATTTCTTCGATAGCCTCCAAGTCGCTGCACGCATCGACGGCTCTCCGTACGTCGTTTCGCGCGAATCCATTCGCGAGTTCTGCGAAGCGTCGCTCGATTTCAATCCCCTGCATCTCGACGACGACTACATGAAGGGTCATTTCGGCCGGACGACGTTCGGCGGAATCATCATGCACGGCATGAACAACTTCGGGTTGCTGACGCGGATGCTCACCAACTGGGCCTATGAAAGGGGAGGCATCCACCGCCGCCTCGAGACCCGCTGGCTCGTGCCGGTGAAACCCGGAGACACGATTCGGCCAGCGGGCGAGGTCAAAGCGAAACAGCGCACGGAGAAGTCGCGCTGGGTCACCGTGGCGGTCGAGGTCACGAACCAACGCGGCGAGGCCGTCGCGTCCGGCGAAGCGCTCATCGAGTTTCCGACCGCGACCGTATGATTCTCGGGCGCAGCATCGATCGCAATGCGCGCCTCTATGCCGACCGACCGGCCATCGTCGCCGCTGATGGAACGGCCCTGTCGCACGCCGATTTCCGCGAGCGGGTATGGCGCCTCGCGGACGGGTTGCGACGCCACGCGCTCGGCAAGGGTTCTCGCGTCGGCATTCTCGCTCGCAATAGCGTCGACTATCTGACGCTCTACTTTGCCTGCGGAAGCATCGGCGTCGTTCTCGTTCCGCTCAACTTCCTCCTCAAACCGCGCGATCTCGAGACACGGATCTCGCACGCCGAGCTCGATGCGCTCTTCATCGAGGGCGAGTTCCTTCCGCTCGTCGGCGAATTGAGCCGCGAGCTGCAGCGTCAGCTTGGCTCGCGGACGTTCGGGTTCACGCGCGACGCGAACGCGGATGGACCGTCTATTCCGGAGATGGTCGCGATGGGCGTGCCGCGAGCGCCGGACATAGCGTTATCGCCCGAAGACATCCTGTACATCGGCTATACCTCCGGCACGACCGGACCGCCGAAGGGGGCGCTGATCTCGCATCGCGCGATCGTCGGAGGCTACCTCTATAAGGCGTCCGTCTACGGATTGACGGCCGACGACGTGACGCTCAATGCCGGCCCCTATTGGCACTCGGCGCCCCGGGACTTCGCGACGCTCGCGATCTATCTCGGCGGGACCGCGATCGTCCCGGACAAATTCGATCCGGAAACATATCTCGCGCTCGTCGAACGATACCGCGTCACGAACTCGTTCGTCGTGCCCACCATGCTCGAGCGTCTCCTCTCGACTCCGTCGCTCGCATCGTATGATACCTCGAGCCTACGCTGTCTCGTCAGCGGCGGAGCTCCATTGCCGACCTCGGTGAAGGAACGCGCCCTCACAACGTTCGGATCGGCGCTCAGCGAATTCTACGGCGCGACGGAGACGCGAATCGTCACGACCATCGCTTCGAAGGATCTCGTGACGCACGATCGGTCGGTCGGCACTCCGATCCCAGACGTCGAAATTCGGGTGCTGGCCGAAGACGGCAACGACGTCGCGTCCGGCGTCGTAGGCGAAGTCTTCATTCGAGGGCCGGGCCTCTTTTCCGGATACTGGCGCGACGCGGAGCGCACACGCGCCGCGTATCGCGGGGAATGGTTCACGCTCGGGGACATGGGCCGCATCGACGACCGTGGGTTCCTCTATCTTGTGGATCGTAAGCAAGACATGATCGTCTCCGGTGGCGAGAATATCTTTCCGAGCGACATCGAGGAATGTCTCCTGCAGCATCCCGGCGTCGATGAAGCGGCTGTCATCGGGTCGCCCGACGATCGGTGGGGCGAGGTCGTCGTCGCGTACGTCGTGCCGACCAACATAGCACCCTCCGCCGAAGAGCTCTTCGCTTTTTGCGGCGACCGATTGCCAGGCTACATGAAGCCGCGCCGGATCGAGTTCTGTCGCACGCTGCCGCGCAACGCGACTGGCAAACTGCTGCGCCGTGATGTGCGACGGCTCGATGCCGAACGAGACGCTCGACCGACGAGCGCGACCGGGTGACCTTCAGCCGGTGCGTCGCCCGCTGCGCCACTTGATGGCATATGGCAGCACGAACAAGTACAGGCCCGTGAACAGGAGCAAAACGAGTGGGACCAGCGCCAAGAGACCGACCCAGGCGGCATACGCTTTCAGTACCACGGCGACGAAGTTGACGATGAAGCCCACCGTAAAAGCAATGGACAGCCAGCGGTGGGTCTGCCGAACAAACGTGTTCCAGTTCAAGGGGACCTCCTCTGAAGACGAGTCAGTTTAACCCGGGATCGGATCGGGATACCACGCCGCGAACGGCCGGCGGTCTCGCTGCGCGACCGCGAATCCCTCAAAGATGGCGAGCTCCTCGCCGACGACCCGAGTTGGCGTCGCCTCGGCGTTCGATCGACTAACAATCCCAGGGACTCCGGCAGCTTTTGCCTCACGCGCGATGGCCTGACACTGCGGCCACGAAGCTCCGAACGGAAAACCTTCGCCAAAACCAAGCGCGGCGATCCCGGCCGACGATGCCGCGTCGACCACGTCGAGCGGCGGGACGTCAACGGTGACGAGCTCCGGTCTTGCGCTGGGGACGAGATCGAAGAGTTTAAGCGCGCGACCAGCGTGCTGAGCGCGCGCATTTGCGGCCGCAACCTGCACGTTTGCATTCAAGTACAGCGCGCCGAACTCGCCCGACGGATTCCACCGCCCTCCAAAAGCCTTCGAGTACGCCGTGTCGAGCGGTTCAACGCATTCCGGCGCTACGACACGGTAGTATTCGCCGCCGCGTCGCGCGGTCGGCAACCGACTCACGCGCCGCTGTAATTGAAGAGTCGCGCGAGATAGGAGTAGATCGGGTCCACGCCATCCGCGCGGAGCGTCTGAAGCATCGTACGACCTCCGAGCCATTCGTCCGGAGTGCGCACGATTTGCGGAATGCGAGTAGCGATGACGCGCCGGCGAAACAGCCGCGCTAGGTCGACGAGCCGTTCGACCGAGGCACGCTGATCTTGCGGGATGCCACGAATCTCCCACTCACTCAGCGACTGAGCGCGGCGATTAAAAAGATCGGCCAGTTCGGACCGGGTCAGACCGAACGTTTCGCGGACTTCCTGCAACTCCGAGATCGCGGTCGCCATGACCCTCATTATATCACGCAGCTTCGGACCCTGCAAGGCCCCGAAATTCCCTCACATTGCCGTTCTCGCATGCCGGGTTGGACGAGCGTCGCCCGTCAGGCCGGCGTTACGCGCAAGGAAATCGCATGGAGAATGGTGCCCGGCCCGGCGACGGACCGATCCATGCGAAGGTGACGCTGGCGTACGCCGGCCGGCCGCCGGGGCACGACTGCCGTCCGCTCGCGATCACTTTGATCGGCGCGCTGTGTGCCTTTCCCTGAGCGCAGTTCGGCGTGCAATCGGTGAACTGGCCCGTGCCGGTCGCGGAGGTCGAGCTCGCGCCCCAGTTCGTCCAGCGCAGGCCGTGCGCGAAGAAGTTGCCGTCGCCGCATGCGAAGATCACTTGTGATGGCCGGACCTGCAGCTTCCCCGAACAGTCCGGCAACGCCATCACGGGCGACGCCGGCGCAGATTGCGGCACGAGCGCGGCCGCCAGCAGCACGATCGCCGCTGCGACCGGCTTGGCGTGGCGCACCACAATGTTCACGGTCGTTCTCTCCCCGTCGCTAGCTGCGCGGCAGCGCCCGCGGCGGCACCGTCCCCGGGTCACTCGCAGGGACTCTGTCGTATGAGCCGCGCATCGAGCCCATGTGCATCCGCGCAACGCAGACGACCTTCTCTGCGCGCTTCGTTACGACGCCATTGCGCTTGTCACACGCGTGCCTGAAGTCGCCGTCACTCTGTCCGGGCTTCTTGCTCAGCAGCACGCCCGTTCCGGCGGAACCGAACGCCGCGGCGACCACGCGGCCCGGATTCTCGGAAGCGCCGTTCTGATAGACGGCGGTTGCAGCCAGGACCGGCCCGGCAAGCGCCGCCAACGCGACCGCAAGGACGGACGTTCGGAGCAATACGTTCATGCCAAGGGCCGTTTGACGGTTGGCGGTGGTGTCCCTCGCCACGGTAAGATCAAGCCGGCCTACTCTTCTCCGTCGTAGTAATCCAACGACTCACCGCGGATGAGCCGGTACTCCGGAGATTTCACCGCCCATTTGTTGCTGTCGGGATAGTAGCACGACTCGCCGAGCGGATTGTCGGCAACCACGTAGAGGATCAAATCGGCAGAGCCGTCGTTGATGAGCTGATGCGGCTCATCCGGCTTGAAAATAAATGCATCGCCGGCCGCAATCGCTCGTCGCCCACCGGCGTGGCGCAGCGTCCCTGTCCCTGAGATGACGTGGAAGAACTCCCACTGCGCGCTGTGGGAGTGATACGGGCACGATGCCGAGCCCGACGGAACCCGCGTGATCTCGACGTCGAACGGATGCCGGAGGTTCAAGTCCGTCGAGCGGCGGTCGCGTCCTAGGGCCTCCGAGAGCTTCTTACCCGCCCGGGCGAATTTGCCGCTCGGAGACGACTGCGCAGACCACTCTAACTGATTCGAGTTGACGATGCGCATCCTACTTTCCAGTCTTTTCGCGGACCATCCGAACTCTCACCGATAATGTGGAACGGAATATCATGCTGAGGATCTCCCACGGCCAGCCGGCTTATCCGAGCGCGCTGGGTGACAGAACCCATCGCGCTGGGTATCACAAAACTTCCCCGACACTCGCGAGCAGGTGAACGCAAACGTTTTCACCCGCGGATCGGAGACCTCGGCTTTGATGGCGAACGCCATGGCGTCGCGCGTCGGCTCTACGTCAACCGCCGCATCCGCCCTCTTCCTCTTCAGCTTTTTCCACCGCTTCAATGTCATCCGTAAACGTCTTCCCTTCGGCGGCGCTGCTGTCTTCGGTTGCGGCAATCATCACGGCCGCAGCAACTTTACACGCAATTATCCGCCATTTTGAAACGGGTTTTATCGCCACTTCCTCAGTGACTTCCGCGTCCTCCGGCAGGTCCTGATGGCGCCCGGCCGCGTTTTCGTCGCGGAACGTGCCGCTTGCGGGATCGACGATCCAGAATGCATAGGGCGGCCCGCCGGCTTGCGCAACCTTAGGAACCGGTTCCAGCAGCGAGGCACCCCGTGCAACGTAGGCCGACATCCGCGCTCGAGCTTCGTCGGGAATCCCGGGCGATACTTGAACGGCGCCGCCCGGACGAAGCGCAACGATGGGCGTCCCGAGCGCTTTCGCGACGTCGAACGCGCCGAGCGCGTCGTTCGCCGCGCCGACGCCGCTCACGGGGACGTTTCCGTTGAGCAATTCGCGCTCGGCCAGAACGGCTGACGCCGCCCACGCCGGACGCGCTTCGTCGGTCGTGAGCGGAATCGCGTCGTCGCTCGCGATGTCGCTCATGAGGCCTCCGCTGTTTGACATCGCGACTATACTGATGCCAGGTTTTGCGTCGGCGACGTCCACGCTGGTGCCTCGCGCGTCGTCCATGATCGCGCGCCGCAAGGCATAGTACGCCCCGTTCAACCGCGAAAGCGCACTGCTGATCGCAGGCGCCGTGCTGCCGGGAGTCACGTTCGCGGGCCCGCCTCCACTGAATGCGTGTCCCGCCGAGACGGCGACGTTCCACACGGTTTGCATGGAGCGGTAGTCGCCCGCATCGGGCTGCACCGGAAGCGGCGTCGGGACGGCGTGCGCAGCGCGCGCGACGTAGCCGATGCGGTCGAAAATCGGACTCTCCACGTGCGTCGTCGAGCCGGCTGGTGAGGAGACGCTGAGCTCCATCCAAAGACCCGTGACCGTCGGCAGGATTGGCGTGGGGGCCGGACTCGGCGTCGGAGATGCGGTGCCGAACGCGTTCGATGCGGCTCCGACGCTCCCGCTGATGGCTTTGCTGATGCTGCCGCTCACCGGCGAGGGAAGCACGATCGGCACGCCGGTGATCTTCTCATCGCCGACGCGCAAGAGCGGCGTAAACGTTAGCGGGCCGGGTGGCGGAGACGCTGCCGCGACCGCGTCGGTGTCCCCGGTTGGTTCGGCAAACATAAAGGAAACATCGTGATCGCCGATGTCGACGGTGCGCATCGTGCGATCGAGGACGATCGTTCGTCGAGGCGAGCCGCCGCGCGTGTCTTCGACGGCGACGCGCACGCCGAGCACGTCGTAGAGGTTGTCGGCGAGCGTTGCGCTTTGGCTTGCCGGCGCACAGCGCGTTTTTCCGGGCGTTCCGGGCTCGATCGTCGGATCGAGGTCGACCCAAGTCCCACCCACTTGCGCTCGCACCCAGACGTGCTGCGCCGCGAGCGCCCGCAGAGCGTCCGGCGCCGGAAGCCCCGCAGGCAGCACGAGCCCCGCCGTCTGCAAGGAGGCGGCGAGATTTTGGCCTTCACTCTGCGCCTGCCCGATGATCGTTTTCCACGCGTCTGCCCAGTGTTGCAGTCGCGCGCGCGTTGCCGGGTCCTTCGCGCTATTCGCAGCGGCGCCGGCCTGTTGCATGAGGATCTTCGGATGCGCTTTCCCCGCGCGGGCTTGCGCGATCAGCGCGTCGGATTCGGCTGTCGGGAGACTGCACTGCGCAAAGACCGTCGCGGTATTCGGGGTGACGACGCGTAAGACGTCGCGCAGTAGGAGCGCCTTGTCGACGCTGTTGGCACTTCTGCTGCGCAGCGCTCCGGCGGATCCGCCGAGCGCGCCGGGATAGAGGTCGTCTCCAAGGGCAGCGACGGCACCCAGCGCGTGCTGCGGATCCTTCGGGATGTTCGCAAACGCCGCGCTGACCTCGGCCGGAACATCACCGCTGCCTTTCGGGACGAAGAGCGGGCCGCTTTCGGCAGCGCCTGCGTCTTCCGCTGCGGTTTGCCCGCCGGCTCTGGCGCTTGGCACGTGCTCGAACGCGACAATCGTCGGCAAGCCGGCGAGGCCCGCGGCGAACGCTCCCAGTTGGCTGCCCGCGATCAGCGCCACAGCGAGAACCAGTGCAGCGGCGCCGCTCGCCCCGCGCTTACGGGCGAGTTGAATGAAGCCGTAGAGCAGTGCAATGACGGCCGCAAGCGGCAACAGCACTTCCGCCGCGACATACGGCCCGCGAGTCCAGGCCAGCGGGCCCGACCCAAATGCTGCTGCAAGGCCGCCGTGCTGTACGGCTGCCGCCGTCGGGATGAGGGCGTATGCCGCGAGGAGCGCGACGAGGATTCGCAGGCTCACGTTGTGCAGCGCAAGGCACGCCGCAACGGCACCGGCGAGAATCAGGACCGCGAACACGACTGCCGCTGAATCTGCGGGGCTGAGGCCCGTGAACGCGGGACCGGTACCGGCACCGCCGAGCACACCGAATGCGAAGGCAGCCGCGAGCAAGAGGACGCCGAACGAAACGGCGATCCACGGGCGCCGCCAGAACAGTCCGAACGCCACGACTCCGAGCACCGTACCGCCGGCAACGGCGGCAAGCGAAGCCGGCGCGCCGCGCATTGTGACGACCGCCGCGTCCGCCATGAGGGCGACGAGCGCCAGCGTTACGAATCGGGCAACCCATGACATCTATGCTACCCTCCCATATCGGACCGGCGAGCCGTCCGCATCGCGTTTCGTTGCCGATCACTCAAGGTCTGATGACTCGGAGGGTACGCGCCGCGCGTTCCGCGAGCGTTCCGTTGCCCCCGTCGACGCAACCCGGCGAGGTTGATGCGAACCGACGGCGGTGCGCCGGCGGGCCAGATTCCAAGAGCGTCAAGCCGCCGGTCCCACGCAGAGACAGCGTCATCGTGAGGCCCAGAGGCGAGGGCTGCAACTGCAGTGATAAGGAATGCGATCGCCGGC
>Ga0302325_10008958_pt1 | contig 21945 bp, 17 predicted proteins | sample Palsa_T0_2_FD_201948 | JGI IMG/M metagenome (GOLD analysis project Ga0302325, IMG submission 201948) | Peat permafrost microbial communities from Stordalen Mire near Abisko, Sweden - Palsa_T0_2 | ecosystem: Environmental > Terrestrial > Soil > Palsa > Peat permafrost | place: Sweden: Abisko...
ACCTTCCACATCCAGTCTTAGACCCGGATGTCCGGAGACGATGCCCGCCACCTTTGCCAGCTTCTCGCGCGCCAGAGGCCGCAAGGTAGACTTCGCGGTATCGAAGAGTACATCCGACATGTTCACAATCAAACCGCGCGCTGTATCGCGCGTCTGCAGAATGGCGTTGAATTGGCTCAATAGCTGGGTTCGCAGTTCGGCCTTCTCCGCCTGCAACTGCGCCGTCTGCTGGGCCGCGCTGTCGAGCGCAGCTTGGCTAGCCGCTCTTTGCGCCTCATTTTCCCGCTTCAGACTATCTGCCTCGGATGCGGCGGCAGCCGCGCTAGCCGCGTTGTCCAGTTTCAGGCGATCCGCGTCGGCCGCGGCAGCCGCCATACGTGCGTCGGTCTCGCGTTTCACCCGATCGGCTTCCGCCATGGAGGACGCCGCTTGCGCGTCCTTCAGGCGATCCGCATCGGCCGCCGCGGCAGCCATGCGCGCGTCAGTCTCGCGTTTCACCCGATCCGCTTCCGCCGCAGAGGACGCCGCCTGCGCATCCTTCTCCCGCGTCAAGCGGTCGGAGTCCGCCTGCGCCGCGATTCGCGCCGCTGCGGCTTCGCGGGTCACGCGATCCGTTTCAGACTCCGCCGCCGCGCGTCCACTCTCCGCGCGTGCTTCGCGGTCGACCGACTGCTGCCGCTCTGCGGCCAACGCGTCCGCCTCCTGGCGCTTGATGGCGATCGCCCGCGAGTCTTCCGCCGTCTGCACGGTTTCCCGAGCAGTCATGATTACGGCCTTCTTGCCCGCGTTGCGTTCCTGGTAGGCATCGGCCTGAGACAGGCTCGCTTCAGCCTTCCGGAAGGTTTCGGCCGCAAAATGGTCCGCGCCCACAGCGCGAGCGATTTGCACCGCGTTGCGCGCTTCATAGAGTTCCAGCGGCTGTTTCCGATCGAACTTCAGAGCCAACGGGTTCGCCAGACGATCGTATTGGCCGCGCTGCAACAACTCGTACTTGGCGTCGATCTCCTCGATCCTCCCCTTGGTGTCCGCGCGCACCACGTTTTCCATTACAATCAGGTCGCTGGGCTGGGTGACCGCGAAGTAAGGCTCGGCGGTGACCACCAACCCGAACACCTGCAGTTCGGTGGTGACATTCAGCTTACTCTTCGCTCCATCCAGGAGGATCTCGCCCAAGTTGGCCGTGCGCCCTTCCGGTGTGATGGCCCACAACACATAAGTGAGGTATTCGGCGCCGTTATTTGTGGCCGGCTGCAGCCCGTCGAATTCCGCCTCGATCCGGATGTAGCCCTTCTCGCCTTCGACCTTGGCCTCGCCACGACCATTCGGGAGGATAGCGGTTCCTTGGAAACCGATCCTCGTGGCGCCGCTACGGTGCTGGTAGTTAATGGCCTTCACGGTCCGCGGTGTTACGGAGAGGCGGTAAAGCGGCGCCTCCTGGGCCGATAGAAGCCCGCATAGCATTCCGCATGCCGTGAGCGATGCGCCGATAAGTTTAGTTTGGGTCATCTTAATGTTTCCTTTCGCCACAGGCTATTGTCCGGCGCCGGCCGATGCAACCGCGGGCTCTCGCGCCGGGTGCTGGTCCAACTCGGCGATCAGTTTGGCGGCCATTCTGGGCGTATGCACGTGCGTAGTCAGAATTTCCCGGTTATCGAGCTTTCTGCCGTAGATCTGCGCGTTATCGTTCAGATCCTGCCGCAGGGTGGCGCCTTCTAGAGCAACACCCGCAAACAAACCCTGGGATCGCGACCATGAGAGAACCTCGGCGTGCAATTGAAGGTCGGTTTCTGCTGCGACCGTGCGTCCCACCGGCCCGGCGGCCACCGAGGCGTCGGCGCCCAATGTGAACCTGCTGGAAAGCAGCTTGTCCTCTCCCCCTTGATTCATCACCAACATGATTACATCGGTCGAAGAGCCGCCTATCTGAAAGCCGAAGGTGCCGCCCTCGATGATGACCGTGCCCGGCGCAGACCAACCACCAGCATGCCGGCACGACACGTAACCTTTTCCATATTTGGCGCCGACTATGAAAGCCGCGGCCTTCTCGGAGGGGACGATTACGATGCAGTGCGCGCGCGCCAGCAGATCTTCCGGGATGCCCTTATCGGGTGTCGCCATAATCTCGGAAAACACCACGGCGGCTTCGTCGAGCCGTTTTATGGAGTCGTTACCTTTGGCCAGCAGGGGCGCAATCGCCAGAGTAGCCGCTATCATCATTCGCATTACTTAGCCTCTTTCGCCTCCCTTTAATGCACGACGCGCACCAACTCGACCTTTTGTTGAGCCGATTCGCCGGGCATGGGAACGAATCGTCCACCAGATGACCGCTGATGGTCAAGTGACGAGGTGCGGTCATGTTTGTAGGGCGGCCAATCTTGGCCGCGCCTGCCTTTTTAGGCGGCCAGGGCCGGAACCGCCTGCGGCCAGTGGCGTGCACCTGCGAACGCGGAGGACAAGAATATGCATCGTTTCCGAATTCTAGGCGGCCTCTTGCTAGGCGCCGCATTGATCGCCCCGATAGTGGCGATCGCCCAGGACCACCCTTACAATGGGCGGTATTACGACAACAGGCGATACTACGACCGCGATGGCCGCGACTATCACGTGTGGAACGCCCAGGAAGATCAGGCTTACCGCTTCTACCTGAACGACCAGCACCTCCCGTATCGCGAATGGCGGGCGGTGAGGGGCCCCGATCAACGGGCGTACTTCCGGTGGCGGCACACCCATCCGGATTCCGTGATTGTCACTGTCAGATAGGCCGAACGTGGCGCACGCACTCGTGCGTGCCGTGTCGAGACCTCGTCTCGACACCCGTGCGGCAGGCACGGCCATGTAGGCAGGGACGGGGTTAGAGATCCTTGCGGGAGATGCCCAGCTTTCGCATCATGGCGTTCAGGGTCGTGCGGTGCAGTCCGAGACGGGTGGCTGCCGTGGTGACTACCCCGCCGCACTCCCGCAGCACGCGCACGATATGCTCCCTCTCCACTTGCTCGAGCGTGGTACTGCTGGCGATGGGCACGGCGTCCAGCCGGATCTCGGCTAGGGGCGCGCGCAGGCTGGATCCGCTCGAAAGGATGACCGCCCGTTCAATGAAGTTTTCGAGCTCCCGCACGTTCCCCGGCCAATGCCAGCTCACCAGCGCGCGCATTGTCTCCGACGGGATCTTTTCGATGTGCCTGCCCATTTTCGCGGCGTATTTCTTGGTGAAATGCCGGGCCAGGATGGGTATGTCCTCTGGATGATCGCGCAACGGAGGGGTCGTGATCGGAAAGACTTTCAGCCGGTAATAGAGGTCGCTGCGGAAAAGTTTATCCCCCATCATCTGAGTGAGATTCCGGTTGGTTGCCGCCACCAGCCGGACGTCGATGGGGATCGTTTTGGTGCCGCCCAGTCTCTCGAACGACTTCTCCTGCAATGCGCGCAGCAATTTCGGTTGCAGGTCCAACGGGATATCGCCCACCTCATCCAGGAACAGAGTCCCCCGGTGGGCCATCTCAAAGCGCCCGATCTTTTGCGACAGGGCGCCGGTAAAAGCCCCTCTCTCGTAGCCAAACAACTCGCTCTCCAGAAGCCCGGTCGGAATGGCGGCGCAGTTCAACGTGATGAAGGGCAGGTTCTTGCGGGGACTCATCCGATGGATGGCGCGCGCTACCAACTCTTTCCCGGTACCGGTTTCGCCCAGGATCAACACGTTCGCATCGGTCGGAGCAACCACTTCAACCTGCCGCTGCACCCGGCGCAGGGCCGCGCTGCCGCCTACGATCTCCTCGAAGTCTTGTTTGGGTGCGGCGTCCTGGTCCTCAACACTCTCCTGCCGGTCCCGTTCCCGAAGATCCTGCACAAACGTGATCCATCGGAAGGGGGAGAGCTTCAACACCGCCGTGGCCACCAGGACCGGCACGCGGCTCCCATCCTTGCGAATCAACTCTTTCTCAAACGGCGTGCAAGCGCCGAACCGCAGACCTTCTTCATGCGCCAGATCGTCCAGTGCGGAGTATTCCGGGGGAGTGAGATTGGACCAGTCGAGGCGGCCTGCCAGCAAATCTTCGCGGCTGTATCCAACCAGTTCGAGAAACGCGTCATTCACCTCGGGGACGCGGTCAAACTCGCCGGAAACGATGCCGGCAACGGTCGATGCCGACGGCACCGGACCGACGCGCGCGCGGCTGCGGCGAAGCTTCTCGTCCCTTTCGTGACGCTCGCTGAAGTCGCGCACGACTGTCGCAAAACCCTGCAGTTCTCCGCTTTCATCTCGCAAGGCCATGGTGATGACATTGGCCCAGAATCGCTCCCCGCCTTTTCTCAGGTGCCAGCCTTCGTTTCCCAAATGGCCTTCAGCGGCGGCCCTCTTCAGCTTTTCTTCAAGATTTTCGCGGCCGGCCTCTTCGCTGGGGTAGAGGAAGGACACATGCTCGCCAATGGCCTCGTCGCTCTTGTAGCCGTAGATGCGTCCCGCGCCCGAATACCAGGTGACAATCCGTCCGTCCACATCCAACAGGAAAAGCGCATAATCCTGCACCCATGAAGGAATGCGGTCGTCTGCGGAATGGGAGACAGGCTCCGTCTCAGCGGGCGCCGTCTTCTGGCGCAGCAAGAGCATATGGCGCACGGGCAAGATGTTTCCTTTGGCCGTGTACTCCACGTCCAGCGGGCTTGCATCTGGACCCACCAGCCGCAGCGTGCCTTCCTGTTCCCCCTGCTGCTGCAAAGCCTTCCAAAGCTGGGAAATCTGAGGCTTGCTGCCGGGCTGCGCAAAGTCATCGACCCGGCGGCCGATGATCTTCTCCCGCGATAGCCCTAGGAGCTTGCCGGCGCCGATGCTGGCGTCCCTGGAATTGCCATCGTCGTCGGTGATCAGAATAGGCGCGGCAGGGTGATAGACGATCGCCCGGAATAGGATCTCAAGTTCTCTTGGACCGTTCTCCACGAGCCAGCCGGCGGCTGGTGCCTGAGATCCCGTGGAGCGCATCGCGTTTAGACCTTCCCGCCATCGGTCCCGGTACCCAAGGCCCGCCTGAGAGAGGAAATCGGTTCACGCCGAAAGTATCCCGCGGACGGTTGGAAGCCGGGAACGATAGCCAAACACTATGTTAACACCCGTATAGAGTGCACACAGCTCTCTGCGCGCGATTTACCGTATTGAGTAACACAACCCTTGCGAAATCAACGCGACCGTCAGGGGAGCGGTTTCCGATCGGAAATCCCCAAAACCCTTAAATACACCGCTCCTGCCGGCGCTTTCAATTTGACCATATTCGATCGTTTGACGAGCGCTGGTCGCGTCGCGGAAAACCGCACGCAGCGGCCAAACCAACTGTCACGGCGCGCTAGCCCGCCGCCCCTGACGCATTGGGCCACGGATTGCTACTCCCTAGGATCGAAGGAGCACGAGAATGCCTTTGCTGAACCTTGTCGTGGTGTTGATTATAGTGGGGGTGGCGTTGTACCTGATCAACCGGTACATTCCCATGGCCTCCAGTATCAAAACGATTCTGAATGTCGTGGTAGTGGTGGCCGTCTGCGTCTGGGTATTGCAGGCCACTGGATTGTGGGGGAATGTAACCAATTTCCGTCTGCGCGGGTGATCGGCCGCTCGGCGAAAATGTTATTGCAGCGATGCTAAATCCCGATCGAGCTGGTAATTCGAGAAAAGAATGTCCAGTTCGGTCGGGCCAAGCAGGAAACTGGATGTGACGGAGCGCACGTGCGCGGGCAACCAGAAACTCTGCACTTCGACGAACTCCTCGCTGATGCGGGGCGCGCCCAGCAAGATGGAAAGGCTGGCCGCGAACTGGCCTTCAATCCGCACGACGGCGTAGCTGCGGGCATCCACCCAGGCCTTCCCTACGATCAGGAACCCCTTCTTGATCCTTGGCGTCAGTTCCAGCACATAGCAACTTCGACCCGCTGCGACTTCGGTTCCGAGCAGCCGAACCCGATAGTTCGCGGCAGTAATCTGGTGGCGGGTATTCTCCGGCGGTAAGCTTGCACCCGCCTCGGACGCAAGCACCTTATCGATGATGCCGTTGAGCCTGTCCGAGCCGGATCGCGTCAGCACGGTATAGCGCTCGCCTTCGGCCTGGCGGTAACTCATGAGTACGGCTACCGCTGCCTCTTTGCCAAACCGCAGGTTCTGCAGCTTGTATTGCCGCGAACCCAAATACTCCTTCAATTGGGCATGGAGTCTGTTGTTCTCGCTCTCGACCCTGGCCAGGATCTCATCGGTGGTCGGCGGCGGCGGGGCCGCCTCAAGAATAGAGATCAGCCCGCCGATCACCATCGAATATCCAAGCCAGCGGATCATCTGGCAACCGCCGCACTGAACGCAGCAACCGGTTTGGAGCCTTCCGAAAGGTCCCGGTCTACGGCCGAAAGACGATTGAGTTCCCCCTGCAGCCGCGTCCAGCCGCTCAGGTCGGCCTTGGTCGCGATAGGAAGGCTGAGGTCCTGGTAGAATGCCAGGATGTCGCTCCGGAGGTCTTGCGGCATATCCGTGTAGTGAGTGTCCAATTTGTGCAGCAGCTTCGCGTAGGCCTCGTCAGTTAGCTTGTATGCGCCTGCCTGGGTGACTTCTCCCACGTCGATATTGTCGTTGGGCAGGTCCAGCCGGCCGCTACCCACCGCCGCAAGCAGCGCGCGATAACGGTCGATCGACGCGTTGAAGCTGGCCATGTACAACTTCTCGGTTTCCGGCGTCAGCCTCTTGAAAGCCAGCGCCTTGAATGGGCCCAATCTGGGCACGATACGGAAGAAGCTCGCCAGCATTCTCGACCGGATGCCCGGCCGCCGATAGGTGGCGCCCCAGTTCTTCTCATAGCTGGAGCGCGACAGATTGTAGAGGAATTTCTTGCGGGTGATTCCGGGAACGTCCTTCCGGATCTCCTGGCTCTTGATCTGCCACGCTACTTTGGTCAAGGCCGGAAGGAATGTCCCGACCGCCCGCCGGTACGATCCGATCGCGAGATCGAAGTTGAAAAATAGCTGCTCGATCCGCATTCCATAGGTGTCCTGAAAGGCCCGCTCAAGCGCGGGCTTTGCCACTTGAAATCCGATGAAGCCTTTATAAGCGTCCGGCGCGTAGCGCCTTTTCGCGGCCTGAAATACATCGAATCCGAACTCCGTCTTGGTGTGCGAGAAGGGGTCGTCCGCATACGTTATCGAGTCTCCGAATCTCAAACGAAGCTTCGGGTAGAGCAGCGGTACCGAGACGTTCGTGGCCATGCGGTGGCCAGTGCCGTCGGATGCGAAATGCGCTAACGCGCCCAGCGCGAATGCATACTCGTCGCGGTCTTGAGACTCGCGAACCAGGTTCAGCACAAAGTCGCCGCTCCGGACATAATGCGTCAAGTCGCTGTAGAACTTGCTGCCAAACGGGTAATAGCCCAAATCCTGAATGATGCTTCCGCCGTAAGCGTAGGCGTGCGCCTCGGTCAACTCATCCGCGGTGGAAGCCGGAAATCTCTTCAGCAGCAAGGGCTTGATCGCGCTATCCCAAGTGGAATCGATAATGGCTTCGTGGGTGAGAACGGAATACGCGGAGGCGGGTCGACCCAGGAGCAGAAATAACAGCGCAAGCTTCAATGATGCCTCCGCCTCACTTCCGGTGAAATAGTTTTGCTTTGATATCGGGCCAGAACTCCAGTCCCAGATTGCTGGCCAGGCCGAACCCGAGTGTGATGGATCCCTGAGAAAATCCCTGGCGCGGGGTATCCAGACGCCCTGGGTACCACGTATTGGAAAGAAAGGCCGCGCCGTAGGCGCTGCCGATGCGCCAGATGGACAGTGTCTCGCCGCCAGCGTCGGTGCGCGTAAGAACCGTTCCTCGGACCGCATGCCCTGCCCGGCGCCAGAAACCGGTGCTGCGCGATCGATAGTAACGCGGGTCTTCGTGCAGCGTCGAATCCAGGCCAAAAGCCAGAACGCCGTGGATCCCCGCCCATGCGGCCGTGGAGGCCAGCCGCTTGCCGTAGGCGGCGGCGCCCTGCCCCCACTCTGCCGGAGAGTCGATCTCCTGGAGGAATCCCGCGTAAGCGCCGGTGCCCAGCACCGCCCATGGCCCGTAGGCGTTGTAGGCGTGGAACTCCAGTTTGCCTTCCCAATCGAGGGTATCCGGAGTCTGCGCGGCAGCCGGAACCAAGTCCGGAGCCAAGGTCTGCCCTAAGGCTGGAACGGGCGTGCATAGTGCGACTGTCAGGGCCAGTAGCAGTACCGCCCCGGCTGGGAGGCTGGATCGACGTAACGTCAGTAGTTTCTTCATAGGAATCTCCTTGCCCCAAACCGCCCGTTCGATCTCAGCCGGCCGGCAACGGTTGCCTCCGGAATGCCGCCAGCAAAGTCACGAAGGTGGCAATCGAGGTAAAACTCATCAAGAGAGAGATCTTAAGCACGAGTGAGAGTGGACTGAAGACTGCCAGAATCGCAAGCAGCGCGGCGGCCCAAAAGTATTCCTTTAGCCGTACCGCCCGCCATATAAATACTATGGCGCCCAAACAGATCACGAAATCCAACAGAGGTTCGTAACGCGCGGTGCAGCAACCAAACAGTGAGGCGATCAGCAGCAGCGGAATCGAAATCCACTTGACGATTTTCGTAACCGTTTGGAACATGATTTATTCCTTCGTCGACACAACGCTCGACAACTAGAACACTGGGCATTTCACAGTCCATCCACAGGGAATCCAGCCCTGCGCCTATATGCGCCCGTACGGCAGCCCCGGGGCGCCGGAACGAGCCGGCCGGGACTGACCATTCGGAGTCATATGACCATATCTGGTCAATTCCCCGTCTCTCTGGCGCAACTCCGGCTCGAGATGCGCGTGGCTGCCGCAGGACAAAAAGAGACGATCTAAGACCGATTCCGCGCAGAACGGTCCCTGAAATGCTTCAGAACCGAACGGCAGACTACGAAACTTGAAAGCAAAGGACAAACGAAAGAAATGAAATTATTATTCAAAGCAGCGACGATGGCCTGTTGTACAGCGCTGGTGAGCGCGGTGCTCGCCCCAAGCGCCAAGGCGGACGATTGGAACCGGAAAACCGTGATCACGTTTAGCGGTCCCGTCGAGATTCCAGGCGTACACCTCACCGGGTGGGGCGTATTGCCCGCCGGCACCTATGTGTTCAAAATCCTGGATTCGCAGAGCGACCGCCACATCGTCCAAATCTTCAATAAGGACGAAACGACGATCTACGCGACGATTCTGGCGATCCCGAACTATCGCCTGAAGGCCACCGGCAAGACCGTGGTCACGTTCACGGAAAGACCGGCTGGCGAACCGGAAGCGTTGCGCGCCTGGTTCTATCCCGGCAACAATTCGGGCGAGGAATTCGTCTATCCGAAGGCCAGAGCGATGGAACTGGCCAAAGAGACCAAGACGGTCGTCCTCTTCACGCCGGCGGAGCTTCCTCTCGAAGTCGCCGCTCCGATCAAGACCGCGGATGAGCCTGTCGTAGTGCAACTCAAGGAGGCGCCCATCATGGCGATCCAGCCGACTGGAGAAGAGATGCAGCTCGCCGCAGTGGTGACGCCGCCACCGGCGGATACGGAAGTAGCCATGGCGCCGGAGTTGCCGGCCACGGCCGGCACGATGCCGCTGATTTTTCTGTTCGGACTGATGGCCTTGGGTGCGGCCCTGGCCGTGCGTGGCTTCGCGAAACGCCTTCAGTAAGAGGCCTGGACCGAGCGCGCGGCGTGCGCCCCAAGTGCGCCGCGCGAGGCCGGACACGGCCAACGAGGAAACAGCATGCGACATCGAGTTGTCCCGCTATTGGCGCCGTTGAACAATCACCGGCGGGTGGAAGAGGCTTGCGGCGAAACCGAAGCTCGCGGGCTGGCCGTGCTCAATTCGCCTCTGTTGAACAAGGGGACGGCCTTCACGACGGCAGAACGAAGAGCGCTGGGCCTCACGGGATTGATCCCGCCGGACATCAGCACCCTGGGGGATCAGGTCAAGCGCGCCTACATTCAGTATGAGAGGCTGGCGGATGCGCTCAGCAAAAACGTCTACCTGACTACGCTGCACGACCGCAACGAGGTGTTGTTCTACCGGCTGTTCTCCGAGCACCTTCGTGAAATGATCCCTATCGTCAACGATTTGACGGTCGGCTTGGCGATGGAACACTACCATCACGAGTGCCGGCGCCCGCGGGGAGTGTATCTCTCGATCGACCATGCCGCAGACATTGAGGAGTCGTTTGCCAACCTCGGCGCCGGCCCCGGCGACATCGACCTAATCCTGGCGACCGACGCCGAGCAGGTTCTGGGAATCGGCGATTGGGGTGTAGGCGGGATTGAGGTATCCATCGGCAAGCTGGCGATTTACACGGCGGCGGCCGGCATCGACCCGGCCCGCGTAATTCCGGTTATGCTGGATGTCGGCACCAACCGGGAGAGTCTGCTGAGCGACCCCATGTACATCGGGAATCGGCACGCCCGCATCCGCGGCGAGCGCTACGACGCCTTCATCGACGCTTACGTAAGAGCCGTGACCAAGCTGTTTCCCCACGCGTTGTTGCAGTGGGCGGACTTTGCGCCGGGCAATGGACGGCGGATACTGGAGGAATACCGCGACCGGATGTGCATTTTCAACGACGATATGCAGGGCACCGGCGCGATCACGCTGGCGGCGGCGATCTCCGCGGTGCGCGTCTGCGGGACGCCGTTGCGCAACCAGCGTGTGGTCATTTTCGGAGCCGGGATGGCGGGTATTGGAATCGCCGACCAGATGTGCGAAGCGATGGTCCGCGAGGGACTCTCCAAAGAGGATGCATCCAGGCGTTTCTGGTGCGTGGACCGGCAGGGATTACTCACCATCGACATGGCCGATCAACTGCGGGACTATCAGGTGACCTACGCCCGCCTGCCCGCCGAAAGCAACGGTTGGAAGCATAACGTGAACGGAAACGGCAATGGCGTAGGCTTGGCCGAGGTGGTGGCCCGGGTGAAACCGACCATGCTGATCGGAGCGTCGACGGTCGGGGGCAGTTTCACGGAAGCCATCGTGCGGGAAATGGCCGCAAATACCGAAAGGCCGATCATCTTCGCGCTCTGCCGTCCGCCGGCGCGGGCCGCGGCGAACCCGGCCGATCTGCTCGCCTGGACCGACGGAAGGGCGCTGATCGCCACCGGCAGCGCGTTTGCGCCAGTTACACACAAGGGAGTGACGTACGTCATCGGCCAAGTGAATAATGCCATGCTCTACCCGGGTCTGGCCCTCGGCACCATCGTTTCGCGAGCCAGCCGGATCAGCAACGGCATGCTCGCGGCGGCGGCCAGTGCCGTTTCCAGCCTGGTGACTGTGCGCCAACCCGGCGCGTCGCTGCTCCCGCATATCGACGATCTGCGCAGCGTCTCGGTGACGGTGGCGGTGGCCGTAGCCGAGGCTGCGGATTCCGAGGGCCTGGCCCGAATCAAATTCGGCGACATCGTGCAACAGGTGCAAGACGCCATGTGGCAGCCTGAGTATCGCCGCATCCGGGCATCCTGATGAGGTCAAGAACCATGTGGCTCGATGCCGTGGCGCACGCGCTCGTGCGTGCCGTGTCGAGACTCGTCTCGACACCCTGCTGGGGCACGCACAGGCGGTCGGAAACGGGCGTCGGCAAGAGTGCCGACGCGGCACGCACGAGTGCATGCGCCACATCGTCACCACCGGGTCTCCGCAAGAAATTCGGGTCGGCTCTAGCGCTGCTGCTCCTGGCCGGCTTCGCGGCGTCCATCGGCGGTCAGGATACGCCATCTTTCAGAATCGCGGTGGACGTCAACCTGGTGGTGTTGCACCCTACGGTACGCGACCGGAAAGGAGGGTTTGTTTCCGGCTTGGGCGAGGCGGATTTTAAGGTTTACGAAGACCGCGTGCGCCAATCCATCCGGTTATTCCGGCACGATGACCTTCCCGTTACCGTGGGACTAGTGGTCGACCACAGCGGCAGCATGCGGCCGAAACTGATGCATGTGATCGCCGCTACCCGCACGTTCGTGAGGTCCAGCAATCCGGAAGACCAGATATTCGTCGTCAACTTCAATGAGAAGGTGACCCTGGGTTTGCCCGGCGCGATTCGATTCACAGATCGTCCCGAGGAACTCGTGGCCGCCATCCTGAATGCGCCTGCCGCGGGCCAGACGGCGCTTTATGACGCGGTAGTGGAGGCGCTGGATCGATTGCAGGCCGGTAGCCGCGATAAGAAGGTGCTGATCGTAATCAGCGATGGCGGCGACAACGCCAGCGCGCACAAGCTGGCCGGGGTCTTGCAGGTGGCGGCGATGTCCAGCGCCGAGGTGTACACCATCGGTATCTTCGACGAAGACGATCCCGACCGGAATCCGGATGTGCTCCGCCGTCTCGCGCGGGCAACCGGCGGCCAGGCTTTCTTCCCGGATCGGCTGGATGAAGTCGTAGCGATTTGCGAACGCATTGCGCACGACATTCGAAATCAATACACCGTCGGATATGTTCCCAGCGAACCGGCCCTACCCGGCGCCTATCGGAACATTCGCGTGGAAGCCGCGGCGGCTGGATACGGCAAGCTAAATGTGCGCACCCGGACCGGCTATATCGCCGGCGAGCCCGCGCCGATCGCGAACGAGCGCGCCAAATGAGGCTGGTGGTTCCGAAACAAACGCTAAGGTGGATCTTGCGGTGGACTCAGCGCGCACTGTTCGCCGCCGCCGTCGCGATACTGGCTTATTGCGGGTTCGTGCTCCTGGACGCCTGGGCTTTCCAGAAACGCGAACGCGCCCAACTCGAGCGGTTGCTGCACGACCGGCGGGAAACCAACGACGGAGCGCGTCAAGCCGCGTTCTCCGCTTCATCGAAAAACCCGCCGCCGGCCGTAACCGGCGGTCTGATCGGCCGCATCGAAATTCCACGTCTAGGCCTGTCGGCAATGATTGTAGAGGGGGCCACTAAGACCATCCTGCAACGCGCGGCCGGCCATATCTCCGGTACCGCACTGCCGGGACAGCCCGGGAATGTCTGTATTGCAGGGCACCGCGACACGTTTTTTCGGCCGCTGCGAAACATCCGGCGGAACGACATCATTACGCTCACCACATTACTCGGCAAGTACCGTTATCGGGTCGTGTCCACCAACGTGGTGGGGCCGTACGACGTCGCGGTGCTGGATCCCAGCTCCAAAGAGCTCCTCACTTTGGTCACTTGCTATCCGTTTTACTTCGTTGGCTCCGCCCCCGGCCGGTTTGTCGTTAGGGCCGAAAAAGTCGCAAACGCCTCATAAGAGGCAACTCAGTCCCCAACATTAACGGTAACGTTTACCTATCGTTGGGCGATTTGCCATAGCGAATATTGATTGTAACCAACTTGCATCGTAGGATCGCATTTGATCACTTCCCCGGGGAGGAAACCTATGCGATCTTACCAACCTGAGCTTGAATCGACCCTCGCGAGACTTACCCATGTGTGCATCGGAAACAGTCAAGCCACAAGAACTAAATGGCTCGCTTTTACTGTTCTGGCAGCCTTGCCGGCGCTCGTTGATGCGCAGGGCGTTCCCTCGCCGCAGGCGGCGCCATCAGTACCCCCGGGCAGTTATTGCAGTTCCATCTATACTGAGCTGGACAACGACTTGCAGGCGTTCAATACGGTCCTGGCGACACCTCCCACATGGACGCCGATACCGGGCGGCCCCACACTGTACGCCGCCAATCTGCAGTGGGCCAATGGCAACACAGGTCCTTCCATATCCGGCCCCGGCTATTTGCAGACTACCGTTCAGCCGCAATTGCAAGAGCTGAAAGCGCTGGGTATCCAGGCCGTGGTGGTGCCGGTCCTGTTTCCCATTCTGTATGAGCCCTTTTTTGGCAGCCAGACCGCCTACCAGCCGTACTTGACCCTCTACACGCAAATGGCCCAGGCTGTCAGGACGGCCGGCCTCAAGCTTATTGTCGACAACGAGATCCTGTTTTCCAACGACACCGCCGCCGGCTGGAGCAACATGAACGCGTTCTATGGCCCGCTTACCTGGCCGGAATATATAGCGGCGCGGGCACAAATGGCCGCCACTATCGAACAGTATATGCAGCCGGATTATTTCGTGCTGGCGAACGAACCCGATACGGAAGCCATACAAACGGGCCAGACAAATTTGAACAATCCGGAGGACGCCGCGGCAATGGTGCAGGCGGAGATCACCGCCGTGCAGAACTACCTGCAGACGGCGACCGTGTCCCCAACCCCTAAACTCGGCGCCGGCTTTGGCTCTTGGATGCAGCTGACCGGGACCAGCAGCCTGGTGAACTACATCGACGCCTATACGGCCCTGCCCTTGAACTACATCGATTTCCATCTCCTCCCGGTCAACACGGTAGCGGGTGTCAATTTTCTGAATAACACGCTCACCATCGCCCAAATGGCCGCGGCCGCCAATATGCCGGTCGCAATCAGCCAGGCCTGGCTGGAGGACGAGACGGCCGAGGAAGTGAATAATCTGAATATAGACGTTGTCCGCGCCCGAGGGCCTTTCAGCTTCTGGACGCCTCTGAACGCCTATTTCATGCAGACGGCCGAAGCTCTGGCGAGCTACACGAACATGCTTTATCTGGGGCCGCAATTCCCGGTGTATATGTTCGCACAGCAGACGTATGGCGGGACAACTGCCAACGGCGGCGCCGCAAACTGCACGTGCACCACCACGAGTTGTTCGGATTACGAAATCATGCAGACCGAGAATTCGCTGGCCGCCACGGCCGATCAGTCGAGCGTGTACACCGGTACCGCAGTTAGTTACTACAATCAACTAGTCACGGCGCCCGATACCACTCCGCCTTCCGCCCCGCCCAGCCTGACCGGCTCGCCCGGCTACACCACGGCAAATCTTTCATGGGGGGCCTCTAACGACAACATCGGAGTAGCGGGCTACAACGTGTATCGCTGCACTCCGCCGGCGGCTGGCCAGCCCTGCACGGGGGTCTTTCTCGCAACCACGAGCCTTCCGTCTTACAATGACTCCACGCTGACAAGCAACAGTTCGTATAACTACCAGGTCCAGGCATTCGATTTTGTCAACAACAACTCACTCCTTTCGGCGCCGCTGAGTTTGCAGACATTCAGAACTTCGGCAGCCTCCGTAACGAACTTGGCGGCCACAGCCGCTTCGGCCCAGGAGATCAACCTAAGCTGGTCTCCCCCGTCGGATACCACCGGCTTGAGCCAGTACCTGGTCTATAGCGGAAGCTCACCGTCAAATCTCCAGCAGATAGCGGTCAGGGCGTCCAACCAGACTACTTTCACGAACCAGCCCCTGGCCCCGGCGACTACATATTATTATGGGGTCGTTGCCGTGGAAGAGGGGGTTGACTCGGCGCTTTCCGCGGTCGCCGAGGCCACTACACTGCCGCTGCCGACGCCGCCCAGCAACGTAGCCGGCACGCCTACCTCCACTACGGTCGCTCTGTCCTGGCAGGAAAACCTCCTGCCGCATGGCCTGCCAATCAGCTACTACCAGGTTTACCAGGGCACCACGCCCGGCCAACTGGCCGATGTCGCGTCGTCGTCCTCCGCTACCTACACGGCGCGGTCACTGAACCCGAATACGACCTATTATTTTGAGATCGTGGCGGCGGATACCGGCCACGACAGTTCGGTGCCATCCGACCAGATAGCCGTAACCACACTTGCCATGCCAACCGCGCCGGTCAACGTCGCGCCGACTGCGAACGCCACCACAAGAGTCACGGTCACCTGGTCCGAGAACGTTCCATCCAATGGCATGCCGATCGGCAGCTACACTGTTTTCAGGGGGACGACCGCCACTGATCTGGCCAAACTGAGCGTGACGACGGCCCTGAAATTCGTTGACACCACCGCTTCCGCGAACACCACTTACTACTACGCGGTGGAAGCGACCGATACCGGCCAGGACGTCTCGCCCATGTCGGCTACGGCGCCTGCTACCACGCCTCAGATGCCCGCCGCGCCGGTCAACGCCGCGGCCACCGCAAGCTCCGCCACACAATTCACGGTAACCTGGTCCGAAAATATACCGCCCAACGGTTTGCCAATTCAGAGCTACAATGTATTTTGTGGGACCTCGGCTGCCGAGCTGACAAAAATGGCTGCCCGGACGGGGCTGAATTATATAGACGGCGGGGCTTCTCCGAAAACGACGTACTACTGCGCGATAGAAGCGGTGGACACCGGCCAGGACGTCTCGCCCATGTCGGCTACGGTGCAGATGGCTACGCCTCCGATGCCCGCCGCGCCGGTCAACGTCGCCGCCACGGCAACCTCCGGCACACAAGTGACGGTAACATGGTCGGAGAACGTTCCGCCCAACGGCCTGCCGATCGCAAGCTACAATATATTCCGGGGCACGTCCCCCACGGGCCTCACGCAACTGGCCGCCCGGACAGGGCTGACATTTATCGACACGGGGGTCTTGCCGAACACTACGTATTACTACGCGGTGGAAGCGGTTGACTCCGGCCACGATGTATCGCCTTTGCCGGCTCCGGTGCAGGTGGTCACGCCCTAAACGCCGCGCACGCCGGCAAGCGGCGCTTCGACGTTTGAGGCGCGAGCTTATTTGAGTCGATAGGTAAAGAAAGTCACAACCGCCGCCAGGGCAAAGCTGAGTGCGTCGGCGTTGTCGGCATAGACCCGTACTGGGCATTGCGGCACATAAATCAGCGCGATGATAAAAGCGATGGCCCCGACCAGTAAGGCTCTGATGCCTCGTCTCCAGCTCACTGTAGAATACTCCGCCTGAGGCAAAGTCTAGGCGAGGACGACCGCAATACGCAATACTGTCTGAAGTTAACGCCGATGTGGTACAGTCAGTCGTTCCCATGGCGTCCCCTGGCACCAATGGCCCCGCCGCGCACACCTCGCTGCTTCCCGTGCTGGGCCTCTTCTTCGGTATCGCGGTAGCCCTCGGAGCTACGCTCGGCGTGGGCATTCTGCGCCAGCCGGGGCCGGTGGCTTCCTACCTCCGCGAGCCCTGGCTGATCATGCTGATGTGGTTTGCCGGAGCTGTTTACTCGGCTCTCGGCGCTTGCAACGTTTCGGAGCTGGCCACCATGTTGCCGCGCGCGGGCGGCTTTTATGTTTATGCCCGCGAAGCCATGGGCGACCGTGCCGGATTCGCCGTCGGCTGGTCCGATTTTCTGGCGAACATAGCCCCCACCGCCTACGCTGCGATGACCGCGGTTGAGTTTCTGGGACGCCTGGTTCACGGGATCGGACCATTCGCCCAAATAGTGGCAGCCGGCGCGATCCTGGCATTCGCCGCCATGCAATGGTTCGGCGTTCGTTTCAGCGGACGCGTGCAGCAAGCCGCATCCGTTATGGCCGCCATTGCCCTCACGGGCCTGATCCTGGGCTGTTTCATGGCGCGCACGCCGGCAATCGCGCAGCCCGCTCCACCGGCGCCCGCTACGAGTTTTGTTGCGGCCCTGGTGCTGGCGATCCAGTCCATCGTGGTGACCTACGACGGCTGGTACGAACCGATCTATTTCGCGGAAGAGACTCGCCATCCGGCCCGGCAGCTCCCGCGGGCGATGTTTGGGGGACTCGCCCTGGTCGCGGGCATTTATCTGCTGCTGAACGCCGCCTTCCTGCGGGCCCTCGGGCCGGCGGGTCTGGCCGCCTCAAAATTCGCCGCTGCCGACGCCGCCAAGCTGATCTTCGGACGCGCGAGCGAGATCGTCATTTCGGCGATCGCGGTGGTCATCTTACTCACGCTGCTGCACAGTTGTCTGATGAGTTCCACCCGCATCTTGTTCGCCGTCAGCCGCGATGGCCTGTTCTGGCGGCGGGCGGCCCTGGTAGCCGGGAACGGCACGCCTCGGCCGGCGCTGGTACTGGCTACGATCGTCGCGGTTGGGCTGGTGCTGAGCGGGACGGTCGACCGTTTGATCGCCATGGCGGGATTCTTTTACGTCGCCAACTACTCGTGGGCGTACATTTCGCTGATCGTACTCCGCCGCACTCAACCCTCTACCCCAAGGCCTTTCCGCGTTCCCGGCTACCCGGCGCCGACCCTCCTGACCCTGGCCGCCAGCCTGGCGTTCCTAGTGGGCGCGGTGCTGAGCGATCGGCGCAACAGCTTTTATGCCCTCCTTCTGCTGATGGCGAGTTTCCCGGTGCGATCGATTTTTCGCGCAAGCCGCTAAGATTTAAGTTGCATGCCACTTACCGCCGTCACCCGCGCCGTCAGCCCTTCTATGAACGATTGCCAACTGGCGTTCGTGGAACGGCAGCCGATCGATATCGGCAAAGCGATCGCGCAACACGGCCAATACGAAGCCTGCCTGCGGTCGCTGGGAATCGCCGTGGTTTCGCTGCCAGCCGTGGCAGACCGGCCGGACGCCGTCTTTGTCGAGGACCCTGCTATCGTACTGGATGAGATCGCCATCATGACCCGCATGGGCGCCGAGTCGCGGCGCGGCGAATCGGCGAGCCTGGCGGAGGCCGTCGCGCGGTTCCGTCCGCTGCGCTGGATCGCGGAGCCGGGAACGCTCGAGGGCGGCGATGTGGTGCGCATCGGGTCCACGTTGTTCGTGGGGAGATCCGCGCGCAGCAATGACGCGGGCATCGCGCAGTTGGCGGAGGAACTGGGTCCGCTCGGATATGCGGTGAAGTTCGTTGAAATGCAAAGTTGTTTGCATCTTAAATCGGCCTGCACATATCTGGGACGGGACACGGTGCTGGCGAATCGCGGCTGGGTGGACCTGGGACCGTTCGGGAATGCGCGGGCGATCGAGGTGGCGCCGGGCGAAGATGCGGCGGCGGACGTGCTGGCGATCGGCGATACCATCATCATCCCGGCATCGTTTCCGGAGACCGCGCGCATCCTGGAGCGGGCCGGCTGGCAGGTGCTGCCGATAGACGTCTCCGAATTGCAAAAGGCGGAAGCCGGGGTCACGTGCATGAGCTTGATCTTCAACACGCCGCCGATGGGCGTATAATCTTCTATTCAACATGCATAACCGATCCTGTTTGCCAAAGACTCTGATGCTGGCGGGAATTGCCGCCAGCCTTGTTTCCATCGCATCCGCGCAACCGCCGCAAGGGCCGGCGCAACTCGCCGAAGCGCGCAAGGCGCTGGAGGAAGAGATGGAGTCGGTGGCCATCGTCGAGCGCAAAGTGATGGTGCCCATGCGCGACGGCAAGCGCATGGCGGCCGACATCTACCGTCCCAAGGATACCTCGAAGAAGTATCCGGTCATCTTTGTGCGCACGCCGTACAATTTCAACTATTGGGACGTCAAGAACGGCATACCGGCCGATATGAAGGTGCCCTTGGATGCCGTCAAGCGCGGCTACGCGTTCGTAGAAATGAATGAACGCGGGCACTTTTTCTCCGAAGGCTCTTACGACATTCTGGGCCCGCCGCTCACGGACGGTTATGATGCCATCACCTGGATGTCGTCGCAACCCTGGTCCAACGGTAAGGTGGGCACCATCGGGTGCTCGTCGACCGCCGAGTGGCAATTGGGCGTCGCGGCGCAGGGAAATCCGGCGTTTGCAGCTATGATCCCGCAGGGTTTCGGCGCGGGCGTGGGGCGCGTGGGGCCGTATTATGAGCAAGGCAACTGGTATCGCGGGGGAGCGGTGCAGATGCTGTTCATCGCCTGGCTCTACGGCGAGCAGAATACGGTGCGGCCGATGTTTCCGCCGGGCACGTCGCAGGAAGATTTGGCGCGTGAAGCAAAGGCCTTCGATCTGGCGCAGCAGTTGCCGCCGGTGGATTGGTCGAAAGCGCTGCAGCACCTTCCCGAGATGGATATTATCAAGGCGGTCGACGGGCCGCACGGCATCTTCGCCGACCGGGAGGAAGTCTCCACCGGCGGGGCGATGATCCAGCGGACTCCGAACGATGCGGCATGGTATCGCGGCGGGCTGTGGCATGACGACAAGATTATCAATGTGCCGGGATACTGGTTCATGTCGTGGTACGACGTTTCGGTGGGGCCAAACCTGGCCGCTTATAACTATGTCCGCAAGACGGCCAAGCCGGAGATCGGCAATCAACAATATGCCGTGATCGCACCGACGCTGCACTGCGCCTACAAGCGGGCCACGGAACACACGGTGGTCGGGGAGCGGGATATGGGAGATGCGCGTCTGGATTACGATGCCCTGACCTATGGCTGGTTCGATCATTTCCTGAAGGGAGAAGACAACCACATTTTGGAGAAGACGCCCAAAGTGCGCTACTTCGTAATGGGGCTGAACAAGTGGCAGACATCGGACACGTGGCCACCCGCGGGCGCGCAGCCGATGACCTTGTATCTTACGAGCGGAGGGAAAGCGAACAGCTTGTATGGCGACGGCGCGCTGGCCGCCGCTGCGCCCGCTGCGGACTCGGCGGATGGGTTTGTCTACGATCCCATGAACCCGGTGCCATCTTACGGCGGCAATGTCTGCTGTACCGGGAACGCAGTGGCGGGCGGCGCTTTCGATCAACGCAGGATGGAAGCGCGGGCCGATATTCTGGTCTACACTACAGAGCCACTGAAAGAAGGAATGGAAGTCAGCGGCCCCATGGAAGCGACGCTGTATGTATCGTCGGACGCGAAGGATACGGACTTCACCGTGAAGGTGATCGACGTGTACCCGGACGGTACGGCTTACAACCTGGACGAGACCATTCAGCGCGTCCGGTACCGCGAGGGATACGAGAAGCCGCCGGCTTGGATGGAGCCGGGCAATGTGTACAAGGTGACGCTGCAGCCGATGACCACGAGCAACTACTTTCCGGCCGAGCATCGGATTCGGATTGAGGTGTCGAGCAGTAATTTCCCGCGCTTCGACCGGAATTTCAATACCGGCGGGAATACTTATGACGAGGTGAAGGGGGTGGTGGCGCATAACGTGGTGCATCACTCGAAGGAGCATCCATCGCAGATCACGCTGACGGTGGTGAAGCGGGCTTCGTAGGGCCGGCGTTCGGCTGCGGGGGCGCCGTTTTTGGCTTTGCTTCGTATTTTTCATGGGTTGTTGTGCGGATCTATGCAGGATTGTGCATCGACGACTTGCAACCAGAGCTGTTTTCTTCGATTTTCGGTTGCAGTGTGTTGCATGGGGGCGAGCTGTAGCCCGCCGTGGATAGTCGCCGGCCGGGACCCCAGAGGGTACCCCGACTTTGTTGGCTTCGCCTGGCGGCCGCTATACTACCCGCGTTTTTTGGGTTCGCTTCGTATTTTTCACGGGTTGTTGGGCGGATTTGTGCCGAGTTGTGCATCGCCGAACTGCAACCAAGACCTTTTTTCCGATTTTCGGTGACATCCGGTTGCGAAGCGTTGCATTGTGTTGCATCGCAGAGATCCTGAGCGGACCGATGGTTGGCCTGGAGACTCCGGGTGGAATTTGGCTTTCGTTTTGAGGTCTTGTTGAAAACAAAGGATCAGATTGGGTTCGTTTCGTCATTTGGTTTTGGGTTCGTCCAGGGGGTTGCTCCTTGGCATGCTCGGATGAGGCTCGGATGAGTATTCGAATTTCAACGATTGCGGGCAGTGCGGACCTTACGCGGGACATCACGCATCAGGTGTCGAGCGAAAGCTCGAAGTTTTTCTGCCGATCAAAGCCAATAATGTTAAGCCATTTATTTTCATCGTGCCCACGTGTCGTCCTTTGCCCGCCGTGTCGCCAAGAGGATTTTCCGGAGAAGCCAACTTTGGCTGCGGTTCTTTCGTGCGGACGTGTAGCGTAGCGGGCGCTGTCCCTGGATTGTTAGTGGCCGGACAGGGGGAAAGTCTCGATGGGAGTTTACCGGGCCCAATCTCGCCGCAGGTTTTCGAGCCAAAGGTTTCGCATGCGCTACGGCTTCGCTCTTGACCGCTTCGGATTTTCGGAACGGCTTGTGAGTATTCCCCTGGCCCTAGGTCTGCGACCGTCTGAAATAGTTCTATAAAACATTTGCCATATGAAATGTTTTATAGCATACTGGTGGTATGGCGCGTCGGCCTGTCCCCATTAAGAT
>Ga0302325_10008959_pt1 | contig 21945 bp, 18 predicted proteins | sample Palsa_T0_2_FD_201948 | JGI IMG/M metagenome (GOLD analysis project Ga0302325, IMG submission 201948) | Peat permafrost microbial communities from Stordalen Mire near Abisko, Sweden - Palsa_T0_2 | ecosystem: Environmental > Terrestrial > Soil > Palsa > Peat permafrost | place: Sweden: Abisko...
GGATGGGCAACGACGATAAGTATCCTGATACACTTGTATCATGATTCAATCGTATGAGACACCGACGCCGTCCGCCGGACTACTCCAGCTGGCCCGACTCAAAAGCGGATTCAGTCAGGGACAGCTGGCCGAGCGCGCAGGAGTGCCCGCCACCATGATTTCGGCCTACGAGCGTGACAAGCGCCAACCGACGATGCCGACTCTCCTGCGACTCCTAAGAGCAGCCGGGTTCGACCTGCAACTGCACCTCGTCCCATACGACCCACACGACGACGTACTGGCCGCCTTGGAACATAGGCGTCCCAAGGCAGAGCGGACGCGCCGAGATCGACAGATCGCAGAGTGGCGGCACGCCCAACTCATCTCTGCCGAATGAACCCTCAAGGCATACCGCCGCTCAATGCAGCTGCGATCGTCGAAGTGCTTAACCGTCATAGCGTGCGTTTCGTGGTGATCGGTGCGTTCGCTGCCATCGCACAGCAAGCCCCGATCCCTGCAACTCGAGATATCGACCTCACTCCCGACACAACCGCCGACAACCTCAATCGTTTGTCGGCTGCCCTCACGGAGTTAGGAGCTCAGATTCGTACTGACGCAGTAGATGGAGGACTCCCTTTCGGCCACGACGGCAAATCGCTGGCCCGGGCTGACTTCTGGAATCTGATCTGCAAGTACGGAGAGTTCGACATCTCCTTTCGGCCGGGCGGCTTTCCGGGCGGCTATCGGGACTTGGTTGATCGGTCCCACAGTGTGTTGGTCGACGGAATAGAAGTCCCTATTGCGGACCTCGATGATGTCATTGCATCAAAGGAGGCCGCAGGACGTCCAAAGGATCTTCAGGTGCTGCCTATCCTCTACCGCCACAAGACCGGCCTGGGTACAGGAAAGGGGTAGCCGATCCGAAGACCCGGAATTTCCAAGCACTCCCAACGGGATTTGAATCCGTGTCGCCACCTTGAGAGTGAGAGAGGGTCTGTCCGAACCGTTGACGGTCAGTGAACGGTTCGGACAGACCTTGCGTCGTGCCCTGTTCCTAGAGCAACGTCACCTTGCCCGTAGCGCTCGACGCAAAATAGTCAGGGCCTTCGGCATAGATCGCGCTGTAGGACGTCGAGATCAACAGGGCCACGACGTCGAGAACAGAGACGCTGCACGACGCTACCCCGCTTGCGTTGGTGGTGGCCGAACAGGTCGCCGGACCGTCGGAAAACGTCACTATCTGCCCAGCGATTCCCTTCCCCGTGGTCACCGAGTTCAAGGTGCCCGAAAAGGTGACACTCACCGAGAGCAAGGAGCCGACCACCGATACCGGAGCCGCGACCAAGATGGTCGCGGCCTTGCCCACGACGATGCCCTGTTGGAGCTGGATGGCCGGGAGATAATGGGCGTTACCGGCCTGGTTGGCGTCGATGGTACAGATACCCACCCCGGTAAAGGTCACCGCCGAACCCGTGACGGTGCAGACCGACATCGCTACCACACTGAAGGTCACCGGATTACCCGATGCCCCACCAGTGGCTGTGACCGTGTAAGTACCACCGTAGGTGGCGTTGGTAGGCGCGATCGAGGTAAGGGTGATCTTGAACCGCCTGCCCACCTCGAAGCGCTACGTCGACGAATTAAGGTATGAGCCAGAGTTGTTAGTGAAGCTGGCCCCGTACTCTCAGACCACGGTGACACTGCCCGTCGCGTTCGAGGCGCCGTAGTCCCCCGCACCGGCAAAGCTGGCGCTGTAGGTCGGGGGCATCAAGAGCTCGACGATGTCGAGGACATTGGCCGTGCAGGTGCCCACGCCGTTGGCGTTGGTGGTCCCGGTGCAGGTCCCGCCATCCCAGCTGAAGACGATCGACTCGTCGGGGACCCCCGCCCCAGTTTCGGCAGACGTCAAGGTGGCGGAGAAGGTCACGCTCAGGTGCACGACCGAGCCCACGACCGAGACCGGAGCGGCCACCAGGTCGGTGCCGCTGTAGCCACCCATGCCACATGCCCCCTTTGGGCAACTAGCAGAGGCCGGGGTGGCGGTCACTACGACCGCTGTCCCAGCTATGCCGAGGCTGCCCAGCACCATGGCCGTACCCGCAACGCTGTGCCCTAGACGATTCTTCATTTTCCTACCTCCCGCTCTTGAGAATTGATGCAACCATCCGGTGCCTTCCGAAAACGTGCTGTTAGGCACTCATGCGAGTGTGCGCCGGGCCGCTCCGACCGCGCTCCAACGGGGTTCCGACCGGGTCTTTCCTGAGGTTGGGGCGCGGCCGATCAGGTTGCTACCAACCGTGCTCAACGCATCGCCGCCGATCGCCGGCACGGCGAGACCTTGGGGCTAGATCTGCTCGAGAAACTCCGAAGCGCGGGCGCTGGCGTTCGCCCAATCAGAGGCTTGGCCACTCTGGAAGGCCAGCTCAAAGGCTTCCTCGCGCTGGCGAGCCCTGCAGGCCTCCAGGACGGCGTTGCAACGAGATTGCTCTGAGACTGATGCCTGTCGATGGATCTGAGTGGCTACGGCGTCGGCGGCGCCAAGGAGTTCAGCCGCATGTTCGTACCGACCGAGGGCGACAAGCAACTCAGCACAGTTTTCAAGGAGAAGGTTGTCTGGCCTTCCCACTTCTCGAGCAATGGTCAGAGCTTCCAGATAGTGGGCGCTCGCCTCGGTGTGATTTCCGAGATTGCACTCAATACCGCCGAGCTCGCCCAGCCAGTCACGCTGGGACCGACGGTCGCCAACCTCACTTGCGATGGCCAGCGCCTCTTCGCAGTGATCTCGCGCCTCGTGATAGTCGCCAACCTGGCACGCAACCTCACCGAGGCTGCCCATCCAATAGCCCTCCGATTGACGGTCGCCGAGTTCACGCGCAATAGCCAAGGCCTCTTCAAAGCGGGACCGGGATTGGGGGTAGTCCCCGAGTCGCAAGCTGACGCGGCCAATGTTTCCGATGTACCCGCCTTCGTTGTAGCGATCGCCGATCTCGCGGAAGATCTCCAGGGCTTCCTCGTAGCGCACGAGTGCCTCGTGATAGTCACCCATATCTGACGCCAAGACACCGAGAGGGCCCAGGAATCCTGCCTCTGAGTGGCGGTCACCGATCTCGCGGACGATCGCCACTGCGCTCTCGTATAAGGACCGCGCCTCGGTGTAATCGGCAAGACCGTGAGCCACCATGGCGAGGTTGCCGAGCCACTTTCCTTCCACATGCCGGTCACCAAGCTCGCGGGCGATGACCAAGGCGGCCTTGTATCTGTCTCCACTCTCGGCATAGTCCGCCACGAACCAAGCGACCCGGCCAAGGCCGGCGAGACTCAAGGCTTCCTCCTTACGGTCTCCGACTTCTTTGGCAGCGAGGAGGGCATCGCGGAAGCCGGCCCTGGCCTGTGGATAGTCGCCCATACGGACAGCGAACCCGGCGACGCGTTGGAAACTTGCGGACAGGGGGACTCCGTCCAGGTCACCTCGGGCGAGATAGCGACGGAATTCCCGTTCGCCCAGCCTCCAATACCCGCGCATGTCCCAGAACTGAGAAAGGTCCAAGACGAGGCGCCCGTGATCGATTGGCTGATCGCCGCCAGCGAAGTGCTCAAGCGTAGCGAGGAGGTTGGGATGGTCGGCTTCGAGGCGGTCATAGGCGGCACGAGTCGCGCCATCGGCGGCGCAGTCACTCGCTAGACTCGAATAGAACCGAGCATGTCGTTCGGTGTCGACAGAGAGCTCGCCGGCGGCGACAAGGCGCTCGTGCGCGTAGTCCCGGACGGTCTCCAGCAGCCAATATCGGCCCTGGCCGGCCTGGTCGACGCCGACACCCACGAGGGATTTGTCGACCAGGCCATCAAGGGCGTCGAGGACCTCCGTGACGTCGAGACCCTCCCCAGGGCACACGCTCTCCGCCGCGGCCAGAGTGAAACCGCCGCCAAATACAGCCAGCCGCCGAAAGAGCACCTGTTCGGTCGGGACCAGCAAATCGTGGGACCAGGTCAAAGTGGCGCGCAAGCTGGATTGACGATCGGCACCCGGGCGAGATCCCTTGGACAGCAGGTCCATGCTGCGCTCGAGGCGCTCGGCGATCTCGGTCAGGGGAAGAGTGCGCACCCAGGCCGCGGCCAGCTCGATCGCCAGCGGCATCCCTTCGAGGCGACGGCAGATCTTCGTCACTGTCGCCGCGTTTGCTTGGTCCAGGCCGAAACCGGCAAGGGCCCCGTTCGCCCGCTCACAAAACAGCGCCACCGCGTCGGCTCCGGCAATCTCGCCGAGATCGGACTCCCCGGCGTCCGGCAACTGGAGCGGACCGAGTCGCCACACCGACTCACCCGCCGTCTGCAACGCTTCCCGGCTGGTCACCAACATTCGAAGCTGTCCGCACGCGCGGAGCAGATCAGAAGCAAATGATGCCGCAGCGTCGACGACGTGCTCGCAGTTGTCCAACACCACCAGGGCGCGGCGATCCCGCAAATGCGACACGATCGTCTCGGTCGCGCTTCGACCGGGCTCGTCGCGCAACCCCAGTCCGCTGAGCAGCAAGGCCGGTATCCGCTGTGGGTCAACCTCGGGGGCCAGTTCGACGACCCATACTCCGTCTGGAAACTGGCTGAGCTGCGATTCTGCGAGCTGGAAGGCAACCCTGGTCTTGCCCGACCCGCCCGGTCCCACCACACTCAGCAATCGGGTGTCGGCCAGCAACTTGGCCCCCAGTATCAATTCCTCGACCCGTCCTAGGAACGATGAAACCTGGACCGGAAGGTAGTGCGTGAATGCTCCCAAGGACTGCAGCGGTCCGAAGTTCTCCTGCAGCTCGGGATGGCACAACTGGTGCAGTTCCAACGGCAAACTCAGGCCTTGCAAACGGTGCCTTCCCAGTGGTTGCCACCACATCCCGTCTGTCAACCCGCCAGCCGCAGCCCGCGTCGCTTGGGTGGCCACGATCTGGCCACCTTGGCCTGCCCGGCACACAAGAGAGGCCTGGTGCACAGCCAAGCCCGCATAATTGTCCCCTACCCGGCGACCTGGTCCCGTGTGAAGGCCCATCCGTACTCTGACCGGCACATCCGCCGTGTCTCCCAAAGTGCTCAAGGAGCCCTGGGAATCCTTCGCCATGGAGAGCGCTTCGCAGGCATCGGCGAACACGACAAAGAATCCGACATCGTCGGCGGACACTTCGACCCCGTTATGGGCCGCGACGGCCTGTCGGACGATGCGGTGATGCTCGTGCAGCATTTCTTCATAGGCGTCGTCACCTGCCTGCTCCATCAATGCGGTCGAGCCTTCGATGTCGGTAAAGAGGAAAGTCACAGTCCCTAGTGGAAACGCCTTCCCCTCCACGGAATCGGGGTCACCGGCTGGTGGGCTCCAAGCCAGCTCGGGCTTCTGAAGCAAGATCGCCTCCTCCAGATCCCGCAACTCAGCGCTCGGCTCGATCCCCAGTTCCTCCCCTAATACGTTTCGCAACCGTGTGTACGAACGCAGGGCGTCGCTCTGCCGCCCGGATCGGTATTGCGCCAACATCAGTGCCGCCCAAAATCCCTCGCGCAACGGGAACTCACTCACCGCCCGCTCCGCGTCGGCCACCACTGTCCCGTGATCGCCCAAACCCAGACGAACACCCAGCCACTCCTCTACCGCCCCCGCCCGCAGTTCCCCAAGGCGGGTCACCTCTCCGATCGCCCAAGCCGCGCCAGTCACATCCGCCAATGCGTCACCCCGCCACCGCCCTAGCCACTGCTCCAGCAGCACGGCCGCCCGGTCCAGATCACCCGACCGCTCAGCGCGGCGAGCTTCGGTCAACTCGTCGACCGACCGCACGTCACACTCGCCGTCATCGAGCGTCAACATGTAACCGCCATCACCGAACCGGATCCGATCGCTACCGATCAGGCCCCGTAACACCGATACATGACTTTGCAACGTGGAGGCCGCCCCGGGTGGAGGCGCTCCATCCCAAAGATCCTCGATTAGCCGGCCTGATGGCACCACTTCGTTGGCCGAAACCACCAAGCGCACCAATAGCGCCCGCCGACGCAATCCGGACACCGCCACCTCGCGGCCGTCGAGGGCTACCTCCAGAGGTCCCAAAACCCGGACAGCCAAGGCTCCCACGTCAGCAGGAGCGTACCTTTCGATCGAACCATCTGCGACCGGTGTGTCGAAATGGTGACGTTACATCTGTCGCTCGCATATAGCGGGGTGTCCGCTTTTGGGGCTGACCTGGACCCCGCCGGCTGATTGTGGGCTCACAGACAGGCTAAGGCGGCGGTGCCCACACCGACGATGGGTTCTCATCTGACGCCCATGGCGTAGTGGGACTCACGTACGGAGCCGAGTTCGCAGAGCTCTTTTTTGGGTTTCCTTGACCTTTCGGCATTCTTCGGGCAGTTGGTACTCAAGACTTTGGACTCGACACTCGGTCATTTTGAGATACTCAAGGGGCGCTGGTTGATCAGTATGAGGCCGTCCCAGTCGAACCGAGGTAAGAGCCAGTACCGGCGAAGACGGCCCGGTAGCTGCTGTCGATCAGCTGATCTAAAACCGGCACCGTGCCGGTACACGAGGCCATCCCCGATGCATTTGTCGGTGCGGAGCACACCTGCTGCCAAGTGCTGCCGGATGCCGTCTCGAACAGTACGGTCTGTCCGGCTATCGGCGCCCCATCATCCGATCGGGTCAGGGTGGCGGAGAACATCTTGGCAGATTTGCTCGCCGGGGCGGCTGCCAGCGCCGTCGCGGCCTCATCTACCGTCTGGGATAGCGAGGCACTGCTCGACAAGAAGCCGGAGGTAGGTTGGTAGGTGGCGGTGATGGCGTCGACACCCACGGGCAGGCTCGACAGCGACAGCGTCGCCGAACCTCCGGTCAGGGCCACCGTCCCCAGCACGGTCCGTCCCGACGTGAAGGTGACCGATCCGGTGGGTACCGGCCCCGTGCTGGTCGTCACCGACGCCGAGAAGGACACTGGCTCCCCCCATTGGGTGGGATTGGCACTCGACGACAGCGTGGTCGCGGTGGCGGCCGCATCCACGGTGTAGGGGACAAAGTCGTAGTCCTGGACGTCGTACTTACCTTGGGCCAGACACTGCGCGCCGACCGCGTAGGAGCCAGGAGCGATGGCGGGGACGGTCAGGTAGCCGACCCAGGATCCACCATTGGTGAGCTCGACCACGACAGATGTGACGACATCGGTGCCCGAGGTGTTGGACAGGCTCAGCACCGCGGTAGTGGCATTGCCCGGGCAGGGCGTGGTCGAGGTGGCCGTGACAATGGATCCGACAGTGCCCGAGGACGGAGTTGTGTTGATGGTGCCCACCGGAGGTTGATTCCCTGTGCCCGACAGCGAGACCGTCTGGGGGGAATCGGCAGCGTCGTCGTCAATGTTGAGAACGGCCGTTCTCGCACCAACGGCCACCGGAGCGAACGCCACCTGCAGAGTGCACGAGCCGCCGGACTGGATAACCGTATTGGCGCAGTTATCGGCTTGGACGACGAAGTCGGTCGGGTCGGCACCGCCGAGCTGCACCGTACTGACCGCCAACGGTGCCGCGCTCGTTGCTGACACCGTCAACGTCTGGGCCGTCGACGGCAGGGTGAGGATCTCGTCACCGAAGGCCATCGACGTGGGACTCACGCCTGCCATCGGCGCCTCGATCGTTACGGTGAACTGCTTGGTGGCGGTGAACGTGTCGTTGGTCGCGGCCACCGTGAACGTGGAAGCTCCAGCGGCGCTGGGCACGCCGCTGATCAGTCCCGAACTCGACATGGTCAGCCCGGTGGGAAGGGCGCCGGCCGACACGGAGAAGGTGACCCCGCTCTGGGCGCTGGTCGTGAGTTGGAAGTCGTAGTTGCCGTTGACCCCGCCGGTAGGCGGCGCAGGTGAGGTAAAGGCCAGCCCAGTAAAGGTGATGATGACTTCGGGGGCCTGCCCGGTCGCCGCGGTCGTGAGGGTGCTGCCGGTCGGAACCAGGCTCGCTCCACCGCCACCTCCGGCGCCCGGGTCCGAGTACACAATCGAGGTGCCCCCAGTCGAAAAGCCCCAGAGTCCCGCGCCGCCGCCGCCGCCACCGAACACCCCGCCGCCCCCGCCGCCGCCGCTCGCTCCATATTGGGAACTCCCACCTGCTCCACCAGCCAAGGCCTCGCCGTTCGCCCCGTTTGTGCCGTCACTCCCATTGCAATCGGCCGCCCCTCCGGTTCCTCCTGCCGTGGTCGTCCCCGGTCCGCCACCGGTTGCGTTGGAGCAGGTTCCGGCTGGTGCCGCGGCCCCGGCCATACCGGCGTTGCCGCCGGGCCCGGCCGCATTGTCGTATGTGCTGTTCGAGCCCGACCCGAAGGTGATCTCGCTTTCGCCTCCGCCACCTCCGCCGCCAGCGGCCACTAACAGGGGCGTGGACGCTTGCAGGATTTCGGACGCCCCGCCCCCTCCTCCACCGTTGGCGCCGTAGTCGTCGGTGCCGAAGGTGACCCCGCCATTGCTCCCGGCTGCCCCCCCGCCGTTGGCGCCCCCGTTCGTTCCGGAGGCGTTACCCCCAACGACCACGCTGAGCGTCGTGCCACTTGCCTCGGAGAGGGCCGCCGTGAGTTGGGCGCCCAAACCGCCCGGCGTCATTCCACTCGAGTCGGCCGCGCCGGCGCCGCCGACCAAGGTGACCTGCAGTGCCGATCCGATTCCTTGAGGGACGATGAAGGAGGTGGTCCCGGACGAGTAGGCGCATGTCGCCTGGGCCCCCGACACCACGCATCCCGGCGGCAGGACCGGCGCAGCGGACGCCACCGTCGCGTCCACAACCAGCGATCCGGCGATGATGCCGACACCGATCAAAACGGGCAACAGCGACCGGATCCACCGCCGGTGAGATCGATTGAGGGGAGATTGAAGCATTTGAAACAGCCGGGACGCACCGGATCGCGCGCCGCCACTGACCAGGCCATTCACGAGGAACTGCATCTTCCGCCCTCCTGTCGTGTTCTCGTGCTGGGGTGCACTCACCACAGGATGCGCCGGGTCGCTCCAACCACGCTCCAACGGGGCTCCGGGCAACCCAAGATTCAGGCGTTGCGCAGACAATGCAGCCGAATGACGGCGGATCTCGAGCAGTCCCAACGGGATTTGAACCCGTGTCGCCACCTTGAGAGTGCGGGCAGGTTCCTCCAGTGGATTCTAATCCGCTTTGTTTTCCCTGTTCAGGAGGGTAGTGTCGTCCAGTCCGTCCGCCTAGTAGGACCAAATGTGGGTCGTCAGTAGGGCAATTGGATGGGCAACGCAAATGGTGGGAAGAATGCTTGTCACGCCCTTCAGGTATACCGATACGATTGATATCGGAACTAGAAACGGGCCGCCATGACTACCCCAACAACACAGAAGATCAGCGCCGCCGAATCCTGGCAAGTCTTTGACGCCGCCGCTCGAAGACTGCTGAAGATGAGCGGAGAAGACGTAATTCGTCGCTGGGACACCGGTGAGCTAGACGGCTCCAGAACGCCGGAGCTCATGAGAGTTCTGATGCTTCGGCCAAGTGGCCGGTAAGACTCCCGCAAAAGCCGTCAGAGCTTTCACCGATCCAATCCAATCAGCTCTGACCTGCTTCGCCGACGGCAGGGTTCAGGTCGACAGCTATGACCCATCCGCTGAAGGCGTGCTTCAGTTCAATGGCGGTGACGCCGTAAAGCTGAACGGGTCGAGTCGAACGCACGTTTTCGTAAGCATGCGATATCGAATCGTCGGTTCTGGCATTGAACAGCTCCCGTGGAGGGTTCACACAACAGGTTGGGCGTATTCGCTGCTGGATCGCCACCAAGATCCGGTGATCGATTTTCACTGGCACCCGGAACTCACGCCTGACATCCAGTTCCCGCACCTCCATGTCTACAGCGAACCCGACAGACGACACTTTCCGACGGGTCGAGTATTGATCGAAGATGTACTACGCCTCGCCGTTGAAATGGGCGCAGAACCAAGGGACCAAAAGAAATGGCAGCGGGTCTCCCAAAAGAATGTCGAGAACTTCAAAAAAGGCGCCACCTGGGGCCTGCCCTCCTAGGTCCACCAATACATTTTTTACCTTCTCACCTTGAGAGTGCAGGAATGCGTGTCCAACCAGGGCGTGGTGTATTTATCCAGTTCAGAGCAGTCGTGTCATCCAGCCCATCTGCCAAGTTGGACTGAATCTCGATGAATGGTTGGGCATTTGGATGGGCAAGCGAAGCAGCCCGGTGCCGACGATTATTGGCCGCTTGACCGAGTTTTGGAGGACTCAGCAATCAGAGCCGGGTGAAGCTCGACGACATTTCGCTCAACGCCGTTCATCCCGAGGTCGCGGGCGAGCATCAGGCATTCCTCGGCCAGCGCGATCGAGCGCTCCGGATCGTCCTCTCGGGTGAGACGGGAGTACCAAAACAGTGAGCGACACAACATCGGACGGGCACCAAGATCCCGCTCGTGAGCCACCGCCGACTCAAGGAACTCACCGGCCAATGCTCGGTCCCCCAATAGAAGGTAGAGAGCGCCGAGAAGGCGGTCGACCGAAGACAGAAATCCGGTTCCGTAGCTGAGGGTGATCAGTTCACCACGGCGTTCCTTCAAGAGTTCTACGAGCTTGGCGGCCATGATCGTGTCGCCGAGCTCCAGGCACACTTCAGTCAGCATGCAAATGGTTCCGACCCACAAGTTATGGCGTGGTACTGCAACGAAGTTGTTCTTACCGAGATCGGACACGAAATCGGCCGCTTCGCTGTGGCGTCCGGATTCTGCCAAGGCCAGGGCCAGACCCACCCGGGCGATGACGAAGCCAGGAGCTTGGCTGAGATCCTCGAGAACCGGGATGAGGTCCGCCAGGGTGCCCTGATGCCAGAACTGCACCAGCAAGATCCCATTGAAGGCAGCCGAGAAGTCCCACGCGTTCGAGATCTCGAGCATCTGGGCCGCAAAGTCGTTGGACTCGGAGAAAGAACCCTTCATAGAGGCGTACGCAGATCGATATTGAAGTACCACCGCCCGTAAGTACCAGTCTTTGTTCGTCTCGGCGAGCTCTTGGAGTTCTTCTAGATCCCGGTGGAACCCGGGTTCGTCCCACAGACTCAGATGGAGTGGTGTCCGGATCAATAACGCGTACCCGCGACCCGCGATGTCATTGCACGATGCTGCCCGTCGATAGAGTTCGTTGGCAACGTCGAAGCAACTCGACGCGGTCGCCAGTGCGGTAAGGGTGATGCACTTTACATAGAGCGCCCGATGAAGAACCTCATGTGGTGTGTCTGACCGGGCGAGCTCGATCGCTTGATCGACCAGGTCGTTGGCCTCGGTGCCTGATCCATCGCAGACCACTTTGAGGAACGCAAGGGCGGACAACAGCTGAGCTCGGCGCGACCGGTCGTTCGGATCGACACGCGCAAGGGCGCGCTCGCACAAACTCACGGTGACTGGGTCGGGAAGCCCCGTGGTCGTCACCCGGGCCAGCAGGATCGATGCATCGGCGAATACGTTGTCGACACCGGCTCGCTCAGCCTCCTCAGCCGCCCTCGCGGCCAGCTCCTTGTACCGGTCGAACTCTCCGAGGGCCAAGTCTGCTCGGGCCAAGCCGTAGTACGTGAGAGCAAGACGCTGATGATCGTCCACAGCTTCACCTTCGAGAAACTCGAGTCCGCGCTCAAGGGACGAGCGGGCTTCTTCGAACGCGAGACGGCCCAGCTGGGAATCGGCAGCACGAAGTATCCAGTCGCACGAGATCTCCGCTCCCACCAGCGAAACGCACTCCGCGAAATGGTGAGCCACCACAACAGGATCTGCCCGTTCACCCCACCTCTGCTGGATCGACTCAGCAACTCGAAGGTGTAGGCGCGTTTGGCGTACCTTGCTCATCGAGGCGTAGAGCGCATTGCGAATCAGTGCGTGAGGAAAGACGCACTCGTCCCCAAGCTCAAAGAGAAGGCCAGCTCCGAGGACCTCGTCGATGGCTTCGACGGAGCCGCTCTGTTCTTCGTTGTCCGCGGCACCCAGCAAATCAGTGATGTTGAATCGCTGGCCAAAGACCGACGCCAGCAGCACGACGTCACGTGCCGACTCGCTCAATCGGCGGACCCGGTACAAGACGACTTCGCTCACTCCATCTGGGAGACTGAGCGAACCGGGCTCGACCGTCAGCGTCCAGTGCCCGCCTTCGTCACGGTGCAAAACCCCGATGTCCACTAGGTGACGAAGTAGCTCGCGAATAAACAGAGGGTTGCCGCCCGTCTCCGCCATCAGGCGCTCCGACACAGCGTGTCCACTTGCGTTCAGTGTCTCGCCGGACATCGACTCGAGGAGGGAGACGACCTCGGGCTGATCAAGTCCTGAGAGCCGCAGCTCCTCAACGGCTGTCGAACGTCGCAAGTCCGTCAAGACATTGGTGAGTGGGTGATCCGGTCCCACCTCGCCGTCCCTGTAGGTCACGACAACTGTCAGATTGGGTGACCCCGAACGAACGAGATGTCGCAACAACAGCACGGTTGGGTTGGTAGCCCAATGGAGGTCATCAAGCACTATCAGGGTGGCTTGCCTATGCGACATCGCGTCCACCGTCTGGCGCACCGCCTCGAACATGAGGTGACGCTCCGTCTCCGGATCGGCAAGATCGAGCTCCATGCCATCAGGGAGCTGGCGCCGCAGTTCAGGGAGCAGACGGACCAAGTCAGGCCCTTCTTCTCTGAACCGATCTCGCAGTTGGTCGCGGGTGAGCTGCGCTATGTAAGAGCCAATGGCTTCGACGAACGGCTGATAGGCAAGTCCGGCGTCCTCGTCACAACGTCCGTAGAGGACGAGTGCTCCCTTGTCGCGCATATGAGAGGCGAAATGGCTGATCAAACTCGTTTTACCGATGCCGGGATCACCAGAGATAAACGCCAGAGTGGGTCCGTCCACGCTGCGACCCACAAGATCGCGCAGGACCGCACTCGGAGTCTCACGACCAATCAACGGCGAGCGGCTGGCCATAGCCAGTGCAGGCGGGAACGGTGCTAGTAGCGCGGGGTGTGCCGTATTCACGGGAGTCAGTCCGTGATCTTCATCGAGTCCTCGGCCCACCAATGCGAGAACCTGCTCAGGTCGGCGCATGCCTCGCAGCTCGTGAGTCCCGAGTTCAACCAGGCGACATTCCTCCGGGAGTCGGTCGTGGACCAATTCAGCGGTGGCCGCAGAGAGGATGATCTGTCCGCCCTGGGCCAGAGATCGCAGGCGGGCGGCCCGATTTACCGCAGGTCCGAAGTAGTCGCCGTTTCGTTCATATGCCTCACCACTGTGGAGAGCGATTCGGACCCGAAGCCCGAGAAAAGTGGCGGTGCGCTCTGTTCCAAACCGACGCTGAAGATCAACAGCGCAGGCAGTTGCAGCGGACGCGCGTTGGAACACGGCAAGTGTCGCATCTCCCTCCCCCTTGGACTTGATGAGCACGCCACCCGAGCGCAGGACTGTTTCTTCAATCAGGAGGTCGTGCCATTTCAGTGCGACCGCCATTGCTTCTGGATCGTCGTCCCATGCCTGCGTAGACCCCTCGATATCGGTCAGCATGAACGTTACGACACCGCTCGGCATCGTCGAGTAACTGCTCGCACGTGAGGGCGTAAGGATGGGCGTGCTCAGGGATGGGTCCTGATTGAGGATGGCAGTCTCTAGGTCGCAGAGTTCCGGGGTCGGATCTATACCAAGCTCATCGGCGAGGTGCTGACGCAAGGCCTGGAAGGCCCGAAGTGATTCCGCCTGCCGGCCGGAGCGGTAAAGAGCGATCATCCGTGCGGCCCACAACCGCTCGCGCAGAGGATGCACTCCGCAAAACATCTCCAGTTCCGCCAGTACGGCTGCGTGGTTGCCAGCCGCAATCTCGGACTCGATTCGCTCCTCGTTTGCGGTGATACGCGCCTCCTCGATCCGGCCAGCTTCGGCGCGCGCCAGCGGCATATCGGCGACATCGATCAATGGGGGGCCACGGAAGAGATCGAGTGCCGAAGTGAAGGTCTGAGAAGCCATCAGATGATCGTCGTCAGCAGCTCGGGCTCTGGCTTCACTCAGGAGGTGGTCGAACTCCGCTATGTCCGATTCGCCAGGCTCGAGTCGAAGCAAGTATCCAGAGCCGACGGTAGCGATTCGGCCATGGTCACCGAGCGAATCTCGTAGTCGCGAGACATGAGCCCGCAAGGTCGTTGCCGCGGTCTTTGGCGGTCCTCCCTCCCAAAGGTCCTCCGAGAGCCGGTCGACGGAGACGATTCGATTGGCGGAAATCGCCAAGAGCGTCAAGATGCGTGCCTGAGATCGCGGGAGAGGTACGAGGTTGCCGGCGTCGTCGGCCACTTCGAGCGGTCCCAGAAGGTTTACTTTCACCTCGCCTGCACCTCCGCCCTCCTCGCCGAGGGATCACGTCCTCCCTGCTAGGTCGCCCGAACTGCCAATCCGCCGACCGCAATCAATCCACAATCACATTGCAATCCCAGCCTAAGACACTGGTTTCCATGACGGATACTACGGTCAGCGGAGCCCGGTGATGGTTTCAGCCCCTTGGGACAGATCCACCGACCCCGCCGTCTGGCTGGCTGCCATGGCGGCCAACAACTCAGGCCCCACCGAAGAGGGCCCCGTGACAACAGAACGCCGCATCGAGATGCTGCAGTTGGTGCCCCAACTACGCGATCTCTCTGCAAGGGAAGTCGCCCTGCTGGCCGATCTGGTGACTGTGTGCGAGTACCCCGCCGGCGCCACTCTCGCGGTCGAGGATCAGATCGGAGTCGAGACCTTCATCGTGGTCGATGGGCACGTAGAAGTAAGCGTTGGGGGGCGCTTGATCGACTACCTCGGCTCCGGTGAGCTCACTGGCGAGATGGCTCAGATCGATGGTGGCCGCCGCTCCGCGACGCTGCGTGCGATGACACCCGTGACCGTTCTTGTAATCGGGCCGGATGAATTCGCCCTAATGATGCGCCAACCACTCATCCTGAAGGCAGTGATCGAAGGACTCGTTAGCCGCTTACGAAAGCAACTTGAGACCGCTGCTACTTGGAAAGCCAGCGAAAGGAGATCTGAATGTTTGGATTGCACGCGATGAGGAGAGCTTTGCGCCTTGCATGTTCGGCGTCACTTGCGGCGCTGCTCCTAGCGCTAGCGACTGGGGTGTCCCAGGGCGCAACTCCGTCCAACCCCGCCACCGACCCCTTTTACACCTACCCCGCATCGCTAATTCACATCGCTCCGGGCACTGTATTGAAGGAACGCGCGGCGAAACTGACCGTGTTGGGTGGAGTTCAGACGCCTCTTCAGACCGAGCAGCTCCTTTTCCGGACGACCGACGAGTCCGGCGCGGCGGCATTGGGGGTCACGACGGTCGTCCACCCACTGACCACTGTTCTCGACCCCCGGATCATCTCCTGGGAGATCCCCTATGACACCTTCGGGTCCCAGTGCGACCCGTCCTACGTGCTCGCCGGTGGAGGCGCCACCGTCACCTCTGGCGCGGAGACTTATTACGAGAGCTGTGCCTACGAGTCGGAGTTTCAGGGGACGATTGCCGACGCCTTCCTTGCGGAAGGCGTCACCGTCATCATCACCGACTACGAGGAGACAACCGACGAGTACAACGCCGGCCAGCTGGAGGGCTATGCGACGCTTGATGGCGTCCGCGCCGCCGAGAGTTACCTAGAACTGGCACAGCGAAGCACTCGGGTGGGTGTGCTCGGGTACTCCGGCGGGGCAACGGCAGCGGAGTGGGCTGCGGAATTAGCGCCCAACTACGCGCCGGATATAGATCTGGTCGGTACCGCTGCCGGAGGTGTGATGGTCGACCCCGCGCACAATCTCAACTACATCAACGGAAACGGCACAGGCTTGGCCTCAGTGATGCCTGCGTTCTTCCTGTTGGCGCAGCGGGCGTTTGGCATCGATCTCGCCCCGTACCTGAGTCCGCTGGGAGCCAAAGTAGTCACCGCTGACGAACAGGAGGACCTGAACAACTTCGCAGGTAACTTCACCTCATACCAGCAACTCCTCACACCCCAATATGCAATTGTCGGGAGCATTCCCGGATTTACTGCGATGTTCAACACGCTGATCATGGGTTCCGACGGGACGCCCCACACGCCGATGTTCTTGGCTAACGGGGAGGGCACGAAGAACAATGACTACGACGGCGACGATGTGATGATCACTGCCGATGTCGAGGCCCTCGCACATCGGTACTGCGGTGACGGCGTTCCGGTGGAGTTTCAGGAGTATCGGGGCATCGACCACGGTGACTCGGACGATCTCTTCATGCCCGAGGCGGCGTTATACCTGACCGCCTTGCTCGCTGGTCTTCCAGCACCGTCGAACTGCGCGTCGATTCCGGCCGGAGATTCGATAGCCCCGGCGAACTCGGGAGCGTCGGGTCAATCCAGATGAGAGCCCGATCCTTTTTGGACATCGGCGAGTCCGGGGAACCGAACCCCTGGCACGCCGCATTTGGCGCGCAGAATTGAGGCGGGAACACAACCCTGAATAACTCGTTCCCTTATTCAATGCTGATCTATCGCTGTCCGTCCGTGAGACGAGAACCTGAATGGACATACTGATCTCAGACATTCGGGGCGAAGCCCGCAGCTCGGCCGATCAAATCTGCTCCAGTCGAGTGGTCGAAGTGGATTTCATCACCCCACCAATTCGATCGAGTCGCCACCTTTTCTTGGCGAAAACATTTGGTTCGGCAATCCCCATGTGAACTGGTAGTGATGATCGCCCAGCGACCACATCAACTGGCCCAAATGGCGGTCAATTGGATGGGCAAGTGGCACTTGTCGCTTGGCCGGAGGGACTTCTAGGCCTCTGACCTGGTCTTTCTGAGCAGTCCCAACGGTGTGAGAATTCAGGACATCGGAGACCGATGTTCCTTTGGATGTGTCAAGACATAGGAGACCGCTGAGGCGAAAGGTGCTCCTATGGACATGGGCCGTTTTTTAATTGAGATGACGTCCCGCCGAGTGGTGGAGAATCGATCCTCGGTCTGACGTGATGGTAGGCGCGTCGAACCGTTGGTTCACGTTGAGGAGAATCAGCCCCAGAAGATGCCGGTGGGGTCCATGCCGATCTCATCGAGGATCGCGTTGATGGGCTGGTTGGTGTCGAGGTCGAAGTACATCGTCCACTTGCCGTAGCGGTCGCCGAAGTAGAGGGTCCAGGTGCCGTCGCCTTCATAACGGATCTGGGCGATGGCCATCTTGGTCCACTCCCCGGGCGCGCCTCTCCAGACCGGCCGGCATTCATGGATGGAGACGGACTTGCCCCGCGTGCTGACCTCGAGGCGGACCTCGTCGGCAAACTTGGCGGGGCAACGGTCGCGGCACCACCGTTTGACCTTCTCGACATCGAGTTCGGGGAGGACGACGGCCACCGCGAAAGGCTAACGACCTCAGCCGGCCAAGGGTCTGCTTTCGAGCCCATCGTCGGAGCCCTCAACGATGGCTGCTTTCTCGTTGCGTCGGAGCTGCGCCATCGAGGTCTCAGAGAGGTAGCGGCGCTCGGCCACCTGCCATTCGTCATGGGTCTCGACTACCACGGCGGTGACCAGGCGCTCGACCGCCTTGTCGTTGGGGAAGACCCCGACCACATCGGTGCGGCGCTTGATTTCTCGATGGAGGCGCTCGAGGGGGTTCGACGACCAGACCTTGCGCCAGTGCGACTCGGGGAAGGCCGAGAAGGCCAACAGGTCCTCCTTGGCGTCGGTCAGCATGGTGGCCACGTCGCCGAACTGGGTCTCGAGGGTGCCAACGATCCGGTCGAACTGTTCACGAACCGAGGCGGCATCGGGCTGGGCGAAGATCGTCTGGATGGCGGCGATGACCATGTGGGTGTTGTTGCGCTTGACCCTGGCCAGCACATTGCGCATGAAGTGGACCCGGCAGCGCTGCCAGGCCGATCCGACCATCACCGCCTCGATGGCCTTCTTCAGCCCCAGGTGCTGGTCAGAGATGACCAGACGGACTCCGCTCAGCCCCCTGGCCCGCAAGGAACGCAAGAACTCGGTCCAAAAGGCCCCGTCTTCAGAGTGGCCAACGGCACAGCCGAGCACCTCTCGGTTGCCATCCATCGAGACCCCCGTGGCCACCACCACGGCACGCGAGACCACCTGGTGGTCGACCCGGCCCTTGAGATAGGTGGCGTCGAGGAACACGTAGGGGAACTCCACGTGGGCCAAGGAGCGGGCGCGGAAGGCTCCGAGCTGCTCGTCGAGCTCGGAACAGATTCGGCTGACCTCGGACTTGGAGATGCCGGACTCAAGGCCAAGGGCGGTCACCAGGTCGTCGACCTTGCGGGTCGAGACCCCATGGACGTAGGCCTCCATGACCACGGCGAACAGGGCCCGGTCGATCCGGCGTCGGCGCTCAAGGATGCTCGGAAAGAAGCTGCCCGAGCGGAGTTTCGGAATCTTGAGGTCGACATCCCCGGCCTTGGTCGAGAGCAGCCGATCACGGGTGCCGTTGCGCTGGGTGGTCCGGGCGCTCGAGCGCTCGAAGCGTTCGGCGCCGATCTGGGCCGTGGCCTCGGCGTCGATCAGGGCCTGGAGGATCAACTCCACCCCTTTGCGCACGACATCGATGTCTCCGCCGGAGCGAACAGCGTCGAGCAGATCGTTCAGGTCACTATTGATGATGGTCACTGGGTGTCTCCTTGGTTGAGCTGGCTGGTTCAACCGAAGATCACCCGGTGGCCACCTCAAAGTGGTGGACCCCAGGAACTACACCACTCGGGGGGACGTCAACCGGCCAGTGCCTGGGTGCGATCTCGACCGAAACCATAGGAAAACACCCACTCAGTCGTTTGACAGGAGTGTGAACAGATCAAACTCCCCTTGCATTGCTCCGGATTCGCGAGAGAATGGGGGGCAACACACGAGTTGTCGGTAAGTCTTGGCGGTTGCAAGGACCATTCGAACAGGAGTGGTGGTGGTTACTGATTCGAGAAGGTTGGCGACGTATACCCCTCACAGAGATACCCGGAGTGGCTTCATTGAGACCATCGTGAGTGACTCCTGGACTCCTCAAGAATCACTCCCTCGCGTCATGCACGTCCTCGAAGCGGTGGGCGGCGGCACCTTGCGTCACATTGTCGACACCATTGAGACGGTGGACAACGTCGAACACCACATAGTGATCCCCATCGACCTGGACAAGTCCGGCGCGGTCACGCCGAACAGCGAGGCGACGAAGATCGTCAGCGACGCCGGTGCCGTCATCCATCGGGTCTCCATGCTGCGCAACCCGATCGATCCGCGTAATGCGACCGGCGTGATCAAGCTCCGCCAGCTCATCAAGAAGTTGGATCCCGTGGTGATTCACGGCCACAGCTCAGTCGGCGGCGCCTTCGCCCGCGTGGCCGCTATCGGCACGGGCATTCCCGTCGTGTACACCCCCAATGGTGTGGCCACCAACAAGGCCATCGTTCTGGTGGAGCGCGCGCTGGCACCCCTGACCGACCGCTTTGTCGCCGTGTCCGAAAGCGAGGGGTCCCGCGCCCTCCACCTGGGACTGGCCAGCAACGATCGGCTCCTGGTCATCCGCAACGGCATTGACGTCACCCCGGTGGAGGATCCGTACTTCGACTTGCGCGCCCTGCTGGAGCTTCCGTCCGACGTCAGGATCGTCGGCACCGTGGCCCGGCTGGTGGAGCAGAAGTCCCCCCAGGACTTCGTGCGCATCTGCGCCAAGGTGCATGCAGCGGAACCCGACGTGCACTTCGTGCTGGTCGGTTCGGGGGAGCTGCAGGACGAAGTGGACGCCGAAGTGGAAGCGGCCGGCATCCGTCCGTGGTTCCACCAGATCCGCTACCTGGAGCGGGCCAGCTTGGCTATCGCCCACTTCGGTGTCTTCGTCCTACCCTCGCTTTTCGAAGGCGCGCCCTACACACCGCTCGAAGCGATGCGGGCATGCGTGCCGGTGGTCCTGACCGAGGTGACCGGCAGCGCCGACACCGTGCAGCACGAACTGTCCGGCTTGCTCTACACCTTCGGTGACACCACGGGCATGGCCGATGGTGTGCTCCGACTCCTCTCGGACCCCAGCTACCGAGACAGTGTGGTCGCCGCGGCAACCCAGCGCTTCCATGACCAGTTCGATCGCAATCTGATGGGCGCCCGCCTGGAAGACCTCTACGAGGAGTTGGCCGTCAGGTCGGAATAGCGGCCATTCTGCGTTCGCATGCGCACTTCGGGTTGGCTCCCGATTGTTCAGGAACTGCGGGAAGCATCATCGAGTTCGATTCCGATGATGGTGGCGACTCGAGAAAGATCGAGGTCGGCTGCCAGAAGCGTCGCTCGGTTCCGTAACGCCACCGAGGCGATCAGGCAGTCGATCATTCCCCGGGGAGTCACGCCAGCATGACGGCAGCGGCGATAGATGGTCGCAGCAGCGTCAAAATCAGCCGCGGCGTCGAAGCCCAGCAAGGTGAAGCGAAGCAGGAGTCGGCGCAGATCTGCCTCACGTTCAGTGGTGCGGGCGCCGGCAACGACTTCCATGATTATGGGCTCAGTGACGGCCAGCGGTCCATCAGCGGTGATCAGATCCGTGAGCCGTAGATCGACGGGGCTCCCCGTTGCCCTGTCGTATTCCACCCAAGCGGAGGTGTCTGCCAGAATCACGAAGACGGAGGATTGCCGTCACGGGGCACTTTTCCGATGGCGTGCGCGCCGCGCATGGCGAGGGCATCTTCCCGGCTCATGGGTTGTCCGGCCAAATGGCGCAAGGCGAGATCGACCGCCTCAGTCTTCGTGCGCGCACCGTAGCGGTCCATGATGGTCTGTAGGTACGTGTCTTCAATCTCGATGTTGGTTCTTACCTTGCCCATACACGTAATATACACGTAACGTGTAGAAGACGTGTAGGTGGGATCGCCGTCAAGGTCGTTCGGCTGGACTCCAGGCGCTCCTTGTAAGAGATCATCTTATACAATGCAGGCATGACCAGCCAGGTGGTTCAGGCAAAGGTTTCTCATCGAGGCCAAACCTGCCTCCCGGCTGAATTACGGCATCGGTGGGGAATCGAGGAGGGGGGCGAAGTGTCCTTCATCGACCTGGGAGATTCGGCTTTGGTATTGCCGGGTGGAATCGATCAAGCCAAGGCAGAACTCCGGCGAGTCCTCCGCGAACGCTACGAGCCGGGCCTTGATGAGATCGATGATCCTGACCTTGTCGACCAATAGTGAATGTCGTAATCGACGATCGCCTTTTGATTGAGGAGTTGCTCGTTGGGATCGCCCGCAATGACGCGGCGATCCACACCACTATGTATTGGTACCACCGAGCGTGCAGAGCAGCTGTGGCCGGCGGAGGCGGCCACCTCTCGGGTCCATTTGGTGATGTTCCACAAGCCGAACAGCAACGGGCAATCACTTCGATGCTTCAGCTTCCAGCGAATGTCGGTCTTCCTGAAGCCCGACTCACGATTCCCCGAATGGTGGACGTCGCCACACGACATCCACAGTTGCATCTTCTCAACCTTGAAGCTGTGGCCGCAGCGAGCACCCTGGAAGCGATTGTTTGGCTCTCGCCAGCTGGAGCGTCCGGAGTCCTACCCCAGGTACTCGACGAGGAAGGCATCCCCTGGGAAACGGTCGATCTCGCATGAAACCCAAGTTCGAAGAGCGGCGTAGCGGTCGTTCCTGGTGAAACCAGGGGGACACAATGCGAACCGGAGTCCGCCAGCTGTCATCCGGAGTTGCAGGCGCGTTGACGTCGCGAATTGCGTCCTTGAACCCGTAGCGATGTGGAGGGTGGAGGAGGCAGAATGGGTGGCATGGCAGTCCCGGACCTGATCGAAGAGCGGCGCCTTCGCCGGCGAGCAGGTGACCCTCGCGTAACCGACGCAGGTCGCGAGATCATCTCCCGGATCACCACCGGAGACCTGGCCGACGAGTTCCAGGCTGCCCTCGACGCCGATCTAGTCGCCGATCCTCTCGTCGGCGGCCAAACTGACGCCGACTGACCCGATCA